>Ga0209480_10002013_pt1 | contig 14300 bp, 12 predicted proteins | sample JI61114C2DNA_FD_187501 | JGI IMG/M metagenome (GOLD analysis project Ga0209480, IMG submission 187501) | Wastewater effluent complex algal communities from Wisconsin, to seasonally profile nutrient transformation and Carbon sequestration -... | ecosystem: Engineered > WWTP > Effluent > Algae...
AAAAATCCAAAAAAGCAAAACCATCCAAATTTTTTGAATGGTTTTGTATTTATTTATTATGTATTTCACAATTTTATAACTTTTTAAACAAGCCGCCAAATGCCATCATCTGCATTAAGTCAGAAACTTTAATTTTTCCGGTCATAAAAGCTTCTTGTGGATTCAGTTTACCTGTTTCCACATTGATGTATGTTTCGTCATCTGTTTCAACTAAACAATCAGCAGTTCCTTGCAATCCATTTTCAACATGTAGTTTTCCATCAGCAATATTTACCGTGTAGTTATTATTTGTAAATGAGAAATGAATATTCAGATTTTTTCCTGCAGCTTTTTCTGTTTTAAAGCGAGATGGAAGTGTAGCAAAAATACTTTCTACTGTGTGCACTGGTCTTTCAACTGTAGATTCTGCTCTTTCGTATCCAATATCATCAATGACCATTTTTGCAATTATTTCGCGCATAATTTCTGATGAGCCACCACCAATAGTTCCAATGCGAGAATCGCGGAAAGCACGAGCTACTTTATATTCTTCCATATAACCATAACCACCAAAAAATTGCAGACATTGATACATTACTTTATCAGCTAATTCAGTAGCAATTAATTTTACCATCGAACATTCTTTTACCACATATTTTCCTTGTTCGTGCATTTTACACGTTTGCAACGTAAATATTTTGATGCACTCTATTTCTGCTGCTAATTGCGCAACGCGATGTCTTAGCACTTGAAATTTATTGATGGTTCTGCCAAAGGCACTTCGTTCGTTCATGTATTTTAAAGAATATTCTACGATAGATTCGCACGATGCATAACCCATAATTCCAGCAGAAAGTCGTTCTAATTGCAAGCCACCCATTAAATAATAAAAGCCTTTTCCTTCTTCGCCTAATAAATTTTTTACCGGAACTTTTACATTATCAAAATGTAATTCAGCAGTATCAGAAGCATGCCAACCGAGTTTTTTTAATTTGTTTTTTGAAACACCTTCAGCATCTAAATCTAATACTAATAAACTAACGCCTGCAGCACCAGCTTCAGGATTTGTTTTGCAAACAAGAATTACAAATTGTCCGTAAATACCATTGGTGATAAATGTTTTGGAGCCATTTACGATATAATAATCGCCTTCTTTTTTTGCACGTGTTTGTATGTTTGCTGCGTCGCTGCCAGCACCAGGTTCGGTAATGCCAATGCAACCAATTTTTTCGCCAGCAATAGCTGGTTTTAAATAGTTTTCTTTCAGATAATCGCTACCATGTTTCATGATGTACGGTGTACTCATAAATGCTTGTACGGCTGCGGTGATAGTGAAGCCACCAGAAAATACTTTGGAGATTTCTTCGCACATTACAACGTTGTAAAAGAAGTCTAAATTGCTGCCACCATATTCTTCTGGATAGCAAAGACCGAAGTAACCCATTTCGCCAAATTTCTTCCAAAATTCGCGTGGTATTTTGCCATCGGCTTCCCATTGATCGATATTTGGAATAGCTTCTGCTTGTAAAAATTGACGAATAGTTTGACGAAATGATTCGTGTTCTTCATTGAAATAGAAGATAGTGAACTGCTCATTTTTTATTGATTTTTATTTTTTATTTTAATTGCTATATTTTTTAAATAAACTTCCAAACTGCATCATTTTTCCTAAATCAGAAACTTGAATTTTACCATTCATAAATGCTTCCTGTGGATTTAGTTTTCCTGTTTCTACTGCGATGTAGGTTTGTGTATTAGTAGTAAGTAAAAAGTCGTAAGTAATAAGATTTTTGTTTTCAATTACTGAAGATTTTATTTCTTGATTTTTTATTTCGATTAAATAATTTAAATCATTTTCAAACTCAAACAATACTTTTAATTCAACACCATTTGCTTTTTCTTTTTTTAATCTTGATGGTAAAGAAGAAAATAAATCATCAATAGAAATGTCTTGATTCTTGGCTCTTGATTCTTGTTGTCCATAACTTACATCATCAATTACCATTTTAGAAATAATCTCTAACATAATTTCTGATGAACCACCACCAATTGTTCCTAGTCTTGAGTCTCTGAAAAAGCGTGCCATTTTATATTCTTCCATGTAACCATAACCACCAAACATTTGTAAGCATTGATATGCAACTTTGTCAGATAATTCGGTTGCTAACAATTTTGCCATCGATGCTTCTTTCACGCAATAATTTTTATCAGCATGCATTTTACAAACATGATAGGTGAATGTTTTTACATTTTCTAGCTCAGCAGTAAGTTGTGCAATTCTATGTCGTAATACTTGAAATTTATTAATAGTTCTGCCAAATGCTTTTCGTTCGTTCATGTATTGCAGCGTATATTCAATTCCCCATTCTGACGAAGCAATTGCACCCAATGCTAGTGTCAATCTTTCCAGTTCAAAACGCTGCATGATGTAGTAAAATCCTTTGTTTTCTTCGCCTAATAAATTGGTAATTGGAACACGAACATTATCGAATGCTAACTCTGCTGTATCACTGGCTTTCCAACCTAACTTTTTTAAATTATTTTTGGATAAACCAACTGAATTTCCATCAACCAAAATCATAGAAATTCCACTGGAACCAGTTGACGAAGTTTTACAAGCTACCACAATATAATCTGCGGAAACGCCATTGGTAATAAAACATTTCGATCCATTAATTACATATTCATCGCCATCTTTTACAGCAGTTGTTTTTATTCCAGCCACATCAGAACCTGCATGTGGTTCCGTAATGGCTAATGCGCCGTGCCATTCGCCAGAAATTGCTTTTGGTAAATATTTTGCTTTTAGTGCTTCGCTTGCTTCATGTTTTAAGTGCGACATCGATAAATATGGATGTGCAGAAATACTTGCACCAAAGCCACCCGAATTTGATTTTGAAACTTCTTCAATAAAAATTACATCGTACCAAAAATCTAAATTGGAGCCACCATATTTTTCTTCTTGTGTTAATCCAAAGAAACCCATTTCTCCAAATTTTAGAAAAATTTCTTTTGGTACTTGTTGGTCAATTTCCCATTGATCCACAAATGGTACGACTTCTTTGTCCAAAAAATCGCGCAAGGTTTTTCTGAATAGTTGATGTTGTTCGGTTAGGTAAAATTGTTCGAGGTTTGTCATTGTAATTTGATAATTTATTAATTAGCTAATTAGTTAATTATTTCATTCGCTAATTGTTAATTCCAATCTCAATAAATGTGAGCTAAAGTTTTTACCTAAACTATCCATTCGCATACTTCGTGAAGCACCACCATCTAAGGCTTCGTGGCAAACAAAGTTTAGTGATTCCAAAGAATCCCATTCAAAGCGTTCTACTTTTCCTTTAATTAAACCTTTGAAATGCGCTTTTACTAAGTCTGCAGTTAAGTATGTTTTCAGTGTTGCATAATTTTCTACAGATTTTGCCATTACACCAATGTTGCACACATTGTTTTTGTCGCCGCTTCGAGCACTTGCTATGTCTATTAATTTTATTGTTTTCATTTTTTCATTTTTTATTAACCACAAAGCACACTAAGTTTTTACACAGAGAACACAGAGTTATTGCTTTGAGAACTTTGTGTATTTTCTTTGAGTGCTTTGTGGTTTATGATTTTATACTTCAATATATTTTACTCCAGGATTGATTAATTCTCTTGGTATTAAACAAGGAAATAAACTCAGCATCGCTCGATTCATATTTCCCCAACCTGGCACAGAAATAACACCTGGTGGTCCATTTAAACCTAAGCAAACTATTCCAGCAATCGCAGTTTTTCCTGTTCTGTCGTCTTTGTGTTTGATGGCGATTCGTAAGCCTAATTCGCTACGTTGATTGAGTTCATCAGCATTTGGAATATCCACAGCGTCTTCATGCAAACCATTTACACCAATAATATTAAAACGTGATTCTATAATTTGTATTGGTAGTTTTTGCCATGTTTCTTTTACCGCTTTAATAAACATTTGTACTTTATCATAAGCAAAAGGATAGGAGAAAAAGAAAAATTGTTCGGTGACAAAACCTTCATGCTGACCGATACATAATTTTAATTTTTCCGGTCTTGGCTTGCCTTTAATTCCTGAAATAGAAACTTTATTTTCAGCAACATCTTCCAGTTTTATGTTAGATAAATCTACCACAACATCTGGAGTGATATAATTAGTTGGATCGTGAATTTCATACACTAATTGTTCACGAATCGTATTACGCGAAACTTTACCACCTGTATTGTCTGCTTTTGTTAAGATAGCCGTACAATCTTCATTTACATGTGCAATCGGATATCCTAAATCGGAAACACTATAATTCATTGGCCATTCCGAATAAGCATTACCACCGGAAGCTTGTCCGCCACATTCTAAAATATGACCAATAGTAATTGCAAAGGCCATTCTGTCAAAGTCTTCCTGTGTAGTGGCTTCGTCTATTTTCCAGTTATACTCATGTGCCAAGATTCCAAGCGCCAAGCATGGGTCAGCCACACGGCCAGCCAAAATAAGATTTGCGCCATTATCTAATGCTTCTTTTACTTTTTGCGCACCAATATAAACGTTGGCATGTGTTGGTGGAAATTTAGAATCATAATAAGATGAGTTGTCATCTAAATTATTCAATTCTACATTATTTTCTTTAAATTCTGGTAAGCGCGCTAATACGTCATCGCCAGTAATCGTTGCTATTTTGACACCTTTTATACCTTGCTTTTCTAAAATAGCTTTTACTTTTTCGGCTGCACTTTCAGGATTTAATCCACCTGAATTGGTTACTATTTTGATGCCTTTGGCAAATGCCATTGGATAGAGTGTTCGTGCATGCACTTCAATATCTCTTGCATAACCTAGTGTTGGATCTTTAATTTTATCTTTTTGTAAGATAGATAAAGTGAGTTCTGCTAATGCATCGTGCATTAAATAATCTGCAGCGCCTTGCATAGCGATGGACATTGCACCTAATGGTGAATCACCATAAAATCCTTGTGCGCCTGCTATTCTGATTGTTTTGCTCATAGATATATTTTTACCCTAAATCCCTAAAGGGACTTTCGGAAAGTGGTTATTTAAATTTTATACTTTTTATTTTTCATTTGCATTGTTCAATAAGTTTTGCACTACATAGTTCTTCCCTTTAGGGAAGTTAGATGGGTTAATTGCCTGTCCAGTTTGCTTTTCGTTTTTCTTTGAATGCTAATAAACCTTCTGCTGCGTCTTTGCTTTGTAAGCATTGCATTAACATAGCATGTAAATATTTGTGTTTGTCGTCTGCTGATTTGCTTTTCATTTCCTGAAATGCTTTTAATCCTAATCGCAAAGCCGTTGGTGATTGTTCTTTGATATCTGCAACTAATTGTTGTACGGTTGCTTCTAAATTTTCTGTTGTAACAACAACTGAAACTAATCCGATTTCTTTGGCTTCTTGAGCTGTTAGTGTTTTTGCTCGTAAGCATAAATCTAATAATTGACGTGCCGACATTAAAGGTTCTAAAGTTGCCATTACCTGAAAAGGAAAGATGCCCCGTTTCACTTCAGGTAAGCCAAATTTTGCAGATTCTACTGCTACAACATGTGTGGCACCACCAATCATTAAAAAGCCACCAGCATATACATCAGCATGTACTTGTGCAATGCATGGTTTGTGCAAGCCGTTGAATTCATCGCCAAGTTTTACCATATCTTTCGGCATAGGAATCGTAGATGGTTTTTCTGTGGTGTCATCGCCAGCGAATGCTTTTAAATCCGCACCAGCGCAAAAGGTTGGTCCATTAGCTTTTAATACAACACACCAAATTGCGTTTGTGTAATGTGCATACGCTAATGCATAAGCTAATTCGTTTGCTAATGGCATGTGAAAGGCGTTGCGTTTTTCAGGACGATTGAGTGTGATACTTAACACGTTTTCTTTTTCTTCGACAATTAAATACGCGAAAGATTGTTCTGAGAAATTGGCGATTTGTTCTTGTGTGTATAGCATTTTGATTAGATAATTAGATGATTAGATAATTAGGCAAAGATTGCTGAGCTTATTCCTTCATTTTCAACAACAAAGTTCCTGCTTCTACAAATTGTTTGTCGCTTACATACACTTCTTCAATTTCACCATTAGTATGTGCTTCAATGGTGCTTTCCATTTTCATAGAAATCATCTTTAACAATGCATCACCTGATTTTACGACATCACCAGGTTTTACTAATACTGTAGTCACTTCGCCAGGCATTGGTGCAATGTAACCGCCTTTCACTGTTTCTTCTAATGGATTTGGAAATTTATCTACGCTTAGTAAAACAATTTGTCCAAGTTGCGGTGAATGCACAAAGTATTGGTTGTTGTTTTGTGAGAAGAAAAATTTGCGACGAATTCCATTTATTTCGAAAACATTCCAACTTTTTTCAAAAGATTCTTCGCTTCGCTCAGAATTACACGCGCGTGAAGTAAAACTTTTCTCAGCAAATGAAATATGCAAAGTGCCATTTTCATTTTTATATTCTACTAAAAATTCAAAACCACCAAAACTATATTGTTCCTGTTGAGATTGATAAGCATTATTTCGCCAGCCAGATGGAACACCTTGTGCAATAGTTCTGTTATTTTCTCTTTGTAAAAAACGATAGTGTTGTAATGCACAAGTCAAAATATCCAACGTTTCTTGCGGATATTTCTCGCCTTCATACTTGAATTTTTTATCTAAAAAATGCGTATCAAAATCACCTTTTTGAAAATCTTGATGTTGCAAAATTGCAGTCAGGAAATTTTTATTCGTAGTGAAACCAGTTAACACTAATTCCTGTAATGCTAAGGTTAATTTTGAAATGGCTTCCGAACGATTTTTACCTTTTGCAATAATCTTTGCAATCATCGGATCATAAAAAGTAGAAATTTCAGAACCACTTTCAATACCTGTATCATAACGCAAACCATCAATATTTGCCGGAATCCAATCTAATATTTTTCCGCTGACAGGTAAGAAATTATTACCTGCATCTTCTGCATAAACACGCACTTCAATAGCGTGTCCGTTTTGTTTGAGTTCTTCTTGTTTGAAAGGAATCGCATTGCCTTCTGCTACTTCAATTTGCAAACGAACCAAATCTAAACCTGTCACTTCTTCTGTTACCGGATGCTCTACCTGCAAACGTGTATTCACTTCTAAAAAATAAAATGATTGGTCTGTAGCTACGATAAACTCTACTGTTCCGGCATTGTCGTATTGTATCGCTTTGCATGCAGCAACCGCAGCATCGCCCATTTTTTTGCGCGTATCTTCTGTAATAAATGGCGATGGACTTTCTTCTACCACTTTCTGATAACGACGTTGAATGCTACATTCGCGTTCGAATAAATGCAAGGCGTTTCCATGCTTGTCACCAAAAATTTGAAACTCAACATGTCTTGATGTATCGAAATATTTTTCTATTAAAAGAGTATCATCACCAAATCCATTTAAGGCTTCGGATTTTGCTTCATTGATGGCTTTATCTAATTCAGATTCCTGACGAACAATACGCATACCTTTTCCGCCACCGCCAGCACTTGCTTTTAATAAAACAGGAAAGCCAATTTCAATGGCTTTTGCTTTGATGGTTGCTTCAGTTTGATCATCGCCTTGATAACCAGGAATTGTTGGTACATGATGCGATTGCATGATTTTTTTTGCACCAATTTTCGAACCCATTACTTCAATCGCTTTCGGATGCGGTCCAACCCAAATAATATTTTCATCGATAACACGTTGTGCGAATTCTACTTTTTCACTTAAGAAGCCATAACCTGGATGAATAGCATTTGCACCAGTTTGTTTCGCTGCATCAATAATCTTATCTATAACTAAATAAGATTCATTCGGTTGCTTGCCACCAATACGAACAGCTTCGTCAGCATATTTTACAAACAGCGCCTGTTCGTCAGCATCAGAAAATACGGCTACGGTGGCGATGCCCATTTCTCTGCATGTTTTAAAAATGCGTATTGCTATTTCACCACGATTTGCTACTAAGAGTTTTGTTATTTTATTTTGAGTTGACATGATATTATTTTTTTACACACCCCTTAATCCCCTCTCAAGAGGGGAAATTTGGATATTGCTATTTTTGAGTTTGATACATTTATTTTTTTTGCAGTTATAATCACATTCGATAAATACCATAACTATTTGTTCCTTTAACTTCGTTCATGTATGTTAACGCTAATACCAAACCAAATACATGTCGCGTGTCTCTTGGATCGATGATGCCGTCGTCCCATAATTGGCCGGTTGCGAAAAATGCATTACTTTGTTTTTCAATTTCGCCTTTCATAAATTCTTTCATTTGTGCAGCTTGTGTTTCGTCAAATTGTTGTCCTGATTTTATTGCTGCTTCTCGACTGACCATTTGCATTACACCAGCTAATTGTTCAGAACCCATAACAGCAATCATGCTATTTGGATATGAAAATAGAAACCGTGGATTGTAGGCTCGACCGCACATCGCATAATTTCCTGCACCAAAACTCGCACCCATCATTAACGTAAACATCGGTACTTCAGAATTGGAAACCGCATTAATCATTTTTGCACCATCTTTGATCATACCGTTTTGTTCGTATTCTTTTCCTACCATAAAACCGGTGATATTTTGCAAGAACAAAATAGGTGTGTGGTTCATATTGCACAACTGAATAAAGTGCGCGCCTTTGTTGGCTGAATCATTGAATAGAACACCGTTGTTACCAATGATAGCTATTGGATAGCCGTGCATTTTTGCATAACCACAAATCAAGGTAGAACCGTATTCTTTTTTGAATTCATGAAATTCTGAACCATCCACAATGCGTGCAATTACTTCGCGACAATCGAATGGAACTTTAGTGTCAACTGAAACAATGCCTAGTAGTTCATCGATTGGATAGTTTGGTTCTTTATAAGAAATTTCAGATTTCAGTTCCGAAGTTTCGGAAGTGATTTCAGAATTTAAATTAAGATTAGACAATAACTCACGTGCAATTCTGATTCCGTCTAATTCATCTTGTGCTAAATAATCAGAAACGCCTGAAATTTTGGAATGCATTTCTGCGCCACCTAAAGTTTCATCATCTACTACTTCATTCGTTGCCATTTTAACTAATGGTGGTCCAGCCAAAAATACTTTTGCTTTATTTTTGATCATAATCACATAATCGCTCATACCAGGAATGTATGCGCCACCAGCGGTTGAGTTTCCAAAGACAATAGAAATGGTTGGAATTCCTTTTTTAGAACGACGCGTAATTTCTTTAAAATTATTTCCACCCAAATTAAATACTTGAGCTTGATCAGGCAAATTTGCGCCTGCACTTTCTACTAAGTTTATGGCTGGTAAATTATTTTCTACACCAATTTCATTGATGCGCAATGCTTTTTTCAGCGTGGCAATATCAATTGCGCCACCTTTATTGGTACCAACGTTTGCTGTAATTAAACACATTTTACCTGAAACAAAACCGATGCCTGAAACCATGGTACCACCAGTTCCGAAACCACCTTTTACACCAAGTCCTGCTAATGGCAACAACTCTAAAAAAGGTGAATCTTGGTCGAGCAGTAGTTCGATGCGTTCGCGTGCTAAAAATTTGCCTTGCGATTTTGCTTTTGCCAAATGTTTTTCTTCACCTTGAAAAAGTGATTGTTTCAGATGCTTATTCAACTCTTCAATTTTCGCCAACATCTTTTGATAGTTGTCTTTGTATGCTGCTGAGTTGGTGTTTATTTTAGATTTTATGACGCTCATTATTGTCTGAATTTGGATGAACAGATTTATGGATTAATAAGATTAACAAGTTTACAAAAAAGTTTCTATTTGAACGAACGTTTGGTAAAATATTTAGTGTAAATTTTTCGTTAAATATTTTTATTTTATTGACAATCAATATTTTGTAAAATATTAACAAACGAACGTTTGGTATAAATTTGTTTAATTGAAAATACTTTTTTACATTTGTTTATTAAATTAATTCAAAACAATAAAAATTTATAAAAAATGACAGCAAGAGAAATCGTATTAGCATTGCCAAGCAGATTAAAAGCAGAAGAAGCTGCTGGACAAAGTGGCAATTTTCAATTTGTTTTAGAAGGCGAAACTGGTGGCGAATTTACAGCAATTGTAGCTGATGGAGTTTGCACGGTGCAAGAAGGATTGCATGGTGAAGCTGATTGTGTAATTTCATCATTAGCAACAGATTTTGAAGATGCAGAATTAGGAAGAGTGAACAGACAAATGGCAGTGATGATGGGAAAAATTAAAATCACAAATTTAGGTGCGATGCTTAAGTTTATTGGTATGTTCAGCGATTTAGAAGCTGCATAATTGATGATTGATTTTCTATTGATGAATAACAATTCACAATTGACTTTATAAGAAAACAGTTCGAAAGAACTGTTTTTTTATTTCATTTTTACCGAATACTCATTAAAAATTACCGGTTACTCATTCGATTTTTTGTTGATTAAAATTTAGTTTAATATTGAATTACAAATACCATAAAAGAAAACTTTGAAAAAACTTAAAACTATGAAAACAAAGGATAGCATCAGTGCTATCCTTTTTTTGTTTAATTTCATTCAGTAATATCAAGTAATGAAAGGAAAAACAGTAGTAATAACAGGTGGAAATTCAGGAATCGGTCGAGTAACAGCAACTGAAATTGCAAAAATGGGTGCACAAGTTGTATTGGTTTGCAGAAATGAAACAAAAGCAAAAGCAGTGCAAGAAGATATTAATGCATTGACTGGTTTAAATAATTGCGATTTATTTATTTGTGATTTTTCATCACATGCTTCTATTAAAAAATTTGCCAAAGAATTTAGAATGAAGTACAATCACATTGATGTGCTAATAAATAATGCTGGTGCAATTATTGGTGAACGGCAAACTAATGATGAAGGTTTAGAAATGATGTTTGCCACCAATCATCTTGGTTATTTTTTAGTAACGCATTATTTGTTGGATTTATTGAAAGCTGCAGATAAAGCACGTATCATCAATGTGGCATCGTTAGCGCATCGGTTTGGTGGAATGCGTTGGAACGATTTGCAAGCAGAACAATTTTTTAATTCATGGTTGCAATACGGACATACGAAACTGATGAATATTTTGTTCAATAAAAAATTATCCAAAAATTTAAAAAACAATACAAACATTACTGTAAATTGTCTGCATCCTGGAAATATAAATTCCAATTTTGGTAGAAGTGGAAATCCATTGATGAAAGTATTGATGAATAATTTTGGGTTTGTGTTGACTTCACCAGAAAAAGGAGCGCAAACCTCGATATATCTGGCAACTTCGCCTGAAGTACAAAACAAAACTGGTTTGTATTGGTACAGAAAAAATCCTACTATTCCATCTATGGAAGCTATCAGTTCAGACAATGCAGATCGACTTTGGGAAATTAGTTTTCAGTTAACAGGCATCAAAGAGTTTGGTGTAGTGAATTTTGAATAAAAGTTGGTGAAAGTGATAGTGTAAAAATGCATTCCAATAATGATATAATTTTTATAGAAGCAACATTAAATGACGCTGATGCTATTCTTTCATTGGTTCATCAGCTCGAACATTTTATTTCAAAAGAAACGCTGTTAAACAATCTTAAAAAAAATACAGAACATCCTGAATATTGCATCTTTGTAGCAAAAGAAGATGAAACAGTGATGGCATTTGCAGAACTCCATTTTACGCAGTTTATTCATGAGCCAAAACCAAGAGCACGATTGACTGCTTTTTGTGTAGATGAAAAGCACAGAAATAAAAATATTGGATCTGAGTTCCTGAAGTTTTTAGAAGATATCTGCAAACAACATCACGTTTCAAGGTTAGAGTTAACCAGCAATAACAAGCGTTTAGATGCACATCGCTTTTATGAAAAGAATGGTTATTTGTTTATGTCTAAGAGATTTTATAAAAATTTGTAATGCAATATATTCACACGTTTCTTGATTTTTTTACAGATAATTTTCCATCGATAAAACTAATTAGCTGGTTTTTTCCAATTGCTATTTTGTTTTCTTTTTTAAGTTTATTTATAGCAGGATTTTGTAAGCAAACATTGAAATGGCGAACTGGTTTTTCACGCAAACTTTTTCATTTTTTTATTTTTATTGCAGCATTTGGTTGTCAACAAAAAATGGGTTTGCCAGCCGTTTTTATTTTAGGTTGGTCAGTTACGTTGGTGTTGATTTACGCAATCATAAAAGGCGATGGCAACTTGTTTTATGAAGCACTTGCACGTGAAAAAGATACACCATTCAGAACAAAATATATTGTGTATTCGTATTTAGCAACTTTTTTTGGTGGTGTATTTTCTAATTTATTATTTGGACCATTTGCCATTTTTGGCTATGCAATTACAGGCATTGGCGATGCGATTGCTGAACCAATCGGAACCTATTTTGGCAAACATACTTATCGTGTTTTTAGTTTTGACAAAACGAAAATTTCTTATAGAAGTATTGAAGGTAGTGCTGCTGTTTTTGTTGCGTCTTTAATTGTACCATTGTTTATATTGTATCCTTTTCATGGTATGTTTTCAATTAGTTTTTTATGGCTATTGTTAATAGCTGTAATCTGTACATTAACTGAAGCTTTTTCGCCAAGTGGTTTTGATAATATGTTGTTACAGATTGTTGCTAGTTTTTTATTTAGCATATTTATCGCGTATAATCATTAAAAAAAATGGCATCATTACGACGCCATTTTTTTATAGTAAGTTGGAAATAACTTTTTACTTTTCTTCTTTCTTTGTTATCAAACCATCTTGAAATTTAATAAAATCTACCAGATTTTCTAAAGGAATATTTTTTGCTAAAATTTTATAATCTGGTGTAATTAAAAACAATCTTGGTGTTACAATCAAATCATATTCTTTTCTAAACGCACTCATTCCACGCATATCAGCGCAAGTAATCCAATCTGGACTGCAATTTTTTGCGACAAAAGTACGGAATGAGGAATCAGTTTGTTCAGTTGAACAAGTGAATAAGCGAACACCTAATTGTTTCAATGAATCACTATATAATTGTTTTAACGCAGGAATTTCTTTTTGGCAATGACCACAATCTGAATTCCAGAAAACTAACAACGTGTATTTATTTTTTGGAACAAAATCATGAAAAGTATAATTTTTACCAAGTGTATCTTGTGCTGTAAAGTTTGGTGCAATTTTTCCTAATAAAGTTGGTTTTACAGCTTCCACTCTGTCGCGCAATTCCATTAAACCTTTCGCTTCGGCCCAAGGTGCTTCGCCACTTAGGTAATATTTTTCAGCCATATAAACATAAATAGCATCGTAACCCATGATTTCGCTTCGTGCATATTTTGAAAATAATTCATTCAAAACCAACTGATACATTTCACGGCTAGCTTTAGCTTTATTGATAACAACGTCAACATATTTAATGATTGAATCAGGACTTGGGAAAACATATTGTTCAAAATATTTCATCAATTTTCCATGCAATACTGGACTTCGAACTAAAGCAGAATCAGCAAAATCGACATTGTCAAAATAATGTTGCTGACTGTAATGAAATGCAAAAAATGAATCAACTAATGCACCTTTTTCATTCCTTAAATCATTTTTTGGTATATCAAGATCTTGCATCACTTTAATTAATTTACTGTATAAAGTAGTTGGATATTTTTTTGCAATTGTTTTTCTGTGTTCAGTAATTTGTTTTCCAATTGCTTCGATTGCACGTTGATTTTTTACATATGCTGAATCAGTTTTTTTAAATTTTGAAGATAATTTCTGAAGAGAATCTGTTTGAATTCCTAATGGATACATGTAATTCATATCTTCAAATAATTGTTTATTTTCTATTGAATTTTTCACCACAGATTTTGTGATAAAATTTGCTGTATCGGTAACAATAGAAAAATCAGTTTCTTTAATAATGACATCAAACGAATTGTAACGGAAACTTGGAAACGCTACTAAATACACACCAGCAGGAATGTTTTTTTTGCCTTTGATAATTGCGATTCCGTTTATATCAAATTTCAGTGTGTCTTTAATCATGCGTTTGTCTGCATAATAATTTGCTAAAATTCCAATTTGGTTTTCCATACCTTTTACCGTAATTGAAATATTAAAATTTCGTTCTTGTGAAAAGGAAATAGTAGTAAAAATTGTAACGATAAAAAGCGTAAAAATATTCTTCATAAATTTGTGTTCAAGTATGATTTACAAAATTCGTTCCGAAATTAATGATTCAGCCATAAATTATTGTCAAAATCTTTGTTAATTGTTATTTCTAATAATTAAAAAACGTCCGAAAATAATTTCGGACGCTTCATGAATAGTTTTTTGATAGCT
>Ga0209480_10002014_pt1 | contig 14293 bp, 7 predicted proteins | sample JI61114C2DNA_FD_187501 | JGI IMG/M metagenome (GOLD analysis project Ga0209480, IMG submission 187501) | Wastewater effluent complex algal communities from Wisconsin, to seasonally profile nutrient transformation and Carbon sequestration -... | ecosystem: Engineered > WWTP > Effluent > Algae...
TGGCGGAGCTGGCCGCCGCGTTCCCCACGCCCCCTGAAGCCGGCCACGGCCCGCCGGGCGAGACCTCGTGGCCGGGCGAGGGCAGCAAGGACCGCTTCGACGAGTGCATCGAGAGCCTCTCGCAGGCCGCCGGTGGTAAGAGTACCCGTGACGAGACGGTCCGCGATTTCGTGGGCCGCGGCACCGCGCACGACGTGGCCGAGCAGATCGTTCAGGAGACGTTGCTGGAGCTGTGTCTCGGCCACGCCCGAAAGCCGTTCACGGACCTTGTGCAGCGCTTTCGCTGGCTCAGCAAGAACCGGCGCAAGAACAACTGGCGCCGCCAGAGCAACTGGAACGCGTGCACGCTCACGGTCGAGCAGCATTTTTATGGGTATGAACCGCCCACGCCGGAGGACCAGGTCGACTTCCTCGCGCTCAACCGCGTCCTCTGTTCGCTCGAGGATCCACGCGACCACCAGATCCTCCGGCTCTGGGCCGCCGGCGTCGAGCTCGACACGATCGGCAGCATGCTCGACCCGCCGATGAAGCCGGCCACCGTACGCCAGCACAAGAAGCGAGCCCTCGAGGCCCTCCGCGCCCATCTCCACTGAGCGCGGAGCCGCGCCATCGATTTTTTCGAAGATTCTCTGTCACGCGCCGCGGGCCTCGCGGGTGGGAACGGGCATGAGCCACTTCCACATCCCCGTCGCCGTCAACTTTCACCTCTACAAGCCCTGCAACTATCACTGCCGGTTCTGTTTCGCCACCTACCGCGACATCGACGGCCACTTGCCGCTCGCGGACGCGATGACGCTGCTCCGCGCGCTGCGGGACGCCGGCGCCGAGAAGCTCAACTTCGCGGGCGGCGAACCGACCTTGCACCCGCACATCGGTGAGCTGGTCGGCGAGGCGAAGCGCCTCGGCTTCGTTACCACCCTCATCACCAACGGCGCCCGCCTCGATCGCCTGCTGGACACGCACGCGGCCGACATCGACTGGATCGGCATCTCGGTCGACAGCGCCGATGAGCACACGCAAACCGCGCTCGGTCGGGGTCGCGGCGGCCACGTCGAGCGGAGCCGGCTCCATGCCGCACGGATCCACGGGCTCGGCATCCGCCTCAAGCTCAATACGGTCGTCACCGCCCTCAACTGGCAGGAGAACATGCACGCGTTCGTGCGTGAACTCCGGCCCGCACGCTGGAAGGTCTTCCAGGTGCTCGCCATCGAAGGTCAGAACGACGGCGACGTCGAGCCGCTCCTGATCCAGCGCGAGCAGTTCCGGGAGTTCGTGACGCGCCACCAGGATCTGGCGGCGGAGGGGTTGGAGCCGGTCCCTGAAGACAACGACGCGATGACCGACTCCTACGCGATGATCGACCCGATCGGCCGCTTCTACGGCAATCACCGCGGGCGCTACGTGTACAGTCGGCCGATCCTCGAGGTCGGCGTCGAGGCGGCGCTGGCCTCGGTCGACTTCGAGTTGCAGCGCCTCGTCGCCCGTGGCGGCCTCTACATCTGGCGGGCATGACCTGAACCCCCGGGCCATGGGGGGCTTCATGGCCCGGGGCATGTGCGAGTGCGGGGCGAGAGCTCATGGGAAACGCCCCGATGCTGACACCGATGCCACGACCGCGGCCCTCCGGGCCCGAGGTCAGCACTGGCTTGGCTAGCCGGAGGCGAGGGCAAGGCGGGCAGCGACGGGCGGCTGGCCTGACGAAGGCCACGGCCCGTCGCTGCCCGCTGAGGGTCGGGTCGAGGAATCACCTACGCCGCGAGCGCTTCGCAGCAATGCGAAAGCCCTCGCGGGACCCAAACCCGTTGACAGCCTTGCATGCAAGGTTGTATCTGCCTCTCGTGCTCCGGAGGCTCTGATGCAGCGCAACGCGCCCGTCCAGGAAGAAATGAACTTCTCGCTGCTTCTGCGGGATCTCCGGCGAAAACTGGGGCTGACTCAGGCCGAGATGGCCCTGAAGCTCAAGATCTCGTGTACCACCCTGAGCGGCTGGGAGACCGACAAGCACCAGCCGATGCGGGCCCATGCCACCCGCATCGTGAACATGGCGCGGCGGGCGGGGGTGCTCGAGGCGGCCGAGGCGCCGGCGAAGGCAAAGGGGAAGCATCTCCGGGCCGTGCCGCCGATTGCGCTGGAGAGCAGCCCGGAGAGCCCGGAGGTGGGCGCGGAGTCTGGCGAGCCCGGGGAGCCGCAGGAGTCGGCGGTGATCGACACGCGCACCGGCTGGCCCCGCAAGGCCGCCGAGCGCCGCGACTTCTACCATCGCCCCCGCGAGTTCCCGCCCGAGGTCGCCGCGTGGCGCAAGCAGCTGGTGGCGGCGATCCAGGCGGACCCTGCAAGGTTCCCTCGCACGGCCGGCAGGAGCGCCGAGGAGACCAGGGACCTGCTCGACGAGGGGATCGGCGTCCTGCGCGAGGTCGCCGAGATCGCATCCGTCCTCCACGGCAATCCGACCCTCGGCAACCTGCCCGATCCGGTCGACGAGCTCATCTACATCATCCTCTCGCGCAAGACGCCCGAGGTCGAGTACCAGGCGGCGTATCAGGCCCTGAAGTCGGCCTATCCCACGTGGGACGCGGTCCTCGCGGCCAGCGACGAGGACATCCTGGGTCACGTGCACCACGGGGGCCTGGGCGCGACGAAGACCGCCACGATCCGGGCTGCCCTCGAGCGCCTGCGCCAGGAGTTCGGGAACTGCACGCTGGAGCCCGCGCGCGCCTGGCCCGACGCCCGGCTCGAGTCCTTCCTCTGCGAGCTCCCCGGGATCAGCCGCAAGAGCGCCTACTGCGTGATGCTGTTCGCCTTCTCCCGCGCCGTGCTGCCGGTCGACACGCACGTGGGCCGGGTGCTCCAGCGCCTGGGCATCCACCACCAGCTCGGCCTCGACCTTGCGGGCATGGACCACAAGCAGCTGCAGCGGGCGCTGGCCGACCTCGTGCCGCCGAACCTGCGGCGCAACCTGCACGTCAATCTGCTCGTGCACGGTCGGCAGGTCTGCACCGCCGCGAGCCCGGCATGCAGTGACTGCGACCTGCGGAAATTCTGCCAGCATTACCGGCGGGAGACCCAGGAGGCGTTCGAGCGGGTGGGGGCCCCGACCGTGGTCGACCTCTTCTGTGGCGCCGGCGGGCTTTCCGAGGGCTTTCGCCGCTCGGGCTTCCGGGTGATCGGCGCCGTCGACACCAACGAGGTGGCGCTTCGCACCTTCGCCCTCAACCACCCCGAGCTGCCGCAGGAGGCCATCCTCGCGGCCGACCTCGTGACGCTCTCCGCCGAGGACCTGCGCAAGGCGATCGGCGGGCGGCAGATCGACGTGCTGATCGGCGCCCCGCCGTGCCAGGGCTTCTCGCACGTGGGCCACCGTTCCAAGCGCTCGAAGCACGGAATGAGCCGCGAGGTGCACGGCGACGCCCGCAACTACCTGTTCGAGGCCTTCGTGCGCCTCGCCTCCGAGCTCAAGCCCCACCTGGTCGTGATGGAGAACGTCCCGGGCATGGAGTCGGCCCGGGTCCAGAACCGGTCCTTCGTCGATCTGGCGATGGCCCGCCTCGAGGCCTGCGGCTACCGGGCCACCTACTGGAAGCTCGACGCGACCGCGTTCGGCGTGCCGCAGGAGCGCACGCGCATCTTCGTGGTCGGGTCGCGCTCGGGGCTGCTGCCCGCCCGCCCCGAGTGCGAGTACAAGTCGCTTCAGGAGGGCTCCCTGGACGCCGATGCCCTGCCGCAGGTCACGCTCTCCGAGGCCATCTTCGATCTGCCCCCGCTGGAAGCCGGCGACGGCGTCGCGGTGACAAGGCGGGAGGGCGGCCCCGTCGATGACCGTCGCGCCCGGCGCTACCTGCAGAAGTTCCGGCTGCTCGACTCGCCGCGTGTGATCTTCAACCACACCACGCGCTACAACAACGAGCTGGACCTCGAGCTCTACGCGCTGCTGCGTCAGGGCGAGGACAGCGGCAACTTCCTCGAGCGGACCGGGCGACGCGACCTGATGCGCTACCGGACGGACGCCTTCGACGACAAGTACATGAGGCTTGACGAGAACAGCCCCTGCCGTACAATCGTTGCCCACCTTGCCAAGGATGGTAACGGCTACGTTCATCCGCGACAGACGCGCTCCCTCTCGTTCCGGGAGGCCGCTCGCGTCCAGTCATTCAGCGATTCATTTGCCTTCTGCGGCTCGCCGTCGGACCAGTGGATTCAGCTCGGTAACGCCGTGCCCCCGGTGCTGGGCGAGGCGATCGCGCGGAGCTTCAGCGCCTGCATCAAGAGGATTCGGTGATGTCGACAAGTCATGCTGAGATTATCCCGTTCCAGCCGCGCGCCCGCCTCCTGCGCCTGATCGGCGGCGAGCTGGTCAGCGACGAGATCGTCGCCGTGATGGAGCTCGTGAAGAACGCGTATGACGCCGACGCGACCCGCGTCAACGTCACCTTCACCAACGTCACGGTCGAGGGCAAGGGTGAGATCCTCATCGAGGACGACGGCCATGGCATGGACATGGCGACCCTGCTCGGCTGCTGGATGCAGCCCGGGGGCAGCACCAAGCAGGGGGACAAGAACCGGGTGAGCCGCGGCGGTCGACGCCTGCTCGGCGAGAAGGGCATCGGGCGCTTCGCGGCCGACAAGCTGGGCGACGCGCTCGAGCTCGTGACCCGCGCCCGCAACGCCCCCGAGGAGCTGAGGGCCTCCATCGACTGGGCGGCATTCGAGAACGAACACCGGATGCTCTCGGACGTCACGGCCCGGTGGGAGCGGCGCACGCCCGTCGTCCCCGACAGGTTCGGGACCTCCCTGAAGATCTCGGGCCTGCGCACGACCTGGTCCGAGCGCCTGTTCAGAAAACTCTGCATGCGGCTGGCACGCCTGCGCTCGCCCTTCGAGGCGGCCGATGCCTTCCGGATCGTCATGCACTCGGATGACTTCCCGGACTACAGCGGGGAGATCCTGACCAACTACCTGCCGAAGGCGCCGTACCAGCTGAAGGCGTCCTTCGACGGCGGCCAGAACATCACCATCGAGCTCCAGGGCGAGACGCCACGGGAGATGATGTGGAACGGGAGCGGGGCGCTGACCTGCGGTGCCGTCGAGGTGCGCCTGTTCGCCTTCGACCTCGAGACGCCCGCGATCGCAAAGATCGGCCCGAACCGGGACGTCCGGGCCTGGCTCAAGGAGTGGACCGGCGTCAGCATCTACCGCGATTCGTTTCGCGTGTGGCCCTACGGCGAGCCGCACGATGACTGGCTTCGCCTCGACCAGCGCCGGGTCAACAATCCGACGGTCTGCCTGAGCAACAACCAGATCATTGGCTTCGTCGAGATCGGCCGCCAGACGAACCCCGAGCTCGTCGACCAGACCAACCGCGAGGGAATCATCCAGAGCCGGGCCTTCGACGACCTCCGGCGCCTCGTGCACTTCGTGCTCCAGCAGCTGGAGCAGGACCGCCTGACCCGCCGCCACCCGGTCGAGCGGCGCCCCGAGCCGCGCCAGGCCCCGGCGCAGGCCTCCATCGTCGACAAGCTGACCGAGCTGGTCGGGCATCTCCCCAAGGTCCAGGGCCGGGAGGCCCAGTCCCTGGTGCGTGACGTGCGCGAGCACGTCGAGCGCGAGGAGGGCAACTACAAGGCCTTCGTCTCCGGCTACTCGGAGCTGGCCGCCGTCGGCCAGGCCGTGCCCGGCATCCTCGGCGCCATCGACCCGCTCCTGCGCGAGGTGCAGCGCGAGGTCGACACCCTCCGGAAGCTGCTCGCCGGGCAAAAGAGCGCGGCCGTCACCAGGTCCCTGCGCACCATCGCGGACGGCTGCACCGGCATCGAGAAGCGCCTCCAGGTGCTCTCGCCGATGCAGGGCAACCACAGCGTCCGGCGCCGCGCCATCGACGTGGTCGAGACCCTGAAGGCCCTCGTGAAGCACTTCGCTCCCCTCTTCGAGGAGCGCGACGTGACCCTGAACATCGAGGAGCCCGAGGGGCTCGCCCGGGCGGAGATCCGGCCCGAGAACCTCTACCGGGTGCTGCACATCCTGGTCACCAACTCGCTGGACTGGCTGCAGGGCACCAGGGCGCCCAGGGTCACCATCGCCGTCTCGACCACGGAGTCGGACTGCATCCTCCTCGTCTCCGACAATGGCCCGGGCATCCCCGAGGAAATCCAGTCGAAGGTGTTCGAGCCGATGTACACGGGCCGCGAGGGCGCACGCGGCATGGGCCTGACCATCGCCCAGAACATCGTCCGGGCGTGCGGCGGCGACATCAGCGTGGTGAACGACCGGCGACGCAAGGGCGCGACCTTGAAGATCACGCTGCCCCGAAAACGCTCACGGGTAATGGGATGACGCCACCTACTGTCCGGGCCAATCTCGTAGAGATTGCAGATGCGCTAGTCTCGCGCGGGTATGCCTGTGTCATTCCAAATGAAAACAGCACCGCTGAGCTAGCGATGTTGCTTGCGAATGACTTGGGAGAGGTCATGCCCCCGAAATTGGGAGCCCCTTTGGTGAGGGCGCTACAACTTTTGGCAGGGGACACTCATCCATTGTCGATGACTTCTCGGTTTCCAAAGGGAGATTTCCCATTCCATACCGATACGGCTCACTGGACAACGCCTTGCCGCTACCTGATCCTTTACTCTCATCTTGTACAGGCACCATCTGTGCGTCATACTATGCTTCTAGATATGCAGAAAATTGACAAGTCAGATGTCAGGCTTCTCGCTCGAGGGGTGTGGCGCGTTGCGACGCATCCTCAGTTCGTGACCTCGGCGGCTTCAAACCGCCAAGGAGGCAATGCGTTTCGTTGGGACGAAGGCATTATGGAGCCTGTTACGTCTGCGGCAAAGAGTGCGCATCAAATCATACCGTCTTGGGTTGCATCTGCGACAGACGTTGTCCGCGTTTCGTGGGATGCTCCGAAAGTTTTGATTGTTGATAATTGGCGCTTGCTTCATACGCGAGACTCTGTGCCGCAGTGCTCTGATGGGGCCCGCGTGCTTCATAGAATGGAATCGCTCTGGTCAAAAGCTGTGCTTTACATCGATCGCGGTCAGCAAGAGGATCGTGGGAGTGAGTTGTTTTTGTTCTGGCATTCGCTGAGTTTTGAGTTTCTCCTTCGTTCGAGTGTGGCATATGTTAGTCCGGCGCTGTTGGCTGAGCGGAGCAACTGGAGAAATGCTCTTTACAGCGTTCAGGGGACCTTGGTTCCAGGGCATAAGGCCATTTCGAATACGACAAAAGAAGCTCTTGAGATCTGTAAATACCTCATCAAAGATATTGATAAGGGTGTTCTGGATTTTTGCGACATTCTTATTCATAAGCGCAATGAGGAACTTCATACTGGGGCTTCTGCGTTTGCAGGTCTGGAGATGCCTCTCGAGGAGTGGCTCGTCAAGTTCTATCGTGCCTGTAATTATATGGTCAAATTTCAGCAGCGTACGTTGGTTGACTTGCTGGGTGATGGTGAGGGGGAGTACGCCGGTGAACTTCTCGTTGCATACGATAAGATGGTGTTGAAGGAAGTTCTAGATCGTATTAGTGCGCATCGAAAGGCGTTTGCCTCGCTCCCGCAGAAGGAAATTGAAAAGCGCACGACGGCGGCGGTGTTGCAGCATATCCAGCTCCGAGTGCGAAACCACCATCAAGTTACCTGCCCTGCTTGCGGTCAGCCCGCGCTGATTTCGGGAGGAAGCTTTGCTAGCCGTGAACCGAAACTTGATTGGGATAGTATCGTGGAAAAGCAGGAGGCGATTGCTCGTCGGCTTGAGTGCTACCACTGCCTTCTTCGTCTCTCGGGGCTTGATGAGTTGCTCGCAGCAAATGTGCAAACCACATATACTCGGACGATCACGCACGATCCTGCGGCGTACTTTGATCTGGATGTACGGAGCGATGAGGATGAAGACTATCAAGAGTATGACAACGAGTGATTTTTCAGGCTTGTTGGTGTGTTTTTTTGTGTTGCGCGCGACTTCGCGCGTCTGTTGGCGCGTGAAAAATCTCCCTTCGACGGCTTTGACACCCTGCGGCCGTCTTGCTAATCTTGCGCGATCATGGAAATTAGCGAAACGGCTGTCATCTCCGGAACTGCGCGGGACCTTCTCGTGGCTCTCCAGAATCTATGCTTTGATATGCCGTTTGTTGAGCACAACGGTATGATGGAGAATAGATGGATATTTCGCGGGCATGCTTCGCATAAGTGGAAGCTGGCGCCTTCAGCGTTTCGCGGTTCTAGTTGCAGTATTGCTGCTCAGGTGCAATGGGAGTCTGACTGTTTTGGGGCGTTCCTCAGTCATTGTGATACTGCGGGCCTCGATACTGCAGAATATTCTCCGGATGTGATGGCTGATGTCAATGATGGTGAGATTCTGAAACGCGCTCTGCGGGAGACTGCTAGTTTTCGTTTTGGGATTAACAGTTGGCCTCGGCCCAGTGATCTCCATAATCTGGCATTGGCGCAGCACAACGGCCTTCCAACTCGTCTTCTTGACTGGACGCGAGACCCGTTTATTGCTGCCTACTTTGCGGCTTCGGAGGTTGTCAAGGCGAAAGCGAAAGGGGAGAAAACCGGCAGCCGAACGCTGAGTATCTGGGCTCTGGATACAAAGATTCTATGGGAGCTTTACGCGCTTGCGAAAGGTGCGGCGGCGGTTAGGCTAATTTTTGCCGCAAATTCAAGGAATCGGCGCCTTTTTGTTCAACGAGGTTTGTTCACGCTTGTTCACGCCAATTACGTCCCTAAAGGAGGTGTTTCCGCTATTACCTTGCAGAAGGTGCTGGAGAGTGAACTGACTTCACTCGCGGAAAACGCGCGTGAGCTCGCAGAGAGTCACCCGCGCTGCAAAACCATCAGGAGGGTGCTCGCCCGTGCACGGCGCGAACCCATTATTAAGCGCTTTGACCTTCCTTACAAGGAAATCAGGGTGCTTATGAGGCACCTTGCAGCAAGAGGGATTATGGCAAATACAATCTATGCCGATCTGGAAGGGGCCGCAAGAGCCACATCGGAGCAGGATTACTGGCTTTAGGCATCAGCCAAAATTTCAGCTCTGGCGCTGGAGCTGGTGTGCCCCATCACGTTAGTTGCTGTGGCGCTTCAAGCGGGGATCAGCCAACCCGATTGGGCAAGCTGCTCGATCAACTGATCGAGCTGTTTAGCGAGGGGCCCTGTCAGTCGGACGCCGAGCTCGATGTTGTTGCGCAGTCCTCCGGCCGTGAAGTTCGCGGAGCCGATCAGAACCGTTTCGCTGTCGACCACGATCACCTTGGCGTGCTGGAGGGACGCCTGCCATGTCGTGGCGGCCTCAATGTTTTCCAGTGCGCGGAGCGGGCGGGCGTGGGGTGGCCAGTCCTTGAGTAGCTCGCGGGCCGAGCCCTGCCTGCGGTCTCCAACCACGGTGACGGCGATCTGGTCGATGCCCCGGCGGATCAGCAGTCGTCGGATCGAGGGCTCGGAGAACTCGAAGCCGATGACGAGGATGCTGGTCCGGGCACCCTCGAGCATCGTCTGCACGACGTCCCTGGTGGCGAGCACGTTCCTGTCAGGGTCGGGGAGGGTGGCGACCAGGTCCACCATGGACTTGTTGCCGGCGGCCTCCTGGCGATGGCTGAGCTCGACGGCACGCAGGGCGTCGAGCAGGGTGATGGACGGTTCGCGCTCGAGCCCGTCCACGGGGAGTCCGAGCGCCGGCCACTCCGGCAGGGTAGGGAGTGACGCGGCGACCCCGGGCTTGAACACGTCGACCGCCCGGCTCTTCAGCAGCTTCCAGGCGGCGATCAGGGCGCGGGGGGTGATCCGGGTCATGTGACCTCGGCGAGGAGCTGGTGGAAGAAGCCGAGCTCGGGGTCATCCGGGGTGCCGATGAGCATCGCCCGGTCGAGCAGCAGGTTGAAGTGCTGACACGACGTCTCGGGGGCCAGCAGGCATGAGTGGCAGGCGGCCAGGTTCTCGGGCGAGGACAGGGTCGCCACGCCGGTGATGCAGAGCGGGTCCGAGGAGCACCAGGACATCGAGGCGAGCATCTCGCGGATCGAGTTCTCGAGGCGCTCCTCTCGCCCCTGGCGGACCAGGCCGCCGAGCGTGCCCTCGGAGTCGGCGCTGCCGGTGTGGATGAGGACGCCGGCCATGTCGTGGGTCCCGAAGCCGACGTAGAGGCGCTCGCGCAGGGCGGCGCTGCTGTAGCCGCACGACAGCGAGAGCTGCCGCATGAGGCCGTGGGCGAAGGAGTGCAGGAGCAGGAAGCGCGGCGAGGTCTTGCGCTTCTCCTCGTCGGGGTCGGGCGGGGTCCCCGGCCGGCGCGCGGTGAGCTGCGCGGCGCGGGCCACGACGTCGGGGCGGGTCTCCCAGGCCTCCAGGGCCTCCTTCGAGAAGCGGAGGAACACACCCTCGCCGCGGAGCTCGATCGCCGGCAGCCAGGCGAGCGCTCGCCCGTACAGGCGGCCCATGCGGCTCGCGGGGGCGCGGAACGAGGTCGAGGGCGGCTTGACCCGGGTGAAGCCGACGTGGGCCCGCACCTCGCGGAGCCGGCGCGCGAGCACGACGGAGTCGAGGTAGGCGCCGAGTTCGGGCGGCACCGGCTCCGGGCGGGTCTGGAACTCGCCCTGGTCGACCGGCTGCGTTCCGGACTCCACCAGCTGGAGATACTCCGCCCACTCGAGCGGCACGTCGGGCGAGTCCGCCTCGATGGCGCGCTTCCAGCCGGTCAGCGCCCGCAGCAGCACCTCCATGGGCTTGCCGGTCTTCTCCGCGAGCTTGTTGAACTTGATGAACAGCGGCCAGTCTGCCTCGGCTGTATCCGCGAGGTCGCTCCAGTAGGGTCCGACGATCGGCGAGAGGTCGCTGGAGAACGGCGGGATGTCGAGCGCCGACTCGACGACGGGATAATAAACGGTCGACGCGCCGCGCTGGACCACCCGCCCTGGCTGCTGACATTGCTCGGGGGGGAGTGGCAGCCATGGCCGGTGACCCGTGCAGCGCTTGAGCCCCAGCGACGCGAGGGCCCCCTTGCCGAAGACCCCCTCGAGGCTTCGAGGGGTGCTCTGGCAGTCGCGGGCGACGCAGAGCACGAGCTTGCCGGCGAGGCCGGCTCCCGTGGTCCTCAGCCGCAGCTGGGGCTTCGAGCAGTGGCAGCCGATCCAGCGCTGCCAGGGGAACTCGTCGAGGTGGCCGTCCTCGCAGGCGACGATGAGCCGCACGGGGACCGCGAAGGTGCGGTTCGTGTCGCCGGCACAGCTGCACCAGCGCTCGGGTTTGCGGGGCTCGGACAGGAAGTCGTCCTCCCGGCCGAGGCGCTCACATTTGGGGCACTGCAGCCACCGCGGAAACCGAACGACCGGCAGGACATCGGTCCAGGTCGTGTCCGTGTCCTCCTTGACCGGGGGCAGCCGAAATCCCGTCACCAGGAGCCGCCGCTGCAGGCGGGGCTCGTTCGTGCGCTGCATGTGCAGGACTCCGGCGTGGCCCTGTGGCGCGGCCTCATCCCACTCCTCCAGCCCCGCCACCAGGCCCGAGAGCGGAGCGCCGCTGCCAGGCGCCCGGAGGTCGACCACGGCGCCCGCGCCGAAGGTGCTCGCCACGTGGCTGCGGCGGACCTTGCCGATGATGCGGGGCCCCTGCGGGGCCTGCGGGCCCGTTGGCGTGGCCTGCGCGCGCTTCTGCCTGGTCCTGCCCTTACTCGTCGCCATCACTCGCTCCTGTGGTCGTGGGTTGCGGCCTCGCGCCCAGCGCCGGGACCATGCGGAAGCGGACGCTCGGCTCGACCTCACGCATCGAGTTGGGTGTGGCCAGCGCCGCGTGCTGCCAGCTGCCTCGCATGGCGCGCGCCTCGGCCACGCGTTCCGCCGATACGAGCAGGCTCCCGGCCGGCTTGTAATCGTTCCAGTAGTCCTCGAGCGGGCCGCGATTGGCCCACATCTGCAACAGGCCCGAGATCTGACTCCAGGTCTCATCAGCCTCGCCCGGGTCGCAGCTGCGGGCACGCTCATGCAATGCGTGGGCGTACTGCGTCAGCTCCTCGAGGCGGCCCGGCGTCAGCTCGGCGTCGTCCCGCATGCCGGTCACGAGGTGTCGCGCGAGGGCGACGAGTGCCGCGTGGAGGGCCTTGTCGCGGGCACGCGGGGCGAAGGGCGTCACGGAGGTCGCCTCCACCTCGCGGTACAGGGCCTGGTGCCAGGTCCTGAACGACTCGTAATGCGCCCGGTCCCTCGCGCGGCCCGCGTTGTAGACGGTGAAGATGAGGCCGGGCACCTGGTTGCGACCGACGCGTGAGCTGGCCTGGATGTACTCGGCCATGCTCTTCGGCTGCCCGTTGATCACCATCAGCCCCAGCCGCGGGATGTCGACCCCGACCGAGATCATGTTGGTGGCCAGCACGACGCTCACGTCCTGATCCGGGAGCGGGCGCTCGAGGCGTTCGAGGATCTCCGGGATCTCGTGCGAGGGGACGCGGCTGGTCAGCTCGAGCGGGTCGTCGATCTTCGGGCGCGCCGCGACGCCGTGGGAGCGCGCATAGACGGATATGCTGTCGTTCACGTCGTCCAGCATCATGACGAGCGCACCGCCCAGCTCGCGCATCGAGTTGAAGTATGCGACCAGCGTCCAGTACGGGTCGCGCTCCGCGTCGGTGGTGAGCAGCCCCTCCGTCGGGGCCGCTCGCTGCATCCCGGCCGCGCAGACCGCCTGCAGCGTGAACTTGGGGCTTCGGCCGGTCGTGGTCACGCCGACGTAGACGCGACCGGGCACCGTGTCGTCCTTGACCGCGAAGCACGAGTCCTCCCAGTCGATCGCGGGCGGAGGGAACTGTGCAACCGCGCGATCGAACAGCCCGCGGACCTGCTCCTGTGCGCGCCGGATCGTGGCCGTGCTGCCGATGACCTTGGGCGGGATGCCATCCCGCGAGCAGATCCGGTCGATCGCGGCCTCGTAGAGCCCGACGATGGTGCCCAGCGGGCCCGAAATGAGGTGCAGCTCGTCCTGCAGGATCAGGTCCGGAGGCAGCCCGCCCTGGCCGAGCAGTCCGACCGTGGCGGGACTGCGGACCACCTGGGCGAACTTGTCCACCGTGCCGATGAGCAGCGCCGGACGATTCGCATAGACGACCTCGTCGATGGTGAACACCGGCAGCGGCTCGCCATACAGCACGCATGCCTTGTTGACGCATTCCACCAGGTAGTCGGGGCCCGAGCCGGCCCGGTCCCAGCTCAGCCCGCGATCGCGGCATGCCGGACATCGCGTCAGCTGGCGCGCCTTCAGGCCCTCGTCCGCGGAGGAGCGCGCCTCCTTCAGCGAGTTGGGCGTGGCGCCGCTCCCCACCCACAGCCCGATGCCGAATGGAACCGTGCCGAGCGAGGAGTCTCCCCGACGAGTCGCCTCGCGTCGAAGATGCTCGCAGGCCAGCACCATTCTCGAGGCGCGCTCGAATTGCTGCACGGTCAATAGCCGCAGCGTGTAGCGCATGACCGCGGTCACGCCCGCACCCTCGTCGGGGCGGGGCCCCTGCCGCAGGCGTCGGTGGATCAGCAGGAATGCGATGAGGCCGAGGTATGCCTCGGTCTTGCCGCCGCCCGTGGGGAACCAGAGCAGGTCCATCGTGAGCCGCTCCGGGGTGGCGCGGCCCTCCCGCGAGGGCTCGACGAGGCCGGGGATGCCGAGCAGCTGGAATGCCAGCTGGAACGGCCGCCACCGCAGCTCCTCGCCGTCCTTGCCGCTGCCCCAGCGCCGCTGGATGAGCATGGCCTGCTGGCCGAGCTGGAAGGCCCGGCGGGCGGCGTCGTCGCGGCGCAGGAGGTCGATGCAGGCGGTCATCCTGCCGGCCATGACCCGGGCCTCGTCCAGGTGCAGGCGGGCCTGGGCGCGGTATCCGGCGTCGAGTTCGCCGGCATCCCGCTCGCGCTCCGCGATCCACCGCAGGTAGGCGCCGGGGACCACCTCGAGCATGGCGATCAGCGCGTCCGGCGTCGCACTCGCCAGCGCGCTCGCCAGGAAAGCTCCCTGGGGGCTGCCGCTCGCGCGCGTGGACTCGACTCCGAAGTACTCGTGCCCCTCCGCGCTCATCGACGGCACGTGCTGGGTGGGCACCCAGGTCGCCTCGACGAACCGCCCGGCGTCGTCGGTGCCCCAGGTCGCCGCGCAGGTGTGTCCGACCGCCCACTCCTCCATGCGCCGATAGATGAGGTTGCTGCTGGCGAGGTCGTCATCGCCGTGCGCGGAGCCCCGTCCGTGCAGAGGGCGCCGGGGCACCAGCTCCGACCCGGCGCCGGCGCGCACGCGAAACGACGCCTGGAAGAACGCCGAGGCCTCCAGCTCGACGCC
>Ga0209480_10002015_pt1 | contig 14292 bp, 8 predicted proteins | sample JI61114C2DNA_FD_187501 | JGI IMG/M metagenome (GOLD analysis project Ga0209480, IMG submission 187501) | Wastewater effluent complex algal communities from Wisconsin, to seasonally profile nutrient transformation and Carbon sequestration -... | ecosystem: Engineered > WWTP > Effluent > Algae...
GAGGCGACCGCGTGGACGCGCCAGCTTGTGCGCCCGCCGGTGAACGCCACCACGCTGCTGCGGATCTTCGACGTCCCGCGACGACAGCGCCCGCGCCCGGCCACCGCCACGCTCGTGCGGGCGGGGATCGTCCACGAGCTCGTCGAGCCGCTCCAGACCGCCGCCGCCGAAGAGCTCGGCAAGTGGGAGACGGCCCTGCAGGCCGCCGAGCGCACGGCCAGCGCCGCCGAGCGCGACACGAAGGTGCGCAAGCTGCTGTTCGCCGCCCTCACCCTCCCGAAGGCGCAGGGCCCGCGATGAGACCCTCGCTCTCACCCTCCCGCTGGCTCCCCACCGAGCGGTTGCTCGCCCTCGACCCCGCTCCCCGGCCCGACCTGTCCGGCGAGTGGCGCCGACGCCTGCTCGCGTTCCCCAAGCGCAGCCTGTCGGCCGGCGCCCTCTCGGCCGAGCAGGACCAGCGCGCCGGTCGCCTCGCGCTGCGCGGCCAGATGCTCGCGTCGGGCGTCATCACCGGCCTGCGCGTCGACTTCGATCGCGACGAGCCATCGATCCTGCGGATCGCCGCGGGCCACGGCCTCGCCGCCAGCGGCGAGGACGTGTCCCTCGCGCGCGACCTGGTCGTCGCCGCCGGCGCGCTGCCCGTCGCGGACACGCGTAACCCTGGGATCCCCGACGCGATCGACCTGACCCTCGCGGAGTTCGGCCCCGCCTCGCAGGCGCTTGTGCTCGTCCTCCGGCCGATCGAGGTGCGCACCCGCGAGGCCACCGCCCCCGGCGACCCCTGCGACGACGACCCCGTGAGCGACGCCTTCGCCGACCACCAGCGGATCGACGGCGCGCTGCCGGTGTGGGTCCGGCTCCCCGATCCGCTGGCCAAGCTCGCCGCCGACCCCGGCGCGCCCGCGCGGCTCAACCGCCTCGCGCACGCGATCTTCGACCTCGAGCTCGCGGCCCCGCGCGACGACGAGGCCGTGCGCACCGGCATGGCCCCGGCGCTGCCGTGGGAGGCGCTCGGCGTGCCGCTCGCGCTCGTCGGCTTCGACGCCGAGGGCAAGCTCCAATTCGTCGATCGGCACGCCGTGGTCCGCCGCGGCGGCAAGGCGCGCCCGCGCAGCGCCCTCCTGCCCCGCGGCCCCGGACGGCTCCACTACACCGGCACGCCGTCGCTGTGGCAGGCGCGGATCGAGCAGCTCGCCGAACACCTGCTCGATCTCCGCGACCGGGTCGCGCCCGACGCGATCGCCGGAGCCTTCGCCCACGCCCCGCCGGCGGGGCTCCTCCCGCTCGACCTGTTCGACTCGCTCCCCGCCCCGGAGCGCCGGCAGAGGTTCTTCCCGCCGCACGCGTTCGTCGAGTGGGCCGCGATCCCGCTCGATCAGCTCGACGCGGCGCTCGCCGCCAGCGCCTCGCTGGCGAGCTTCGACCTCTCCTGCCGCTTCGTCGTGCGCCTGCTCTTGCCCGTGCCGCCGTCGGTGTTCGAGCCGCGCCTGCTCGTCGCCGAGCTGCCGAACGCCGCCCTGGCGGCCCAGCGCGACCAGCTGAAAGTAAGCCACGACGCGGCCCGCGCGGACCGCGAAGCCCGCGACGCCGAGGTCCGTGGCCTCCGTCTCGCCCTGGACGGCTCCGGCGCGGCGCCCCCCGTCGAGCCGCTGCCCCAGGTGACCCAAGAGCTCGCCGCCTTCGTCGCCCAGGTCCAGGAGCTCGCCGGGCTCAGGGTCGCCAAGAAGCTCACCGAGGCGCAGAAGACCGGCGGCCTTCGGGCCGCCCGAGCGGCCCTCGCCGACCTCGCCGACCGGACCGACGACACGATCGACCTCGGCTTCCTGCGTGTGCAGACCGACATCTACCGCGCGCGTCAGGTCGTGCTCGGCAATCAGAAGGGCATGCAACTCGCCGCGTCGCCGACGCTCGCCGCGATCGTGCAGGGCTCGACCGCGTTCGCCAGCGAGCGCGAGGTCGAGAAGTTGTTCGAGGGCGCCTCGAAGCGCCGCACACCGCCGGCGCCCGACCAGCCGCCGCCGGTCGAACCGCCGCGGACCCCGGTCGCCGTCCCCCCTGGCTTCGCCACGGAGCTCCTGCGGCGCCCGACGACACCCGCCGCGCTCCGCGAGTTCCTCGCCCGCCAGCGCGCCGTCGAGGAGCGCGCCGTCGCCACGCCGCGCCCCGCGGTAGCGATCAAGGACGAGGTCCGCGACGAGATCACGGCGACCCCGGAGTTCGCAGCGCCGGCCGTCGAGCGGACGGTCAGCATCGTCGAGCGCCTCGCCAAGCCGCCCGCCGAGCAGGCGCACGAGGGCGCGCGTGCCAGCAAGTACACGCTGCTCGACGGTCTGCGCCGCCTCTCCGATGAGCTCGACCTCGACGCGCTGACCGTGTCCGTCCCCGAGGGCGACGCGGTGGCGCTCAAGACCTTCGGCGAGATCAAGGACGGCCTGCCCGGCCGCGCGGCCGCCGAGGCCGCCGCCGACGCGACCCCGGGCGGTGCGAAGATCGAGCTCACCGACGAGGCCCGGATCCTCAGCGCCGGCGTGCGCATGCTCGACGAGTCGGTCCACGTGCTGCGCCAGGTCACCGTCCGGGTCGCCAATCTGCGCCAGCTGATCGCCGCCGCCGACGCCCTGCTCGTCCGCCTGCAGGCGCTGCTCGGGGAGCACGCCCCGCGCCTCGCCGCCGCCGAGAAGACGCTCGCCGAGGCGAGCCACGACCTCACGGTCGCCGAGGCGCTCGTCGCCGAGGACGCGAAGGACGTCGAGACCACCAACGCCCGGCGGCGCAACATCCTCACTGAGCACGTCCGCTTCGTCGCGTTCGTCCGGCCGCGCAGCCTCCATGCGCTCGACGACCCGCCGGCCCGCGACCTCGAGGCGCCCGAGGAGCTGCCAGTGCTTGCCTGCTTCCGCGAGGACACCGGCCCGGTGCTGCCCGAGATCCGGCAGGCCGTCGACCTCGTACGCCGGGCGCCGCTGCGGTGGTTCCCGCACTTCCAGCCGCTGCTCGACGCCCTCGACGAGCGCGCGACGCTGGCGCACCTCGTGCGCTCGACCGTCGCCCTCGCGCCGCTGACGATGGTCGCCCCGGCGAAGCACTCCGTCCAACCCGAGGCCCTGCCGATCGCCCGCGGGCTCCAGGCCGGCATCTCCGCGATGCAGGCCCAGCTCGCCGAGCGCGACGAGGCGCTGCAGAAGCTCGACGTCCCGCAGGCGGAGAAGCTCGCCTGGCGCGAGCTCAGGGGCGCCGCGCTCGACGTCGTGTCGCTCGCCGACTTCGCCCACGTCGGCCACCTGCGCCCCGATGTCCTCCAGCGCGCGGGCCAGGCGATCGACAGCATGACCCGCGTGGCGACGTGCCTGTACCGCCGCTTCGCCGACGTCCGCCCCGACATCCGCCTCGCCTGGGCCCAGCAACTCGGCGTCTTCGACACCGCCGTCGGCCTGCGCGACCTCCTGGCCCTGCCGCGCTTCGCCGAGCTGCCGGCCGACGACCGCGCGACGATGCAGGCGCTCGTCGACTGGCTGTTCTCACAGGTCTCCCCGCTGCCGCGACCGCGGGCGATGATCGACAACCTGATCCGCGTGTGCGCCCTGCTCGCCAGCCACGCGCCCGTGCGTGCGCTGCTGCGCGGCACGATCGGGCGCACCGCGGTGTCGGTCGGGCACGTCCTGAAGATCCACACTGACCTCGCCGGCGCCCGGATCGGCATGAACGCCCTCGTCAAGGTCGGCGCGCCGGGCAAGGAGCGGCTCATCCGCGCGGTCGTCGAGGACCTATCCGACGAGCACATCAGCGCCCGCGTGCTCGCCACCCCGGACCCGATCGTCGAGCTGCCCAAGGGGACCGAGGTGCTGCTCGGCGACCCCGATCAGCTCGCGGACGGCGTCGCCCGCGTGCTCGCCCGCGTGAACGCATGACCGAGCTCCGCCACGTCCGCCGCGTCTCGCTGCGCGCCCCGAACGAGGCGCTGGTGCGCCGCGGCGCACTGCTGCTAGAGGACGCCCTGCGCACCGCCTCCTGGCCGCTCGCGTCGCCCGGCGCGGTGACCGTGGTGCGCCGCCTCGACGTCGGTCGCATCGACCCCGAGGAGGCCCCAGCGGCGCTGTCACTACGGATCGAGGAGCGCCTCCGTGACCTCTCGACACGAGCCGTCCCCGCGCGCTCGCCCGCCGCCGCCACGGCCGAGGTCGTCCGCTTCCGCGACGCGCTCGAACCGGCGGTGATGCTCGTCGAGCACGTCGCGCGCTCCTCGGCCCCGCCGCCCTGGTTCGTCCAGCGCGCCGTGCCGGCGGCCCGCACCGACCTCGGCCCCCGACACGCGCTCCGGGCCGCCCTCGCCGCCGCGCGCGACATCTCGCCCGCGGGCCCGGTCGCCCTGCTCTCCGCGCTGCTCGAGCGCGGCGCCGCCGAGCCGCTGCTCGCCGCCCTCGACCCGGGCGACGGCCACGTCCTGCTCGCCGCCCTCGGGCTCCCGGCTCCCGCGCCGCCACCGTCCGCCGCCAGCTCGAAGAACCCGTCGCCCCCGCGCCCGGCGGCGCCCCGCGCCGACGACTCCCCCCCGCCGCCCGTCCCACCCTCCGTCGTCGGCGCCTCTTCGACCGCCACGTCGGCGCCGACCCGCCCGCCCGCGACGGCCCCCGCTCGGCCCCTGCACCCGCTCGTGGAGGATGCGTCGACCCGACCGCCCATGGCGGCCCCCTACGTCCTCGCCGCGCTCGCCCCGACCTTCCGCGCCGCCCTGCGCGCCCACATCGCCGCCTGGGACCCAGCCGATCCGCGCGTGCAGTGGCTCGCCGCCGCCGCCCTCCTCGACGCCGCGCCGGCGCGCCGCCACGACCCCCGCCTCGCCGAGCGCGCGCGCGAGCTCGTCGCCGCCTGCACGGACATGACCTTCCAGGCAGGCCCCCACGGACATGCCCCATCTCTCATGTTCGAAACGACCACCCCGCCGCTCGACGCCGACGGCTGGACCGCGTGGGGCGGGCTGCTGTTCCTCATCCCACTGCTCGAGCGCCTCGGCATGGCGACGTTCCTCGCCGACCACCCCGCGCTCGCCGAGGCCGACCTGCCGCGTCATTTGCTGAGAGACACCGCCCTGCGCCTCGGCGCCGCGCCCGACGACCCGTTGTTGCGCGCTCTCGGGGCCCCGGCGGCGCCGCTGCCCGTCGCCCCCTTCCGCGAGCCCACCGCCTTCGCCCGGCTCGCCGGCCCCGCGCCGATCGCCCGGCCCGGCGCCTCCGTGCTCGCCGTCTTCCGGGCGGCGCTGCGCCGAGTGCTGCGCCGCGGCCCGCGGATCGGCCTGCGGACCCTCGTCGAGCGCCCCGCGCGGCTGTGGTCGACGCGCACGCACATCGACCTCGCCTTCGACATTCGCCGCGTCGACCTCGGGATCCGCCGGCTCGGCGCCGACATCGATCCCGACTTCGTGCCCTGGCTCGGCCGCGTGGTCCGCTTCCACTACCGCCGCGGCGAGGAGCTCCATGACTGAACCGTCGCTGCGCACCCTCTGCTTCGCGGCGCTCGGGCGCCTCGTACCCGCCGGCGAGGACCACCCGGAGTTGCGGCAATTCCAGGAGTGCGCCGAGAGCATCCCGCACGCCGAGCTGCGCGCCGCCCTCCACGCACGCCTGCTCGCACCCGAACCCCGCACCGGCGTCTCCCACATCGCCGTCACGCTGCACCTCTCGGCCATCGAGGTCTTCGCGCTCGTGCTGCTGTTCGCCGTCGAGTCCGAGCCGCTGGTCGGCCGGGCCTTCGCGCGGCTCCAGGCGCCGCTCGGCGGCTCGCGGCCGACGCTCGGTCTGCTCGCGCGCGTCTTCGATGCGCTCGACGAGCCGCCGCAGGGCACCGCGCTGCTCGCCGCGCTCGCTACCGGCTCGGCCGTCCATTCCGGGCTGTTCCAGCTGCTCCACGACGACCTCCCGCTCGCCGAACGCGCCCTCTCGCTCCCGCTGCACGTCTTCCTCGCGCTCTGCGGCCGTGACGCCGCCTATCCCACGCAATCGGCGACGGCGGCCGTCGACCCGGATCTCCCGCTGCCCGACTCGGCGCACGACGAAGCGCGTCGGCTCGCCGCCGCGCTCCGCGCGGAGCCGCGAGCGCACCTGACGATCCGCGGCAACTCGCCGCTCGAGCGGCGGGCCGCCGCGCGTCTGCTGGCCGCCGCGCTCGGGCTTCGCGCCCTGTTCCTCGAAGGCGAGCAGACCACGGCGCTGGCGCCGTTGCTGCACCTCCGCGGCCTGCTGCCCGTATTCTGCTTCGACCTCGGTCCGGGGGAGCGCAAGGCCGTCCCGACGATCCCCCGCTACGCCGGCCCGGTCGTCGCGCTCGCGGGCCCCGACGGGATCCTCGACACCGGAGCGCGCGGCGCCCTGCGCTGGTCCTTCGGCGTCCCCGACGAGGACGACCGCCGCGCGCTGTGGACCCGCGCGCTCGGCCCCGGCGCGGCCGCGCTGGCGCACGAGCTCGCCGCCGATCACCGGCATGGTGCGGCCCGCATCGCCGAGCTCGGGCGGCTCGCCCGGCAGAGCGCGCTGCTCGCCGGCCGTCACGCCCCCGTCCGCGAGGATGTCGCCCGCGTCGCCCGCGACCTCGACGGCTCCGGCCTCTCCGGCCTCGCCGAGCTGCTCGCCGACGACATCCCCGACGCGGCCCTCATCCTGACCGCCGGCGGCCGGCGCGACCTCGACGCCCTGCTCGCGCGATGCAGGGGCCGCGACCGCAAGGTCGACGGCCTCGGCGTCTCCGCGCTGGCCCGCTACCGCCACGGCGTGCGGGCGCTGTTCGTCGGCCCCTCGGGCACCGGCAAGACGCTCGCCGCCGGCTGGCTGGCGACCCGGCTCGGCCTGCCGCTCTACCGGGTCGATCTCGCCGCCGTGACCAGCAAGTACATCGGCGAGACCGAGAAGAACCTCGCACAGCTGCTCGCCCACGCCGAGCACGCCGAGGTGGTCCTGCTCTTCGACGAGGCCGACAGCCTGTTCGCCCGGCGCACCGACGTGCGCGACGCCAACGACCGCTTCGCCAACGCGCAGACCAACTACCTGCTGCAGCGCATCGAGTCGTTCGACGGCATCACCCTGCTGACCAGCAACAGCCGCGCGCGCTTCGACGACGCCTTCTCGCGCCGACTCGACGTCGTGATCGAATTCCCGCAGCCGACCCCCGAGGAGCGGCGCCGACTATGGCGCGCCCACATCGGCGACGCCGTCAACGATCGCACGATCAACCACCTCGCCGCCGCGCTCGACCTCGCGGGCGGCCACGTGCGCAACATCGTCCTCGCCGCGGCCGCCGTCGCCCGGAGCGCGGGGCGCCCGCTGCGGCCGCCCGATCTGCTCGCCGGCGTGGAGGCCGAGTACCGCAAGCTCGGCCGGACCGTCCCCGCCGGCGTGCATGGCGAGCTGCAACCGAAGGTCGAGCCATGAGCACCCTCAAGATCGTCCGGCTGAGCACCAGCGAGACCCGCTTCACCGACGCGACCCCCGAGGTCCAGCGGGTCCTCGACGGCTGGGCCGACGCCGAGACCGGCGTGCTCACCGGCGACGCGCTCTGCTGCGTCACCATGCTGACGACCGACGCGGGCCTGCTGGTCAGCGACCGCGACCCCGACGCCTTCGAGTACGCCTTCGCCGGCGTCACGCTCACGGCCCCCTCCCCCGGCTACCACACCCACGACGTCGCCAGCGACCTCCGGCGCCTACGCGCGCTGCTCGTGCGGACCTCGGAGCTGTTCATGGTGCGAGGCCCGGAGATCCTCGGCGGGCGCAAGATCTGGGTGTTCGGCGCCGGCCAGCTCGGTCGCTGCGAGCTCGCGGTCTCCCTGCTGTAGCGGCGCCGCGACCGCTCGCGCTCCCGGTCCGGCAGAAATCGCCTCGAGGCGGATATCGAGCTCATGCGGAGGCCGCGTGGACCTCCTCGCCGTCAACTCGTCCATCATTGTAGACACGTCCGACACAAAGTAACCCATAGGACATATTCTCCGCGACGCTCGCTCCGGCGAGCTGCGGATTGAGGCCGTCACCGCCAACCGAAGCGCATTGCTGCGGCGCCGCGTTCACTCGCACACGCCGTGGGTGCAGAGGGCCTCGACCCTATAGCCCGGCGACATGAAGATATCGTCCGGCGCGTACGGCCAATCCGCGCCCGAGGCCGGCCTCGGCAGCGCCAGTCCGTCGCGACCGATCTGTGTCAGGCGGACCGGCGGCCGCGTGAGATCGAGGTCCTCGCAGTCCGAGTCCTTGCTGCGCAGCAGCATAAGGAACACCTCGTCGAGGAATGAGCCGTGTAGCAGCCGCCAGCGCTCGATCTGGCCGGGGGGCATGAACCGTGCAGATCCGGGAGGCGCCGAACCTGAACAACCTATGATAGTCTCCGGGGCGTTCGTCTTCGGCGGCAAGCGGAAACGGACGTCGTTTTGCGCCATACGCGTGTGCACTCGTTGAAAGTGGTTGCCAGGCTCGCCAGCGCGCGGTAGATCGAGCGCGCTTGTGAGCTGTCATGGAGTCCCCCATGTCAGTTCTGAACGGAGAGATCACCAAGATCACCATTGCCCCGTACCGGGGCACAACCACCCTGGAGGCCGACGTCAAGATGCTCGTGGAAGGTCAAGAGGTCCGGCGACGATGGAAGTCGCCGCACACTTCGCGCACCGCCACCGAGCGCTGGGCGCGTGAGAGGGCCCGTGCCTTCCTCACCGGTCGCGCCGCCAAGGAGAAGGAGCCCGCACCCGCCTTCGGCGAGCACGCCGTCCGGTTTGTGGTCGACCACATCCGGGCATGCAAGCTCGCGCCGAGCACGGCGGAACACCTGCACACGACGCTGAAGGAACACCTGGTCCCCATGTTCGGCCACCTGCGCGTGGACCGGATCGGCGACGATCAAGTCATGGCGGTCAAGAGCCTGGACCTCGCGGCAGGCACCATCAACCACATCCTTCAGGTTCTCGGCCAGATCCTGAAGAACGCGCTCTCGAAGGGCTTCCTGACCCGGCTGCCGGTGATCAAGCCGCTCAAGAACGGCGGAGGCCGCGCTCGCTTCTACAGCCCCGAGGACTACGGCGCGCTGGTACGCGCGGCGGCGAGTGATCCACGAGCGCTGGTGCTCGTGCTGCTCGCCGGTGATGCAGGCATGCGCATCGGCGAGGTCATCGCGCTCGAGTGGGCCCGCGTCGACTTCGGCGCCAACAAGGTCCACGTCGAGGTCACCGACTGGAACGGTCAGGTCGGTCCCACGAAGGGAGGCAAGCCCCGCTCCGTGCCGATGACGCCGCGCCTGCGCGCGGCGCTGCAGGACCTCGAGGAGCTGCGGGACCTGGACGCGAGCGGTCGCGTGTTGACCCGAACCAAGAGCCGTCACGGTCAGGAGGGCGAGCCGACCACGTACAGCTCGTCACGCGCGGCGCTGAAGGCCGTACACCTGCGCGCGGGCGTGAAAGCCCTGGGGGCCCACGCCCTGCGGCACACGTTCTGCTCGCACCTGGCCATGGCCGGCGCGCCGGTCACGGCCATCCGCGACCTCGCGGGGCACGCCTCCGTGGGCGTCACGCAGCGCTACATGCACCTCGCCCCCGCGGGGCTGATGAGCGCGATCGATCTCCTGGCGAACGTGCACGCGACCGCAGGCGCGACATCGTCTCTGGAGAAGGGCAGGAGACGCAAGTCCGCCCGTCGCGAAAACTGAATAGTTTATAGATCTTACATCCAAATAGACGAGTGTGGCAACAACTGCGCGCCGGCCACCTGCGGCGACGGCAAGCTGCAGCCGGGCGAGGCCTGCGACGACGGCAACGACGACGACAACGACGCCTGCCTCTCGACCTGCGCGAGCGCGAGCTGCGGCGACGGCTTCGTGCAGGCGGACGTTGAGACCTGCGACGACGCCAACGCCGACGATTCGGACGCCTGCACCACCCTGTGCGCCGCGCCGACCTGCGCGGACGGGATCGTGAGCGGCAGCGAGACGGACGTGGATTGCGGCGGCGCGAGCTGCCCGAAGTGTGAACTGGCGCAGACCTGCGTCGCCCCCGCGGACTGCGAGAGCGGGGCCTGCGACGCCGACAAGTGCGTGATCGCGGCCAGCTGCAAGGCGGTGAAGGAGGCGCTGCCGGAGGCGAGCGACGGCGAGTACGACCTCGACCCCGACGGCGCCGGACCGGGCCAGCCCTTCAAGGCCTACTGTGACATGAGCACCGACGGCGGCGGCTGGACCCTGGCGATCCGCTTCGCGCCGGCGATGAGCCAGTTTCACTTCTACTCGACCCACCCAGCGAACGCCCCCACCCGACGGCTCACAAGCAAGCTACACGGTCGAAATCGCTGGGTTTTTCCGCGCACGGCCAAACGGCCGCGGCCCTCGAGTCCCCGGCCGGGACCCCCAGGTTTGGAGAAATCCTGGAGAAGGGAAACGCCCACCAACCCCGTCCTGGAGGGGTGCACCCCAGGGATCCAGGCTCACCGCAGCCAGCGCCGGGCGGCCGGTCCGCTCCGGCGGCCTGTGGACCGTCGCCACGCGGCCGATCACAGGGAGTTGTTGTCGTAGAAGGCGCGGCACGTACCGGCGTCGACAGTGCCGATGACGGACCAGCCGGGCCCCTGGATCTCTAAGTCGAACGCGACGTGCCCGCTGCTGAAGCATCCGAACCCGCTCCAGTTGCAGTCGTAGTTGCTCAGTGTGGCGGTCGTGGCGAACATCTCATCGTCCGGCCCGAACAGCTGCACCGGGACGACCATCGGCTCGTCGAACCAGCACAGCAGCGGAAGCTCGAGGCTGAGGCGCGGGGTTATCGCGCACAGGTCACCGGTCGAATAGCCGGGAATCAGGTTCACATAGCTACTATCACCATAGATATTGGGAATACTCGACACGGCGAAGGTAAACGCGAATGGTCCGAGCGGCGTCTCACCCGTGACGTTTGCGTTGGCCTGCGCCTCCGAGGGGCAGTTTTCCTCGCACTCATCGCAGAAGACCAGGCCACCGGCGCACGACTCGTGCTCCCAGGAGTCGCAGAGGGGCTCGGCGGAACCGCCGGACTCATCGCCCGTGCTGGTGGACGATGAGGAAGACCCGGTGCCGTTGGACGTGCCGGACGACGACGTGCTCGCGGTGCCCGGCTCGGGCTCCACAGACGCGCCGGTGGTCGGCTCGGGCGCGCCTGTCGACGTCGTGGTCGTGGCGCCGGATCCTGTCGTGGGATCCTCCGGTGCGGGCGCACCTGGACCGCAGGCGAAGAGGAATGTCGAGAGCAGCAACCGAGCAATACGTGGACGACCCATGGCGCTCCATACGCGCAACTCCCCGAACCGCGTTGCGCTCGTTGCGACGCTCATCGCCGCGGGTGCGGCAAGGTCCGCACGAGGCCGAGTTCGACCCGCCGGCCACCTGCCTCAAAAACCCTGTTAACTGTCAAAACGCCGTCGTTCTGCTCTCCACAGGGGTTTGCAGACGGGTGGGGTCGTGGGCCCAAAATGGCCCCGGTTGCCATGGCCGTGACCCTTATGGAAGAGCTCAGAACCCTCAGTCAAGCGGTTCCAGGGGCAGAGATGGGCCGCGTGCTCCCCGATGAGGAGTGAGGTGTTGGCGGGTAGGTCTCGGCCCACCCAGAGGGGGAATGGCTCTGAGAAAACCAGCTCCAGGCGTGGTAATACTCGTGAGCACTGACACCCTCGCACGACGGTGGGCCACCGGGTCGGGCGAGATCGCGCGAAGAAAATAAATCGACGATCTGGATCGGCAGAACCTCTTCGTCGGCAACTACGGGTGATGGAGGCATTCATGTCCCTCGACCTGACCATCCGTGAGACGATCCACCACGCCGGAACGGCGCTCCGCGCCCCGTGGTGCATCCCCCGGCTTGTCCGCACGCGCGACGCCGATGAGATCCCGCTGATCATGCCCGGGCCGCGACCGCCGTCGCTGCTCCACGGCGCTTCGACACCGTGGCCTTGCATCGCCTGCATGGTCGGACTCTTGTTCGGCTTGCTCCTGATGAGCACCGGAGTCGTCGCGCGCCCGTCGCCGCCCTCGACTCTGCCACCGTCGTCGGTCGACGAACCATCAACCGCTCCACTCCCTCCGCGGCGCGTGCCGGAGCAGACGGCGGCGGCGGCGCTGGGCGCTCAGCCGTCGCCCGCCAAGCGACCACCTCGCACCCGCCTCCCCCGTCACCGCGATGTCCGCACGACTCGGAAGCTTGAAGCGGCGACACCGGCGGCAGCACGCGAACCCGAGGCCGCTACAGCGAGCCCTACGAAGCGCATTTCTCTCGAGGAGCTCGGACTGTTACCGGTGCCGCTCGGCCGCCAATCCGCCGGCCTGGACGGGGTGGTCCCATGACCGCTACCCTCGCTGCGACCATGACCCTTGAGGCCGCCGACGCGAACCGGAGCAACGAGTCCGCCGACGCCGCGCCGACCGAGCCCTCGAACATCGTGCAAACCATTCCGCTACACATGGCGACGACGCGGGTGCAACTCGCCCAGGAACTCTTCGGTGTTGCCCTGGCGACCCCGACGATCGGTCGGTTTCAGGTGCTTGAGAAGCTCGGCGAGGGCGCCATGGGCGAGGTCTTCGCTGCATTCGACCCGGAGCTCGACCGCAGGGTCGCCATCAAGGTGCTCCACTCTTCCCAGGACGAGACCCCTGATCGGCACCAGCGCCTGATCCGGGAGGCCCAGGCGTTGGCCCGCGTGTCGCACCCGCACGTCGTCCAGGTCTTCGAGGTCGGGGTTCATCGCCATCACGTCTTCGTGGCGATGGAATACGTGCGCGGCGAGAGCCTCGCGCAGCGATTCGTACATGCGTCGGCTCCAGAGCCGTGGACCAGCGTCTTGCAGGTTTTCCTGGCCGCGGGTCACGGTCTCGCAGCCGTCCATGCCGTCGGGCTCGTGCATCGCGACTTCAAGCCCGCAAACACGATCGTCGGCGCGGACGGACGGGTGCGCATCCTCGACTTCGGCCTGGCCCGCGGCACCGTGGCCGAAGGCCGCGACGACGGCCACTGCGGCGCCTCAGCCCCCAAACGCCTCGACGCGACCCTCACCGCGGTCGGGTCTATCGTAGGGACCCCGGCATACATGGCCCCGGAGCTGTTCCTCGGTCGACGCGCCGACGCCCTGTCCGACCAGTACAGCTATTGCACAGCGCTGTACGAGGCGCTCTACGGGGTCCGTCCACATACGGGTGAGACCCTCGCTGCGCTCGCGGACGCGAAACTCGCCGGAAGGATCATCCCACTGGTCGGCACGAAGGTCCCCGCATGGCTGCACGCCGCGGTCGTCCGCGGCCTGTCCGTTGCGCCCGAGCGCAGGTGGCCCTCGATCCCGGCGCTGCTCGCCGAGCTCGGTAGCGATCGCCGAGCCCGCGTCCGCCGCTGGGGAACCGCCATCGCCGGCCTGATGTTGTTGGCGCTGACCATGGTCACGGTGCAGCAATTTCTGGAGCAACGACGGATCAGCGCCAATGAACGCGTGCGTGCCGAGGTCGCCGAGCGCGACGCCGCGGCGCAGCAGGAGCAAGCAGGCCGCGCCGCGTTCGAGCGCTCGGTGATGGCCGAGGCCGAACGCGCCGCCGAGGTCATGCGTTTGGCGACGACGCAGGGGCGTGAGCGGGACGCCCTGGTCCTCGGGATCCAGACCGTCGCCCGCCATGCCCCCGATTTCACAGGCGCGCCATTCCTCGCCATAGACGGCCTCAGCACCGCGCTCCCGGCGATGTTTCCGGCCGCGACCATCCCGGCCAGCGGCGAGCGGATCCTCGGCCTCGCGCTGTCCCCCGACGGTCGGATCCTCGCCGCCGCAGACGCGGGCCTGCGGCTCCGCCTGTGGAACACCACCGACGGGACCCTGCTGAGCACCGCGTCGCCGGCGACCCACCCCGACCTCGCGTTCAGCCCCGACGCCTCGACCATCCTGCTCCACAGCTTCGGCGCCTCGGGCCTCCTGCGCGACGACGCCTGCACAATCCACGAGGTGAGCACGGGCGTCATCCTCCATCAGATCACCGCCTGTCGCCACGCCCGATTCTCCGCCGACGGCGCCTCGCTCTATGGGGCATCCGAGGGCGACGACGGGACGCCGAGAGTGACTGCATGGGACCTTCTCCGCGGCGGCGAACTGTGGAGCGCGGTCGTCCCTGCGCAGGTCGAGGGCCTGCAACTCGCCCCCGACGGCACCTCGCTCGTTGCAGCCTTGTCGGGCGTGAACGTCCAGGTCCACGACACCGCCGATGGCCGCTTGCAGGCCAAATTGCGCGCTCCAAGCCCGCGGAGAAGGCCGCTCGAATCCACCGCCCCGCCTTTCACCA
>Ga0209480_10002016_pt1 | contig 14287 bp, 21 predicted proteins | sample JI61114C2DNA_FD_187501 | JGI IMG/M metagenome (GOLD analysis project Ga0209480, IMG submission 187501) | Wastewater effluent complex algal communities from Wisconsin, to seasonally profile nutrient transformation and Carbon sequestration -... | ecosystem: Engineered > WWTP > Effluent > Algae...
CATTGCCGCCGATGAACGAGGTTGAATGGCACGAGGCGTTCGAGAAGTACAAGCATATTCCGGAGTACACGTTGATCAACCAGCACATGACGCTGGGGGATTTCAAAGGCATCTTTTTCTGGGAATTCCTGCACCGCAACTGGGGCAGGTTGATGGGCATCGTGTTCATTGTACCGTTCGCTTGGTTCTGGCGGAAAGGCTTGTTGAAAGGCTGGTTGATGCGGCGCAGCATTACGGTGCTCATCGGCGGCGGGCTGGTGGGCGCGCTGGGCTGGTTCATGGTGGCCAGCGGCTTGGAGGACAACCCGGACGTGAGCCATTATCGTTTGGCGATCCACCTGTGCGCGGCCTTCACCGTGTTCTGCATCGTGCTGTGGACCGTGTTCGATATCCAGCGTGTGCGACGCAGCTTTTTGGGCGATGGAACTTCTGCGGCGAAATGGGCGCGTTGGCTTTTAGTGATCGTGCTGTTGCAGATCGTCTATGGCGCGTTCACCGCAGGGCTGGACGCCGGCCGCATCTACAACACGTGGCCATTGATGAACGGGCAGTTCATGCCGGAGAACGTCACCGCTTTCGGCTCCCTGTGGAAGGACTTCACCGACCATAAAGACGGCGTGCAGTTCATCCACCGCAACTTCGCTTGGGTGGTTGCTGTCGCGATTATTTGGTTCGGCTATGCCAACCGGAACAACAAGGCATTACAAGGTGGCGACCGCTGGCTTTTCTTGGCGGTGTTGCTGCAATTCACGCTGGGCGTGCTCACGCTCGTGACGGATGTGTGGCTACCGTTGGGTGTAATGCACCAGTTGGGCGCACTGTTGCTGCTTTCCGTGCTATTGAGCGTGCTGCACCGCACCGGCCGCATTCTGCCAGCGTAAGCTGTGCGCGAACCGTTGCATGTCCGCGCGGATCCGCTCGGTCACCGGCGCCAGTGAATCGGCGTTGGGCCGCACATCGAAGTAGAGCGCCCCGTACAGAAAATTGCTGGTGCTGTCCGTGAGGTAAAATACCATGGGACTGGCCACGTTACCGTCCACGCTGAAAAGCGATCCGAACACGCGGGCACTATCGCGCAGCACTTCATCGGTCTTGATGCGCGTGGCCATTTGCTCGTGCTTCGCTTTGAAGGCGTGTGCGTCCTCGATCAGCTCAGGAAGATCGCCGTGTACCTGCCGCCAAGTCATGTTTACAACGGCGCGCTGCTGCGGAAAAACCAAGTTCGACCAGCAAGTACCATCCACGTCGCCGGCTACGCCTTGCCCCGGAAAAAGCTTGGCATAATCCGGTATTTCCGCCGTGAACGGGCAAACGGAAGGGGAGGGAGCGCTGGATTCCGCAGGCAGATCGATCCGGAAATAACCGCGCGGTTTGGGGATGGGGTCATTTGTGCAACCTGCGAGTAGAAGCAGTAGGCAGAGGCAGTAGGCAGTGGGCAGCCGCAGTTGGCAGTTGGCAGTGGCAGTTTTCAGCCTGTTGGCCCGCGTGCGCTGCCGACTGCTTCTGTTGTCTGCCAACTCCTCAAACCCCTTCATCCCGAATGTGCACTTTCACTCTTCGTACCCGCTTATTGTCCGCACTTTCCACCGTGAAGTCGTAGTTGCGCAACGAAGCCCGCTCTCCTTTCTGCGGAATGCGCCCCGTGAGCTCTAACACAAAACCACCCAGGGTTTCGCTGTCGCCCTTGTTATCTTCGAAAAGCTTCCCGTCGATGCCGATGATCCGGTACATGTCCGTTAATGGCGCGCGACCTTCGAAGACCCAAGTGCGGTCGTCCAGCTTGCTATAGATCAAGTCATCGTCGTCGTATTCATCGGTTATCTCGCCTACGATCTCTTCGATCACGTCTTCCAGCGTGATAATGCCGCTGGTGCCACCGTATTCATCCACCACCACGGCGAAATGCACGTGTTTCCGCTGGAAATCCTTCAACAGCTCGTCCAGCTTTTTCGTTTCCGGCACGAAGTACGCCGGGCGCAACAGCATGGTCCAATTGAACTCAGGCTCGTGGATGTGCGGCAGCACGTCTTTGATGTAAAGCAGGCCCACCACGCGGTCCGGTGTTTCTTCATATACCGGAACGCGCGAGTAACCGTTGGCGACAATGGAACGCAAAAGCTCCTTGAACGGCAAGTCGTTGCTGAACGCCGTCATTTCCGTGCGGGGGCGCATGGCCTGCCGCGCCTCGAAATTCCCGAAGCTGACGATGCCGCGTAAAATGCGCTTCTCCTCCGCCGTGGTGCCCGCGTCCGCAGTGAGTTCCAGTGCGTGGCCCAAGGATTCCGCATCCACGTTCTTCGACCGTTTCTTGTAACGCTTTTCGATCAAGCCGGTGGTGCTGAGCAGGACTTTGGTGACCGGTGTCCAAAAGACGCGCAGCCCCAACAACGGCGTGCTGAACATCTGGGCCACGCGCATGGGATGGCTGGTGGCATACACTTTCGGAAGCACTTCGCCCAGTAGCAGAATGATGGTGGTAACGGCGATGACCTGAATGATGAAGAGCCATTTTTCGTCCATGGCACCCAAGTCGATCAAACCTGCAACCGCAATGGTGGAGAGCACGGTGATGCCCACATTGGCGAAATTATTCGTGACAAGTATGGTGGCCAACAGGCGCCGCGGTTTGGAGAGCAGGTCGATCACCTTCGCGCCGCTGGCACCGCCGCGCTCGCGCAAATCGCGCAGGTGGACGGGACCCAGCGAGAACAGCGCCACTTCACTGGCGGCCGACAATGCGCTTACCGCCAACAGCAGCACAATGCCCACCAAGGACACTATGGTCATGGCATCCATCGCACCCATCACGCAGTGAAACGGATTGTGGGCGCGGCCGGGGGCCTACGTTTTTGTGCGGTACTCAAAATGGAAGATCGTCCTCGTCGGGGCCGGGACCAATGGGTTCCGATGCCATTTGACTGGCAGGTTGCTGCGCTGTGGCACTGCGCTGTGCTTGGGGCTGTGCGCCACCTTGGTCGTTCCCGGCGGGCTTACCGTCCAACATGGTGAGGTTGTCCGCCATGATCTCGGTGGTGTAGCGTTCAATGCCGTCTTTTTCCCACTTGCGGGTGCGCAGTTTTCCTTCCACGTACACTTTGCTGCCCTTCTTCACGTATTTCTCCACCACTTCGGCCAGGCCCCGCCACACTACAACGCGGTGCCACTCGGTCTGCTCGCGCTTTTCGCCGGTCTGGCGGTCCTTGTATGTCTCGCTAGTTGCGAGGTTGAAATTGGCCACGGTCACATCGTTCTGGAGGTGCCGCACCTCAGGGTCGGCGCCGAGGTTGCCGATCAGGATTACTTTGTTAACGCCGCTCATTACTTGGGTGGTTGGGTTTGCGAAGATAGGGACGGGAGGGCGGATGCGATCCACCGCTCGATCAAACGCGGCACAGCCAGCTTGTCCAACTTCATCAGGGGAACGCGTTCCCATTCCTTGGGCGGCATGAAATTTTTCGGTGGAACGACGGACCAAAAAACAGCATGGATGACCTGGTGGCTCAGCACATGCCGAGCTGCTTCGTATTGCCCTACTATACACCAGTCTGGCCCGAAAGCCTTGCCCAGCGCTGTTTCCAGCGCACGCTTTGTCATGGGCTTCCCACTTTCTATCAGCGGCAGCTCATACAGCCCGGTCCAGATGTCCTTACTTGTTCGCTGCTGCATGTAAATGTCTTTTCCCGCAGGAATATGCAGGTAGTTGAAGAAGCGGTCGCGGGTTTTCGTTTTGCTTTGCTTCACAGGAAGGAGTGAAATAGTGCCTGTCGCGAAGGCGGCGCACTTCGCCTGCAACGGGCACCGCATGCAATCGGGGCTTTTGGGCGTGCAGACCGTGGCACCCAGCTCCATCACGGCTTGGTTGTGGTCACCGGGATGTTTCGCGTCGAGCAATTTCATGGCTAACTCCTTGAACTGCTTCCGTCCGGCGGTGCTGTCAATAGGAATTGCAATGCCGAAAACGCGGGCCAGCACGCGGTATACGTTTCCGTCCACAACGGCTGTTGGCCGGTGGAAACAGATGGAGGCAATGGCTGCGGCGGTGTATTCGCCCACGCCTTTCAACTTCAGCAGGTCCGCGTGTTCATCGGGGAACTTTCCGCCGTGCCCTACCACCACTTGCTGGGCAGCTTTCAGCAGGTTGCGGGCGCGGCTGTAATAGCCCAGGCCTTGCCACTCCTTCAATACTTCGTTCTCATGGGCGGCGGCCAACTTCTCTACCGTTGGCCAGCGCTGCGTGAAGCGGAGGTAATAGCCCAGGCCTTGATCTACGCGGGTCTGTTGCAGCATTACCTCGCTCAGCCAAATCCGGTACGGGTCCTTCGTTTCCCGCCAAGGTAAGGCACGATGGTTTTCGTGGTACCACGGCAGCAGCAACTTGGAAAACCACGAACGACTTGACATCCAGCGACAAAGATGCGTTGCTCGTACAAAAGAAATGCTATCTTCGCACCCCCAAAAAAGAAAGGACGGGTATGACCAAGGCGGAACTTGTAGCGGCCATTAATAGCAAAACCGGCATTGAGCGCGAAGTTGTGCTCAATACCATTGAAGCGTTCATGGACCAAGTAAAGAACAGCTTGGAAGGCGGCGAAGACGTGCATTTGCGCGGATTCGGCAGCTTCTTGGTGAAGCACCGCGCACAGAAGACCGGGCGCATCCTGAAGAACAACACCACCATCATGATTCCGGCGCACGACATTCCTTTCTTCAAGCCTGCTGACGTGTTTGTGGACAAGGTGAAAAACCGCCCCAAGAAAACTATCTGATGGGTTTAACGCGCAAGCATTGGATGATGGTAGTGGCCACCGTGTTGGTGGTAACGCTCCTTGCCATGGCCCCGCGTACGCCTTCGAACGCCGCTGCAGCCAACGCCGCCGAGGCCACTTCAGCCCGTGTGAGCGAGGTCCCCAACAGCGGTTCCACGCCCACTGCCGACGGCCCGCGTGAGGGTATGACCAGCAAGAATCCCAAAGTTTCCGCGATTCTTAGCGAACTCGCAGCCGGCAGCCCGCCCATGCAGACCATCCTGAAGCTGAAGGGTTTGGCAGACGAGGAGCCTGATAACGTGGAAGCGCAATATCATTTGGGCCTTTTCAGCTGGCAGACCGGCCAATACGACAAGGCCATGGATCGCTTCCGGAGAACCATCGCTCTGGATGCCAATGGCTATCCGGATGCCTATGCCTATCTCGGCCAAGCCTACGCCTCGCTCGATAGCGCGGATAAGGCCATTGCCACATTGGAGACCTACAAGACGCTGGTGACCGACACCGCCCTGATAAACGGCGCGGACCGGTATATCATCGAGATCAAGAACAAGCACAAACACTGACCACACATGCCCTGCGGTAAAAAAAGGAAGCGCCATAAGATGGCCACCCACAAGCGGAAAAAGCGCTTGCGCAAGAATCGTCACAAGAAGAAGAAGTAGGCGTTGACGCCCGGCATGGCCCCGTTCCGCATTTGGCGGGACGCGGTCCGCCGTTCGGGCATTTTGCGCTGCAAAGCGCGCAACCTTACCCCCTTTTTCCGTGAGCGTAGATCTGATCATCCGTTCCCAAGGGAGCGAAGTAGCCATCGCCGTAATGCGCGACAAGCTCCTTATGGAGCTTCACCGCGAACGGACCGAGCGGGGCTTTGCCGTAGGCGATATTTATTTGGCCAAGGTGCGCAAAGTGGCGCCCGGCCTTAATGCGGCCTTCGTGGACGTCGGGCACGAAAAGGACGCCTTTCTGCACTATTTCGACCTCGGCCCGCAGTACCGCAACAGCTACAAATTTGCCAAGGCCGCAGTGGCTGGGACACTGAAGTCCTCGCTTTTAGAGGATTTGAAGCCTGAGCAGGACATTACTAAGGACGGCAAGTTGGCCGAAGTGCTCAGTGCCAGCCAAACCATTCTGGTGCAGATCGCCAAAGAACCGATCAGCACAAAAGGCCCGCGCCTAACGGCGGAAGTGACCCTGGCCGGGCGCTATATGGTGTTGGTTCCATTCATCAACAAGGTGAGCATAAGCAGCCGCCTGACCGATGAAACGGAACGCAAGCGACTGAAAGCGCTGATGCAGGCCATCCGCCCGAAAAACTTCGGCGTGATCATCCGTACCAACGCGGAAGGCAAGGCCACCGAAGATCTTGAAGCCGACCTGAAAAGCCTGTTGCAACGCTGGGATGAGATGTTCCGCAACTTGCGAAACGCCATGCCGCCCAAGCAGGTGCTCGGCGAAATCGACCGCACCAATGCCGTGCTGCGCGATGTGCTAAACAAGGATTTCACCAGCATTATCGTGGATGATGAACTGCTCTTCGAAGAAGTGAAAGAGACCATCGCGCGCACCGCACCGGAGAAGAGCGACATCGTAAAGCACTACAAGGGCAAGCTCGACATCTTCGATAACTACGGCATCAACAAGCAGATCAAGCAAGCTTTCGGCCGACAAGTGATGCTGCCCAGCGGGGGCTACCTCATCGTGGAGAAAACGGAAGCCATGCACGTGGTGGACGTGAACAGCGGAAGCCGCAAAGGCGGGCGCAACACCCAGGAGGTAAATGCGCTCGAGATCAACGTGGAGGCCGCCAAGGAAATCGCGCGCTTGCTACGCCTGCGCGATATGGGTGGCATTATCTGCGTGGACTTCATCGATCTTTACGAAGCGGAAAACCGCCGCACGCTCCACAAGGAATTGAAGGACGCCATGGCCGACGACAAGGCCAAGCATAATGTACTTCCGCCGAGCAAATTCGGGGTGATCGAGATGACGCGCCAACGCGTGCGCCCCGAGACCGAGATCGACACCAGCGAAGCCTGCCCCACCTGTGGCGGCAGCGGCGAGGTGAGCGCACCGGTCCTCATCATCGACGAGATCGAAAACGGCCTCAACTACCTGCTTTCGGAAAAGGACATGAGCGGCGTAAGCTTGCACGTGCATCCATTTGTAGCCGCGTACTTCACCAAGGGTCTGCCCAGCATCCAGCAAAAGTGGTGGTGGCGCTGGAAAAAGTGGGTGAAGGTGGTGCCGCAGGGTTCCAGCCGATACCTCGAATTCCACGTCTTTGATGGCGAGGGGAAGGAGGTGGCTGTTTAGGTGAGCAACGGAGTCGCTGCTTTGTCTTATGTCTCATGTCCTATGCGTGGGCGAGCATAAGACATGAGACATAAGACATCTGCTATCAGGTCTCTATCTGTGAATCCAAAATGTCCACCGAGCCCACGGAAAAAGAACTCTTAGTCAAAGCCCGCAACTACTGCGCCCGCCAAGAGCGTTGCCAGCAGGAAGTGCGCGACAAGGCTTATGCTTGGGGTGCGCATCGCGAAGCGGTGGAGCAGGTAATCGCACAACTCATCGGCGAAGGCTTCCTGAACGAGGCCCGCTTTGCGGAACATTTTGCCGTGAGCAAGAGCCGGCAGAAGGGTTGGGGCCGCCGGAAAATCGAACAAGCGTTACACGTGAAGCGCGTTTCTAAAGTTTGCATCAAACTTGGATTGAAGGAAATTGATGGCGATGAGGCTTCAGGCCAATTGGAAACGGCTGTGGCCAAGCGCTGGGAAAAGCTGAAGCACGAGGAGCCGTTCATCCGGAAAGGGAAGCTGGTCCGGTATTTTATGGGGAAGGGTTTTGCTGTTGATGAGATCGAGGCGGCATTGGAGACTGTGGTGCAGGGGCGTGACTGATCCACGCAGGTCTGCAACGCAAACAATCCTGTCAATCCTGTAATCCTGTCGCAAACAATCCTGTATCATCCGCATGGCCATCCACGCAATCCCATCTCGAGTTTTATTCCGCTTCCCGCGCGCAGTACCTTCGCGGCCCGAAAGAACCGGGCTTTCCCGCACCATGATCACCATTGATAAGATCACCGACCTCGCCGAGCGCCTCGAAGCATTGAAAGGCTACTTGGAGATCGAGGACAAGCGGGGCCGCATTCTCGAAGAGGAGAAGTACACGCTCGACCCGGATTTCTGGAACGACCAGAAGAAGGCGCAAGCCGTGATGCACAAGATCCGCGAGCTGAAACGCTGGGTGGTGATGTATGAAAATGTGAAGCGCGAAGTGGACGATGCGGGCGTGACGCATGAGTTCTTCAAGGCCAAGGAAGCGAGCGAGGATGAGTTGGAGGTCCAGTTCAAAAAAGCGTCGGAAGCCTTGGAGGAGCTGGAGTTCAAGAACATGCTGAGCGCAGAGGAAGACCCCTTAAGCGCGGTGGTGCAGATCACCAGCGGCGCGGGCGGCACCGAAAGCAACGATTGGGCCTTGATGCTCCTGCGCATGTACCGTATGTACGCGGAAAAGAGCGGATACCAAGTGAAGATCCTCGACTATCAGGACGGTGAAGCCGCGGGCATCAAGCAAGCCACCATGGAAGTGGACGGTGAATTTGCTTTTGGCATGTTGAAGAGCGAGAACGGCGTGCATCGCTTGGTGCGCATCAGCCCCTTCGATAGCCAGGCCCGGCGCCACACCAGCTTCGTAAGCGTCTACGTGTTCCCCTTGGTGGACGAAAGCATCGACATCGATATTAATCCGGCGGACATCACCTGGGACACCTTCCGCAGCGGTGGCGCTGGCGGCCAGAACGTGAACAAGGTAGAGACCGGCGTACGCCTACGCCACGGACCTACCGGAATCATTATTGAGAACACCGAGACGCGCAGCCAGCTGGACAACAAGACCAAGGCGCTGCAATTGCTCAAGAGCCAACTCTACGAAGCCGAATTGGAGCGCCGAAGGAACAAACGCAGCGAGATCGAAGCGGGAAAGAAGAAGATCGAGTGGGGCAGCCAGATCCGCAACTATGTGCTTCAACCCTACAAGCTCGTGAAGGATGTACGCACCAGCTACGAGACCAGCAGCGTGGATGATGTGCTGAATGGCGAGATCGATGAATTCCTCAAAGCATGGTTGATGCAGAACGGGCAGAGCCAGAAGGTAGGTTGACCTGATCAGCAAATTAGAAAATCAGACGATCTGAAAATGGGAAATGCCGCTCTCCGACAAGACATCGTCGAGAAGGTATCCTGCATTATCAGCGGCCTAACATTTTCGCATCAACGCGCAATACTGACCGCATCGCGGCAACGGCATTCAATTTTCTGATCGTCTGATCTTCTGATTGACACATTTCACAGCATCCCATGTCCGACTACACCATCTACCACAACCCCCGCTGCTCCAAAAGCCGTGAAGCGCTTGCCCTGCTGAAGGACAACGGTATCACCCCGAAAGTGGTGGAATACCTCAAGGACACGCCCACACGGAAGGAGTTGGAACTGCTGGTGATGCAGCTCGGCATAAAGGCATCGGATCTGGTGCGCAAGGGCGAAGCGCTTTTCAAGGAAAAGTACAAAGGGCTTGATCTGAACGAACACGAATGGATCCGTGTTATGCACGAAAACCCCGTGCTGATGGAACGGCCCGTAGTGGTAAAAGGACACAAGGCCGTTATCGGAAGGCCTATGGAAAACGTACAGGACTTGCTGGCCTAGGCGTAAGGACGATGCATGCATCGTCCCACGCCGGGCAGCACGGACCGGAATAGAAAGCAGTAAAGGCGGGTACTCCGCCATAACCAAACGAAGATGGACTACCGCATAGAAAAAGACACGATGGGCGAGGTAAAAGTGCCCGCTGACAAGTACTGGGGCGCACAGACCGAGCGCAGCCGCAACAACTTCAAGATCGGGCCGCCGGGCAGCATGCCGAGCGAGATCATCCACGCGTTCGCCATCCTGAAGAAGGCCGCCGCCCTGGCGAACCTTGAACTGGGCCAGCTTCCGCAGGAAAAGTGCGATCTGATCGGTAAGGTCTGCGACGAGATCCTCGCACATAAGCTGGACGACCAGTTCCCATTGGTGATCTGGCAGACTGGCAGTGGCACACAGAGCAACATGAACGTGAACGAAGTGGTGGCGAACCGCGGGCACGTGATGCAAGGCGGAAAGCTCACCGATGCCGATAAAGTGCTCAAGGCCAACGACGACGTGAACAAGAGCCAAAGCAGCAATGACACTTTTCCCACGGCCATGCACATCGCGGCCTACACCGCCGCCGCGAAGGTCACATTGCCCGGAGTGATGAAACTCCGCGACACGTTGGCCAAGAAGAGCAACGACTTCAAGGACATCGTGAAAACCGGTCGCACGCACTTCATGGACGCCACGCCGCTCACGCTTGGGCAGGAGATCAGCGGCTACGTGCAGCAGCTGGACAACGGCATCCGCGCAGTGGAGAATGCGCTTGAGATGATAAAGGAACTCGCGCTCGGTGGCACCGCCGTGGGCACAGGCCTCAACGCCCCCAAGGGCTACAGCGTGCTCGTCGCGAAGAAGATCGCGGAGCTTACCGGGCTGCCCTTCGTTACCGCACCGAACAAGTTCGAGGCGTTGGCCGCGCACGATGCGATGGTGGAGCTCAGCGGCGCCTTCAAGCGCTTGGCGGTCTCGCTGAACAAGATCGGCAACGACGTGCGCATGCTCAGCAGCGGCCCACGGGCCGGCATCGGCGAGATCATCATCCCGGACAACGAGCCCGGTTCTTCCATCATGCCCGGCAAAGTGAACCCCACGCAACCTGAAGCCCTCACGATGGTGTGCGCGCAAGTGATCGGCAACGATGTGGCGGTGAGCGTTGGCGGCATGCAAGGCCAGTTCGAGCTGAACGTCTTCAAGCCGGTAATGGCTGCCAACGTGCTGCAAAGCGCGCACTTGCTCGGTGATGCCTGCATGAGCTTCAACGACCACTGCGCTGAAGGTCTTCTACCTAATAAACCCGTGTTGAAGCAGCACCTGGAGAATTCCCTGATGCTCGTCACCGCTTTGAACACGCACATCGGCTACTACAAGAGCGCCGAGATCGCGAACAAGGCACACAAGGAGGGCACTACGCTGAAGCAGTCTGCGCTCGCGTTGGGTTACGTCACCGCCAAGGACTTCGACACCTGGGTGGACCCGGCGAAGATGGTTAGTGGGGGATAGGTGTTCGGGTTGGGTCGTCTTGTGGCGACCGAATAGCATCCACGCGGCTGGGGCCGTGCGGCAACTGTGGGTAAGCATTATATTTGCTGGGCCATGACACGCAAGCAAATAAGGATCGAACTCGACAAGAAGCTCGAAACGATCCCTGAACAGATTTGGGATGAAGTCATTGATTACCTCAATGATTTCGAGCAGAAGAACTCGCAGGAACAAAAGCGCATCATCGCTTTGAGGGAAATCCTTACTGAAAAAAGGGGATTATTGCTTCGTCTTGCCCAATGATTGGGCTTGAAGAAGCGCTATCAATCCACGAAAAGGTGGTGGCCGCAACTGGCGGTTCACAAGGAGTGCGTGATATTGGCGGTCTTGAAGCAGCACTCGCCCGTCCATTCGCCAGCTTTGGCGGCGAAGACCTTTACCCCAGTCCAGTAGAAAAGGCGGCAGCAATTTTGGAAAGCGTCGTGAAGAACCACCCTTTTGTTGATGGCAATAAACGAGCTGGTTACACACTCATGCGACTTACATTGAGAACATTTGATTTGGACATCAAGGCCACGGATGACGACGAATACGACATCGTCATCCAAGTCGCCACCGGAAAATTGGACGCAGAAGGCATACGCGCATGGCTTGAAAGCCGCGTGGTGCCGATGAAGCATAAGTGAACCCCGCGTTCACGAACCAAGCCGGTGACATTCCTCACCGTCCTTTTCCAAACGCATTTCCGATCTTCGCGCCATGGACCTTAAAGGCACCAAGCTCTACAGCATTCTCAATTTCAAGTGTCCGTACTGCCACGAAGGCCAGTTCTTCGTGGCTCACCCGTACAACTTGCGCCGTGCCGGTGACCTGCTGGACAAATGCCCGAAATGCCAACGCCGTTACACCATTGAGCCGGGCTTTTACTACGGGGCCATGTACGTGTCTTACGCCATGACCGTGGCGGTTGCCGTAAGCATCTGGGTGGCCATTTTAGTGCTCAATCCTGAAATGGACCTGGATTGGCAAGTGGGTTTGATCGGTGCTGTGATGGTGCTCGGCGCACCGTTGTTCTATGCGCTCAGCAAGATCACATGGGCCAACATGTTCTTGGAGTACAAAGGGCCCAGCTCGGGTACGGAGGAACAGCGCCAGCCCGAAGGTTGATCCCTGCCCCGCTGTACATTGCGTGCATGTTCACCGAACAGGCACTTAAGGAAGCGTTTGACAGCGTCGCCACGCGGCGGTCGTTCCCCGTTGGCACGGTGATCATGAGCGTTGGGGACATCATCACGCAAATCCCCATTGTGGAAAAAGGCAGCTTGCGCATCTTGGCGCAGGATGAGGACGGTAAGGAGCGCTTTCTTTACCACATCATGCCGGGCGAGACGTGCTCGCTCTCGCTCACCTGTTGCGAAGCACGAAAGACCAGCGCCGTAATGGCCGTGGTGGAAGAAGAGGCTGAATTGCTGATGATCCCCGCGCGCTATGCTGACGAGTGGATGATGTACCCGGAGTGGCGCCGTTACGTGGGCGCGGCGCAGGCGCAACGCTTCGGTGAGCTGCTGGAGACCATTGAAAAGCTCGCCTTCAGCAAGCTTGACGAACAGCTATGGGATTATTTGGTTAAGCGTGTGCAGGCCACGGGCATCATCGTGTTGAAGGCCACGCACCAGGACATTGCGCAAGAGTTAGGTTCGCCGCGCGAAGTGGTTACGCGCTTGCTTCAACAATTACAAAGGCGAGGGCTCGTCTCCCTTTCGCGTGGGGAGATCGAGGTGCATCTCAATGCGGCCGGAAAGCAGTTTTCACAGGAAGGGGCGTAGCGCCTCTTGCAATTGGGCGGAACCCAGCACACCGCTCTGTCGCCACACCACTTGGCCCTTTTTGAAGATGGCCAACGTGGGCACGCCGCGCACCTTGTAGGCTTGTGCGGCTGCGGGATTCTTGTCGATGTCGATCTTGATCACGACAGCTTTTTCGCCCACTTGGCTTTTGAATTCGTCGAGGATCGGCTTCATCGCTTTGCACGGCCCGCACCATTCCGCGAAAAAGTCAACGACCACCGGCTTGTCACCGTTGATCAGTTCCTTGAAGCTTTGCTTTTCCGCCATTGTCAATGCACTTCTTCGTAATTCACTTCCTGAACACCTGTGGTGCTCGTTCGGTTCGGTGGCACGGTGGCGCAGCCCGAGGCACAGCATCCAAGGCCGAAGAGACCTTGGATGCTGAAAATCCCACCGGCCACGAATGCGATCCATTCCCCACTGGAAATGCCCGCCGCAAGAAAAGCACCGCCAATGACGAGCCTTAGCACACGCGCCAAATTCCAGTTGTGGAACAGGTTTTTCATCAGCTGTTCAGTACGCGGTCCAAGCTGGACCAGCCGCCGCCGTTGTGAGCGTCATACCCTTCGGCCTTCAAAATGGAAACGGCCTGGCCACTCCGACCGCCGCTGAGGCAGCACGCGATCACCACCTTGTCCTTGGGCAACTTTTTAAGTTGTTGCTGAAGCTTGTCCAGTGGAATGTTGATGGCACCCTTCACATGCCCACCGGCGAATTCACCCGTGGTGCGCACGTCCAGAAGCGTTGCGCCGTTCTTCCTAAGTTCTTTCAAGTCCACCTTGGGACCCATTCCGAAAAGTGATCGCAGCATTTAGTTGGTGTTGGTTGGTTGTTCTTTTTTCTTCTCTTTCCTGACGGAATTCAGCAACAGTCCGCCCATGAACCCGCCGTAAAGTGTGCTATTGATGGGGCTGCCGGTTATGGAGCAGCCCGCCGTGCAGCCCCACTGGCTCCAATAGAACCAACCGGCAACTGCTCCGAGCACCACTCCGAATACTGTAAGCCAGAGGGTCTTACTCATTGCTTTTTACACGTGCTGATGCCGAAAGGCAAGTACAACGGGCAAAAGCTCACGAAACTGGTGAGCACGAAAACCGCAGCCAGTACTAGCAGTATGATCGCCAACGTGCCATTGATCACGCTGGTGTAAGCCAAAACGCCGATTAAAAGTGCCACGATGATGCGGACCGTGCGGTCCATTCCTCCCATGTTATGTTTCATGTTCTTCGGGTTTGTTGGTGTAAAGGTCCGGTATCCGTTGGCATCGGACGGTGAGGATCATCACATACATGCGCGATCCGGTGTGATGGATGTCACCTGCTGGGCCAACCATAATGCGTCCCTTTGCGCTGAACCTAAAAACCCACAAGAAAATGGAAGGAACGAGCATGCCGCGAATTGGCGATAAAGCACCAGACTTCGAAGCCTTGACAACAACGGGCCAGTTGAAGTTCAGTGATTACATCAAAGGGGGGTGGGCCATTCTCTTTTC
>Ga0209480_10002017_pt1 | contig 14272 bp, 14 predicted proteins | sample JI61114C2DNA_FD_187501 | JGI IMG/M metagenome (GOLD analysis project Ga0209480, IMG submission 187501) | Wastewater effluent complex algal communities from Wisconsin, to seasonally profile nutrient transformation and Carbon sequestration -... | ecosystem: Engineered > WWTP > Effluent > Algae...
CCAAAGGCTCGCCATTGCCGCCAACCCGCTCCATCCTGCCCGGTGGCGGCGTCAATGCCGACAAGCGGCGCGCCACATCGGCCACAGGCAAGCCGGCATCGTGCAGGACGGCCGCGACGGCTAGCAGGTTGGCTACGTTGTAACGCCCGACCAGGCCGGTATCGACGATGGCGCGACCGTTCGGCAGCACCAAGGTAAAACGTTGGCCAAAGGGCGTGTCGAGCAGGTTTTCAGCCCGCACCAGCGCCGGAAAGTCACGTTTTGGCTCGCCGATGGCGTAACCAAGAACGCGCATGGCGGTCGTCTCGCGGGCCAGCTTGGCGCCGAGTTCATCGTCAAGATTGATGATTGCCGTGCGCAAGCGGGGCCAGGAGAACAGCTTTTCCTTGGCGGCGGCATACGCCTCCATGCTGCCGTGATAGTCGAGATGATCGCGCGTGAAGTTGGTGAAAACGGCGACGTCAACACGCACGCCGTTCATCCGGCCTTCTTCAATACCGATCGAGCTGGCTTCCAGGGCGCAGGCCGCCGCGCCGGCACGACGAAACTCGGCGAGATAGCGCATCAGCGTCGTCGCTTCCGGGGTGGTGAAACCAGTTTCGATCAAGGCATCGGCAAAACCGGCACCGAGCGTCCCGATGATGGCGCAGGGCTTTGGATAACTCTGGGCGATGCATTGGCTGATCGTCGTCTTGCCGTTGGTGCCGGTAATCGCAATCAGCGACAACCCTTCGCTCGGATGACCATAGACCGCATGGGCCAAGGGGCCGGCAATTGGACGCAAATCCTTAACCGGCAGGTTTGCTGCGGTCAACGCCGAATTCCAGACAAAATCGCTACCGGGCTGCCAGAGTACAGCCACGGCACCACGGGCAATCGCATCGGCAATATAACGACGGCCGTCGGCCAGATCGCCGGGATAGGCCAGAAAGAGATCACCGGTCTGAACTTGTCGGCTATCGTCAGTAACGCCCGTCGGCTCGATACCCAAGGCTGCCAACTGGTCAAGAATTTGGCGTGGCGAAATCACAAGCGCCCCTTTCCTGCCGCAGCCTCAGCAACCTGGATCGGGGCATCCGGCACAATCCCCATCGTGCGCAAAGCGCCACCCATGATTTGCGAGAACGCGGGACCGGCGACATCACCGCCGTAGTGGGCGCCGCCAGTGGGCTCGTCAATCATCACCGCAACCACCAGACGGGGGTCGCTGATCGGCGCCAGGCCAACAAACGAAGCGACATATTTCTTGGCGTAAACCCCGCCTTCAACCTTGTACGCCGTCCCGGTTTTGCCGCCGACACGATAGCCCGGCACGCGGGCTTTCGGCGCCGTACCTTCCGGCTGCACGGCCATTTCAAGCATCGCCCGCACTTCGCGAGTGGTCTGCGGCGAAAAAATGCGAATGCCCCGTACCGGCGTTTCGTCGAGCCGCACCAGCGACAAGGGGACTAATTCGCCGTCACGGGCAAAAACGGTATAAGCCCGGGCCAACTGGACCAGGCTGATCGAAATGCCGTGACCGTAGGACATCGTCGCCTGCTCAATCGGCCGCCAATTTTTCCACGGCCGTAAACGGCCATTAACTTCACCCGGGAAGCCAAGATTTGGCGCCTGCCCGAATCCAACGCTGTCGAACATCTCCCACATCTCCTTCGGCGGGAAAGCAAGCGCCATCTTCACCGTCCCGACGTTGGAGGACTTCTGGATTACCTGAGCCACCGTCAACGCGCCATGCGGATGTGCATCCGAAATCGTTGCCGAACCAATCGTCAGCCTGCCTGGGGCGCAATTGATCACCGTATCGAAACGAACCTTGCCGCGCTCCAATGCCAGCGCGGCAGTGAACGGCTTCATCACCGAACCCGGCTCGAAGGTATCGGTGATTGCTCGGTTGCGCAGTTGCGCACCTGATAGGTGCTGGCGATTGTTCGGGTTATAGGTCGGCCAGTTGGCCAGCGCCAATATTTCGCCCGTCCGACTATCGATCACAATCGCACCACCGGCCTTGGCATTATTTTTCTCAATAGCTGCCTTCAAATGGCTATACGCCAAGTACTGGATTTTTGAATCCAGCGCCAGGCGGACGTCCTTGCCATCCATCGGCGGCTTCAGCGCGCCGACATCCTCAACAATCTGACCACGTCGATCCTTAATGACGCTGCGGCTGCCTGTATGACCCAACAAGCTGCCCTGAAAAGCCAGCTCGACGCCCTCCAGCCCCTTGTCGTCAACGCCCGTAAAGCCCACGATGTGGGCAGTCATGTCACCGGTCGGGTAATAACGGCGGTACTCCTTTTCCTGATGTACGCCAGGCAGCTTCAAGGCCGCGATCCGATCAGCCGTTTCCGGCGGCACCTGGCGCTTGACGTAAACAAAGGTCTTGTCGGACGCAATCTTGTTGTCAAGCTCCTTCGGCGTCATGTCGAGTAGCGTTGCCAACTGCCGCTTCTGCTCGACCGGCATCGCCCGCGCATCCCCCGGAATCGCCCATACCGACTTCATCAGCGTCGACACGGCCAACATGTCGCCATTGCGATCGGTAATCTTGCCGCGTGAGGCGGACACTTCGATATCGCGTCGATAACGGGAATCGCCCTTTTCCTGCAGAAAGTCATTATTGATGACTTGCAGATAAAAACCGCGGCCAACCAGCGCCAAAAACGCCCCCATCAGCAACAGGCCAACCGAACGCGAACGCCAGCCCTGCAGTGCCAACTGCAACACCGGGCTCTCGGTAAAACGATGACCGCGCTGGGAACGTCGCCGCACAACCATCAGCGCACCGCCTTCTTTACCACCGGCGCAGCGGCAGGTGGCGGTGGAACCCGACCCAGCGCGTCCGGAGAGACCATGCGCAGCCGCTCACGGGCAATTTTCTCAATGCGGGGGTGCGTCGCCCAAGTGGACATTTCGAGTTGCAACTGGCCATATTCGACATCCAGCTGCCGCGCCCGTTCCTGCTCGCCCTCAAGATCCTGAAAGAGCTTGCGCCCGCGATGCTGTGAGGTCACGACGCCTAGCGCGCACACCACAACGATCAGGAGGAGGATCATATTGAAACGGACCATTACAGTTTTTCAGCCACACGCATCACGGCACTGCGGGCACGTGGATTTGCGGCAATTTCTGCAGCAGTCGGCTTGAACATCTTCCCGATCAGGCGCAGCTTGGGCTTGGGCAATTGATCGGCACGGAGCGGCAAACCCTTCGGCAAATCATCCGCGGTTGATTGGTCGCGCATGAAAGTCTTGACGATACGGTCTTCCAGCGAATGGAAGGAAATCACCACCAGGCGGCCACCCGGTTTCAGCAACTCCAACGCCTGCGGCAGTGCTACCTCCAGCTGGCGGAGTTCTTGATTGATATGAATCCGTAAAGCTTGAAAGCTGCGCGTCGCCGGGTCCTGCCCTGGCTCACGGGTGCGCACGGTCGAGCGTACGAGGGACGCGAACTGACCTGTTGTGACAATAGGTTGTTCGAGCCGAGCAACCACAACCTTCTTTGCAATCTGGAAAGCAAACCGTTCTTCGCCATAATTTCGAATGACCTCCGTAATTTCTTTTATTTCAGCCCGCGCCAGCCACTCAGCCGCCGTCTCGCCCTGCGTCGTATCCATACGCATGTCGAGCGGCGCGTTATGGCGGAAACTAAAGCCGCGCTCCCCATCGTCGATCTGCGGCGACGACACCCCTACATCAAACAAAATTCCATCGACGTTCTGCACACCCGCCTCCGCCGCGGCTTCGGCGATTTCGCCAAAAGCGCGATGGACTAACTGAAAACGCGAGTCCTTGATCTCCGCACCCGCCGCAATGGCATAAAGGTCGCGGTCAACGGCCACTAGACGGCCTTTTTCATTCAACTTGGAGAGAATGCGGCGGCTGTGTCCGCCGCGGCCAAAAGTGGCATCCATATAAATGCCATCGGCTTTGATTGCCAGGGAATCTACCGCCTCATCGAGCAGCACCGTGACATGGGTGCTACCCGCGCTCACAGCACCAGATCCCCGAAGCCCGGCGGCAGGTCGCCGGACAGCGCCTCCGCAGCCAGATCATTCTGTTGCCTCCAGCCAGCCTCACTCCAGATTTCGAAATGCGACCCCATGCCGACCAGATAAACCGTTTTTTCCAGCTTGGCGTACTCGCGCAACTCCGGCGCCACCAAAATACGCCCGGCCGAATCGAGTTCCTCGGTACGCGCATTACCAACCAGCACGCGCTTGATCGAAGCCGAACGCGGATCGAGGCTGGAGGCTTTGAGAATCTGATCGCGAATCGGCTGCCAGGCCGGCGACGGGTAAAGCAGCAAACAGCGATGCGGATGCGCCGTCAGAACGAGCGAACCCTCAGCCGCCGCGAGCAGGGGTTCGCGGTGCCTTGCCGGTATGGCAAGCCGCCCCTTCGCGTCCAGACTGATTGCTGCAGCCCCTTCGAACATCTCTTGACCCACCCCGTTTACCCACTTTTCAACACGTTTTCCCACTTTAGAACATGATCACCCCACAGTCAATAGTGAAATTGCGATATTTTTCTTATGCAACAATGACTTACGCGAATTTTGTCGAGTGATTTTTAGAGGAAATAACTCTTAAAAATCAATAGGCCTAAAAGGACACTTAAAGTGACTTATAAGGAGTTGAGGCAAATCAAAATAGCGCCTCAAGGAAAAATGCCTACGTGGTAAAAACCGGGTAAAAACGGGCGTGATTTAGCCTCGAACAAACCAATGGCAAGGCTCCGCAAGCTCTCGAGGCATCCCTCGCCAGAATGACAAAGGGCAGCCTTGGCTGCCCTTTGAACATGAACCCAACTTTGGATTATTTTGCGAGATTAAGCTTTTGCTCGATACGATCCAGCGCCATAGCCCCTGGAACCCGCTCACCGTCTGCAAAAAACATCGTCGGCGTTCCGGTGATATTCAACTTACGGCCAAACTCCTGATTCTTGCCAACCGCCGCCGTATCGCAATCATCCCTGCCAGACGGGGCCTTGCCATCAACCATCCAGTCATTCCACGACTTGGCACGGTCAGCCGAACACCATATCTGCTTTGATTTGCGGACAGAGTCTTCAGACAAAATCGGATACAGGAAGGTGTAAATTGTCACGTTATCCAACTTGAGCAAATCCTTTGCGAGGCGTTTGCAATAGCCACAGTTGGGATCCTCAAAAGTTGCCAGCAGGCGCTTGCCATCCCCGCGAACATGCTTGATCGCACGCTCCAAAGGCAATTCGTTGAACTTGATCGCAGTCAGTTTCTTCATCCGATCGTCCGTGACATTTTTCATGCTCTTGCCGTCGATCAGCTGCCCACCAACCACAATCGCCGTCATTTTTTCGTCGGTGTAAAAAATACTACCCTCTGCATAAACCTCGTAAAGGCCAAGGTATCCCGACTTGCTGACACTTTCCACCTTTGCACCCAGCTTGGCCTCCATACCTTTTCTGATATCCGCCTCATCGGCCACGACAGCGGATCCGAAAGCCAGCAGCAGAGCAAGCGGTAAAAATCTTTTCAACATCAAATTCTCCTAGAGGGTTCCAAGTGCGTAGCGCACAAGGGTATTTTTTACCAAGGGTAAGCCATTAGTCAGATTCAACCCAAGATTGCGTATCGACCGCAAACCCGGCGGCGCCTCGCGAAACAGTCGGCGCAAACCATCTGTTGCCGTCTGCATCAATACCGTCTCTTCACGACGCGCCCTTTGGTAGCGTCGCAGAAAACGCTCTTCGCCGATATCGCGCCAAGGTTGCGCAACGGACAATAGAGCAGCCAACTCTTTGGCATCCTGAAAACCCAGGTTGATCCCATGCCCCGATAGTGGGTGAATACCGTGAGCCGCATCGCCAATGAGCGCAAGACGAGGTGCAACCGTCTGAGGCACTCGCATCAAACGCAAGGGGAATGCAGCAGGCGCAGTGAGGGGCCGGAGTCGCCCCAGGGCGAGACGTCCAGCCTCGGAAACTCGGTCACACAACTGCTCTGGGGGCAAAGCGCAAAGCTCGTCGGCATGCTCATCATCAGTAGACCACACCACCGAAATGCGGTTCCCGGGTAGCGGCAGATAAGCCAGTACGCCATCATCTCGAAACCATTGATAGGCAATATTATGGTGTGGCTTTTCAGTTGTGAAATTAGCCACCAGCCCTTTTTCACCATAGGGCGTGTTGACCGCAGCCAGACCAGCAGCCTGGCGAACCCAGGAATCACGGCCATCAGCCCCCACGAGCAGTTTCGCAGAGATCGTCGAGCCATCACTCAAGGCAAGAAGCGCGGCCTCTTGACGAAACTCAAGCTGAGCTGGCTTTGCAGGGCAAAACAAAGTGAGGTTGCTTTGTCGCTTGGCACTTTCCCAAAACTCGCAAGCCATCAACGATGATTCGAGAATCCAGCCTAGCTCGGATACACCCGCTTCAAATGTCGAAAACTCGAGCTCTCCTCCCGCATCGCCAAAAATACGCATGGTGCGAATTGGGGTAAGACGCGAAGCGTCGAAATGACGCCATGCACCAATCGACTCCAAAAAAGCAGCATTGACCGGACTGACCGCATAAACACGCGCATCCCAACCTAGCGCCAGACGGGGCTGCTGGCTCTCAACAAGCGCTATACGCAGCCGACTGTCGCGTAACGCAAGCGCCAAGCTCGCGCCAGCCAAACCGCCGCCGACGATGATGAGGTCAAATTGCTGCATAACAGCAATTATTTTGCTTCGATAAAATCAAACAAGGCGCTCAGGCGGGATTCCCGCCAGACGGCGGCTTGTTCTGGCGCGGTCGACGATTATTATTACTATTATTGTTGCTGCCTGGATTGTTACTACGAGGGCGGTGTTTTTTCGCCTGCCCCGTACCCGCTGGCTTGTTTTGAAACATTGGCGGACGATCTTGACCACCCTGCTCATTGCCAGAGATTCGGTTACCAGGTGCAAGCTGAATTTCCAGCTCGATAATTTCATCCCACTGCTCGTCCGTTCGGTCTCGCTCTGGAATAGAAAGCAGGTCACGCAAACGGCGACGATTATCGTTGGGTGGAGGGGCCACTGCTACAGCGGGCAGGACTTCGGGCGGGGTATCAGGATTGGAATTAGTCATCGCAAATTAAAAAACGGAGCCCGGCAAAGCGAGCCCCGCATTGAGTAATGCCAGATTACTTCTTTTTGGCAGGGGACTTCTTGGGTGCAACGGCAGCCTTAAAGGCTGTACCAGCAGTAAATTTTGGAACCGTGGTGGCGGGAATCTTCAGCGTAGCACCAGTCTTTGGATTTTTGCCGGTACGCGCAGCGCGCTGTGCCGACTTGAAAGTACCAAATCCAACGAGAGTAACCGACTCTCCCTTGGCAACGGTCTGGACCACTGCACCGACAATGGCAGACAACACCTTGTCAGCAGCAGCCTTGGTAACACCAGCTTCTTTTGCAGCAACTTCGACCAGCTCGGATTTATTCATCTAAGTGCCTCCTGTTACTTGATTATGTGTAAGAAAACTGGCCGTTGAAACGGCAGCATTCTTAAAGTAGCACACCTTGATAAATAAGTGTTGGCACGAAAACCCTTATTTGGCAAGGATACTATGAAAATTTACGATTTAAACAATTTGAGTGCAAACACGATCCGCAAAAGACAACCCCGGTGCATGACCGGGGTTGGGCACTACTAAAAAGGAAAGATATTTACTTGCTTTCTTCCTTTGGCTTTTCGCCGTGGGAAATCTCAGCAGCACCTTCATTCCGCTTGCCAATGTGCTGATCGATTTGCGGCAAGGTGTGTGCAATACCCTTATGACAATCAATACAGGTCTTGCCTTCATCAAACGCTACCGGATGCATACGTGCAGCACGATTGCCCTGCTCCGTATAATCCATGTAGTCGTAGTTATGACAGTTGCGGCACTCCCGCGAGTCATTGGCCTTCATTCGCCGCCACTCGTTCTGTGCCAACTGAGCCCGCTTGGCATTGAACTTCTCAGGCGTATCGATCGTACCCAAAAGCTTATGCAAAACCTCGTTGGATGCCTGAACCTTGCGAATCATCTTCGGCCCCCACTCTTTAGGCACATGGCAATCCGGACAGGTCGCTCTTACACCGGTGCGGTTGGTATAGTGGATCGTGTTCTGATATTCCTTAAAAACATTTTCCTGCATTTCATGACAAGAAATACAGAAAGACTCTTTATTGGTTGCTTCGAGCGCCCAGTTAAAGCCACCCCAAAAAACAATACCGGCCACAAACAGTAGCAACACCGTCACCACGCCGATACGTTTTACCCAACTCGGTATGTATTTGTTCAGGCTCATTATTCAGCTCCTTTTTTAGCCGCCGGTTTGTACGTGTTTTCGACAAGTGGTTTTGCGTCGAATTGCGGCACGTGACACTGCTGGCAGAAATAACGACGGGGTGAAATATTGGTCTGCTTCTTGTCTTCCCGATCCAGATAGTGCGACTTGGCGACCTTGGTTGCGCCGGTTTCTTCGGCCCGCTCCTTGGAGTGACAGTCCATACACTTATTGAAATTCTGGGTAATGACGTAACCCTTGACGCTATGCGGAATCAGCGGCGGTTGCTTTTGGAAGTTACGGGTAATTGTTTGCTGGTCTTTTTCGGGGCGGAACATATCGACCTTTGAATTTCCCTCGATAGTCACATTGCCGATTTCATTGACCAATTTTTCCTGCGCACCGACGCTGCTTACTCCAGAAAGGAGCACTGTAGCCGCCAGAGCAAGGGCAGGGATAAATCGCATGTTTCTTTCCTCCTATGGACGGCCGGGGCAATGCCCACGGCCGTTTTTATTCATTTCTAGCGTTGACCGTATCAGGCCCTGGTTACCTTGACAGCGCACTTCTTGTAGTCCGTTTCCTTCGAAATCGGGCAAGTTGCATCCAAAGTCAATTTATTGACCAGACGCCCGGCATCAAAGAAAGGAATGAAGACCAAGCCGCGCGGTGGCTTGTTACGGCCACGCGTTTCGATACGAAGCGTAATTTCGCCACGACGGGAAGCCACTTTGACCTCCATGCCGCGCTGCAACTTACGGGCCTTCGCATCGTCCGGGTGCATGAACACAACCGCATCCGGAAATGCCTTATAAAGCTCAGGCACCCGACGCGTCATTGTCCCCGTGTGCCAGTGTTCGAGCACCCGACCGGTGGACATCCAGAGATCAAACTCTTTATCCGGAACCTCGGCAGCAGGCTGGTAAGGCAGCGCGAAAATGATCGCTTTGCCGTCCTTATGGCCGTAAAACTTGACGCCCTCGCCTTTCTTGACATACGGGTCGTAGCCCTCACGGAAACGCCATAGCGTTTCTTTACCATCGACAACCGGCCAGCGAAGTCCGCGCGCCTGATGGTAAGTTTCAAAGGAAGCCAGATCGTGACCATGGCCACGACCGAACGAAGCATATTCTTCAAAAAGACCCTTTTGAGCGTAGAAGCCTAATAGTTTGGCTTCATCATTATCAAAACCGGCTTGAATTTCCGTTGCCTTGAACTTATTGACCACGCCATTCGCGTAGAGCACGTCATACATGGTCTTGCCCTTGAAGCTCGGTGCCTTGGCAAGAAGATCAGCCGGCCAGACCTCTTCCATCTTGAAGCGCTTGGAGAATTCAATAAGCTGCCACAGGTCAGAACGCGACTCGCCCGGCCCCTTGACCTGCTGCCGCCAGAACTGGGTACGGCGCTCGGCATTACCGTAGGCACCTTCCTTCTCAACCCACATTGAAGTCGGCAGAATCAAGTCTGCGGCCATCGCAGAAACGGTTGGATACGGATCGGAAACAACGATAAAGTTTTCAGGTTTACGCCAGCCAGGGTAAAGCTCTTCGTTGATATTCGGGCCAGCCTGCATATTGTTATTGCACTGCTGCCAATAGAAATTGACCTTGCCGTCCTTCAGCGCGCGCGCCATTGAGACCGCGTGGTAGCCGACCTTGGCGGGAATGGTGCCATCCGGCAAACCCCAAAGGTGTTCGGCATGCTTGCGATGCTCTGGATTGGTAACGACCATATCGGCCGGCAGACGATGCGAGAACGTACCGACTTCGCGAGCCGTACCACAAGCGGAAGGCTGCCCCGTCAACGAGAACGGGCTGTTGCCTGGCTCGGAAATCTTGCCAGTCAGCAGGTGGATGTTATAGACGAGGTTGTTTGCCCAGGTACCGCGGGTATGCTGATTGAAACCCATGGTCCAGAAGGAGGTAACCTTGATCTTGGGGTCGGCATACAACTCAGCCAGCGACTTGAGATCCTTCTCCGATACACCGGAAAGCTTTGAAACTTTCTCAACGGTATATTCGGCCACAAATTTCTTGTATTCGTCGAAGGTGATTGCCTCGGACTTGCCGGTATCACCCTTTGGCTTCCCGTCAGCACCGGGATAACCGTTACTGGTTGCGTCCTTTTCAAGGGCATGCGTTGGACGCAGGCCGTAGCCGATGTCAGTCGCGCTCTTCTTGAAATTGATATTCTTGTCGATGAATGCCTGATTTACCTTGCCGTTCTGGATGATGTAGTTGGCGATGTAATTCAGGATCGCCAAGTCCGTCTGCGGTGTAAAGATCATCGGAATATCGGCCAGCTCGTAGGAGCGATGCTCGAAAGTCGACAACACCGCAACCTTGACGTTCTTGCTGGAGAGCTTGCGGTCGGTAATGCGCGTCCAGAGAATCGGGTGCATTTCGGCCATGTTGGAGCCCCAAAGCACAAAGGCATCGGCATGCTCGATATCGTCATAGCAGCCCATCGGCTCGTCGATACCGAAGGTGCGCATGAAACCTGCAACCGCCGAAGCCATACAGTGGCGTGCGTTGGGATCAAGATTGTTGGTACGGAAACCAGCCTTCATCAGCTTGGCAGCAGCATAGCCTTCCCAAACTGTCCATTGGCCGGAACCGAACATGGCCAGGGCGTCCGGCCCCTTCGCCTTGAGCGTAGCCTTGGCTTTCTCTTCCATGATGTCGAAAGCCTGTTTCCAGGAAATCGGTGCGAATTCGCCATTTTTGTCGTACTTGCCGTCGGTCATCCGCAACATCGGCGTCTTGAGACGGTCACTGCCATACATGATTTTGGAGAGGAAGTAGCCCTTGATGCAGTTGAGGCCACGATTGACCGGCGCATCAGGGTCGCCCTGGGTTGCTACAACCTGTCCGTCCTGTGTTCCGACCAAAACGCTACAGCCGGTGCCGCAGAAACGGCATGGAGCCTTGTCCCAGCGAATTTCGTCTTTGCCCGGAGCGGCAACTGCCGTCGCACCTTGCAAACCTGCTGCCGACATCGCCGCCGCCGCTGCATTGGCTTTGATGAATTCCCGTCGATTGAGTTTCACGCCTCTACCTCCTCGTTGTCTGATTCGTTGCCGCTGTATTGATAAACCATGGCTACCGATGCAACACCGGGAATACCATGCAAAGCCACGTAACTGTCCGCAGCCAAATTTGTATCGTCGTCCTCTAGCGTGACGACAACCTTTCCTTCCGGGGTCTGAGCATGAATCTCCACACCCGGCATTTGGAGCAACGCAGCACAAGCCTCTTCGAGCCGCGCTGGCGCAATGTACAAAATGGCACTGGAAATATTCATCCGACCTAGACTCCCAAAGAGCATCTGCATTGAGCAGTAGCAAGCTTCGCAGTCTTCCTGATCATCAAATGACTGCACTTGATTTGCGTCAACTACTTGACGCTTGCAGATTGGTAGTAGTTCTAATGAATTGTATAAATAATACTTTTTAGCTAGTTACAACAACGAACAGTGAACTCTATTTAATTGCGAGCTAATATATTCATGAGCTATCGATACAATTAACTTGATCAATTGGCCAAATTATCACCTCACCACTAACATTCGTTCGTTGTCACTTTTTAACCACCAGGAGAAATCACCATGTCGATCATCAACAGCCAAATCAAACCGTTTAAAGCCACCGCTTTTCTAAATGGCAAGTTCATTCCAGTTTCCGATACCGACCTGAAAGGCAAGTGGTCAATCGTCTTCTTTTACCCCGCCGACTTCACGTTTGTCTGCCCGACCGAACTCGGCGATCTGGCTGACGTTTATCCTGAATTCCAGAAACTGGGTGTCGAGTGCTACTCAGTGTCCACCGACACGCATTTCACGCACAAGGCATGGCACGACACCTCGGAGACCATCCAGAAAATCACCTACCCGATGATCGGCGATCCGACTGGCGCAATCACCCGCAACTTCGACGTGATGATTGAAGAAGAAGGCTTGGCACTGCGCGGGACTTTTGTCATTAATCCGGAAGGCGTGATCAAGGTTGCAGAAATTCACGACCTGGGCATTGGCCGTGATGCCAAGGAACTGCTGCGCAAGGTACAAGCCGCTCAATACGTCGCCTCCCATCCAGGCGAAGTTTGCCCAGCCAAATGGACCCCGGGCGACGCTACCCTGACGCCTTCTCTGGATCTGGTCGGCAAGATCTAAATAGCAAATCAGCTAATCAATCCGCTCCCAATCCGGGAGCGGCATAGATTCCAGCGCAAAGGGATGCTTCGGCCGCCCTTTCCAGTGGAATTAAAAACATAAGGGAGAACAGCATGCTCGATACCAACATAAAGACTCAACTCAAGGCCTACCTTGAAAAACTTCAGCGCCCGATCGAACTGATTGCGTCGCTAAATGATGGCGGCCAACCCGAGGAAATGCTTGGCCTGCTAAAGGACATCACCGAGCTTTCCGACAAGGTCAGCCTGCGTGAAAACGGCGAGTCCGCGCTGCGCCCGTCATTCGCCATCGCCCAGCCCGGCGAAACGGCCCGGATTAGTTTTGCCGGCATTCCGATGGGGCATGAATTTACCTCTTTAGTCCTCGCGCTACTGCAGACAGGCGGCCATCCGCCCAAGGTGGAAGCCGAGATCATTGAACAGATCGGGAATCTTTCCGGTACCTTCCATTTTGAAACCTTTATTTCGCTTTCCTGCCATAACTGCCCGGATGTTGTGCAAGCGCTGAATCTGATGGCGGTGATCAATCCAGGCATCAGCCACACGATGATTGATGGCGCGCTGTTTCAGGACGAGGTCAACACCCGCAAGATCATGGCGGTGCCGACGGTATTCCTGAATGGCGAGGAGTTCGGTCAGGGTCGGATGAGCATTGAAGAAATCATTGCCAAACTGGACACCGGCTCGGCGGCGCGCGATGCCGAAAAACTCAACGCCAAGGCACCTTACGATGTACTGATTGTCGGCGGCGGCCCGGCTGGCGCATCGGCAGCCATTTACGCGGCCCGCAAGGGTATTCGCACCGGCGTCGTGGCCGAGCATTTTGGCGGGCAGGTATTGGATACGCTGGCGATCGAAAACTTTATTTCGGTAAAAGAAACAGATGGCCCGAAACTGGCGATGGCATTAGAGCAGCACGTCCGCGAGTACGAAGTCGACATCATGAATCTGCAGCGCGCGACGCAACTGATTCCAGGCGAGTTGATTGAAATCAAGCTCGAAAACGGGGCTTCTCTGAAGAGCAAGTCGGTCATTATTTCCACCGGCGCTCGCTGGCGTGAAATGAACGTGCCCGGCGAACAGGAATACCGTGGCAAGGGTGTGGCTTATTGCCCGCACTGCGATGGTCCGCTGTTCAAGGGCAAACGCGTTGCAGTCATTGGCGGCGGCAATTCGGGCGTCGAAGCGGCGATTGACCTTGCCGGCATCGTCGGCCATGTCACCCTGCTGGAATTCGACGGCCAGTTACGCGCCGATGCCGTTTTGCAGAAAAAGCTGTTCAGTCTGCCCAACGTGACGGTCATCACCAAAGCACTGAGTACCGAGGTCACCGGCGACGGCAACAAGGTAAATGGCTTGCTCTACAAGGATCGAGCCACCGATGAAACGAAGCGGATTGATCTGGACGGGATTTTTGTTCAAATCGGCCTGTTGCCGAACACCGACTGGCTGAAAGCTACGGTCAACCTCTCAAACCGGGGTGAAATCGAAGTCGACGCCAAGGGCCAAACCTCGGTTCCCGGCGTGTTTGCTGCCGGTGACTGTACTACCGTGCCCTACAAGCAGATCATCATCGCCATGGGTGAAGGCGCAAAGGCTTCGTTGAGCGCTTTCGATCACCTGATTCGCAGCTCGGCACCGGCCTAACAATGGACAGAAGAGCAAGCGATCGTTTGCTCTTCTGTCCCCAATGACTGCGAATTAAAGCGTTTTGAACAACACCTTGGAACGCCGCTGATAGTTGTACATATCGCGTTTTTTAGCCGGCAGATCGTCGACCGTACCCAGTTTGAAGCCGCGCTCA
>Ga0209480_10002020_pt1 | contig 14263 bp, 9 predicted proteins | sample JI61114C2DNA_FD_187501 | JGI IMG/M metagenome (GOLD analysis project Ga0209480, IMG submission 187501) | Wastewater effluent complex algal communities from Wisconsin, to seasonally profile nutrient transformation and Carbon sequestration -... | ecosystem: Engineered > WWTP > Effluent > Algae...
GCGAATCGGTGCGGCTGGCCTGGCCTGCCAAGTGGATGGCAATGGGTTTTCATCTTGGCCTCGGCCCTGCTGCCGATGCGCCTTTGTCTCGCTGGGATGAAGCCTTTATTCCCATGCGCCTGCGCGATTCATTGCGCGAAATTAAATTGGCCGACGGAAAACCGCTGGTGAGCAAGGAAGAAGAATTGTTGCCGCATCGTCTTTCCATGCCCCCGAATGATATGCCGGCCTGGAAAAAAACGGCTTTCATGATCGGCATTTTCCTGGCCATCGGCATTATCTTTCTGGCAAAACGTACTCCGCGTCTGCTGGCGTTTGCCGCCGGCATTTTCTGGCTTATCGCCGGTTTGCTGGGCTGTCTGATGCTGTTCGTCTGGTTTGGCAGTGCGCACTGGGCGGGTTATCGAAACGCCAATCTGTTTTTGCTCTCTCCGCTGGCCCTGGCCTTGTTACCGGGCGCCTGGCGTTTGTTGCGCAGGAAAAAACCCGGCAAGTATTTCAACGGGCTGCTATGGCTGATGGCGGCGAGTGCGGCCGTGGCCGGATTCCTGCAAATGCTGCCGTTTCTGGCCCAGCAGAATTTTGAATGGGTATTGATGTTGCTGCCCGTCCATCTGGCGCTCGCCAAATCCCTGGGCAACAAAGCGGATGCCTTGCAGGATTGAGTCCGGTCAACCATCATTCGCCCATGAGCAATGTGATCCCGGAACAAGAAATCAGCGGCATGGTCCGCAACTGTGTCGCCTACTGCCGTAAAGGCACCAAGGTTGGCGACATTTCACTCGATGCCATCAGCGACGTTCTTGCCAGCGATGATAACGGTTTCGTCTGGCTGGGCCTCTATGAACCCGATGAAAGCCTGCTGCTGAAACTGCAGGAAGAATTCAGTCTGCACCCGCTCGCGATCGAGGATGCCTCGAAAGCGCATCAAAGACCGAAGATCGAACTTTACGGCGACACGCTTTTCATCGTTATCCATACCGCACAGATGATCCGGGGCGCGATGGAGTTCGGCGAAACCCATATTTTCATTGGCCCGCGTTTTCTGATCACCGTGCGCCACGGTGCATCGCTGTCCTATGCCAGTGCGCGCGCACGTTGTGAACAGAATCCGACACTGATGGCATTGGGACCGAGCTATGGTCTCTATGCGATTCTGGATTTCATCGTGGATAACTACTTCCCGATCGTCGAAGAATTCAAGCGCGAATTGAACGAACTGGAGCAGGACATCTTCGCCGAGACCTACAAGAAAGAAACCATCCAGCATTTGTACGAACTGAAACGCGAACTCACCAATTACCGGATGGTGGTTTCGCCCACCCAGGACATCGTTAATCAGCTGATGCTCTATCACCCGCAATTGGTAAAAGAGGAAGTCCGGGTGTATTTGCGCGACGTTTACGACCACGTGATTCGCGTATCGGAAGGGACCGACACCATGCGTGAAATGCTGACCGCCGCGATGTCGGTCAATCTCGCCTTGGTAACGGTGGCACAGGGCGAAATCGTGAAGCGTCTGGCTGGTTGGGCGGGCTTATTGGCAGCGCCGACACTCATCGCGAGTTGGTATGGCATGAACTTCACGCACATGCCCGAGCTGGCCGGCAAATACAGTTACTGGGCACTGATCGGCGTCACCCTGACCTTGACCGGCAGTTTGTACGCTTATTTGAAAAAGGCGAAGTGGTTGTAGCCTCCGCCTCTCACGCAACTTTGCATATCAGTAACAAAAAAGGTGCGCCCAAAGCGCACCTTTTTCTTTGAACATTCGATGGAATTACTCCGCCGTATATTTCTTCAACCACGCATTCACCGTGTCATGCCACAGCACGCTGTTATGCGGTTTCAGAATCCAGTGGTTTTCATCCGGGAAGGTCAGGAACTGACTATCGATGCCGCGGCGTTGCAAGGCGGTAAATGCACCGATGCCTTGTTCGACCGGAATGCGGTAGTCGAGTTGGCCGTGAATCACGAGCATAGGCACTTTCCAGTCGGCAACGTGATTGACGGGATTGCTGACTTCGTAGGATTCCGGTTTTTCATAAACGGTACCCTTATGTTCCCATTCGTCGAACCACAGTTCTTCGGTCGAATAACCCATGCTGCGGCTGTCGAATACGCCGGAATGCGAAACCAGGCATTTCCAAGGCGCCTGCCAGTTGCCGGCAATCCAGTTCACCATGTAACCGCCGTAACTGCCGCCCAAGGCACAAGCACGTTCGCCATTGAGGAATGAATATTTACCCTGTGCTGCGGCCCAGCCTTTTTGCAAATCTTCCAGTGGCTTACCGCCCCAGTCACCGGAAATGCCATCGGTAAATGCCTGGCCGTAACCGGTGGAACCGTGGAAATCGATCATGACGACGGCAAAACCCATGCCGGCATAGGTTTGTGCGTTCCAGCGGTAATGGAAATTATTGCCGAAGCTGCCTTGCGGCCCGCCGTGAATCAGAAACGCGACCGGGTATTTTTTGTTCTTGTCGAAGTTCGCCGGCTTCACCACGTAACCGTAAACGGTTTCGTTATTCCAGCCCTTGAAATTGAATTGCTCGTAGCCACCCATCGCGATGTCTTTCAATTTGTCGGCATTGAAATTCGAGATCTGCTTGACCTTCGCGCCTTCTGAATTGCCAACAAACAACTGTGCCGGCGAAGTCAAGGTACTGCGGGCAAATACCAGGGTGTTGCCGACGATATCAAAACCGGAAACGGTGCCGTTGCTCACCAGTTTGCGGGCTGCGCCAGTCGTAGTATCGATGGCAAAGAGGCCATGATTACCGACATCATCGGTCACGGTATAAAGCGATTTGCCATCGGCACTCAACAACAGGCTGTCTGCACTGCGATCCCAGGTGGCATTGATTTCATGCTTGGCGCCGCTTGTCAGATCCATCGCGATTACGCCGAAACGGTCGGCTTCGAAAGTGGCGCGCTTCATCGCACGGTAATACAGGGTCTTGCCGTCATGGCTGAATACCGGACCGGTATCCCAGGCAAGATTTTCAGGCGTCAGGTTTTTCGGTGTCGTGCTGCCGTCAGCGGCAACGGAATACAAATCGAAATTGGTCGACCATGGCTCGGTTTTTCCGGCGATACGTGCATTGAACACGATGGTTTTGCTGTCGGGCGAAAAGGCATATTCGCTGGCATCACCAAAAGGTTTCGATGGCACATCGCCATCAATGCCATTGCTAATTTTTTTCGGTTCGCCGCTTAATTTGCCGTCGCCCGAAAAACTGGCCGTGAACAATTGATTGCGTCGGCCATCGGCCCAGGTATCCCAGTGACGAATGAAAATCTTGTCATACAGAACTCCGGTCACCTTGGCGGCAGCGGTGTCGTCCAGACGTTTCTTAGTACAGGCCAAATCATTGCAGTCATTGAAAACTTCCAGATTGAAAGCAACCGATTTTCCGTCCGGCGAAATCTTGTAGCTGCCGATATCGAGCGGATAATTCGACAGCTGGACAGCATCCCCGCCGGTAAGCGATTGCTTCCACAATTGCATCGAGCCTGATTTTGCACTCAGGAAATACACGCTTCCGCCATCACCGGAAAAGGCCAGACTATTGACGCTGAAACCTTCCGCCGTAAGCCGCACTGGAGCCTGCTTTGAATTAAGTGATTGCTTCCACAGACCGGTCTTGGCCTTGTTTGCTTCGTAATCGACTTTTCTCAAGCCGTAGACGACCGTTTTGCCATCGGGTGAAAGCGTAGGTTCGGAAACGCGATCGAAATTCACCATATCGCGAACATCCATGCCGCGGGCGGCAAAGGCTTGCGATGAAGCCAACATCGGCAACATCAGGGCAACGAGGACAAAGCGGCTATTCATAAAAGCACCGTGCATTGGAAAGCCCACAGTTTAGGCCCAGGCGGCCAATACGCCAAGCATTTGGGCTGGCGTTAACCAGACGAGCTCAGGCTATACTCGGGTTTTTACGGTTACCGGAGTTGGTTTGTGAATACAGTGGCCCTGCCCTCTACTACGCATGCCCAGGACACATTTCTGGGGCACCCGAAAGGCGTGTTTATCTGTTTCTTCACGGAAATGTGGGAACGCTTTTCTTTCTACGGGATGAAAGCGCTGCTGCTGTTGTTTCTTGTAGAACATCACAAATTTGGCGATACCGGCGGACTGAATATGCTGGGCGCTTATGGCGGCATGGTCTACTGCCTTCCGGTTATCGGCGGCCTGCTTGCCGACCGTTATCTGGGCATGCGTAAAGCCGTGATTTTTGGCGGCATTTTATTGGTGCTGGGTCATCTGGGCATGGCATACGAAGGTACGCCCGCGACCGGTTCCGGTGACAATATCGTTCGCGACACTTCCGCATTGCTGGTGTTTTATTTTTCCCTTTCGCTGATCATCATGGGCGTGGGCTTTCTAAAACCCAACATCTCGACCATCGTCGGCAAGCTGTATGAAGAAAACGATCCGCGCCGCGATTCCGGTTTTTCGCTTTTTTATGCAGGCATTAATCTGGGTGCGTTGTTCGCTTCGCTGGTTTGCGGTGTGCTTGGCCAGCAATACGGCTGGAAATACGGCTTCGGAGCCGCCGGCATCGGCATGCTGGCAGGCTTGGCCATGTTTATCTGGGGACAGAAATATTTACGCGGCCATGCCGAATCGTCGGCACCGGAAAGTTTGAAAGAACGCGTGTTCGGCATTCCACGCGAGTGGCTGATTTACATTTCCGCCATTGTTGGCCTGGTACCTGTTGCTGGCCTGATGTGGGCAACGGGCAACAATGCGTTCACTCTCGATATCGGTTTTGATTTGACACTGGCGCAAATGCTGATGCTGGCCGTATTCAGCATCGTATTGATCTGGTTTGTCTATTTCATCATTACGCAGTGCACGAAAATCCAGCGCGAACAAATGATCAGCATGATGATCATGATTTTCATGGCCCTGATTTTCTTTACGCTTTACGAACAAACCTATGGCTCCTGGGTAGTCTTCACGGACCGCTTGATGACGAAAAATTTCTTCCCGGAACTGATTGTGGCCGGTGGCCTGCCGCTTTGGTATTTCATCGTACCGGTCATGATCATGCCGGGCGCATTCATGATTTCTAATCATTTCCATGAAAAAAATCCGCAATCGAAATTGCCGCTGGCCATCTTTATCGTCGCCGCCCTCATCGCATTGTTAATGGTATTGGGCATGGCCGTATTTCAGGAACAAAATGGCGGCTCGCTCACCTTCCTCGGCGCCTTGTTCATCCTGCTTTTGGCCCCGGTCTTTACCGGTCTTTGGGGCTGGCTGGACGTTCGCAACATCAATCCCAGCAAGCCAATGAAAAATGCCATAGGCCTGTTGGCAGGAGCACTGGCATTTATTCCGCTTGTGATTGCAGCCCAACAAGCCGCCACAACGGGCACGGTAACCAGCGTTTGGTGGTTGGTGCTGGCCTACTTCATTCTGGAAGTCGGCGAGATGTGTTTGTCGCCAGTGGGCTTATCGGCGGTAACCCAATTATCAATGCCACGCGTGGTGAGTTTGATGATGGGCACTTGGTTCCTGGCAACCGCGTTCTCTGAACTGCTTGCCCACAAACTGGCTACGCTGGCATCCGTCGAGGACGCCGGCGCCGTTGTAGAACACTCTGCTGCCTGGACGGAAGCCGCAAACAAATACGGCGACTTGTTCTGGAACCTAACGATTGGCGGCCTGGTTTGTGCCGCCATTGCATTCGCGATGGTTATACCAATGAAACGCTGGATGCATGGCGTGAAATAAGCCATACATCATCATGCATAAAAAAACGGCACCGCAAGGTGCCGTTTTTATTGATACAGGATTTTTTGTTTTTACTTTACTTGGCTTGACTGCCCGGGCCTATATGCTTGTCCAAGAATCCAAGCAATCTCTGGTAAAAATCAATCTGATTCTTGAGCAGAAAATTGCCGTGCCCCTCGCCATCGTAGATGACCATTTCGGATTGTTTTCCGGCTTTCAGCAAAGCTGCGTGCATCATTTCGGTATGTTTCGGTGCAGCGCGCGTATCTTCACGGCCTGCCGCCAGATAAATCGGAGCCTTGATGCGATCAACCAATTTATTCGGCGAGATCGAATCTAGGTCTTTATGTCCGAGGGTTTCATCAAGAAAATTCTCGCCCGACTTTGATTCGGGAATATCGCCCGTGTGGTACATAGCCGTCATGTCATAAACACCAACGTTACCGAATGCGCAGCGGTAAAGGTCCGGCTCTTTGGCAACCGCCATGATTGACGAATAACCGCCGTAACTTGCACCGTACATGCAAATACGATTCTTGTTGGCAATGCCTTCGCTGATCGCCCAGCGCGTGGCATCCGTCAGATCATCCTGCATGGTACGACCCCATTGCTTGTAGCCGAGATGCATGAAGCTGCGTCCGTAGCCACCGGAACCACGGAAGTTGATTTGCAGTACCGCATAACCATTGGCAGCAAGAATCTGGACGTCCGGGTTATAGCCCCAATCGTCCTTCGGTCCAAACGGACCGCCATGCGGGTTTACCACCAAGGGTAAATTCTTCCCGTTGCTACCCACGGGAACCGTCAAAAAACCACTGATAGGCGTACCGTCTCTCGCAATGAAATAAATCGGTTCCATTTTTGCCAGCATTTCCGGCTTGAACCAGGCATTCTTGCTGACCAGATATTCCAGCTTGTTCTTTGTCCGATCAAAAAGATAAAAATCTCCTGGTACGTTGTCGGCATAACCAATTACCAAGGCCAGGTTGCCGTCGGCGGTGTAGGAAGTTGGCGACATGACCTGCGAGGGCAGTGTCTTTTGCAGACTGGCGTGCATTACCGCAAACGGATTTTCCGGATCGAAATAATCATAGCGCGGCTTTCCATCGTCATAGGCGATCCCGTACATGCCGCCATCAACGGGGGACCTTAAGTAACCGGCAGGATCAACATTGTCGTCCTTGCGTAACAAGCTCATTTTCTTTGTTGTATCGTCGAATACATAGACGCCGTTTGGGCCTTCAGTTTCTTCGGATTCAAGATAGACGATTTTACCATCGGCAGAAAATCCTGCCGAACTCACGGACTTCTCGGTAACCGCTTCATCATTGATCAATTCCCAATCCGATTTGTCGTCTTTGCGATAATAGGTCTTGGAACGATTGTCGCTGCCCGCACCACTTACCAGCCTTACATGGCCCAAAGGGTCTGCGGCAAAAATGCCGTTGCGAACGGGCGATTTCACCACCGTAATATATTTGCCGGTATTCACGTTCATTTTGGCGACTTGACTGGTACCCCCTTCACCACGAATGTTGACCAATACATAGTCATCCACCTTCAGCAGTGTGCTGAGAAGCGTGGCGGAAAGAAATCGGCTACCGCTGGCGGAAGAACGCGCTCCCACCAATGCATTGCCTTGTCCCTTCCCATCAGCATTGACGCCATATATTTCGCCGAACGAAGCCGGCCGTTCCAGCTCGCCGGCTTTTTCACCAATGGAGAACAGAATCCTGTTGGGATTCACCCAGTTAAAACCCACAACATAGGTATCTTTGGGCAACACGACTTTACCAGTCAGCTTCATGTCGGACCGGCGCAGGATAACCAGGCTTGAGCCATCGTCTTTCGGAATAGTGGCGGCAAAATATTCGCCTGTCGGCGAAATGCTCATGGTTCCGAATACATCACGCTTCAGGAATTGCTCCAACGGAATCGGTGCTTTCGCTTGAGCATTTACATGGATCGGCATCAAGCCAAGCAATGCCATGGCCACGCCGCATAAAAATTTATTCATAAAAACCCCTATGTTGAAACGAAAATAAATTGCCGCAAGCTGATTCGCCTGCGGATCATACAAAGCTCTTAGCGCTTATTGCTGTGCCATTCGTTACTGGCTGCCGAACGCAGTATTCAGCAACATGAAATCAGACCATCTCCGCCAATACCTGATTCAATCCCAGCCGCCAGTTCGGCAGCCGCATGCCGAAATCTGCCTCGAAACGGCTGCAATCGAGTCGTGAGTACATCGGGCGTCGTGCCTTGGTCGGATATTCATTGCTCGGAATTCCCACCAGCCGCGGAGCCTTTTCAAGCACGCCTGCCGACAGTGCTTCCTGATATATCGTCTGGGCAAATTGATGCCAGCTGCATTCCCCTTCAGCGGCAACATGCCAGGTACCGCTGGCCTCGAAATTCTTGCTGATGGCCAAAGCAGTCGCTGCGGCCAACCAGCGGGCCGGTGTCGGCGAACCGATCTGGTCATTGACGATTCTCAGCTCGTCACGTTCTTTCGCCAATTTCAAGGCTGTGCGCAGGAAATTCTGCCCGCGTGCAGCATAAAGCCATGCAGTGCGAAAGATGAAATGCGAGCAATCCGCTTCACGAATCGCCAGCTCGCCCGCGAGCTTGGTCTTGCCATACACGCTTGCCGGTGCAGTCGGATCGTCTTCACGAATCGGGCGCAACAAGGTGCCGCTGAAAACATAGTCAGTTGAATAGTGAACCAGTTTGCTTTTGTACGTCTTGCAGGCCCGGGCGAGTTCGGCGACGGCATCCGCATTCACGCGTTGCGACAGGGCAGGCTCGTCTTCGGCGCGATCCACCTGGGTATGGGCGACGGCATTGAGCACAAGATCCGGTTTTTCATGCTGCACCAGCCGCTCCAGATCACCGGCTTTTTCGAAATCGATTTTCGTGCAGGAATTCCCGCCCGGCAGCAGGCCGCTATAGGTGCAGGCAGTAATTTCTCCGAGCGGCGCAAAAGCGCGGTGCAACTCGAATCCGACCTGACCATCCGCACCCAGTAACAAGATTTTCATGCTTCCACTCTTGGCAATTTTTCCGGCGCAATATCACATAAAAACGGGGCTTTGGCATCCTTGCCGGAGAGCAAAGGCTTGCCGACAGGCCAGTCGATGGCCAAATCGGCATCATCCCAACGCAGTGAGGCATCACATTCGGGATCGTACATTTCGGTACATAGGTAACTGAAGATTACGCGCTCACTAAGCGCCACGAAACCATGCGCGAAACCGGGCGGAATCCAGAACTGGCGCTTATTGTCAGCCGAAAGAATTACCGATTCCCAGTGCCCGAACGTGGGGGACCCGCGTCGAATATCCACCGCAACATCGTACACCTCGCCTTCTAGCACATGGACCAGCTTCCCTTGTGGTTTTGGCCATTGATAATGCAGACCACGCAGTACGCCGCGTGTCGACGAGGAAACATTGGATTGTGTGAATTCTAGATTCAATCCCAGGCCGGCAAACACTTGCTTGTTCCATGTCTCGTAAAAAAAACCGCGTTCGTCGGCGAATACCTTTGGCTCCAGTACCAGACAACCGGGTAAACGGGTCTCTATCACTCTCATTCCGCCGCACCGTATTCGAGCAAGGCAAGCAGATATTGTCCGTAGCCATTCTTCGACAAGGGGGCCGCCAGTTTTTTCAATTGGTCGGCATCGATCCAGTGATTGAAGTAGGCGATTTCCTCGGGACAGCAAACACGAAGCCCCTGACGTTGTTCGATGGTTTCTATGAAGTTCGACGCTTGCAGGAGCGACTCGTGCGTACCGGTATCCAGCCAGGCATAACCTCGTCCCATTTTCTCGAGTCGCAGATTCGCCTGTTGCAGATAGAGCCGGTTCAAATCGGTAATTTCCAGTTCACCTCGCGCAGATGGCTTCAATTGTGCGGCCAGCTCCGGCGCACGACCATCATAAAAATACAGGCCGGTGACGGCGTAATGGGATCTCGGCTTTTCGGGTTTTTCCTCGAGACCGACCACATGCCCGGAATCGTCGAATTCCGCGACACCGTAACGTTCCGGATCACGTACCCAGTAGCCGAATACGGTTGCGCCATCTATCTGCGCATCGGCCTTGCTCAGCAATAAATTCAGGCCTTGCCCGTGAAAAATATTATCGCCCAGTACCAGGCAACAGGGAGCGCCGGCAAGGAAATCCTTTGCGATCAACAAGGCCTGTGCAAGACCGTCAGGTGAGTCCTGCACGGCGTATTCGATCTTCATGCCCCATTGCGTGCCATCCCCCAGCAGGCGCTTGAACTGTTCCTGCTCATGCGGTGTATTGATGACCAGCACTTCACGAATACCCGCCTGCATCAAGACCGCGAGCGGATAGTAGATCATCGGTTTGTCGTACACCGGCAGGAGCTGTTTGCTCACGGCCTGGGTAATGGGATAGAGACGTGTACCGGATCCACCAGCGAGAATGATTCCCTTGCGTTTCATGCCGACACTCCCTGTCCAATTCGTTCCAGCCGGTAGCTGCCGTCAAGCACATGCTTTACCCAGTCCTGATGATCGAGATACCACTGTACGGTAAGTTCCATGCCCTGCTCGAAATTCACCGTCGGCTGCCAGGACAATTCATTTCTGATTTTTGCGGCGTCAATCGCATAACGACGATCATGGCCTGGGCGATCTTTCACGAACACCTTCTGTTTCGCATACGATTCGCCATCCGCACGCGGGCGCCTGGAATCGAGTATCGAACAAATGGCATCCACGACGGCAATATTTTCACGCTCGGCATCACCGCCGACATTATAGGTTTCGCCGATACGCCCCGCTTCCAGTACGCGCAAAATCGCGCTGCAATGGTCGCTGACATAAAGCCAGTCACGGACATTCCTGCCGTCGCCGTAAATTGGCAATGGCGCGCCTTCCAATGCTTTTTGAATGACCAGTGGAATCAGTTTTTCCGGAAACTGGAAGGGGCCGTAATTATTCGAGCAATTGGTGGTCAAGGTCGGCAGCCCATAGGTGTGATGGAAAGCGCGCACCAGATGATCGGAAGCTGCCTTGCTCGCGGCATAGGGCGAGTTGGGGGCAAACGCGGTTTGTTCGGTAAAGGCTCCCGTATCGCCCAATGAGCCATACACTTCATCCGTCGACACATGCAGAAAACGAAAACGGTTCTGCATGTCACTGGCCAATGCCAGCCAATAATCGCGCGCGCATTCCAGCAAATTCAGAGTGCCGACCACATTGGTTTGAATGAAGGCGGCCGGCCCGTCAATCGATCGGTCGACATGGCTTTCCGCGGCAAAGTTGACGATGGCATCCGGCTTGTGGTGATTCAGCAGCTCGGCCATCTTGCTCTTGTCGGCAATATCGGTACGGGTAAAAACATAAGCGGAATCCCCAGCAATGTTTTTGAGCGATTCCAGATTGCCCGCGTACGTCAATGCATCGACATTGAGGATACGGTGACCCTTTGCCAGCGCCATCCGGACAAAATTACTGCCGATAAAACCTGCACCCCCGGTCACCAATATATTCATGTCTGTTTTTTTGATATTGCGGCTTCGATGGAGGTAGGGTCAGGAACGATGGGTATCACGGCTGGCTGTCGTACAACGTTGATGATAGCTGCGCAAAGTTTCAAGAGCCCACTCGTGTTCGTATATTAAGGCATCCAGTTGCTGCGTGATATCGTCGAGCCGTTTTGCATGCACGCTTTCCTCGATTTTGCCCGCCAGCTTCGACAAGTGATCCAGCCCCATATTGGCACTGGTGGATTTCAGGCTGTGGCTCGCACGATGGAGCGTTTCCATGTCCTTTTGCATCCAGGCGTTTTGCATCTGGCTTGCCAGCTCCGGTGCGTTTTCAAAATAGAGTTTCAGCAGGCCTTCACGCAAATCCGGCTTGCCGGGCAATTTGATCATGGCCATTTGCTCAAGCCTGCTTTCATTGAAACGTTCGGAGGCAGCAGGCTTCACTTCGCGCAGGGGTGTTTCCAGCATCCTGTCCAGCTGACCAGGCAACACATGCTCCGGTTGATCGACCAGGATTTGATCCTGCGGATTTTTTACCCAGCGATCGAGTTTTTCGAGAATCTGCTGGCTATTGAACGGTTTGCTCAGATAGTCATCCATGCCTTTTGCTATGCACAAATCGCGATAACCGGAAGTGGCATGCGCGGTCAGTGCGATGATCGGCGTGTGTTTCATTCTCAAGGCCGGATTGGCTTCCATTTTGCGGATTTTTTCCGTGGCTTCAAAACCATCCATGCCCGGCATCTGGCAATCCATGAAAATGATATCGAACGCCGATTTCTTGGCTTCCTCAATCGCGGAAAACCCATCCGATGCCAGTGATACCTCGCACCCCATGTTCTGCAACAGCAGCGAGGCAAATTCCTGATTCACGGGATTGTCTTCGACCAACAGCACTTTGGTACCTTCGTAGGAATTGGCAGCGTTTTCATCGCCCTCCTCCATCGCCGGTTTGTCGGAATGGATACGGACAAATTCCTGCAGGGTGTTTCGCAATGAAGATCGGTCAATCGGCTTCAGGATTCGCGCGAGTACATCCAGCTGCGATATTTCCATGGTGGCGTAAATGCTCGACGCAGGAGTCATCGCGATGACCTTGGGATGAATCGGAAAAACGCCCTGCTGTATGTCCTTGGCAAGAATGGCCGCATTGCTGTCGGGCAGACTCCAGTCGAGCAGTACGAGATTGATCGCGACGGGATATTTTTCTGCGGTTGCCAGAACCAGCGTAGCTTCGTTCGATGTTTGCACCAGCAAACTGGAGATTCGCCATTTTTGCAAAATGCGCTGCAACATGCCGCCCACACGCGGGTTGGACTCCACAATCAGCACGCGCATCGGAATTTCAAAAACAGGCTCGCCAACATCGATTTCTTCGTCTTGCGTGTTGGGTGCCTGCAGTTGCACCGTCACGTAGAAGCGGGAACCGCTGCCCATTTGGCCGATCATGCCGATACTGCCGCCCATCAATTCGGCGAGTTGCTTGGAAATCGCAAGGCCAAGGCCAGTACCACCGAAACGACGCGCCGTGGAACTATCGGCCTGCGCAAAGGCATCGAAGATCCGGGACTGGGCATCATCACTGATGCCGATGCCGGTATCCATGACGTCGATCCGCAGGCCGTATTCGTTGTCGCTGTCCTGATTGTGCGAAACGATCACGCTGACGCAACCCTGCTCGGTAAACTTGATGGCATTGCTGACAAGATTGTTGAGTATTTGCCTCAAGCGAATCGAGTCGCCACGCACCCTGACCGGTACTTCTTCATCGATTTCCAGCGACAAGTCCAAACCCTTGCGGCCGGCGCGCTCGGCGAACAGGCCAATGGTGTCTTCCGCCAATTCCCACAGATCGTAATCCGCTTCTTCCAAAGTCAATTTGCCGGCTTCGATGCGCGACAAATCGAGGATGTCGTTCAATACTTCGAGCAAGGCATGCCCCGAACGCCAAACGGTATCAGCCAATCTGCGCTGATCCGGTTGCAGCTTTGACGCAAGCAGCAATTCCGTCATGCCGAGCACGCCATTCATGGGTGTCCGGATTTCATGGCTCATATTGGCAAGAAACTGCGACTTGGCGCGATTGGCGGCCTCTGCGGTATCACGTGCCACTTCCAGCTCGTAGACCGTCCTCTGCAAGCTTTCGTTCGCCACCTCAACTTCCCGAGCACGTCTGTTGACCAAGGCTTCCAGTTGGTCCTGGTAGCCGTAGGAACTCATTTCCCTTTCCTGCAAATGCGCCAGAAGATGGTTGAAGGCAATGGCGGTATCGCCAATTTCATCCTTGCTCTGCACATCAACCCGCTCACTGAAATCAGTGGACGTCGTCACCAGTTTGATCTTTTCCAGCACCGTTTGCAGAGGCTTGTGTACCAACTTCCGGGTACGCGAAGCGGTATAGATGCCGAACCAGACTGCAATCAGGAATCCCGCCAGCACCAGCCAGTAAAACCAGTAAGGTCGATCCTGCAACTCAATGTAATTCGCGGTAATTTCAAGACGGCCGATGACATCGTTCTTGATTTTGATGTCCTGCCTCGCTACCAGCTTGTCGGCCTGCTCGTATGCCTTGCTTCGATTGGCGGCCTGGGCTGGGCTGAGCAAACTGTCTTTTTCCCAGGTCACCTCGGACAGCACGCTGCCGTCTTTTCGATAAACCCGCGCATTCACAATGTCGGGGTAGGCCATGACATTGAGCAAAGATTCTTTCGCCATTTTTTCGTCATCGAAAAAAGTGGCCGGTGCGACATTCAGGGCCATGATCCTGGCGATATCCTGAACATGCTTTTCTTCCTTGCTGCGGTCGGCGACAACCTCTGCGCTCAGAAGGGCGAGGCAAAACAGGAAAACCGCAATCATGCCGGCGGCAAGGACGCTTAGGCTCAATCTCCTAGCAACACTGCCCTTATCACCAAAGATGGAACTCAGCCGCATAATGTTTGTCCAGGACTCGCCGTTTCTGCCAAATCAATCGAAATTTTGTACACAG
>Ga0209480_10002021_pt1 | contig 14259 bp, 11 predicted proteins | sample JI61114C2DNA_FD_187501 | JGI IMG/M metagenome (GOLD analysis project Ga0209480, IMG submission 187501) | Wastewater effluent complex algal communities from Wisconsin, to seasonally profile nutrient transformation and Carbon sequestration -... | ecosystem: Engineered > WWTP > Effluent > Algae...
TTACAAAAATTCATTCAGCGAAGTTTAATTAAAATTTCAAGCGAAATCATAGAAGAATCGTATGACGAATCTACCGATGTTTTTGATTTATTAGACAAAGCCGAATCAAAATTATACGAAGTTACTCAGGGAAACATCAAACGAAGTTCTGAAACCGCACAAAGTTTAGTAATTCAAGCCAAAAAACGAATTGAAGAAATCGCTGGAAAAGAAGGATTGAGTGGTGTTGCAACTGGTTTTCATAACTTAGATAAACTAACTTCAGGATGGCAACCCTCAGATTTGATTATTATTGCTGCTCGACCAGGTATGGGTAAAACGGCATTTGTACTTTCTATGGCTCGAAATATGGCGGTTGATTATGGTCATCCTGTAGCCTTATTCTCTTTGGAGATGTCTTCTGTTCAGTTAATTACACGTTTAATTTCGTCTGAAACGGGTTTGTCTTCTGAGAAACTTCGTACTGGAAAATTAGAAAAGCACGAATGGGAACAACTTTCGATAAAAGTAAAGAATCTAGAAAAAGCACCATTATATATTGATGATACACCATCATTGTCTATTTTTGATTTGCGTGCGAAAGCTCGTAGACTTTCGTCTCAATATGGAATCAAAATGATTGTAGTTGATTATTTACAGTTAATGACAGCAGGTGGAAATGGAAAAGGCAGTGGAAATCGTGAGCAAGAAATTTCAACCATTTCCCGAAACTTAAAAGCATTAGCAAAAGAATTAAATGTTCCAGTGATTGCCCTTTCTCAATTATCACGTGCTGTAGAAACTCGTGGATCTAGTAAAAGACCTTTGCTTTCCGATCTTCGTGAATCGGGAGCAATTGAGCAAGATGCTGATATTGTATCGTTTATTTACCGTCCAGAATATTACAAAATTGATGAATGGGATGATGAAGAACGTACACCAACTCAAGGTCAAGCTGAATTTATAGTTGCAAAACACAGAAATGGTGGTTTAGATGAAATCCGGTTAAAATTCGTAGGAAACTTAGGAAAGTTCGAAAACTTAGATGATTTTAGTTCTCCTTTTGACGCATTACCTTCTAAAATGAATTTAGACGATAGTAATCCATTCATCACTCCAAATCTAACAATGCCAAACGAAGCTTTTGGAATCAATATGAATTTAGTAGAAGATGATGATTCTGATGTCCCATTTTAATAAAACAGAGTGATGAATAATTATAAAATCATTAAAATCCTACTACTTATTTTTTTTTCCAGTTTTTCTAGCCAGGCTGCTTTTGTGTTAATTCCAATGGAAGCTGAAGTACAAAAAAATCATTTGAAAGCTTATGGAATCACTTATTGGGCTTTAGACAAAAGTTACAAAGTAAGTTGGTTGTTAAATTATAGAGGAGGTTCTTTTCTATTACCTGATACTCCCGAAATCATAAAAGAATGTCAAATTCGCGGAGTAACTTTTGAAATACTTTCAGATGTTTCAGCAAATTCAATTTTAGAGGAAATAAGCGCACCATCTCAAAATAAAGAAACAGTAGTGTTAGAAAAAGCGCCTAAAGTTGCTGTTTATACACCAAAAGGGAAGCAACCTTGGGATGATGCTGTAACAATGGTTTTAACCTATGCCGAAATCCCATATACCGAAATTTATGACGATGAAGTTTTGTCTGATCAATTATTATTATATGATTGGTTGCATTTACATCATGAAGATTTTACAGGCCAATATGGAAAATTTTTTGCAAATTACAGAAATGCACCTTGGTATATTCAACAAAAAGCAGATTCTGAAGCATTAGCAAAAAAATTAGGTTACAATAAAGTTTCTGAAGAAAAGTTAGCGGTTGCAAAAAAAATTAGAGATTTTGTAATTGGAGGAGGATTTATGTTTGCAATGTGTTCTGCTACAGATAGTTTTGATATTGCACTTTCAGCAGAAGGAGTCGACATATGTGAGCCTATGTTTGATGGAGATGATTCTGATGCAAATTATCAAACTCAAATAAATTATTCAAACACCTTTGCTTTCAAAGATTATAAATTAGAGCGTCAACCAATGGTTTATGAGTTTTCTGATATTGACACTACAGAAGAACACGGAAAAGGTTTGTTTTCAATAGATAAAGATTATTTTACTTTAATGGAATATTCGGCAAAGTGGGATCCGATTCCTACGATGTTATGTCAAAATCATACACAATTAGTTAAAGGTTTTATGGGACAAACAACTGCATTCTCATCCGAAAAAATTAAGTCTAATGTTTTAGTAATGGGAGAATGTAAAGTTAATGGAGAAGCACGATATATTCATGGCACTAAAGGTAAAGGAATGTTTACGTTTTATGGTGGCCACGACCCTGAAGATTATCAGCATAGAGTTGGTGATGCGCCCACAGTTTTAGATTTACATCCAAATTCGCCAGGCTATCGTTTGATTTTAAATAATGTTTTGTTTCCTGCTGCAAGAAAGAAAAATCTGAAGACATAAGTTAGAGAATAAGTATTTCTTTTTTTACAGCATAATAAAACTCTTTTCAATATAATATCTTCTTGTTCTAAAGTTTCTTTAAAATTGGCTTTGAAATTACTAATGCATATTATTTAAAATAAAATTCACTAAAAAAAAAATCAGGAATTTTCATGTTTTTCATTACTTAAAATTATTTTGCATTATATACAGCAATTGCCTCTTTAAGAATTTGAACCGATTTAATCAGATCAGCTTTTTTTAGAACATAAGCAATTCGTACTTCATCTAAACCAACATTTGGTGTCGAATAGAATCCAGCAGCAGGAGCAACCATTACAGTTTCTCCATTAAAATCGTATGATTCTAATAACCATTGTGCAAATTTATCAGCATTATCAATAGGTAATTTTACAATACAATAGAAAGCGCCTTTTGGAGTAACAACTGTTATGCCTTCTATTTTTTGTAATTCAGCAATTAATGTATCTCTTCGGTCTTTGTATTCAGCAATTACATCATCAAAATAACTTTGAGGAGTTTTTAAAGCAGCTTCACTTGCAATTTGAGCATAAGTTGGCGGACTTAAGCGAGCTTGTGCAAATTTCATCGCTGTTGCTATTATTGCTGTATTTTTTGAAACTACGCAACCAATACGTGCTCCACACATACTATAACGTTTTGAAACGGAGTCAATCATAATAGCATGCTCTTTTAATTTAGGAACATTCATTACTGAAAAGTGCTTTTCACCATCATAAATAAATTCACGATATACTTCGTCAGCAATTAAAAATAAATCATGTTTTTTTACGATTTTAGCTAATTTTAAAATTTCTTCTTTTGAATATAAATAACCAGTCGGATTTCCTGGGTTACAAATTAAAATTGCTTTTGTTTTTGGTGTAATTAATTTTTCAAAAGCTTCAATTGGAGGCAAAGCAAAACCAGTTTCAATTCCTGAAATGACAGGAACTACTTTTATACCAGATGCAGTTGAAAACCCGTTATAATTAGCATAAAATGGTTCAGGTATAATAATTTCATCATCTGAATCCATTGTGCTTCCCATTGCAAAAAGTAGTGCTTCTGAACCACCTGTTGTAATGATAATATCTTCTGTTTCTATTGGTAAACCTTGATTTTTGTAGTATTGTGAGAGTTTTTTTCTATAGCTTTCAAAGCCAGCAGAGTGACTATATTCTAAAACAGAAATATTAGCATTTTTTACAGCTTGTAATGCAACTTCTGGAGTTTTAATATCGGGTTGCCCAATATTTAAATGATATACTTTATGTCCTTTTTTCTTAGCAATTTCGGCATAAGGAACCAATTTTCTAATTGGAGATTCTGGCATTTGTTGCCCTTTAACAGAAACTTTTGGCATGATTCGTTTTTTAAAGATGTACAAAATTGCGATTTTTTTTTGTGATATTAATACTAAAACCTATTAAAATATGTTAATTTTAAGTTTTGAACAGAAACAATAGAAATACACAAAATAATTTAACTCGTTGTGTATTATAAATGAGGTTAATATATTTCTAGGAAACACAAATTTATATCATTTAAACTTTAAAAATATAGTAAAGGGCATTTACGTAAAATCGTATTGGATATGCAAATAAAAAGTGGAGATTAAATTAAGCGACATTTTTATAATTAAATTGATTATTAAATTCGTCAATATTTTGATAATTTAGAGCTGAATGTGGAAAAAACGGTTAAATTGACCACCACTTTCCAGTCTAAATTGACCATCGATTTCGGTGGAAACTGACCACCACTTTCCAGTCCAAATTGACCACCTAAATTTTAGGGTAAATTAGCCATTAAAAACAGTTACTTTTTTTCATGTTGTTAGCCCATACATTCGTACAAAAAATACGGATTATGGCAAACAAAGTAACAGAGATGAGTAAGATTATAAAAGTAATTAAATTTCACTGTGGTGGCAAGAGTAAGTTGTTTATTAGCAATTACTTATCGCTTTCAAGAAATACAGTAAAGAAATATATTTCTTTATTTGAACTTCTAGGCTTAAGTTTTGAAGCTATTGATGCCAAAACTGATGCCGAACTAGAAGTTTTGTTTTCACAGAATACAGTTGAAACCATAGATCCCAGACTACAAAAGCTTTATGATTTTTTTCCACAAATGGAACGCGAACTCAAGAAAGTTGGTGTTACCGTCCAGCACATGTGGGAGCGATATATTGCTATACATCCTGATGGTTTTAAGAGTTCTCAATTTAGACATCACTTTAAAATATGGGGTAAACGCGTCAATCCAGTGATGCATATGAATCACAAATCAGGTGATAAAATGTATGTGGATTATGCTGGAAAAACACTTTCCATTATTGAAAAAGATACAGGAGAGATTAAAGAAGTACAGTTTTTTGTTGCCATACTAGGCGCAAGTCAACACACTTATGCAGAAGCTTCAATGAGCCAACAAAAAGAAGATTTTGTGGCTTCGGTAGAGAATGCTATGCGTTTTCTTGAAGGCGTTCCTGCGGCAATTGTTCCAGATAATCTAAAGTCAGCCGTGATTAAAAGCAGTCGTTTTGAACCTACAATTAATGAAACCTTAGCCGATTTAGCAGAGCATTACCAAACCACTATATTAGCTGCAAGAGCTTATAAACCAAGAGATAAATCTTTAGCTGAAGGAGCTGTGAAAATCTTGTATCGAAGAATTTATGTACATCTAAAACAAAAACAGTTTTATAGCTTAGAAGAGTTAAACCAACAAATCTGGGATTTATTAGATGTTCATAATCATAAAAAACTCACAGGAAGACCATATTCTCGCTATGAATTATTTATGGAAGACGAGAAGCAAAAACTACATCCATTACCTCAAGAACGCTTTGAAATCAAATACCAATCCTTTGCTACAGTAATGCAAAACGGTCATGTATTACTGAGTCAAGACAAGAGTTATTACAGTGTTCCGTACCAATATGTGAGGAAAAAAGTAAAACTTTTGTATACCAAAACTTCGGTTGAAATCTTCTATAAATACAACCGAATCGCTATTCATCCAAGAAATTACAAACCTTACGATTACACTACTATTGCCGAACATTTAGCTAGCACGCACCAGTTTGTTGCTGATTGGAGTGCTAGTCGGTTTATTGATTGGGCAAACAGTATTGATCAAGCAGTTGCGGATTATATCATCCAGATTATCGAAAGTAGAAATCATCCCGAACAAGCTTATAAAAGTTGTTTAGGGATATTAAACTTTGAGAAGAAAGTAGGAAAACAACGATTAATCAACGCTTGTAAACGCGCACTCGATTTTAGGATTTACAGTTTTAAAGCCATCCAAAACATTTTGGAAAATAACTTAGATAACGCTGAGAATGAGCAAGAAGAAGATTTTGAGTTACCCAATCACAACAACATCAGAGGGAAAAACTATTATAAATAAATTAAAATCAAACACTTATGAATGAAATCACCACAACCAAGATGAAACAAATGAAGCTTTATGGAATGCATAATGCTTTTAAAACCGCTATCGAAAGCGGAAAAACAGATCATTACACGCTAGATCAGTTTATTGCAATGCTCATTGATGCCGAATGGGATGAGCGCCATAATCGTCGCATTGAGCGAAGCATAAAAAACGCTCGATTCCATTACAAATCTAATATTGAAAACATCAATTTTGATGCTTCACGAAATCTGGATAGAAACCAAGTTTTACGATTAGCAGCATGCGATTTTGTTGAGAAAAACCAAAATGTATTAATTACAGGAAGTACTGGAGTAGGTAAAAGTTTTTTAGGAACAGCATTAGGTTATCAAGCTTGTATTCAAGGATATAAAGTTAGTTATTATAATACATCCAAGTTGTTCGCTAAGCTAAAAATGGCAAAAGCAGATGGTTCTTACTTAAGAGAATTAGCCAAAATAGAACGACAAGACGTCATCATATTAGACGATTTTGGACTTCAAGCATTAGATAGTCAAAACCGAATTACACTTTTGGAAATCATCGAAGATAGACACAATAATGGTTCTATAATCGTAACTTCTCAAATACCAGTTCAAGGTTGGTACGATATAATTGGAGAAAAAACCATAGCTGATGCCATTTTAGACCGACTCATACACCAATCCCACCGCATTGAATTACAAGGCGAATCAATGAGAAAGAAAAGAGGAATCAACAAAGAGTAATTTTAGTATATTTGAATCACAAATTAACACAAGAAAAAAAGTAGTTTTTAATGAAAAATGTAGGTGGTCATTTTGCTCCGAAATTAGGTGGTCATTTTGAATTGGAATCAGGTGGTCAATATCACTGGAATTTGCAATATGACAATTCAAGAATTTAATAATAAAACAAATATTTATAAAAATGTCGCTTAACTTAATCTCCACTTTTTATTTGCATATCCAAAGTCAAACCCCTATAAGTTTAAACTTACACACTTTTTAGAATAGTGTCTTAGAAAACGACTTTTAACACTTTCTACTTCCAAACACCCATTACTTCTTATTTCTTTATCATCTGAATATGTGGAATATCGTCTTCTAGATACATTTCACTAGCTTGTACAAATCCATGTGATTCGTAGAATTTTTTTAAGTATTCTTGTGCAGAAATCATAATTGCTGTTTCGTTGAATTTTTTTTTTATAACATCAATAGAAACACGCATTAAATTGTGCCCAATTTTTTTATTTCGGTATTTTGATCTTACCACAACTCTTCCTATAGAAGTTTTATCAAAATAACATCCTTTATTGAATAAACGAGAATATGCAGCCAAATCGCCATTGTAATAACCTAAAACGTGAATTGCTTTCTCATCTTTCTCATCAATGTCTTGATATATACAGTTTTGCTCCACTACAAACACTTCTGAACGAAGTTGTAGTAAAGAATACATTTCGGCTATAGAAAGTTTGTTATATTGCTTTATTTTAAATACTATTTCCATGGTAAAAAAGAAGTCCCCAATTAAAGGAACTTTATATTATTTTAGAAATTTAACCGACTGAATAATGGCTTCCAATTCGAAAACTAAATCTCGTTTTGATTTTGACGGATTATAAGTAAATCCTTCTAAAATTAAATAACGACTGTTTTTAGTGTCTTTTATTGCGTAGTTTACAAAAGGTCCTGCCATGAAATCGTTTTTTAATTCCCAAGTTCCTTTGGTTAAATAGGTTTTTTTACCTGCAACTGTTACATCAAACAAATAGGGCGCATAGGCTGCTTCGGTAATCATCCAAGTATTTGGAAGTGTTCCATGAATATTGGCTTTACCAATTTCATCACGCATAGCTGTAATATTGGCAATAATATTGCTGTCTTTTTCAACTTTATCAATTGGAACTTGATAAACCAAAATACTGTTATAACCAGATGAAAATTCTTTTCTTAACCAAATAAAATTGTCTTTCACCATGTCATATTTGAATCCAAAACCTATTTCTAAACTTACACCAAACATTTTTTGAACCTTGTCATCAGAAACTAATGATTTTTTCATGCGAGCTTGATTCTCAATGATTTCGGCTGATTTAATAGTTTTAATGATTTCGGCTGATTTTTCCTCTAAAATTCTTAAAACGTCTTCAATTGTTTTTCCAGAAACTAAAAATACATTTTGAGGTTTTGCATACACATTATTGTTAGATGAAAAACCTGTTTTAGTGTCTTTTTTTACGATAATGATGTTGCGGCTTTTTCTAACAAATCCTTCAAAAACCTTGGTCGGATACTGGTTTAAAGTAAACAATGGTTCTTCTTGAGGCAATCCATCAACAGGTGTTGCAATTTTTTTTCTTATACTATCACCAATTTCACCATTCCATAAATTATCGTCAATAATAATGGAAACATTATTAATTTTCCCATTTGATTCTGATAAAATGGCTTGAGCTTCTTCTTTGGTTTCTTTACAAGAAAAAAGTGATAAAGTGATAAAAAATAGAATTGCTAATTGTTTCATTTGAAAAAGGGAGTTTATCTATTAATTTTTAATTTCATTCCTGGTTGAATATTGTCACCACTAATATCGTTCCATTTTTTTAAATCTTCAATAGAAACTCCAGGAAATTGTTTTGAAATCGAAAATAATGAATCACCATTTTTAACTGTATGAATCCTATTTTTACTAATTTTTTGCTCTGGGTTTTCAGTTATTTTTTTATCCGAATAAATTTTTAATTTTTTCCCAGTTTGAATAGTATTTCCTTTAATATTATTCCAAGATTTTAAATTGCTAATCGAAACATTATATTTATCAGCAATTTTCCCAAGGTTTTCACCACTTTTTATGGTGTGAAATTGTGTTTTTCGTTCAAATTTAGGTTTAGTTACAGACGTTGTGTTAGAATCTACAACTGTTTCAATAGAATCTCTTGAAGTTGATGCAATATATTCTGACTTTGTTTTTTCTTTAAATGTTTCCAAATAATTCAAATAAGCATATACTTTATCTTCGTTTGAAACAAAAAGTCCCATCTTGTTTTTCGGCAAACGCAAATAATGTGCTTTATCTTCTTCAAAAGGAATTATTTTTAATTTGTAAATTGGATTTAAAAATTCAATTTGTTCCACAGGAATATCCAATAATTCCGAAATATGTTTAAAAGGCATTTGTTTTTTTACCATAATCGTATCGGTTTCGAAATAAGTTAAAGTTGCTTTTTTTGGAAGAATTCCATGTTCTTTTTTGAATTCATAAATATACATCGTTGCTAAAAACGCTGGAACATAATTTGCGGTTTCCTGTGGAAGAAATTTACGAATATTCCAATAATTTTGGCTTCCACCCGAACGACGAATCGCTTTTGAAACGTTTCCTGGTCCAGCATTATATGAAGCTAAAACCAAACTCCAATCACCAAAAATTTCATATAAATGTGATAAATATTGGCAAGCAGCTTCCGTTGATTTTAACGGATCATGGCGTTCATCAACATATGAGTTTACTTCTAAATTATATTGTTTTCCTGTTGGATACATAAATTGCCAAAGTCCAGAAGCACCAACTCTTGATTTTGCTTTAGGGTTTAAAGCCGATTCTACAATAGCCAAATATTTTAGTTCTAAAGGAATACTGTATTTTGCTAAATGCTCTTCAAACATTGGAAAATAATATTCAGAAACCGCCATTAATCGCTCGAAAGCTTTGGTTCTATTCTTCAAAAAAGACTTAATCATGTTTTCTAAAGCTGGATTATATTCAATATTAAAAGGTGATTTTGCGTCCATTTTTGCTAATCGTTTTTTTAATACTTCCGAAGATAAATCGTAACTAACTTCTGAATCAATATTAAGACTTGAAAGATCAAAAAACATATTTTCAGACAATTCAGTATTTGTTAGTTCTGCCATCCATCTTTCGTCAATACAATTACTAGTTGAATGATTGATAAACGTGTTTTTTAGTGAATCTAAATACGATAGCTTTGGTAAAGTCAATGTATTTTTCTCTAAACTTTCTTGAGCAAAACCAACTGACGAGACTAAAAGCGATATAAAAATTAATTTTTTCATTCTGTTTTCTTTTTTGGGGAGTATTAAAAACTAATAACTTAATTGTCAGGTTTTTATTGTGTAATTATTTTAAAATAGCGGCAATTCCAGGTAACGTTCTGCCTTCTAACATTTCTAACATCGCTCCACCACCGGTAGAAACGTAACTCATCTTTGGTTCTAATCCAAATTGCTTTACGGCCGCAACGCTATCGCCACCACCTACAAGTGAAAAAGCACCATTTGCAGTTGATTCTGCAATAAATTCTCCTAAGGAAATAGTTCCTTTTGCGAAACTTTCCATTTCAAAAACACCTAATGGACCATTCCATAAAATAGTTTTTGAATCTAAAATTATTTGTTTAAAGATAGCTAAGGATTTTGGCCCAACATCTAAACCTTGCCAGCCATCAGGAATGTAATTTATATCAACAATTTGTGTATTTGCATCGTTTGAAAACGCATCTGCAGCAACTACATCAACAGGAATATGAATTTGAACACCTTTTTCTTTGGCTTGTTTCAAAATTTCGATAGCCAATTCTAATTTATCATCTTCACAAATTGAATTTCCAATTTTTCCACCTAATGCCTTCACGAAAGTAAAGGTCATTCCTCCACCAATTATCATATGGTTTACTTTGTCTAAAATGTTTTCAATTACTGTGATTTTTGAAGAAACTTTGCTTCCTCCTAAAATTGCAACTACTGGTTTTTCTGAATTTTTTAAAACTTTTTCGATGCTTTTGATTTCTTTTGTTAATAAATATCCGAAGCATTTCGCATCTTTAAAAAATTGAGCAATAATGGTAGTTGAAGCGTGTGCTCTGTGTGCGGTTCCAAATGCATCGTTTACATAAATATCGCCTAAAGAAGCTAATTTTTTAGAAAACTCGACATCGCCATTTTCTTCTTCGGCATAAAAACGCAGGTTTTCTAATAATAAAATTTCCCCTATTTGAAGGTTTTTTGCTTCATTTTCAGTAACTTCTCCAATACAGTCTGAAGCAAAATTCACTTTTTGACCTAAAATTTCTTCCGTTTTTGAAACAATATGTTGTAACGAATATTTTGCTTCAACACCTTTTGGTCTTCCCAAGTGACTCATTAAAATTACACTTCCCCCATCTTTCAATATTTTGTCAATTGTTGGCTTTGCAGCTTCGATACGAGTAGCATCCATTACTTTGAAATTTTCGTCTAATGGAACATTAAAATCTACTCTAATAATTGCTTTTTTGTTATTGAAATTGAAGTCGTTAAGTGTTTTCATTTTTAATTTTTTTGATTGAAATGAATGCAAATATAAATTATTGCATTTTAAATCTTTATAACAAGTATCATATTTAACTCGTGGTGCATTATAAAAAAAGTTGTTAATTATACTTAAATTATTATAACATTTTAATTATCAATCAAATAACACTAAAATTTAAAAATATTGTAAAAGGTATTTACGTAAAAATCATATCCAGTAATTGATTTCATTATATCATTTAGGGTCGTTTTAATTAATTCTTCCATTTTTTTATTTAGATCATCTAACGTGTCATATATTTTCATTGCTATTTTATCCTTCGTCCATTGCCGCATTTTTTCAGCAGAATTAAACTCGGGACAATAAAACGAAATGGAGAAAAGTATTATATTGTTTGGAATTCTAACATCGTTTTGTAGAACGAAAAGCAGCATTATCAATTATCATGATCTTAAAATCTGTTGGCTTATGATTTCTTCTTAAGATAGAACCAATCCCAATAGGGATTTATTTGCCATCGGTCAGTACTAAAACATTGGAAGTTTTCCCTTTTTTTATAAATTGATAACCCTAACTTTCTGCTGATTTTTTACTAAACTGTGTGTACCGTCAAGGTTTAATTTTTCAGTATTTAACTTGTCTTTTTGAACTTCAAGATGGGTTTCAAACATCAATTGAAAAACACCTAAACTACACCATCTTCTGTAAAAGTAATAGACTGTTTGATAAGAGAATGGCGGTTTAAAAGACTATAAATCAATAAAAACAATTCCATTGACAGCTTGTTTTGAGTTTATGAACGATACAGATATCTAGACTATTAAATTTACTACTAAATTTTTTTTAATTTTTTTGGAATAAATGGTAAAATGCAATTTTCTAATTCGTTTTTTGTTAATTTTGTCAGTAAGCAATTTATTTTTTTGTAACTTGTTGATTTGTAATTATTAAGATAAATTTTTTTGATTGATTTTTATTTTAAAAGTTTAAATGAGTTTATTAACTAAGTATTCTCGCTAGACTTTTGCTCTATTCATCTTTTAGAAAAACCAATTTGCTACAAAAATTGCTGTAATCACACAGATTAAATCTATTAAAAGCATCATACCTAACGTATAACGTGTGTTTTTAATGTTGATACTCCCAAAATAAACCGCAATTACATAGAAAGTGGTTTCGGCACTACATTGAAAAATACAACTCAATCTTCCAGTTAATGAATCAGGACCAAACTGTTTCATTGCATCAATCATAAAACCACGCGAACCTCCTGAACTAAATGGGCGAAGCATCGCTACAGGAAGTGAATCGGTAATTTCTTTCGCTACACCCAAATGTGCAAAAATAAACGAAATTCCGTAACTGATATTTTCAAACAAACCACTATTTCTAAACAACGAAATGGCTGCTAACATTCCCATCACATAGGGAAAAATAGTAACACCCGTTTTTAAACCATTATTAGCTCCAACCACAAATGTGTCGAAAATAGTAGTTTTGTTTTCCATAAATTTATTTTCTTGAATAAAAGAAAAAACCAAAGTAAAACCAATGATTAATATCAATAATAATCCCGAAAGATTTGAGGTGAAATAGTTCTTTCCAATTAAATCTAAACTGTTTACGTAAAACAACAACCCAACAATCGCTCCAATTACACCCATTAAAATCGTTAATAAAGATGCACTTTTAAAATTTACTTTTTGCTTAATTCCTATTAAAATAAAAGCTACAATAGTTCCAATAAAAGAAGTTATGATACAAGGCAACATCACATCGGCAGGATTGGCAGCGTTTTCAGCAGCACGATAACCAATAATTGAAGTTGGAATTAATGTTAATCCTGCTGCATGCAAACACATGAACATGATTTGGGCATCACTAGCTACATCTTTGTCTTTATTGAGTTCTTGTAAACTTTGCATGGCTTTTAAACCAAAAGGAGTTGCGGCAGAATCTAATCCTAAAAAGTTGGCAGCAAAATTCAAAGTCATGTACGAAATTGATTCGTGGTTTTTAGGAATAGAAGGAAATACTTTGGCAAATATTGGACTTAGTTTTTTAGCCAATCGTTCTGACGCACCAGAAATAATAAGTAATTCCATGATACCACAGAAAAAAGATAAATAAGCAATCAACGGAAGAATTAAATCAAACAAACTACTTTTGGTCATAGGTAACAAGCCATCGGCTTGCTGTTTTCCACTGAATATTTTTACCGTTTGTTTGTTGTAAACATAAGTGGTATCTGCATCGGCAGTATTTTTATTTAAAACATACGTTTTGTCTTCTGCTTTTTGTAAACTATCTTGAACAAATTGAGGCACTTCGTTTAAATATTTTTCATCAATTAAAAGTGGTTCGCCTTGTTTTCCATTCAACACATAATCAATAGAATAGTATTGCGAAGAAAACAATCCGAAAACAATAAAAAAAATAGACGATATAAATATCACTAACCAAAATCTGCTTAAAACCATGTGTTATATTTTTTGTAAAAATACTATTTATAATAGAACAGACCTAACAGGTTTTCAAAACCTGTTAGGTCTAATTTTTAAACGTGAATAATTTCATCATCAATCAATAAATCTTCTCTTCGTAGTCGAAGAAAAATTTGGGCCACAGCAATAACATCTTTTTCGCAGTAGCTGATAATTCTATCAATATTATCTTCAACATAAAAAACGTGTGCTACTTTGCTACCGTCGATATCATCTTTTGGAGATGGAATTCCGAGTACTTTTGTAAGTAATTTTAAAGAAGTAAAATGTTTATAATCGCCAAATTTCCATAATTCTAAAGTATCTAAATGAGGTACTTCCCATGGTTTTTTACCGAATAAATTTAGTTTGTTTGGTAAAGCAATTCCTTTGATAATCATACGTCTAGCAATAAACGGAATGTCAAATTCTTTAGCATTATGACCACATAAAACGTGTTGTGCTCTATTGAAATGGGTATTTAATAAGTTTGAAAAATCATTTAAAATTTTCTTTTCATCACCCCAAAAACTGGTTACTCTAAAATTTCTGATATCACCTT
>Ga0209480_10002023_pt1 | contig 14252 bp, 9 predicted proteins | sample JI61114C2DNA_FD_187501 | JGI IMG/M metagenome (GOLD analysis project Ga0209480, IMG submission 187501) | Wastewater effluent complex algal communities from Wisconsin, to seasonally profile nutrient transformation and Carbon sequestration -... | ecosystem: Engineered > WWTP > Effluent > Algae...
CTATCAGTTGATATACGGTGGCCCCGGTTTTATTGAGTATATCGTCTCCTCCGGTCAGTACAACCTGTTGCAGGGAATCGCCGGTCAGTCGGTGCAGGTGAAAGCTGATCCGCGTTACCGGCGAGAGGGCCACCATTTCCGTTCCGTCTTTGCCCAGGTAGAGCAACTGGTTATCGAGCAGGTTGTATTTTACTTTTACGGCTTTATAAAGAATACCCTGTGCGGTGGTAATATCGGCTTCCAGATAATCATCGTAGAAAAAGATACTGCCTTCTGATTTGTATTCCATTTTCAGGTAGAAAGGCATACCGTTCACGTCGTTGGCAAAGGCAGTACCGCCTTTTACATTTTCCAGTAAATAATTCTGAGAAGCGGCGGGTTGAAGCCGGATGAACAGTAGGAACAGGACTATGAATTTTATGTACATAAGATTAATTTCAATTAATTTACGAGTATTATATAAAAAGCTGGCTTTTGAGCCAGCTTTTTATATAATACTCTGTCTAAATTTAAAATACTTGCCCTTGGTTCATGTACAGTATTGTGGGGTTGTAACTAGCCTGAAGTAAAAGTTCTGCATAACCAAGCCAAAAATTTCGTTCATCACCGGCTGGGATATTGTCCAATTTACCAACTATTGAAAGATAGCAAGCATATAGGTAACTTGATGCAACTGTAATTGGGTAACTTATAATTATGTAATTGAATGTTACCTGATTGATTGTCCCAGTTACATAGCTGGCCTGATATACATTAATTGAATAGCCATTAGTAATTGGAGACACACCTTCGAATGCGAAACAAAATCCTCTAATGAACTCTTCATTTGGATTAAATCCCTGGCCTGCCGAATAGGCAACATGATTTGGAGTTACTTCAAACCAAGAGAAAAGTTGTGTAGCCGAAGATCTCTGACTAAAAACAAAAAACGCGGTAAACAGAATAAGGCTGATTTTTTTCATATTTTTTTTATTTAAAAATAGTTGTATGTTTTTGTATGTCATATACCACTTTCATGGTACGCAACTAGTTTTTTAATTTAATAAATGTCAGTATAGTATTGATAATTAATAACATGCATGACTTTAGGTGAGTTGAATTAAAGTATCGAAAAAAATAAATATGAAATACTTAAATAATTGATAATGAATGGAATTCTATTATTTGGTTAGTCAAATAGCTTATGTGTTTAATATTGTTAAAGAAATAAGTACTAAAAATGGAAAGACTCCCTTTTAATTTCAATTAGTGGTCCCATAAAAAAACCCGGCCGATGCCGGGTTTTTTTATGGGACCTTTTCTATTAATCGATCAGTGTATTATACCTTGATTCTTCCGAAGGCGTTGGCCAGAAGTAAGCGGGTGAGCTTGACGGGATAGCCGCTACAGAAAATCCAGGGATTGACTTTGCGGGAAAATCAAGGCCAAGACGCAGGATATCAATACTACGGATGCCTTCGCCAAGAAATTCGATATTTCTTTCTTTCAAAATCGCATCAGTTAATGCGGTTGAATTGGCAAAGTTTGCTGTTGTAAAAGTCGTGGCGGCATCGGCACGGTTACGGACTGCGTTCAACAACGCAACTGCTCTGGTATCTACAGTATTTGTAGTTCTTACCAGGGCTTCAGCCAGGCTAAGCATTACTTCCGGATAGCGGATAACCGGTGCCCAGTCCAGGAACGGGCCAGGGTTGGTATACTTGGCCAGCCATTGTTTACCACCGTTGGTAATTATCAACGAACTTCTTCTGACATCAGTAGCTGTCCAGGAAGCGTCACCGATAATACCGGATGGGTTCAGGTAAAAAATTCCGCTGGCTCCACCAACGCCAAGGGGCATATAATAGAAGCCTAACTGGTTTTGCGTACCGGGAGGATCCACTGTTGTGAATGGCATGGAGAAGACGGATTCCGTTGTCTGATAAGTTGTATAAACACTGACCAGGTTTGCGGACAAAACGTGGGGGACACCGGTGGCAGCAACAAAAGGCGCGGCAGCAGAAACCATTTTATTGGCTTCAGTTATAACCGCGGGATAGTTTTGCATACTCAGATATGTCCGTACTTTCAGTGCAATAGCCGCATTGCGATGGGCCCTTGTTATATTCAGTATAGTAGAGCCGTTGTTCAATAAAAGATTCTGCTCGGCATAGTTCAGGTCTGTGAGTATTTGCTGGTATACTTCACCAACTGTACTTCTTTTCAGATTATTGTAACCATAATTGGTAATGGCTGTCAGACGTAAGGGAACGCCGGGCTTACTTCCGTTACCATCCCAATAAGGGCGACAGTAAAACTGCAGTAAAGAATAATAGGCCAGTGCTCTTGAAAAACGTGCTTCAGCGTTAAAGCGTGATGAGTCTGCGCCGGCAACGGCGTTGCCTTTATTCTTCATTCCTTCCAGGAAAATGTTTACCCGGTTAATTGTTGTATAACAGGCTGCCCACAGATTATTCACTTCATTGTCGCCTGAAGCCTCTGAAAATTCCCAGGCCGCACGGGCGGTTACCCGGTTACCATCATTGGACAGAAAGTTTTCCGCTCTTACGTCATTATAAATAAAATAACGCCCACCATATAATTGTCCTGACTTCAGGGCAGAGTAGATACCCATTACCTGGGCATCGATACGGGTTTTGGTATCAAATGCGTTTACATCAGAAATAGATGTTTGCGATACCGGGTTCATGTACTTGTCTTTTACACAGGAACTGAATCCGGCTGCCAGGACCAGTGCTGCGGAAAAAGAATAAATATATTTTCTCATTTTCATTTTTTTTAAAGTCAGAAATTAGAAACCAACATTCAGACCAACGGTAACAGTAAGCGCGTTACCAACCGTATTGCGGTCAATACCCTGATTGGTATTGCCATTGCCATTGGATGATACTTCCGGATCCGGGCCCTGGTATTTGGTAATCATCGCCAGGTTCTGACCACTCAGGTAAAAACGCATGCTGGATAAACCGGCTTTGGAAGTCAGACTGGTTGGCAGGTTGTAGGCCAGGGTCAGGCTGCGCAGTTTCACGAAATCTCCTTTCTGCGCGTTTTCGGAAATAGGCTGTGCGGATCCGTTAGATACGTTGTCGGCATATACCAGGCGGGGGATTTTTGTCACATCGCCGGGTTTCTGCCAACGGGTCAGTACTTCAGTAGTGCTGTTCCAGAAACGCTGATCCAGTACGCTGGCGCGCGTACCATTGTACACATAGAAATCGAACTGGTAGGTCAGCAAGGCACTCACTTCAAAATTATCAATCTTGAAACTGTTGTCAAATCCGCCAAAATATTTGGGGGCTGTGTTTCTCCAGATTTTCTGATCCACACCCGGGTTAATTGCTGGCGCCACCTGGCCATTGGAGCGGTACGTCCATCTGCTGGCAACAGGCGCCTGGTGATTGTACAGGATCTCTGCACCATCCGCACGTACGAAGATTCTTCTGCCGGTGGCGGCATCAACACCTCTGGTTTCCACAACATAAAGCATGCCCACAGAGTAACCGGCTTTTGTTATGCTGGGTGTTTCCAGGGAAGTGGCAGTAGTAATAAAGGGGACACCCGGGGCCAATGCGGTAACCTTATTGGTATTGTTTGAAATATTCAATGAAGTATTCCAGGTAAAGTGTTTGCCTTTTACCGGTGTGGAATTCAGGGTAATTTCAACGCCCTTGTTATACATGGAACCTACGTTTTTCAAAACGCTGTTCGGCATACCGGTTGAAGGAGAATTGGGTACACTCAACAGTAAACCGTCAATATTGTTTTTGTAATACGCAAATTCACCGGAGATCAGGCTGTTGAACAGGGCAAAAGTGAAGCCGATATCTGATTTCTTACTGGTTTCCCAGGTAAGATCCGGATTGCCAGCCTGGCTGAAGGCCAGTGAAGCGCCTCCGTTGTACAGACCAGAGCTGAAGAAGGAGAAAGAAGAGAAGTTGCCAATACCGGAGATATTACCCACTTTACCATAGCTGGCCCGGAGTTTAAAGGAGTTGAGTACTTTGGACAATCCTCTGGACCAGAAATTCTCACGGGATAAATCCCAGCCACCGGAGTAGCTGTAGAAGTTACCGAATTTTTTACCGGCGGCGAAAGCGGAGTAACCATCGTTACGTACGCTACCACTGATAAAGTATTTCTTTTTGAAATCGTAGTTGATACGACCGAACTTGGAAGCCAGGTAGTTTTCACCCAGTCCCAGACCTGCTGTCAGCGGGGTATTGAAACCACCCTGGATTACGGTAAAGAAGTCGTCACTGAGTGTCTGACGGGTAAGACCGAAACCTTCAAAAGTACTACGTTGCTGTTCCGTACCTAATAACAGGTTAACGGAATGGGATCCGAAAGTTTTGTCGTATTGCAGCGTGCTGGTGAGGGTCCATCTTTTGTCTTTGCTGAGGGTGCTGAAAGCAGTACCGCTGTTGGCAAATCCATCGCCCTGAATTTTAGAATAGAAGTTCTTGTTATCCGTATTCAGGTAGTCAACACCGTAAGATGTTCTGAATGTTATGTCTTTTGTCGGTTTAATCTGAATATACGCGTTGCCAACGATACGGTTGTTTTCCGTATTTGAATAGTTCTGGTCCAGAATCGGTTGCGGGTTCCAGAAAGTAGGCGTTTCAATATTATTCATTTTACCAACCGCATTACCGCTGATGTTATATGTGCCATTGTTAAGATACACACCAATGTTTGGCGGCAGCGTAAGGGCCAGACGGCCAATACCGCCTGATGCAAATGCGGCACCCGGCAGTGAACCGGAGTTAAGTGCCGCTTCATTCAGTTCATTGGCATAAGAACTATTGAGCCCTACCGTCATCCAGTTGTTCACCTTATGATCCACATTGAAGCGGATGGTCTTTCTGTCAAAATCGTTTTTCTTAATCATCCCTTGCTGGTTGGTATAGCCAATAGAGAAAAAGTATGAAGTGTTTTCGTTTGCGCCCGCTACGTTCAGATTATGGCTGTGTGATACACCCTGGCGGTAAACCACATCCGCCCAGTTGGTATTGATGAGTTTTCCATCATTGGTGTAAGAGGGCAAATAACGGGGAGCCGCACCAACATTGGAAAGTCCCTCGTTCTTGATCATCATGTATTGCTCGGCATTCAGCACTTCCCACATACGGGTGGGTTGTGTAAAGCCTACCCAGCCATCATAGTTTACTTTTGCTTTACCTTTCTTTCCTTTTTTAGTAGTGATGAGTACTACTCCATTGGCCGCGCGGCTACCATAAATGGCAGTAGCTGCCGCATCCTTCAGGATTTCCATACTCTCAATATCGGAAGGGTTGATGTTGGACAATACGTTGGAGGCGGCCAGGGTCTGGCTGTTATCTCCGGTATACGTCACCACGCCATCAATAACGATCAGCGGGTAAGAACTCAGGTTAATAGAGTTAGTACCGCGGATACGGAATACCGGGGGGTTATTCAGCACACCATTCGCTGTAGTGATCTGCACACCAGCCGCTCTTCCGGCCAGGGCTGCATCAAAACTGGGTACTGGTTTGTCCGCAATGGCGGATCCCTTTACCGTAGCGATATTACCGGTTACATCCGATTTTTTCTGCGTACCGTAACCCACTACCACCACTTCCTGCATTACTTTGTCTTCTGCTTTCAGGGTGACATCAATCGTGGTTTTAGAACCAATCAGTACTTCCTGGGAGGTCATATCCACGGAAGAAAAAATCAGCGCTTTGGCTGTTGCCGGAACGGCGAGGGTGTAAATACCGGTTGCACTTGTACTGGTGCCGACGGTTGATCCTTTAACTAACACGGATGCATTGGCAATGGGATTGCCTTTTTCATCAGTGACCTTACCAGTAATGGTTCGTTGTGCATTTGCCTGCATGGCAAAAAACACAACTCCCATAAGGAGGAGATACAGTTTTCTCATGTGCGTTTTGTTTTAGTATATAATGAAATCCAGACCCTTCGAAAGGGGGCTTGAAATTAAAGAACCTTACACGAAAAACTCAAAAATTGACGGATTTTTTAGCCGGCTTTTTGCGGGATTCCCCGCCCGGCTTTTACCGGCATTACGGGCCGGACAACTCTTTGACAATTAACCAGTATTAAATGCTGCACTTTGTCCATGAAAAATACCGGCCCGGCCCCTTGTAAAAATAGGGAAATCGTCTATTTCCTGACGCGGATAAAGGAAATAAGAATGGCCGGTAATAAAACCAGGTTGGTAAAAGTGGCCGTTACCAGTGTCAGGGAGGTCAGCCAGCCCAGGGCCTTGGTACCGCCAAAATCACTGAAAACGAATATGACAAACCCGGCTATCAGGACCAGGGACGTGTATATGATGCTGATACCGGTACTATGAATGGTTTCAATGACGGTCTTTTTCAGGTCATATTGCTGTAAAGGCAATTCCTGCTTATAATTGACCAGAAACCGGATGGTTACATCTATCGCAATACCCAGTGCCACACTGAAAACCAATACAGTAGAAGGTTTTAAGGGTACACCTACCCAGCCCATTACACCGGCCGTAATCATCAGCGGAATAATATTGGGTATCAAAGAGCAAACCAGTATCCTGGCCGAACGGAACAAGTAGAGCATACAGACGGCAATCAGCAGGAAAGCCCAAAAGATACTATCTTTTAAACCACTGATAATGAATCTGCTGCCTTCCAAAAAGGTAACACTGGTGCCGGTCAGCTGAATATTAAACCGGCGCTTTCCCCAGGTGGAATCGCCTTTATTGGCCTCCCGGGTTGCCGCATCGGCTGCCAGTGCTTCCACACTGTCAGTATTAAAGATTTTTTCAGCCATTTCCTGGATACTGTCCAGCATACCGGGAAGCCGGCGACTGCCTATATCAGCCATATTCACACTGATCCGGGCCTGTTGCTTGGTGCTGTCCATAAAACTCTTTACCAGCGTGGCCAGCGAACTTTTACTGCCGGCACTGTCACCTTTGAAACTCAGGTATTGAGACAACGCCATCAGGTCATTGCTGGATGGCATGCTGTAGTTGGCCGGGTCTCCATCAAAAAAAGCCTGTTTGGCAAATTTCAATCCTTCAGCCAGACTCAGAGGCCGGGCGATATCAGGAATACTGGCAAGGAACCGGGAGAATGTATCAATTTTTTCCAGGTTGGCCGGATTTCGGACCACCCCCTGTTTCTTTTTGGTATCCACCACTACTTCCAGGGGCATTACGCCTTTGAAATTCTTCTCAAAAAACTTCAGGTCCGTATAGATTTTATCCGATTTCGGGAGATCATCAACAATGAAACCCTCGCTTTTCAGGCGGAAAATGCCGAAGAGTGAAACCACGACCAGGATACCGGTTACGCCATAAATCAGCCGGCGGTGATTGAGTGACCATCTTTCGAGGCGATCCAGCCAGCGGTTCAGCCGGGGATTATCGAGGTATTTGGTATGTCTTGTTTTAGGGGCTGGCAAAAAGCTTAATGCTGCCGGAATCAGGATCAGGGAAATCAGGAACAAGGCCATGATATTAATCCCCGCCACCACGCCGAATTCTTTCAGGATCTGGCTCTGGGTAAGCGCAAATACGGCAAAACCGATGGCCGCCGCCACATTACAAAACAGGGTTACGATACCCATTTTGTCTACCATGGCTACCAGTGATTGCCGTTTGTCACCGGACAGGTTCCAGGCCACATGGAATTTATTGAGAAAATAAATACAGTTGGGTATACCGATCACCACCACCAGCGGGGGGATAAGTGCCGTGAGCAGACTGATCCGGTACCCCAGCAGCTCAATAGTGCCCATACTCCAGACCACCCCAATACCCACTACAAGCAGGGAAAGTATTGTGGCACTGATGGAGCGGAAAAATAAAAGCAGGATCAGGGCCGATAAGGCAATGGAAGCAATCAGGAAAAAGCGCATTTCCTCCTGCAGCATGATCGCGATTTCTGTCCGTATATAGGGAAGACCACTTTTGTAGATGGTCAGTTGCTGCGCCTGGCCATACGCATCCGTTACTTTATTTATTTCTTTTACCACGCCTTCCCTTGCCTTGGAGGCCATCAGGTCTTTATTTACCCGAAGTCCCATCAGCCAGGCATTGGTGGACGGATTATACATTAAGCCTTCATAAAAAGGCAGGCTGCGGAAGAGTGCGGCTGCACTGTCAATTTCAGCCTGTGTAAGTGTTCTGTCCGGGAACAGGGGCACCGCTTTAAATTTTTCTGCTTCCGGATGCTTGATCAGGTTCACGGCCGAAGGAACGGCCAGTACGTCTTCAATCCCTTTTACTTTTTTCAGATCGCGGAGCAGCTGATAATAGGCATTAAATTTCTTTTCATTAAAAAACTGATCCGTTTGTATCCCGATCACCAGGAGATTGCCATCGTCGCCGAATTTTTTTCTGAATTCCTGGTAGGCTTTGTATTTGGGATTGTCGAGCGGGATGGCCCGGGTAAATTCATAGCTTAACTGCACTTTGCTGGCATGATAGCCCATAAATCCGGTTAACGCCAGTAAAAAAACCAGGAGTGCAATACGATATTGGAGAATAAATTGTCCGAGCCGGTACCACATAAGGGGATCAGTATAGTGAGGCTGCAAAGAAAGGCAAAAAAGCGCAATAGGGGCATGACTCTTTGTGATACTTTTGAGGGGTGAGGATACGGCTATTTATATCGTTTTTATGCTGCAGTCTGCTGACCCGTTCGCAGACCGGATTGGTGCCGCCCGGCCAATGGCGGGAACATCTGCCCTATAACAGTGCCATTGATCTGGCCACCGGTGAGGGGATGGCATATGCGGCTACCCCGTACAGCCTTTTTTCCGTAGCTCCCGCTACCGGGGATATCCGGCGCTACAGCAAAATAACCGGCCTCAGCGAAACCGGAATTAATGTGATCTGTATGGATGAAACAGGCACCCGGCTCCTGGTGGCCTATGAAAACAGCAATCTGGATATACTGTACCGTCAACGGGTATATAATATTCCGGATATCAAAAGGGATAACAGCGCCGGTGATAAAACCATTTATGCCTGCTGGCCGCTGGATAAGAAATTCTATCTGTCCACCGGTATCGGAATTATAGTGGTGGATGCGGATCGCTACGAAATCAGTGATACCTGGCTGATCGGAAACGGAGGCAACCCGGTGAAAGTAAACGGCTTTACCGGAGATGCAGCTTTTTTCTATGCAGCTACCGAACAGGGGTTGAAAATTGTACCCCGCAACAGTCCTAACCCTGCCGACTATGCGAACTGGCAAACCATCAGTGGCAGCAATGGCCTGCCGGCTGGTCCCTGTCAGCAGGTGATCAACCTGGCCGGGAAAATCATCCTGCAGCAACAGGATCAGCTGTATATACAACAAGGAAGCGCCTGGTCACTTTTTTATGCTGATGGCTGGCCGGTTGTCAGTATCAGCACCAGTGAGAATAAATTATTGCTTTGTTCAAGACAGGGCAATGGTTTCAGCCGTGTGCGTATACTGAATGCTGATGGATCGGTTGCCCGCACCCTTGATAACAGCGCGGCCGTTTCCTTTCCGCGAAAAGCCCTGCTGCTGAACAATGATCCATGGGTAGCCGATCAGTATGCCTGTTTGTCGCGCTTCGGTACTACGGCCAGCTTTATCAATTACAGTTTGAATTCACCGCAGGCCAATGGCAGCGGGGACATGCTGGTATATAACAAGGTTTTTTATGCATCATCGGGCGCTGTCAATGATGCCTGGAATTATCAGTATAACGGGGATGGTATTTTCAGCTTACAGGAAGGAAGCTGGTCGAATATCAACCGTTATCGTTATCCCGTGATGGATACCTTGCTCGATATAATGGCCCTGGCTGTTGACAAAAGAGAGGAGAGTATCTGGGCCGGATCCTATGGAGGGGGATTAGTACACATTAAAAGCGGCCCGTCTTTTGAATTGTTCAAACAGGGTTTCCTGGGTGCGGCTACAGGGGATCCCGGCAGTTACCGGGTGGCCGGACTTGCGTTTGACAAGGAGAATAATCTCTGGGTGTCCAACTTCGGTGCCCCGCAGCCTTTAAAACTGCGGAAAGCGGATGGCAGCTGGAAAAGTTTCACGCTTCCGTTTCCGCTTTTTGAAAATGCCTTGTCACAAATCGTTATAGATGACTATGCGTATAAATGGATAGTATCACCATTGGGAAACGGATTGATTTGTTTTGATCATGGCAGTTCGTTAGACAATACGGGAGATGACCGCTGGAAAAAACTCGGGACGGGTACAGGCATCGGGCATCTGCCTTCGTCGAATGTATTTTGCCTCGCCAAAGATAAATCCGGTTTTATCTGGGTGGGTACGGATAACGGGATAGGCGTTTTCCAATGTCCGGATCAGGTTTTTGCCACGGGTTGTGATGCGATATGGCCGGTGGTGCCTGCGGGAAATTTTGCCGGGTATCTTTTCCAGGGACAGGCGGTGCGCAGTATCTCCGTGGACGGAGCTGATCGTAAATGGGTGGCCACCCGTAACGGGGTATTCCTGATCAGTGCCAGCGGGGAACAGGTACTGGCTCATTTTACAGAAACAAACAGCCCGTTGCTCAGTAATGATGTATTGAAACTGGCCATTGACGGATACACCGGTGAAGTATATATTTCCACCCGCAAGGGTACCTGTTCCTATCGCGCTGAAGCCACTGAAGGCACTGACAACAATGATGAATTGCTGGTATTTCCCAATCCTGTACCACCCGGCTTTTCCGGCACTATTGCCATTCGGGGTGTGGTAAATAATGCCCTTGTAAAAATTACAGAACTGGATGGAAAACTGGTATACCAGACCCGTGCACTTGGCGGACAGGCTGTATGGGATGGACGGAATTACCGGGGACAACGGATTTCAACCGGGGTCTATCTGGTATTGATAAAAGAAGAAGGCGGGAAGGAAAGAGCCGCCACGAAAATATTTTTTATTAACCGCTGATGCCGGATAAACTGCATAAAACAAAGGGGCTGGTGCTGCGTGCCGTTAAGTATGGGGAGACCAGTCTGGTTGTCACCATCTTTACTGAATTATTCGGCGTGCAATCTTATCTCGTAAACGGGGTGCGCACTTCATCTAAAAAAGGCAGTGGCAAAGCGAATGTTTTTCAGCCGGCCGCTCTGCTCGACCTGGTGGTGTATCACAATGACCTCAAACAGCTCAACAGAATAAAGGAGTTCAAATGGGCCGTGTTGTATGATCATATTTTTTCGGATGTGCCGAAAAATGCAGTGGCGTTATTTATGGTGGAACTGCTTACCAAATGCCTGCGGCAGCCGGAGAATAATCCGGATCTGTTTCAGTTTACGGAAGATTGTATGCTGCATCTGGATCAGAGCCGGGGCACGGTGATGGCCAACCTGTCTTTGTTTTTTGCCCTGCATTTGCCGGTGCATTTCGGCTTCCGGCTTACGGATAATTATTCGCCGGACGACGGGTATCTGGATCTTAAGGAAGGGGGGTATACTAACCGGCAGCCGGGGCATCCATATTTCCTGGAAGGACAGCAGGCTGTTGTGGTGTCTCAATTGCTGAAAGTGATGCAGCCGGAAGAACTCGAAGAGATAAAACTGAATCATGATTTCCGCCGGCAGTTACTACACCAGCTGGAAAATTATTATGCCCTGCATATTCAGGATTTCGGTACACTGAAAACATTACAGGTCTTGCGGGCGGTGTTGAGCTGAAGATTACATCAGCTTTTCAGAAACAGCATAATCATCAGCGATCCGGACAACTCCCGGGCGGGTTCCTTTCTTACATGTTCCCAGTTCATCTCCCCAGCCCAGAGCCGCCGCACCGTTGCTGGTGGCCCATTGCAGTAAAGTGGTTTCAGGAATATGCGGGAAATGCAATCTGGCCGCCTGGATTTCTTTGGCAATACTCAGTTGCCAGTTACTGCTGTAGCTGTCGGTACCCATTACAATATGGCAATCATGTTTCATGAGCAGATCCACGGGGGGGACTTTGTTTTCAATATACAGGTTGGCATTGATGCAAAGACAGTAAACCAGTTTTAATGAATTGGCGTTGGCGTAGTCGTTGGCCCATACGATATCTTCTTCGGGCATAAACGTATTATGGATCAGGAAAATGGTTTGCCCGTTTGTAAAATGCGGCAATACGGAACGGATACTGCTTTTCCCGGTAACAGGGAAAGGAGACTGGTCTATTCCGAAAATTTTAAAGAAGCGCAGGTATTCTCCGCCACCTGTTTTATACAGTTCATCTTCTGCCGGGTGTTCCTGATTATGCATGGATATCACCTGGCCGGCCGTGGCTTCATTGATCATCCGGAACGTGGTATCGGAAATACTGTAAGGGGCATGTGGTACCAGTGAAGTACGATGCGGAACGGGACTCTTTTTCAGGGCTTCTTTCATCTGTTCCGCCACCGAAGTATAATGCGCCATGTTTTCCACCGCTTTTTCATTGGCAAAGCTCAGTACTTCCACAAAGTTCTGCCAGCGTATCCGGCTACTGCTTTTTACGGCAGCGGTATCGGCCGTGTTACCGATATCGCCTACGGCCACAATCCCATTGTCTTCCATTTCCTTTTCGGCCCGGATAATTTCCGCTTCTATCAGTTCCCGGGCAAATCCTCTTTTTGTAACCACGGAACAGAGAAAGTTGATCAGTCCGGTATGCGGGGGAATTACATTTTTCAGGTGACTGAGTTCAAGGTGGCAATGGCTGTTGATCAGTCCCGGGCTGAGGATGCCGGTCACCAGTTGTATATCATCTCCTGCTTCCTCTTCCGGAAGAATGGCTTCAATAAGGCCGGTTGCGTCGGTCACCAGTACTTTGTTTTCCAGGAAACGGGTGCCGTCGAATAAACGATCTGCCTTGAACTTTTGGTAACGCATGGCGTAAAATTCTCAAAATCAAAAGGCAATCCCAAAAAATTATTCTTGTTACCTTTGCCCTCCTTTGGCGGGAACGGCCGTTCACCCGCAGGGAATCAATATTATGTTAGACAGATTAGAAGCCATCAAAGCCCGTTTTGACCAGTTGGGAGTAGCACTCACCAATCCGGAGATTGTGGGCAATAATAAAAAGTTTGCGGAAACCAGTAAGGAATACCGGAGCCTGGAGAAAATTGTGCTGGCTTATACGGATTACCGGAAGATACTGGATGATATTGAATTTTATAAAGAGGCGCTGGCGGGATCGGATGAGGAGATGCGTGAACTGGCCAAACTGGAAGCCCCGGAACTGGACGAGAAGAAAGCACAGATGGAATCTCATATACGGCAACTGCTGATTCCCAAGGATCCGCAGGATGAAAAGAATGCCATCCTGGAGATCAGGGCCGGAACGGGTGGTGATGAAGCGAGTTTGTTTGCCGGTGATTTACTGCGTATGTATATGCGGTATTGTGAGCGGAGAGGATGGAAGACAGCCGTACTGAGTGAAAATGAAGGAACGGTAGGAGGGTATAAGGAAGTGCAGCTGGAAGTAACCGGGGACGATGTCTATGGTACCATGAAATTTGAAAGCGGAGTACACCGGGTACAACGGGTACCGGATACGGAAGCATCGGGCAGGGTGCATACATCTGCAGCCACTGTGGCCGTGATGCCCGAAGCAGAGGAAGTGGATTTTGAACTAAATCCGGCCGATGTGAAAATGGAAACGGCGCGAAGCGGTGGTGCGGGCGGACAGAACGTAAACAAAGTGGAAACCAAAGTAATGCTGACGCATATACCGACGGGTACTGTGGTAGTTTGCCAGACCGAAAGATCTCAGCTGGGTAACCGGGAAAAAGCGATGCAGATGATGCGTACCAAATTATATGAAGAACAGGTGCGCAAACAGGAAGATGAAATTGCGCGTCACCGGAAAAGCCTGGTGAGCAGCGGTGACCGCAGTGCCAAAATCCGCACGTATAATTTTCCCCAGGGACGGGTAACCGATCACCGGATCGGCATGACCCTGTACAATCTGGATGCAGTGCTCAATGGTGATGTGCAGGAGCTGATTGAAGCGCTGCAGTTCGCTGAGAATTCCGAGAAGCTGACCAAACAGCAATAAAGCTTTACATATACGAACATCTGTTGGCCGGATTCTCTGAACCGGCCTTTTTTTTAACCCAAAGTTTATGTATCGGAATGCTATTCTCAGTAACTTACAGGGAACTATAACCGGTATTAAACCACTTAAATTATTTTTATGCTTGAACAATTGCTTGACCTTGTAAAGAATTACGGCAGGGAAACCGTCGTGGAAAATCCTGAAATTCCCAATGAACAGAATAATGAAGTACTGGCCGATGCC
>Ga0209480_10002024_pt1 | contig 14248 bp, 9 predicted proteins | sample JI61114C2DNA_FD_187501 | JGI IMG/M metagenome (GOLD analysis project Ga0209480, IMG submission 187501) | Wastewater effluent complex algal communities from Wisconsin, to seasonally profile nutrient transformation and Carbon sequestration -... | ecosystem: Engineered > WWTP > Effluent > Algae...
GTCGTCGCCGCATTTAAATCCTCAAACAGTTTTTGGTCTTGCGCGTCAAACCGTTGGCGCAAAGTTCTGAAACTGTCCGACATCGCATCTAAAACTCGACCTTTGCGCCGCAAAACAGAGGTCAAAGCAAGTTCCCGCGCCGCCGTAGAGTTTTCCGCCGAACGAAAATTCAAAGTCATCGTATTGGAATCAACCTCTTCCAACATCTGAAGATACGCGAGTTTTTCGCGCTCTGAACCAATTCTTAAATTGAGCAGAGTGTTGTATTCGAGAATTTCGTTGGAGCGTGTCTGCGCCGCGATCGCTTTGTCGATTTCGCCTTTGAGAACGTAAACCGTCGCGAGATTTGACAAAGTTCCGCCGAGTTCCGGGTGTAGCGGACTGAATTTTTCCTTGAGCGCAACAGCACGTAAAAAAAGCGTTTCCGCGTTGTCGTAATCGCCTTTGAATTTGTAAATTATGGCGAGCAGATTGAGCGGATATGAAACAAACTGATGTTCTGCGCCGAGAGCTTTTTCAAAAATAATTAATGAACGCCGCGTATAACTTTCGGCTTTTGCGTAATCGCCTGCGACAGTAAAAATCCTTCCCAGATTGTAGAGCGTCTGCGCTACGTCCTGATGTTCTGCGCCGAGCGTTTTTTCCCGAATAGCGAGCGCACGCAGATAAAGCTGTTCGGCGACAGCGGAATCGTCGGTTACTGTGGCGAGATTGTTGAGAGCCAACGCCGTCTGCGGATGTTCCGCGCCGAGCGTGCTTTCACGAATCGTCAACGTCCGCTGGTAAAATTCGGCGGCTTTTCGGGTATCGCCCCGCGAACTATAGATGTTTCCCAGGTTATTTAATGAAGAAGCGATCTGCGGATGATTCGGTTCGAGCAGCTTTTCACGGATTTCGAGAGCGCGCAGTCCGAACTCTTCGGCTTTCAGATAATCGCCCCTGAACTTGAAAATCGTTCCCCAATTACCAAGCACGAAACTAACTAACTGATGATTTTTGCCGAGAGTTTTTTCTGCAATTTCAAGGGCGCGACCGTAAAATATTTCGGATTTGTCGAGGTCTTTCTCACCGACGATGTTGCCAAGAAGCAGATACGCTCTGGCGACTTCGCTGTTTTGTGCGCCAAGTTCGCGCTCACGAATCATCAAACAACGTTCGGCGAGTGGTTGCGCTTCATCGTATTTGCCCGCAATCCACAATTCGTTGGCTTCTTGCCATAGTTTTCGCGCTTCGTCGAGTGCGATTTCCTTCGCCGTCGGTTCGCGCCGCTCGACGAATTCGATTTTATATGCACCGGACGCGGCAGTTTTATTTCGCGCCTCGACAGTCAGCCGCAAATCGTCCGCCGTCGCATAAATTTCGAGAATTTCTGTGCCCGTGCCGCCGATTTCCGAATCGGCTTCGGTAATAAATTTACCGCCGCCGTCGGTTAGACGAACAAAAAGATTGATGTCGCGCTGTTCGATAATAATTTTGGCATATTGTCCGGCGGCGACGTTGATTTGGAATTGGTGCTGCTGTCCGCCTGCGATTTCGCGCTCGATAGGTTTGGTTAATTCAAGTTTGATCGACTCGGCTGTCGTTTGCCCTGCGGCTTTCTGCACGAAATTTGTGTTGACGACGAACAAAAAGAGAAAAATCAGAGAGAGCGATAAATTTGCCCGCGCAAAACCGAGGATTTTCAGAAACATTGATAACTCTCCTTTGCCGAAATCTGAAATTTATTTTATCACGGCTCGAAAAGTATATGTAGAGAGAATTTCCGTTGCGCCGTCTTTTGTGCCTGAAACGACGAATAAATAAACGCCTGATTTTAAGAGTTTGGCAGGAAAACGAACGTTTAGAGAATTTCCCCGCGCCCGAAAATTGCCGAACTGCCGCAGATTTCCGCCGGTTTCGTCGGTTAAAACAACTCGATACGATTCATAATCGTTCGGTTCGAGTTCGAGACGCACAGCAACATCGGTCGTCTGTTTTGAGATCGGAAAATTTACGGGCTGATTTCCGCGCAAAGGCGGCGCGAGAACGAACGACGCAAGCATAATTTTCGGCGGCGTTGCGGTCGGCGTTTTTTCAATTTGCGGGTTACGATTGATTTGGATATTGACGTTTTTATTAACTTTTTCGGGCGTTTTGTTGTTTTCCGTATTTATCGCCGAAGGAATTTCCGTGTTTTGTTGAACAGCCGATTCTGTCGGCGTTTGCTTATTTTCCGGCGCAGGCGTTTTTTGAATAACGACTTCGTTTTCAGGTTGATTACGGCGAAAAGCAAAAAACCAAATTCCGCCTAAAATTAAAACTAAAATGATCGAGGCAAAACCGAAACTTAAACGATTTGCGTTCAGAAAATTAACAAAAGCGGCAAAAAATCCTTCTGATTTTTCCGGCTTTGTTTCAAGTTCGGCTAAATTTTGAAACGCGGCGGCGAATTTTACTTTTTCGCGGCGGCGCGGCGATGCAAGATAATGAGTTTCAAATTGTTCGAGCTTCGCGCCGTTTAATTCGCCGCGAACGTATGCGTCGATCAAATCGTTTTCCGCCGCCGAAATTGCGTCCGCGAACGATTCGTCAATAAAACTAGCTTCGTCAATCTGCTCGGTTTCATCTTCCGACAAAGAGCCGAGCAAATATTCGACAAGTTTTTGTTTGTCGTAAATTTCCGTATTCATTTTAATTCGGTTGTAAGACGGCAACTCGTCTTCACCTTTATAAGACAAAACTGCTGAAAACCTTTCATTTTATTTTTCGCTCACACAATTTCGCACGCATTTTTCTAATTTTTCACGAATCCGACACGCCCGAATTGTCAAAGCATTTGCGCTGATACCGAATTTTCCCGCCAAACTTTTGCGGTTTTCGATCTTCGTGCGTTCTTCGCCGAAATAATAACCGATTATCATTTCGCGGTTGTCCAAATCTAATTTGCCGACGCATTTTTCTAAACAATTAAGCCGTTTTTCCTTTTCGTCCGCGTCGTCTGTCAAAGCATTTTTATCCGCCAATTTCTCCGCGTCTTCACCGATCGAAACATCGTTTTTCTGCTTGCGGCGCAGATATTCCAAAAAAACAAAACGCGCCTGTGTGTAGCAAAATTTCGCCGGAGTTTCGGTTTCGATCGCGCCTTCTTCTTCCAAACGCCGCGCCGCACGATTCAATGTTTCGTCCGCCAGATCGTCCGGCGACAGACAATTTTTGCGGTCGAAATAATTGACCAATTTTTCGCGCATCTCCAAATACCTGCGCCCTTCCGAATCTTCCGTTTCATCGAGCCATTCGAGAAATTTGCGAAAAGATTCAGGCGACAGCAACCAATTTTTTTTCTGTTCTACATTAGGCACGGAAAGATTTTGCGGCAAAGCACGAAAGTTCGTAAATTAAAAGTTGATTTTAGCTTTTTTCGTTGCAAAAACACAATCTTTTACGATTCGGATTCTCTTCTCCGCAAATTATCTCCGCTTTCGGTTTCGCCAATCGGCGCACGTTGTCAGTATAATTAAAGAATATTATGTCCGAAGCATCAGAAAAAGTTTTAGGAATTAAATATTTACCGATTTTCCCGCTGCCGCTCGTTCTCATACCGAACGAATTGCTGCCGTTGCACATTTTTGAAGATCGTTATCGCCAAATGTTGGCGGACGTTGAAGCCGCAAATCGCTTTTTCGGCATCACGCTTTTTAATCCGTCCGAATCTTTCATCGAACGTCCGCCGATCGGTTCGATCGGTTGCGTTGCCGAAGTGCGCGAAGTTCAAACTTTGCCCGACGGACGCTCGAACGTGATTACGATCGGCTTGATTCGTTACAATTTGGTTGGATATAAAGACGCGGACGAACCGTATTTGATCGGCGAAGTCGAATTTTTTGAAGACGAAGCGGAAGATAATTTGAGTTTGAATCCGTTGGCAGACGAAGTTTTCGCGCTCTTCAAAAGAATCGCCCGCGCCGCACACAAACTCAGCGGCGAACGCGGCGCATTTCCAGACATTCCGCAAGCCGAACCGGAACAACTTTCGTTTCTCGTAACGGCGGCGTTTAATTTTGAATCTGAACTGAAATACGAACTGCTCGAAATGCGCTCGACGATCGAAAGATTAAAACGTCTGAAGGATATTTTGCTCCAAACTGTTGATAAAATGGAAGATACGGCAGAAATTCACAAAGTTGCGAAAACCAACGGTCACAGCAAGAAAAAACTTGATCTTTAATTGCAACAGATTGGAGCGCAAGCATCCTTGCTTGCAAGTTCATTCGAGCAAAGCAAGAATGAACACATCTCAATTATCTTTGATTCTTAAATTAACTCAGTATTGGATAAGAACGGAGCGCAGTGCAGCCAGCCTGCCACGCCGCGTTTTTAGCGGTGTAACCAACTCGATTAATCGTCAAGTTGAAGTAATGTAAAGAAATTTAGCGTTTTTCAAACGCTTGCAGGCTGGCAGCCCGCGCTCCGTGCTTGTTGTCGAAAAATGTTCCGTTCCCGCTTCGATTGGACGGGCAAGCAAGGATGCTTGCGCTCCAGTCTTTATCTAATTACTCAAATTCGTTTTGAAAAATTCGATCACTCGTCTGTCATAAGTTTCCGATTGTTCGAGTGTAACTTTAGCAACGCTGTAACCGGAAGGATTCAGATCGGTTTTGATTTCGATTTTTGAAGTTGCGGGAAAGCATTTGGCGATCGCGGCGGTCGAATCTTGAAACTGCGGCGCGTCTGCTCCGGCAAGCATTAAGACTTGGCGATTTTCAACCGATTTTGCTACGCCGCACAGAGAATTGCGTTTGTAAGAACCGTCGAAATAATAAAAATAAGTTCCGGCGTTTGCCAATTTCGAGGTCAAAGAACTCGCAAAAGGAAAACGCATATCAACTGCCGAAGCAACCACGCCGCCCGAATTTTCCGGAACTGAATCAATTGCAATTGCTTTAATTTTGTCGTCTTTTGCGGCGGCGGAAAGTGCGGCAAATGCGCCCATTTCTACGCCGTAAACGCCGATATTTTGACCGACAAGCGGTGTTTGCGCTTCGGTTTTCAAACCGCGCAGAAATTCGATCGCGGCAATTGCGTCATCAGATTCCGTTTCGCCGAAAGCCGTGTATTCAACCTTCGGATTCGCGCCGTGTCCGCGTTGGTCGGGCATTAAAATCGTAAAATTCGTCGCTTCGTTGAGTTTTACGCCCAAATCTAAAACATGCGAACGATCTGCGCCGTAACGATGCAATAAAATGACCGCCGGAGCATTTTCCGTTCCGCGCAGAAGCCAACCGCGCGAACTGCTGCCGTCACGATTTGCCCAATTTTCGTCGGTAATTGTTGCGCCGCGTGCGCTCAGAAGTCCGTATTTTTCGGGCGTTACTAAATATCCCGCCGCCACCGGACGCGAAACCGTATAAACCAGCCACACGGAAGCCGACAAAATTGCCGCCACCGCCAACACTACGACCGGAAGAAGAAGACGCGAAAAACTTTTAAATAAACGCTTAGTTTTTGCCATATTTTTTATATGAGAAGTTAGAATTGAGAACTGAGAGACAGTTTATTTTCACTTCTTACTTCTCATTTCTCATTTAATTTAATTGCAACTGAAAATATCTTTTGAGAGTCTTAAAACTGATAGCCCTTAAAAATTAGGCTTTTGGTAAGCTATTTAAAATGTTACCATATTCGCTGATGAGAAAGAAAGAGTTTTTAAATAAGAATTTTATGACTAAGTTTTTCGTTTTTTTAGTTGTTTTATCGGCACTTTGCGTTAGTTCGTTAGCACAAAATTATACGCCGACAAAAGTTTCCGTTACTACCAATTCCCAATTTTTCCCGCTTTCCGAACTTAAGGAAGGAATGAAAGGCACGGCGCGGACGGTTTTTCGCGGAAGTGTCGCGGAAGAATTCAATGTCGAGATTCTCGGCGTTGTGCCGAGCGCGATCGGTCCGAAACGGGATTTAATCATCGGTAAACTTTCGGGTGGCGGCGCGGACAGAACCGCAGTTTTTGCAGGAATGAGCGGCTCGCCCGTTTATATCGACGGCAAATTGGTCGGCGCGATTTCTTACAGTTTTCCTTTCTCGAAAGAACCGATCTGCGGCATCACGCCGATCGCTCAGATGCTTGAAATCTTCGAGCAAAAACCAACAAATAAATCCGCTTCAAACGAACCGCGCTCGTTTTCATTCGGCGAATTGGCGGCTTCAACCTGGAAACCGAATTTTCCGAACGGTTCGATAATTCAAAGTTCGATCTTAGCTGGCGGAAATCCGAATTCTGCGCTTGCGTCAGCCGTCGGACAGACATTTCAACCGATCGCAACGCCGATGGCTTTCAGCGGAATTTCGCAAGAAGCGTTGAACCAATTTGCGCCGCAACTGATGTCTGCCGGATTGCTTCCCGTAGCTTCGGCGGGCGGCGGTTCGAAGATCACGCCGATGGCAAAATTTGACGAAAATACGCTTCGCGGCGGCGCATCTGTTTCGATGTCTCTCGTTCGCGGCGATTATTCGATGGCGGCGGCGGGAACGGTGACCTACCGCGACGGCGAAAAGATCTACGCTTTCGGGCATCCGTTTTTGAATTTGGGATCGTCCGATCTGCCGATGTCTGAATCGAGCGTGGTCGTGGTCGTGCCGAGCCTGAACAATTCCTTCAAACTTTCCGTGCCGAACGCGATGGTCGGTTCGATGACGCAAGATCGTTCGACAGGCGTTTACGGCAAACTCGGTCAAGCACCGAAAATGATTCCGGTCAAACTCAATATGGAAACGAGTCGCGGACAGACCGAAACCGTTAACTTTGAAGTTGCCAAAGACGATTTTCTTACGCCGCTTCTTTTGAACATTTCGGTTTATAACGCGATTCTGGCAAGCGAACGCTCGATCGGCGAATCGACGATCGAAGTTACCGGCGAAATCAAATTAAAAACAGGCGACGCGATTAAAATTGACCGACGTTTTTCAGGACCGTCAGCCGCGCTTTTCTCCGCCGGAACGATTGCCGTGCCGACAAGCGCACTGCTCAAAAGCCGTTTCGACGAAATGGAAATCAGCCAAATCACTCTGAATCTGAGTTCGACGGACGGCAGCAAAACTGCGGTTTTAGAACGCGCAACGGTTGATAAAGCTGAAGTTAAAGCCGGCGAAACTTTTGAAGTTCAAGCCTTTGTGCGCTCGGACGCGGGCAGAGTTTTTGTGCAGAAAATTCCCGTGAAAATTCCTGCCGACACACCTGCCGGAACGCTTTTGATAAATGTTGCCGACGGTGCATCTGCTCAACAAATCGCGGTTTCGCAACAATTCGTGCCGAAAAGTTTGGGCGAATTGGTCAAAACAATTAACGGACTCAAAAAAGATGATCGGCTTTATGTGCAAACTTATCGCGTTACGAACGGCGCGATCATCGGCGCAAAAGAATTGCCGAATCTGCCGCCGTCGGTTCTCGCAACGCTGAACAACGAACGCACCGCCGGAGCATACAAACCGACGATCATGACAGTTCTGACCGAGCAAGAAATTCCGCCCGCTGAATTTTTAATCACGGGACAGCAGGTTTTGACGATCGAAGTTGTTAAGTAGTCGGACAAAATAAAGTTGTAAAAATTGGAGCGCGGGCATCTTGCCCGCCCGTTCGCGCAAAGCAAGAACGGCAAGTGTTTAAACTGAAATCAAGTTGATTTAATGTGCGGCTTTTTCGCGCCTTTTCTCGTTACACTCGAACGCGCGGAGCAGGCAAGATGCCTGCGCTCCAATTATTTAAATCAATTCGTGCGTGTTTCCGCAAAAACATCAAAATTAAGTTAGTTATATGAAAGACGGCTGTGCCAGCAACAAACCTACAAAACAAAGAGCAAAATTACCTGTTTTAAAAACTTCTGCACCTCAATCCGACGATCAAAAAAGTGGCATTCGTGATTCACGTTCGGCGTGGTGGCGGGCATTTGCATTGATTACGCTGAATGTTTTGATGATTTTGCACGTTATTCAATGGTGGATAATGGGCAAAACCATTTCGCCGATCGAGCCGTCGGAATCGATGTTCACCTTGCAAAACGGTTACGTCAACGCCGGATTTATTTTCTTCTCGCTGGCAATTTTAGCGACGCTGATCTTTGGGCGTTTCGTATGCGGTTGGGGTTGCCACGTTCTCGCGCTTCAAGATCTGTGTGCTTGGATTCTGAAAAAGATCGGACTTAAACCGAAGGCTTTTCGTTCGCGTCTGCTCATCTATATTCCGCTTGTCGTCGCGTTTTATATGTTCATCTATCCGAGTTTGGTGCGTTTTTTCACGAAACCGGCGAATGAACCGATGATCTCGCAATGGACGAATCATATCGTTACGACCGAGTTTTGGGCGACATTTCCGACCATTGCGGTGGCGATTCCGTTTCTATTCATCTGCGGATTTATGACCGTGTATTTTCTCGGTCAGAAAGGTTTTTGCACTTACGCTTGTCCATACGGCGGATTTTTCAGCTTGGCGGACAAAGTTGCGCCCGGCAAGATTCGCGTAACCGATGCGTGCGAAGGTTGCGGACATTGCACGGCGGTTTGCACTTCAAATGTCATCGTTCACAAAGAAGTTGCAGAATATGGAATGGTCGTCGATCCGGGCTGTATGAAATGTATGGATTGCGTCAGCGTCTGCCCGAAAGACGCGCTTTATTTCGGTTTCGGCAAACCCGCAGTCGGCGTAAAACAGACGATCAAAAAGAATTATTCTCTGACGTGGATGGAAGAGATCGTCGGCGTTTTAACATTCGCGGCAAGCTATTTCGCCGTCTGGAACGTCTATCAACTCGTCCCGATGCTGATGGCTCTCGGCATCGCTATCGTAACGACGTATCTCGTTCTCAGAACCTTGAAATTGCTGACCGTAAAAGATCTATCGTTCTACAAATTCAATCTCAAAGCGTCGGGCAAGTTTCAAAAAGCAGGTTATATCTTTATATTTTTATCGTTAATTTGGATCGGTTTGAACGTCCACAGCGGTTACGTCCGTTATTTCGAACGCGCCGCCGCAAAATCTTATGAAGCGATTTTGCTTCCCGACGAACTCGCGCTTGCCCAATCAAATCCGTCCGAATGGTTGAGCGATGCCGACCGTAAAAATCTCGAACAAGGCAAAAAATATTTTCAAACTGCCGAAAACGCTTCGCTTTTTACGAATAAAGAAGCCTTGTCGAAATATGCGTGGATCGAGTTTCTCTCCGGCAACACGGATGAAGCCTTAAATTTGTTGAGCAAAGCCGCCGAAAATCAAACCGGCGAAGGTCGCGCCATCAGCCTTTATTATCGCGGCGCAATTTTGAATCGTTCGGGAAAATATGACGAAGCGGTAAAAAATCTCGAAGCCGCCATCAAAGAACGTCCCGATCTGGTTCTCGCACTCGAAGAAAAAGGCGAATCGCTGTGGAAGATGAACCGCCGCCAAGAAGCCGTCGGAGTTTGGATCGAAGCACTCAAGAAAAATCCGCGTCTGCCGCTGACGAGCAGTTTTCTCGCGGGCGCAACTGCATCGGTCGGACAGATGGAAACGTCGCAGCAATACGAAAGACTAACCGAAAAGATCACGCCGCCGGACGCACTTTTTGAATATATGCTCGGCTTACGACTCCAAAATATCGGAATGACCGAACTAGCCAACAAACATTTCGACCGCGCCATCCGACTAAATCCGTCACTCGATTCGCAAAAAAAATAAAAGGAGCAAACGCCGACAACTAAAACCAAAAAGATCGCCGCAAAATCTTCGCCCCCAAAGCGAAAACCTTTCGTGCAGATCATTCAACCGCGAGTGTGCAATATTCAACCGTTCGTGTGCGTCATTCACTCGCCCCTGTGCGCGAATAAACCGCCCGTGCAAACCATTCAACCGCAACTGTGTAACAATAAACTGCCCGTGTGCATCAATAAACCGCAAGTGTGTAAAAGTAAATCGCTCGTGTGCGCCATTCAACTAAGTCTGCAATAAAATCTTCCGCCCGTGTGTGTAAATCAACCGTGAGTGTGGAGCATTCAATCGTCTGTGTGTCTGAATAAATCACCTGTGTAAATTTATCCGCTAATCCAATCATTCAAAATTTTCAAATCGCGACAAAATTTCTTAGCCTGTTGAAACAGGCTTCCCGCGTTTCGCGGCAATTAGCCGCGTCCGTTCACGGCGCGGTCAGCAATTGCAGAATATTTCCAAGGGCGTTTTAACGTCCTTTCATTTTGGCTTAAGCCGCTTGCAAGCACGTTAAAACGCGCTCGCTTTTCGTTTCCGATTCTCTACCACGCGATAAAGTCGCGTGGCTAAATGCCCTTCGGGAAAGCCTCATTCACAAAACTGAGTTAAATTTAGCATTTAACAGTTAGAGGTTCAGCCCGTTCATTTTCGCTTTCGCAAGCCTTTCAAAAGATTTTCTTTTCTAGCACTTTGTATTTGCTTATGTTTTGCGACCAATTTTTCTTTTATTTCTAAAACAGCCTTTAACTTATTTATTGAAATTCCCCAAGTTTCATCTTTCATCAAAAGTTGAAAGAGTTTGGCGTTTTTACATACATCTGAAATTTTGTAGGCTCTGCTGCTTTTAGTTGAAGACAAATTTAATAAAGATATTAGACTTTCTTTATTTTCTTCTTCTATTATTCCAAATCCTCTTAGAAGAGTATAATTTCTGACAACAAAAGCATAAATTGCGTTCATTAAATAGACATTTCCCTCCATAGCCGGAAAAATTTTAATATAAATACCTACTTCCTTGTGCGGATGTAAATCGAAATGCAACTCTCTAAAGCAAATTCTAAGAAATGTTTTATAATTTAATACTGTAACTTTTTTCTGAAAACCGATCTCTTTCTCCAAAAGTTCAATGCCGGGAATCAAAAGCAGTTTTTCAACCAATGATGGATCAACTTCAAATAGTAAGTCGATTATTTCTCTTCCCCGACCTACAAAATAAGTATTGATTAACTCTTTTTGCGTTTCTGTGTCATCAAGGTTTGAAATAAACAAAGCGGTAAAATATTCTTGAAACGAGCGATGTGCAAATGTTATCTCTAATCCATCTTCAACCAATAAACACACGGCTTTAATACAATCTTGTAAAAAATCATCTGTTCCAAAATCAGTTGTTACATCTGATATTTCCTTTGCTTTTTCTACATAATCTAATGCTTCAGTTTTGGGAAATCTGAGTGCTACATTGGGAGAAAAGACCTTTCTTTCATCGTATATAAAGTTACTGCTAGTTAATGCCGAAAAAGCGGAAAATATCTTTTTAAATTCCAAAATATCTAAACTACAACGCCTATCTCGTTTGAAAGCACCTTTTAGGGCATCATGTCTTTCAAAAAGCGCAATGTAAGCATTTTCATAAAACGTGCTGATTTTTTGAGGAACATCACCGCTACTTGCGTAAGTAATAACCATTATTGACAAAAGAAGCGGATTAGAAAGAAAAGATTTATGTTTTTCAAACAAGTCTTTTTCTAAGTCCTTTAGAAATTTATCTCTGGTTTCTTCATCAATATTTTTTGAGGGAACTTTTCTAATTAATTTTAGCGCTTGGTCTAAATTTAGTGGAGATATTTCCCATACATCAAATAAATTCCAACTGGAAAACTCATCATCAGGTCTTGATGAAACAATAATTATGTTTTTGTCATAATCCCGTGTTAACTTTTGAATTTCCTTAACAATTTGTTTATGTCTTGAAATAGCTATCTCATCAAATCCATCAAGGAATATTGCAAAATGCCCTGCCTTTAGTGCTTTATCAATAAAGTCATCATCAAGAGTAAATTTGTTCTCAGTTAAAGCATTTTTTATGTAGTCTAAAATACTTCCTTCAAAATCATTGAGCCGTCTTAACTCTATAAAAATAGGAATTTTTTCTTGCTTTTCAATGGTATTCAAAAAAAGATGGCGCATCATCATTGATTTGCCGCTTCCTGCACCACCTTTTATGACAGCAAAAGAGTTCTTTACGGTAAAATTAAAAATTGATGCTTCTTCTGAAACCTTGTTGCCACAGGAAATTCCAAGCGGAACGTAAAAATCATATAACCGCGTAGCTTCGTCTCGAATAAGAAAGGATTTAGCTTTAGAATACCTTTCATAAACGCAACCCAAATAATCTTTATAAGAACTTTCTAATTTCAGCCTTACCTCACCAGTCAAGTCCTTAAATAGCCTTTTGCCTTTGCCAATAAGACTTGTAGTGGTGTCAGTTATCATTTTTTGTGCAAGATTGGCGATTATTTTATTTATGTCAATAGTATTTCCTGTATTTTCGCTCACTAAGATTTTCTCCTAAATATGATTGTTATGATTTGGGGCGAGATTTTTCTCGCCCGTATAATCTAACATCATTTTTATTTGCTGTAATCAACAAATTTCAGTTTTTTGAGTTGGCGGAGGCGCATGTCTGATTTGTCGAGGATGGTTTCGGCGTAGTTTTTTAGGGCGTTCATACGGACGAGAATGCCGCTTGCCGGGTTGTAGGCGTGGGCGTTGCGCGAGTTGCGGACGGCGCGGGTGTTGATTTTTGCGTCGAGTGCGGCGTTGTGGTTGGCGCGAAGATCGGTAACCCAATCTGTAACGGCTGCCGGTTGATATTCGGCTTCGTTCGAGTTCCAATCGGGATTGTTTTTTATTTGCTCGTCCAAAAGATCGAGACTTTCCAAGATTCCGGCGTAACTGCGGCGCGAAACCGAATGGTTCGATGTGCCTTCATTTGTCGGCGTTTCGGGGTTGTCGGGTGTTTTTTCCGAAACTCGAACGCCGTTCAGACGATTGGCGGTTGAACGCAGATTTGTTAAGAATTCGGGCGATAAACCTTGACCTTTGGCGGCTTTGATAATTTTGCTGACGCGGTTTGAAACCATTTTGAAAGCGGCAATTTGTTCGCCGACTTTGGTTTGTTCAATTGTCAGTGCGGCGTTGACCGCTTGCATATTTGTTCCGAACTCGTTTTCAAAATCGGTTAAAGCCGCGCTTAGAATCAAAGTGTTGGTCGGATTAAAAATTCCGCCGATGTTTGCCGCAATACCGTTGGCGATATGCAGATTTTCGAGATTTTTTGCATGTGTTTTCTCTGAATTACTTGCCATATTTTTTGTCTTTGGTGAAACAGACAAAGCCTTAGGAAAGGAATATTCCTATGACAAATTTCAAGTTTGTTCGAGGGGAATTATTATTAAAGGAGTTTGTTCGGACAAATCAGCAATCTGTCGAAATACCTTTCTTGCCGGATTATTCGTCGGTTTCAACTTATAACTCCTTTAAGAATTTAATTTCTGATCGTTCAAACGAACAACGCGAATTTAAACTATTGCCGATATGATTGTCAAGATTTTTTTTCGGCACATAAAAAAGCGGTGAATTGCTCACCGCTTTTTAAATTTTGCACACTTACTTCGTGCGTGTTTCTGCATTTTAAGAGGTTTCCACCCTTGCTTACGCGTGGGTTTCTGCCTTTTTCACCCTTGCTTACGCGTGGGTTTCTGCCTTTTAGCCGAAGATGTTTCTTACTTTGTCCATAAAGCTCGCGTCTTTGAAGTCCATATCTTCGATTTCGGCGAGTTGTTCGAGCAGTTTGCGTTGCTCTTTGGTCAAGGTTTTCGGTGTAATTAATGTTACGGCGACGAATAGATCGCCTTTGCCGCGTCCGCCGAGTGCGGGCATTCCTTGTGATTTCAGGCGGAAAACCGTTCCCGTTTGCGTTCCGGCGGGAATTTTCAGTTCTTCTTCGCCGTCGAGTGTCGGAACTTTAATTTCTGCGCCGAGCGCGGCTTGGGCGAAGGTTACGGGAATTGCCGAATAAAGATTTGCGCCTTGGCGTTCAAACATTTCGTGTTCGGCAACGTGAATGACGACGTATAGATCGCCTGTCGGTCCGCCGCCGATGCCGCTTTCGCCTTCGCCGTTGACACGCAGACGCGAACCGGTTTCGACTCCGGCGGGAATTTTTATTTCGATGTTCTTTTCTTTTTCGATTCGTCCCGCGCCGCGACAGGTTTTGCACGGAGTTTTGATAATTTGTCCGCGTCCGCCGCAGTTTCCGCAAGTTCGCATAACCGCGAAAAAGCCTTGTTGAAAGCGTGTCTGTCCGCTTCCCTGGCAAGTGATACAGGTTTCCGGTTCGGTGCCTTTTTCCGTGCCTTTGCCTGTGCATTCGCCGCAGGTTTCGAGACGCGGAATTTTCAATTTCATCTCTTTTCCGGTCGCCGCTTCTTCCAGACTGATTTCCAGATCGTAGCGCAAATCTGCGCCGCGTTGGAC
>Ga0209480_10002027_pt1 | contig 14242 bp, 13 predicted proteins | sample JI61114C2DNA_FD_187501 | JGI IMG/M metagenome (GOLD analysis project Ga0209480, IMG submission 187501) | Wastewater effluent complex algal communities from Wisconsin, to seasonally profile nutrient transformation and Carbon sequestration -... | ecosystem: Engineered > WWTP > Effluent > Algae...
GGCTTATCAATTTTATTAATCGCAATAACAATCGGTACTCCCGCTACTTGGGCGTGATTGATTGCTTCCTTCGTTTGCGGCATAACATCGTCATCGGCAGCTACCACGATAATCGCGATATCCGTCAACTTCGCACCCCGTGCACGCATCGCAGTAAACGCTTCGTGACCCGGTGTATCGAGGAATGCTATCTTATTACCTTTCTTAGTAGTTACATCGTACGCTCCAATGTGCTGGGTGATACCACCCGCTTCTGAGGCCGTAACTTTTGTTGTACGGATATAATCCAGCAAGGAAGTTTTACCATGATCTACGTGCCCCATGATCGTAACAATCGGAGCGCGTGGTGTTAAGGTGTCCTCTGCATCGTCTGCGACAATTACTTCATCTTCTTCGGTAGAAATAAACTGCACTTCGTATCCAAATTCATCGGCAATTACCGTAATCGCTTCTGCATCCAAACGCTGGTTAATCGATACGAACATTCCCAGGCTTAAGCACGTTGAAATCACTTCGTTTACCGAAACGTTCATTAATGAAGCCAGGTCATTTGCTGAAATGAATTCAGTAAGCTTCAGTGTTTTTGAATCTGCTGCCTCCTGAAGCATTCGCTCATCATCCGCATCGGATACGGCCTGACGTTTTTCTCTCCTGTATTTTGAACCGGAACCTTTCTTGCCACCACCGCTTAGTTTAGCAAGTGTAGCCCGAATCTGTTCTTGAATTTCTTTCTCTGTCGGCTCGGCCTTTTGTGTACGCGGAGGTAAAGGCCCCTTGCGGTTTCCTCCGCCTTGTCCTTGTCTCACATTCGTATTCTGACCTGCCGTAGGCGTTGGCATTCGCTTCCGCGGACGTTTCTGTCCATCGGTTCTTCCCTTTTGATCGGAGCTTCCGGCAGGCTGCTCCTTCTTCTTTTCAGGAAGTTCAATCTTACCAAGAATGTTTAACCCTTTCAGGTTATCCGCCCTTGCCTTGATGAGTTCTTGCTCAGGCTGTTTCTCTTCAACTTTCGGTTCCTCAACGACCGGCTTTTTAGCGACCGGCTTTTCTTCTTCCTTAGGTTCTTCCTTTTTCTTCTTAGCCGGCTCCTTCTTCTTCTCTAAGTCGATTTTGCCAACCACCTTAATACCATCCAGCACCGGGCGTTCACGTTCAACCTTTTCAGGTTTTACCTCAGGCTCTTTTTCTTTTTCCTTTTCTTTCTTCGGTTGCTCTTTTGCAACCAGATTTTTAATGAGCAGGCCAGCTTCTTCTTCAGCTTGCTTCTTTGCTTCCTTTTCAGCTTCTGCCGCAGGATTTTCTACGTGCTTCGTACCGATCGTCAAACCGGAAGCCTCCAGTTTTTCCGTAGCAGATGACGCATATTCCTTTGAAAGTAATGCGAACTGCTCAGGCGTAAGCTTAGCGTTGGGGTTGTTTTCAACCTCATGACCTTTTTTGGATAAAAACTCCAGGATGGTGTCCTTACCAACGTTGAGTTTCCGTGCCGCCTGACTTAACCTGATTTCTGCCATTTGCTTTCAAATATCGCCCTTTTTAAGGACTTATTAAGTTATAAATTCATTACCCTTCCTGTTCAAATTCCTTCTTGAGAATGTTATGAACAGTTTCAACGGTTTCTTCTTCAAGATCCGTACGTCTTACCAGCTCTTCTTTATTCAATGCCAATACGCTCTTTGCTGTATCCAATCCGATGCGCTTAAGTTCATCGATAACCCAGCTTTCAATTTCATCTGAAAACTCGTCCAGATCAACGTCCTCTTCCTGCGCTCCGTCAATTTCGCGGAACACATCGATCTCATGATCGACTAACCGGCTTGCAAGCTTAATGTTCAATCCGCCTTTACCGATGGCCAATGAAACCTGGTCAGGTTTCAGGTAAACCATGATGCGGGCATTCTCCTTATCAACTTTAATGCTTGAAATCTTTGCAGGACTTAACGCGCGCTGCACAAAGAGATCAAGGTTTTCTGTATAGTTAATTACATCAATATTCTCGTTCTGCAACTCACGCACGATTGCATGAATACGAGATCCTTTCATCCCCACGCAAGCGCCTACCGGATCAATACGATCATCGTATGATTCAACAGCCACTTTCGCACGCTCTCCTGGTTCACGAACCGCTTTCTTAATGGTGATCAATCCATCATACACTTCCGGAACTTCCTGCTCGAACAACCGCTCAATAAATACAGGTGATGTTCTGGAAAGGATAATTTTTGGATTTCCGTTCACCATCTCTACTTTATGTACGATGGCACGAACGTTCTCGCCTTTGCGGTAACGATCTTTCGGAATCTGCTCACCGCGCGGAATTGAAATTTCATTTCCTTCCGCATCGATCAACAACACTTCTTTGCCGAGGATCTGGTATATCTCAGCTGTGATGATCTCTCCTACCAGGTCTTTATATTTTTGATAGATAATATCTTTCTCCAGGTCTTTAACTTTCTGCATCAGCGTCTGGCGTGCAGTGGTCACTGCTCTCCGGCCAAAATCTTCCAGATAAACCTGTTCAGCAACTTCTTCGCCTACTTCAAAATCAGGTTCTATCTTTTTTGCCTCTGTAAGTGCAATCTTGTCGTGCTCCCAGATGTCTTCCGAGTCATCATCTACAATCTCTCGGAAACGCCAGATTTCAAGATCACCCTTGTCTGCGTTCACGATGATGTCGAAATTATCATCTGTCTCATACTTTTTACGGATCATGTTCCGGAATACATCTTCCAGGATTCTGATCATCGTAGGGCGATCGATATTTTTCTGCTTCGCAAAGTCTGCAAACGACTCGATGAGTGTACTAGCGTCCATCACTGTTATTATTTAAATGATACCAACACAATTGTTTTATCTATTTTATCAAAAGGTATTTCTACCATTTTTTCTACTTGTTTTTTTCCGGAACCTTCAGTTTGCATGAGCTGAATACTGTTGTCAGTTACCGCGGTAAGCTTGCCTTCCTCCATTTTATCCGCCAATCTTACCCGAACATTACGCCCGATGTTTTTCACATATTGACGTTTGCTTTTCAGTGGCTGATCCAACCCCGGGGTTGAAACCTCTAGGTTGAATGCGCCCGGAATCAAATTCGTTTCATCCAGCGCTTTTGAAAGGTCACGACTCATTTCAGCGCAATCATCAATGCCAATGCCCTTATCACCATCCATCGTCACCAGCACTTTTCCCGGATTTCCTTTGAACGTGGCAATCACATCAACGATAAAGTGACTTTCGTCCTTTAGTTGCGCCTCCGCCATTTTCCTGATTTCTGATACTAAATCCTGCGAATCCATCAATCCTAATCCAAAAAGTATCTATAAACAAAGAGGGGACTTGTGTCCCCTCTACTGGTTAAACTCGTATAAGTGGCACAAAAGTAAGGCAATTTTGCGTTATCACAAAATATTGCCGTTTATTTGAGCAAAAACAGGGTTTATGCGTCTCACCTTACTCTCTATCGTTCTTGTTGCCCTTGTTAGCTGTACTGGGGATGGTAAAAAAACCAGTCAACCACAAGTTCCTGCAAAGGTTGTAAACGTGCCTGTCTTTAATGCTGACTCTGCATATTACTTCATAAAAAAACAGGTCGATTTCGGGCCGCGCATTCCAAACTCCGCAGCGCATAAAAAAGCTGGAGATTATTTTATTGCTCAATTCAAAACATATGGAGCAACTGTAAAAGTTCAGGAGTTCACCGCTACTACGTTCGACAATACAAAAGTTAATCTGCGAAATATCATTGCATCTTTTAATCTGGAAAAAAAGAAAAGAATCTTATTGGCTGCACACTGGGATACGCGCCCGTTTGCCGATAAGGATAAAGAAAAACCAAACGCAACGTTTGATGGTGCTAACGATGGCGGAAGTGGTGTTGGCGTATTGCTTGAAATTGCACGCATTCTGCAGAAGCAACCAACGGATGTGGGTATTGATATAATTTTATTTGATGGCGAAGACTGGGGCGAGCGGACCGAAACTCAGGGGCCGTCACTCCCTTCTACTCTGGATTTTTGGTGGTGCCTCGGCTCACAGCGTTGGGCTAAGAACAAACATGTGGGCGGCTATTCTGCTTACTATGGAATTGTGCTTGACATGGTTGGCGGAAAAAATGCGCGCTTCGGCTTTGAGGGTTACTCACTTGAGTATGCTCCCAGTGTTGTAGACAAGGTTTGGAAAACGGCTGCGAGACTTGGGTACACAAATATCTTTGTTAATGAAAAGGATGGCTTTGTTATTGACGACCATGTGGCGGTAAACATCCATGCTAAAATCCCGATGATTGACATTATTAGTATGGGTGATACCCATCATACCCGGAAAGACAACATGGACAACATCAGCAAGGAAACATTAAATGCTGTCGGTCAAACCGTCTTACAAACGATTTACTACGAATAGTATTCCGGAAGATTTTTTAAGTATTGCCCGTACCCGCTTTTCTCAAGCGCCTTGGCGAGAATCAGTAATTGCTTTTGATCGATAAAGCCCATGCGGTAGGCAATCTCTTCAATACAGCCAATTTTCAATCCCTGGCGCTGCTCAATTACATGAACAAAGTTTGCAGCTTGCATCAACGAATCAAATGTGCCGGTATCCAACCAGGCGGTACCGCGATCCATGGTCGCTACCTTAAGCTTTCCTTTTTTCAGGTACGCATTATTAACATCGGTGATCTCGAGTTCTCCGCGCGGACTCGGTTTCAACGCTTTCGAGATACCAACCACTTCGTTATTATAAAAGTATAATCCTGGTACTGCGTAGTTTGACTTCGGTTGCTTTGGCTTTTCTTCAATAGAAATTGCTTTCATGTTGCTGTCGAACTCGACAACTCCATAGCGTTCCGGATCATTTACATGGTACGCGAATACGATCCCGCCTTCCGGATCTACCGAGGATTGCAATACTTTTCTTAACCCCGATCCGTAAAAAATGTTGTCGCCCAGAATTAGTGCAACACTGTCGTTGCCAATAAATTTTTCACCAATAATAAAAGCTTGGGCGAGACCTTCAGGCTTTGGTTGCTCAGCATAGGAAAATTCGCAACCAATCTGTTTTCCATCACCTAGCAGTTTTTTAAAATGCGGAATATCGTGCGGAGTAGAAATGATCAATATCTCCCGGATGCCGGCCATCATCAATACCGATAGTGGGTAATAAATCATCGGTTTATCATACACGGGCATGAGTTGCTTGCTCACGGCCAGCGTTAATGGATGTAAGCGAGTGCCAGAACCACCTGCTAAAATTATTCCCCTCATCGGTTAGCGTACATGTTGGTGTAATATTGCAAATATGCCCCGGAAGTTACGTTTTTAAGCCAAGTTTCATTGTTTAAGTACCAATCCACGGTTTTTTCAATACCCTCCTCAAACGGAGTTTCGGGTCTCCAGCCTGTTTCGCTGATGGTTTTTCCAGGGTCAATCGCATAGCGCAAATCATGCCCCGGGCGGTCCTTTACGTAGGTGATTAATTTGGAAGAAGTGCCCTCCTCGCGGCCAAGTTTTTTGTCAACAATGCGGCACAACAATTTCACCACATCAATGTTCTTCCATTCGTTGTTTCCGCCAATGTTATAGATTTCACCCGACTTCCCTTTATGAAAGATCGCATCAATTGCACTTGCGTGGTCTTCAACATATAGCCAGTCGCGAACATTCTCACCTTTACCGTAAACCGGAAGCGGCTTGTTATTCACAATGTTGTTAATGACTAAAGGAATCAGCTTTTCCGGAAAATGATACGGACCATAGTTGTTCGAACACCGACTGATCATAGCTGGCAGTCCATACGTATTATTAAAGGCCAGCACAAAATGATCGCTGCTTGCTTTCGATGCTGAGTACGGTGACCTCGGATCTAATGAAGTTGTTTCAGTAAAATATCCATTGGCAATGGATCCGTATACTTCATCCGTTGAAATGTGATAGAACATCTTTCCATCATAATTATCATGCCATGCAGTTTGTGCTGCTTTCAAAACACGGATGGTACCAATGATGTTCGTGACGGCAAACTCATCGGGGTTATGAATGGACCGATCGACATGCGATTCCGCTGCTAGGTGAATGATACTATCGATGTTAAATTTTTTTATGGTACTGAGTATAAGTTCAACGTCCAGAATATCACCCTTTATAAAATGATAGTTGGATTTGCTCTCTACATCCCGAAGGTTCTCCAGGTTTCCCGCGTACGTAAGCTTATCGTAATTAACGATCGTGTATTCCGGATACCGGTTCACAAACTGACGAACCACCTGTGAGCCAATGAAGCCTGCTCCCCCCGTAATAAGAATTCTTTTTCCCATTTATTTTTTTATCGTTTTGCGGCCAATGCTATAGTACGTGAACTCAAGTTCATGCATCGCGTTCAACCCATACAGGTTTCGGCCATCAAAAATCAGCTTATCAGCCATCAGTTTTTGCATCCGTTCGAAATCAGGATTACGGTATTCCGGCCATTCGGTCGCAATCAATAATGCATCAGCTTGGTTTAAAACATCGTACTGATTTTCGAAATAATTGATTTTGTTGCTGTATAGTTTTTTAACGTTATCAAGCGCCTCCGGATCGTGTACGTGTACTACGGCACCCGCCTTTAACAATTCATCAATGTTATACAGTGAAGACGATTCACGGATATCATCGGTATGAGGTTTAAACGACAACCCCCATACAGCAATTGTTTTACCTTTCAATGATCCGAAGTGTTTTTTCATGTCCGCGATAAGCCTGATCTTCTGCTTACCGTTTACATTCATCACAGCATTTAAAATCGCAAAGTCATACTGCACATCATGCGCTGATTTTGCCAATGCCTGAACATCCTTCGGGAAGCAGCTCCCGCCAAAACCTATTCCGGAAAACAAAAATCGTTTACCAATGCGGCTGTCAGAACCCATACCCTTGCGGATAAGATCAACATCTGCGCCCATCTTTTCGCAGAGGTTAGCAATCTCATTCATGAAGGTGATCTTCGTAGCGAGGAATGCATTCGCGGCATACTTGGTAAGCTCAGACGAACGCTCATCCATAAAAATCAACGGATTGCCCTGCCGTGTAAAAGGCGCATACAAATTCTCCATGAGCTTAGCCGCTCGCGCAGACTGTGTCCCGATAATTACGCGTTCAGGCTTTAAGAAATCTTCAACCGCTAATCCTTCTCTTAAAAATTCAGGATTCGATACAACATCAAACTCAACCGTTGTGCCGTTAGATATCTTTTTTCGAACAAGCTCAGCGGTGCCCACCGGCACTGTGCTTTTGTTGACGATAACAGTATATTCTTTCAGCAGCGGCCCGATCTGTTCCGCCACGCCCAGCACATATTTCAGATCAGCAGCACCGTCTCCGCCCGGAGGTGTAGGTAAGGCCAGCATGATAATCTTTGCATCTTTTATTCCTTCTGCCAGGCTGGTCGTAAAAAACAGTCGTTCCTGTTTTACGTTCCGTTCAAAAATCTCCTCTAAACCACGTTCAAAAATCGGAATCTCACCCTGCTGAAGCTTCTTTACTTTTTTCTCATCAATGTCAACACAGGTCACCGTATTCCCGGTTTCTGCATAACACGTGCCCGACACCAGCCCAACGTACCCTGTTCCGATTACCGCTATTTTCATCTGATTCTATCTAAAAGAGCCCAAAAATAGCGTTTTTATTGGTAAGCCTTCGTTAAACAGCGATCATTACATTCACAACCTAACACTCGTTTGGGTAATTGCCTGAATCAGCCTACCTTCGTATCCCTCAACTAATAGAAGGGCAACATATGCAGGTTTTAGAGAACGATATAAGGGGAATCAGCTTCGATGAAAGCGAGAACCAAAAAATGATCGCAGATATGATTCGTGATTTCGGAAAAAAGGAAATCCTCCCTAAGATGATGGAATGGGATGAATCGCAAGAATTCCCAATTCAGGTCTTCAAAAAGTTGGGAGAGCTCGGATTAATGGGAGTACTCGTTCCGGAAGAATACGGTGGTGCGGGTTTTGGGTATCCGGAATATGTAACGGCCATCGCTGAACTCTCTAAAATTTGCGGATCGATTGGACTTTCCATGGCTGCGCATAATTCGTTGTGCACTGGACATATTTTACAGCACGCAAATGAAGAACAGAAGCGAAAATACCTCCCTAAGCTCGCCACCGCAGAGTGGATTGGCGCCTGGGGTTTGACGGAACCCAACACGGGATCTGATGCTGGCAACATGCGGACCGTTGCCATAAAAGACGGAGATCATTATGTACTTAATGGTGCAAAAAATTTCATCACGCATGCACGCTCAGGTAACGTGGCCGTAGTGATTGTTCGCACCGGAGAAGTTGGCGATTCACATGGCATGACCGCATTTATAATTGAAAAGGGAACGCCAGGATTTACTTCCGGAAAAAAAGAAAACAAGCTGGGCATGCGCGCTTCCGAAACGGCTGAGCTCATCTTCGCTGATTGCAGGGTCCATAAATCACAAATGATCGGTAAAGAAGGTGATGGCTTTATCCAGGCGATGAAGGTCCTCGATGGCGGCCGGATTTCAATCGCAGCACTAAGTCTGGGAATTGCACAAGGTGCCTTTGAAGCTGCGCTTAAATACTCGCACGAACGTCATCAGTTCAATAAACCAATCTCCTCTTTCCAGGGAATTGCATTTATGCTGGCCGATATGGCCACTAAAATTGAAGCAGCAAAACTTTTGACATACCGCTCAGCGGATATGAAGCAAAAAGGATTCAATGTTAACCGCGAATCGGCTATGGCGAAGCTGTATGCTTCGGAAGTAGCGGTTAGTGTAGCCAACGATGGCGTTCAGATTTTTGGCGGTTACGGCTACACCAAGGATTTTCCGGCCGAGAAATTCTATCGGGACGCGAAATTGTGCACGATTGGCGAAGGAACGTCAGAAATCCAGAAACTGGTGATTTCCAGGGCTATTTTGAAGTAATTTTGCTTTTGTAGAAAGCCTTTTCGTATATTTGCAGCCCTAATTATCAGAGAACATGCTAATTATCAACATTAAAGAGAACGAGTCGATTGACAAGGCCCTGAAGCGTTTTAAGAAGAAATTCGAAAAAACTGGCGTTTTAAAGGAGCTTCGCTCACGCACGGCATTTGAAAAACCGTCTGTTACCCGCAGAACGGAGATCAAAAAAGCAGCTTACGTTCAGAACTTAAGAAGAGAAGAAAACGCTTAAGCGGATTCCGCTGGCGATTTTATAAACAATCTGTCAACAGATCCCCTATGGGCTTTCCCGTAGGGGATTATTTTTTTACATTGTTCTACCGAATTATACCGGGGGCGTTGGCAGTAAAGCATGATTGAGCAGTTCCTGAAATATCTCCAATACGAAAAACGCGTGAGTGCACACACTACGCTGGCGTATAAAAATGACCTCGATCAGTTCACAAAATTTTTAAGGGAAACATATGATGATCACCAGATCGATGCTGTGACCTACGGCATGGTCCGTTCCTGGATCATCACCTTGGTGGATGCTAAACTAACAGCTACATCCGTAAACCGAAAGATAGCCAGCCTGAAAGCTTTTTATAAGTTTTTAATGCGTGAGCAGACCATCGATAAAAATCCCATGCAAAAGATCAGGGTTCTTAAAACCCAAAAACGCTTGCCGTCTTTTGTTCAGGAAAACAGTATTGCCGAAATACTCGATCACAAAGAATACAAAAAAGAAAAAGTTGAATGGAGCGATTCGCTCGAAGATTGGCGCACGCGACTTATTCTTGAACTATTTTATGCAACCGGTATCCGTTTGTCTGAGTTGATTGGGCTAAAAGAAAACCAGGTCAACCTCCGCGACCGTACGATTAAAGTTTTAGGGAAAAGAAATAAAGAAAGAGTTGTCCCTTTTCCGGCCGGCATCGTTTCTATACTGGAGGGATACCGAAAGGTGCGGAACCGCGAAGTAGATATGAAAGATCATGGACTTTTGTTCGTAACCGATTCAGGCGAGCCATGCTACCCCATGATGGTGTATCGTGTGGTGAAGCAGCATTTGAAAGATTCCGGAACGCAGAAGACTAGTCCGCACGTGTTGCGGCACACGTATGCTACACATTTGTTGAACAAAGGCGCAGAGATCAATGCAGTAAAAGATCTGCTCGGCCACAGCAGTCTGGCGGCAACACAAGTGTATACGCATAACTCTATGGAAAAAATTAAAAAAGCATTTGACCAGGCGCATCCCAAAGCATAACTACTGATCTATGATAGAACACTTTAAACCCCAGACTATCGAATAAATCTCTACGAAGGACTTACGGTATGTCTGTAAACTGCCGCGTAACAGATGTTTCATTTAAATTCTAGTGCTATGAAGTTACAGGTTCAATCCATTCATTTTGATGCTGATGTTAAGTTGATCGATTTCATTCAACGAAAAGTTGATAAACTCGAAACCTTCTACGACCGCCTGGTTGATGGTGAGGTTTTTTTACGACTGAACAACGAAGGCATTGAAAACAAAACCGTAGAGATCAAATTAAATGTACCGGGCACTCAGCTGTTCGCAACAGAAAAAGCCAAATCATTTGAAGCTGCTGCCGATCTGGCAACGGAGGCATTACGCCATCAACTGAAGAAGTTTAAAACAAAGGTTAAGCAGGGGAGAGCTTAATTGTTAAATCATATTGCAAAAAAACCTCCCGAATCTTCGGGAGGTTTTTTTATTGGATAACGGCTTGGGGAGTTAAAGCTTAAATGCCTTCTTCACCTGATCAACGTAATCAAGTTTTTCCCACGGGAACAGCTCAACTTTTGCCTTAATCTCGTTCTGCTTGCCTTTGTTGAACACTTTCTCAACAACCTTTGATTCCCGGCCCATGTGGCCGTAAGCCGCAGTTTCTGAATAAATTGGAGTTCTCAGCTTGAAGCGTTCTTCAATGAAATACGGGCGCATATCAAACAGCTTCTCTACTTTCTTTGCGATCTCGCCATCGTTCATGTTCACTTTTGCGGTGCCGTAGGTGTTCACATATAACCCCACCGGCTTGGCTACACCAATCGCGTAGGCAACCTGTACCAATATTTCATCGCACAAACCAGCAGCAACAAGATTCTTAGCAATGTGACGCGTTGCGTATGCAGCAGAACGGTCAACTTTTGAAGGATCTTTTCCCGAGAACGCCCCACCACCGTGTGCGCCTTTGCCACCATACGTGTCGACAATAATCTTACGTCCTGTTAAGCCCGTATCACCATGTGGCCCACCGATCACAAACTTACCGGTCGGGTTAACGTGGTATTGAATATCGTTGCCGAATAATTTCTGAACGCGTTTAGGGAGCTTCTTAAGAATGCGCGGAACCAACACGTTGATCACATCATCCTTAATCTTCTTCAGCATGACAGCATCTTTATCGAAATCATCGTGCTGCGTAGAGATTACAATCGCATCAATGCGGCTTGGCTTGTTATCATCTCCGTATTCTATTGTTACCTGAGATTTTGCATCCGGACGCAGATAGGTCATTACTTTACCTTCTCTGCGGATTACGGCCAACTCTCTCAAAAGCATATGCGCCAATTCCAGTGGAAGCGGCATGTAGTTGTCAGTCTCGTTGGTTGCATAACCGAACATCATTCCCTGGTCACCGGCACCCTGATCTTCTTTCTTCTTGCGTTCAACGCCCTGGTTGATATCGGAAGATTGTTCGTGGATGGCTGAGAAAATTCCGCAGCTGTTTGCTTCGAACATGTACTCGCTCTTGGTATATCCGATCTTGCGTATTACCTCGCGGGCAATCTCTTGCACATCGAGATATGCCTGAGACTTAACCTCACCGGCCAATACGACCTGCCCGGTTGTTACCAGTGTTTCACAGGCTACTTTGGAGGATGGATCGTACGCTAAGAAATAATCAATAAGCGCATCAGAGATTTGGTCAGCTACTTTGTCCGGGTGACCTTCCGAGACAGACTCGGACGTAAAGAGGTAAGGCATATGGTTGTTATAGAGTTATCGTTATAATAAAGTCGGGCGCAAAGGTATAGGAATGATCCTACTTTTAAAATGCTTAAGCACATTAGGCTAAAAAAAGAAAAACGGCAGGTGACTTGGGGAGGTCAGGCTGATGCTTTCTCCAGTCCTTTATTGACTTGGTTGAAATGGATTCCTCCTTTCCGGTTACATCGATGGCAATACACAAGCGAGTGTCTTCATGTAATGCTTTAAGTAGATTAGCGATGATGGCATTATTCCGGTAAGGAGTTTCAATAAAAATTTGGGTTTGGTTCTTTGACCGGGATTCTTTCTCAAGCCCTTTGATTGCCTCCTGTGACTCCTTGGAATCAATCGGCAAATAACCATGGAATGCAAACTTTTGTCCATTTAGTCCGGAAGCCATTAACGCCAGCAGAATAGAAGACGGGCCGGTTAATGGAACAACCGTTATTCCGTTTGCATGCGCATACTTTGCTGCTAACGCTCCGGGATCAGCAATTCCAGGGCAACCAGACTCAGAAAGAATCCCCAGATTTTTGCCTTCACGAATTGGAGTAAACAGATCTTTAAGCTCTTGCTCCTTCGTGTCCTTATTTAAGACTTTGAAATCGAGAGGCTCAATGGATTCATAAATTTTAAGGCTGCTCAGGTATCGTCTGGCTGTTCGAACATCTTCAGCCAGGAAATGATTGATCTGCTTTAACGACTCAACAACGGAAACAGGAATGACAGTCTGCTGTGTGCCTTCAGCAATAACCGTTGGAATCAGGAAAAGCTTGCCTTTTACCATCACGTATGCTTAGCGTTCAAAAAATTCCTGACAACCTCCACAAATTCCTGCGGCTTTTCTGCCTGCACCCAATGGCCGGTATCCATCGTCACCAAAGTGGATTTAGGAAAGAGTTGCTTGATCCGGTCACGGTCTTCATCCTTAACATAGTTTGAGTTTGCTCCGCGGATAAATAGGGTAGGGCCATCAAATGTCCCTTCGAACTGAATATCCTGCCCGATATCCTCCAGGTTCTTTTCAATCACAGGCAGATTGATCTTCCAGGAAAAACCACCTGCTGCCTTTCTCGATAGATTCTTCAATAAGAACTGGCGCACATCTTCTTCCTGAACATATTCCGATAAGATCTGATCGGCTTCAGCCCGCGTTTTAACAGTATCGATCGGAATGGCTTTTAGTCCCTTCACGATTTTATCATGGTGTACTTTGTAATATTTAGGAGCAATGTCAGCAACGATTAACGAATCAACCATATCCGGATTAGCGATGGCGAAATTCATAGCCGTTTTTCCGCCCATGGAGTGACCCAGAATAATGGGCTTTTCGAGTTTATGTTGCTGAATAAAATCTTTTAAGTCGGCCGCCAGCACTTTATAATTGAATGCCTCATCGTGTGGTGACTGCCCATGGTTGCGCTGATCGACAACGTAAATATGAAACTGATCAGAAAGCATTTTGGCCTGGGGCAGCCAGTTGTCAGACGAGCCCATGAGGCCGTGCAGGATGATAAATGGCCGGCCTTGTCCTGATTCACGAAAGAATAATTGCATCCACAAAAATAGAGAATTCAGTGCGGAGTGTTTCAACTCGTATATTTGACATCTAATTCGAATGCATGGAGCTGGTTAATGGATCATATACTATTCAAAATGTAAGCGTACTTGATCTTTGCACGCAATTTGGCACACCCGTTTATGTGTACGATGCTGAAAAGATTATCAGCCAGCTTAAGAATCTGAAGATGGCTTTTTCGGATGCTGACCTAAAAATCAAGTATGCCGCCAAAGCGTTGACCAATATTAACATTCTTAAGCTTCTGCGGAAACACGGTGCGGGCATTGATGTGGTGTCCATTCAGGAGGCTCAGCTTGCACTCAAGGCCGGATATACACCTGCTGAAATTATGTATACCCCCAATTGCGCTGAGTATGAAGAATTAGTAGAAGGTGCAAAGCAGGGTTTTATGCTCAACATTGATAACCTGCCGCACTTGAAAAAATTTGGCGAACAGTTTGGTAATAAATATCCAATTTGTTTACGGTTGAATCCGCACATTATGGCAGGAGGGAACTTGAAAATCTCTACCGGTCATAGCAATTCGAAGTTTGGGATTTCGGTGTACCAGATTCCACAGATCATGGAGATTGTGGACCAGCATAAGATCAACGTTACTGGATTGCACATTCACACCGGATCAGAGATCAGTGAAGCGGATGTGTTTATTAAGATGGCCGAGATCTTCTTTAGCGTTGCCCGTGAGTTTAAAGATTTAAAGT
>Ga0209480_10002029_pt1 | contig 14236 bp, 12 predicted proteins | sample JI61114C2DNA_FD_187501 | JGI IMG/M metagenome (GOLD analysis project Ga0209480, IMG submission 187501) | Wastewater effluent complex algal communities from Wisconsin, to seasonally profile nutrient transformation and Carbon sequestration -... | ecosystem: Engineered > WWTP > Effluent > Algae...
CAGGCCAGGACCGCCGCGACCATCATCCACCCCAACCATTCCCGCATTTCACGTTGCATCCGGCGATTGAGACACAGACCGGAGGCGGCGCGCCAGCGCAGAAGTCCGCGGCGCGCGCGGCCGCGCGAGCGTCGATGTGGTGATGCGCACGCCGGTCAGAACGATGGTCTGGATCGCGGCCCACGGACGCGCCGCTCTCGCGCCTCCGGCCTGGTCGTACCGATCACCGGCCTTTCGGCTGCACGTTCAATTCGGCGGACCCCCGAAGGACTTGAGGATCGAGGGCTAGAAGCGGCCGACCACGCCGAGGCCGGCGGGCCGGATGAAGGCCCGGGGCCGGCGCGGCTGCGGGCGGTCGCGGGTGCGCAGCAGCAGCATCGCGCCGATGGTGATCAGCGCCGCTCCGGCGGCGAGCGCCGCGGCCCCGCCGATATCGGTGTTGAAGATATGTGGACAGTTGTCGAACGCGTCCTCGTCGCGCTCGTCGCACCGCTTCTCGCGGCCGTCGATCGCCAGCAGGCCGACGCCCGCGGCGAGCACGGGGATGCCGGTGAACAGGCTCGCCCAGCCGATGCTGCGCGAGCGGGCCAGCCGCGGGGCGCGGCGCAGCTGCAGGTCGAGGCGCTCGCGGACGCCGCGCTGGAGCTTGACCTCGCGCTCGTCGCTGACATAACCGTCGAGCATCACGCGGACGACGTGCTCGCCCTCGAGCACCGGCTGGTCGACCGGGGTGGTCCCGATCAGCTGGTTGTCGACGAGCACGAGCGCGCCGGCGGGCTGGCTGTCGACGACCAGGCGCGAGGGGCCCTGGATGATGTCCTCGAGGGCGCGGCGCAGCAGGGCGCTCTGGGTCTCGACGAGGGTGCCGGCCTCGGCGCTGCCGCACAGGTCGCAGCGCTCGTCGCTGGTGGCCAGCACGTTGCCGTTGCGGGTGTCGAGGAGGTCGAGGTGGACCACGTAATCGCGGTCGTTGACGGCGATCTCGGCGCGCAGGGCGAAGGCGGCGCTGGCCCGCGTGCGCAGGGCGGTGAGGCAGCGCTGCTCGCTGCAGCCGTTCGGCGCGTGGCGCTCGACCTCGGAGGGCTCGACGATGGTGAAGGCGCCGCGCTCGAGGCCCTTTTGTAGGTGACCGAGCAGGCGCGCGCCGGTGCTCTCGTCGCCGGTGCCGGTCAGGGCGATGGCGAGGACCGCGAGCCGCGAGTCGGCCTTGTTCGGACCCGCGGCCTTGTTCGGACCCGCGGCGTCGTTCGGACCCGCGGCGTCGTTCGGACCCGCGGCGTCGTTCGGACCCGCGGTCGGCGCGGCCTGGAGCGGCGCGGCGGCGAGGGCGAGCACCAGGGCGAGGCAGGGCGGGAGGCGGCGACGTGACACGAGTTATCCTCCCACTTTGGCCCGCACCCGCGCGAGCCGTTCGTCGGCCTTGGGGTGCCCGAGCTCGGCCGCCCGCTCATAGCGGAGCTGGGCGTCGCTGTAACGAAAGACCTTAAAATAGGCGTCGCCGAGGCGCAGCAGATAGTCGGCGCGGGCCGGCTCGGCGCGCACGGCCTTTTCTGCGTACTTGACCGCGCGCTCGAAGCCGCCGCGCTCGAAGAAGATGTCGCTGAGGCCCATCAACGCGGCGCCGTTGCGGTTCCACAGGTCGAGCGCCTGATTGTAGAGCTTCTCGGCCGCGGCCCCGTCGCCGCGCTTCCACGCGGCCTCGGCCTCGGAGCTCAACGCGCGCGAGCGCTCGGGATCGACGATCGCCGCGTCGGGATCGTCCTCGGCGGGGGCTGCCGGCGGGTCCTTCGGGTCCTTCGGGACGTCGACGGGCTTGACGGGCTTGACCGGCCTGCGCTCGAGCTTGCCGGGCGGCGTCGGCGAGGTCGCGTCGGCGATGCTCGGGTCGATCGCCACATCGGTCGCTACCGGCGGCTCCGGCGGCGGCGCGGCGGCCACGACGGGGGCGGGCTCGGCGGGGCGCACGGGGTCCGTGGCGAGCAGCCCGGAGCTGCGCAGCACCTTCTCGAAGCGGGCCTCCCCGGTCGCGGTGCTGTGCTCGTCCTGCTCGACGTAGGCGGCGGCGAGCGCCCCGGCGAGCACGAGGTCGGGCTCGGCGAGGATGCGCAGCGGCTCGGCGGCGTCCAGCTGGGTCGGCGAGAAGTCGCCCTCGCCGGCGCGGGCGCGCAGGTCGCTGAGCTCGCCGAGGGTCGCGCCGGCGCGCTCGCGGGCGCGCGCCTGGCCGGGCATGAACACCAGGGCCTGCACGTAATAGTCGCGGGCGTAGGCCTGGGCGTCGGGGTCGTCGAAGTAGCGGTCGCCGAGCACGACGAGGGCCTCGGCGAACTCGGCGCGCAGGCCCTCGGCGACGGCGAGGGCGCGCGGCTGGGCGAGGCCGGAGATGCTCTCGAGCTGGATGACGCGGTTGAAGGCGGTGTCCCGCAGGTCCTCGCTGCGCGGGTAGATCCAGCGCAGGCGCGCGGCGGCCTGGCGCGCCTCCTCGCTCAGTCGTTCGATGGTCTGCAGGTCCTCGGGCGGCGGCGCGCCGTCGCCGACCAGCGCGAGGGTGATCAGCACGGCGAGCCCCGAGACGGCCACCAGCGCGGCCGGCCAGGCCCAGCGGCGGCGCCCGTCGGGGACATCCGGCGCGAGCTCGCCGAGCAGCGTGTCCATCGACGGGTAGCGGCCGTTGGGATCGGTGGCCAGCCCGGTCGTCAGCGCGGCGAACACCTTGGCGGGCACCCTGGTGTCCGCGGGCGGCCGGCGCAGCGCCCCCGTCGTGACGTTCTCGGTCAGCTCGACCAGAGACTGACCGGCAAACGCGGCCTGGTTGTAGAGCGCCCCGTAGAGCGCGACGCAGAAGCTGAACTGGTCGCTGCGCGGGTCGGTCGGGCGGCCGAGGTGCTGCTCCGGCGACATGAAGGCCGGGGTGCCGAGGACCGCGCCGGCCACCGTCAGGTCGGTGCTGAGCACGTTGGCCTGGACCGCGCCGACGCGCATCAGCGCCGAGTCGTTGGCGTCGTCGTGGTGACCGAGCTCGGCGCGCGCGAGGCCGAAGTCGAGGACCCGCGCCCGGCCGTCGCCGTCGACCAGCACGTTGTCGGGCTTGAAGTCGCGGTGGACCAGGCCCTGCCGATGCGCCGCCGCGAGCCCGCGCCCGGCCTGCAGGAACACCTCGAGGATCTCCTCCCAGGGCCGCTCCTCGGCGGCCAGCCACTCGGAGAGGTTTTGCCCCTTGATGAACTCCATCGCCACGAAGACCTGCCCCGCGAACTCGCCGGCCTCGTAGACCTGCACGACGTTGGGGTGCGACAGCCGGGCCATGGCCTGGGCCTCGCGCTGCATCCGCGAGCGGCCCTGGACGCCGTGGATCTCCTCGCGGACGACCTTGATCGCGATCTTGCGATCGAGCTCCTCATCGTAGGCGGCATAGACCACGCCCATGCCGCCGGCCCCGATGCGACGCAGCACCGCGAAGCGCCCGATCCTCCCGGGCTCGCGCTCGCGGGTCAGCAGCGCCGCGAGGGCCTCGGGCCCGCTGGAGCTCCGCGCCGCGACGCCGCTCCCGACGGCCGTTTGCTCGAGGCCGCTGACCGGCGGCTGCGGCTGCCCGTCGCGCACGGTCGCCGGGTCGGCGCTGCTCGGCGTCGAGTCGCCGGTGCGGGAGAGCCCCGGCGCGAGCGTCTCGTCCAGCGCCGGCGACGTGTCGCCCGTCGGCTGGCCATCGGGTCCCCTCAATTGCCTGCCTCGCGCATCGGGCCCCAGGGTCGCAAGTGCGGTCCAGACGCGCAAGGTCCTCGCAATCCCGCGATCCGAGCGGACGCGCTGCAACCCTCGTACACCGCGGGAGCTGAGCCCGGGGCGCGTGTGGCCGCCGCGGCGCGCGGTCATGCCTGCTCCGCGCGCTCGGGGCACGACGCACCGTCGCGGGGACCGCTTCGCCGCGCGATTGCGCGGTGCGATTGCGCGCGGGTCGATCGCGGCGGAGCCTGCGCTCCGCTCGCTCGCGCTCGGTGATAAAAGGCCATCGATCACCATGCGCTCGCTTCGTCTCGCACTCTTCACCGCGCTGACTGCAGCCGCCTGTTCCCCCGACGCGACCCCGGCTGCGAGCAAGGCCGCCCCGCCGCCGACGCCGACGCAGCCGACGCCGCCAGCGGAGCACGAGCGCCCGCCCGCGGCCGCGCGGCCCGAGCCGTCACCCGCGGTCGCCACGTCCGTCACGCCGGCGGCGGTCGAATCTTCAGTCGTCGGTCCGTCCGCGATCGCGGCGTGGGACGCGTTGTCGGCCGGTGAGCGCGAGCGCGTAAAGACGGTGCCGACCCTGTTTCTCCATCAGTCTGTCGGTCAGGACCTCGAGGACGGCGCAAAGGCGCTCGGCTTCCCCTTCGAGTATTACGGTCCTGGACAGGCGACGATCGCGGCGGGGCTCAACGGAGGGATCTTCGTCGACGTCGGGGCCGTCAGCAACGGCGATCCGACGGCCAAGCTCACGGTCTGGCGCGAGCACGTCGGGAAGCACCCATCATTGAAGGTCGCGGTGATGAAATTCGGCTACGCCGACGTGCTCCCCGGCACGCTCGAGGTCGCCAAGCGCGGATATCTCGAGGCCGTCGCCGAGATCCGCAAGCGCGGCGCGACGGTCGTGCACGTCACGCCGCCGCTGGTCTTCGACGTCGCCGAAAATCCGGCCAAGCAGGCGCTGCGGGAGTGGATGCTGCGCCAATTCACCGGCGACGTCATCCTCGACTTCACGGACCTAGAGAGCACCGATCCGAGGACCGGCGCGCGCTGCGAGGAAGGCGGCGTGTGGCGTATTTGTCCGAGCATTCGCTCGCGCGAGGGCTGCGCGAGCGAGGGCCAGGGCATCGACGGCCCCGGGCAAGGGCACCTGTGCGCCGCCGAGGCGCAGCGCCTCGCCAAGGCGCTGTTGTTCGCCATCCATCTCGCCCCCGTCAGCGCCCGCTGAGCGGGACGGCCCGGCGCTCCGTTACAGGTCCATGCACATGTAAAGCGCGTCGAAGCGGTCCTCGCAGCCGACGACGGTGGGGCGCGTCGCGTCGTCGCAGGTGAACGTCGGCGTCTCCCCGACGCAGAACCGCGTCTGGTCGAACGCGAGCTTGCAAGCTCCGGCGAGAGTATCCATGCATCCCGCGACGCAAGCCGCCTTGTCGGGCGGCCCGCCGGCGCAGCCGGCCAGGACCACGAAATCGCAGACGGCGTCACACTCGAGGCAGGTGCCCGGCTCCTCCGAGCCGCCATCCACCCAGACACCGCCATCACAGAGCACGTAGTTGCAGCCCTCGCAGGGGCTCTGACAGTCGGAGATCTTGCAGGACAGGCCCTCCGCGTCGCAGGCGGCGCCCTCCGCGGGGAAAGCGTCCGGGCAGGCGGCGGCGCCGGTGGTCGGGCCTGTGGTCGGGCCTGTGCTGGCCTCGGTGGTCGGGCTCGTGGTCGGGCCCGTGCTGGCCGCGGTGGTCGGGCCCGTGGTCGGACCTGTGGTGGCCTCGGTGGTGGTCGGGCCCGTGGTGGCCGCGGTGGTCGGGCCCGTGCTGGCCGCGGTCGAGGCGCTCGTCTCGGCGGTGGTGCCGTCGGTGTCGTCGATCTTGCCGTTACACGCGGGCAGGGACAGGGTGATGATCGTGAGGAGGATGGGTGCGCCGCGGTAACTCATGGCGGCGAGACTATCGGCGGGGCGCTGGACGAGCAACACGGAGATAGGGCGCGCGGTCTGAAAAAGTTGCGCCCGGCGAGCGCCGCCGATCACGTCACCGCTGCTCTAACGACTCCTCGTGACACCGCGCGACGTCCCCGGCGTCAGCGAAGCCATGACGCGCTGGTGCTTGGCGAGCAAGCGCCGGGCGGAGATAGGGCCCGAAGGATCGCCGACCAGGAGGTCTTGATTGCTCGTCCTTGCCCGTATCGGGCCCATGACCGGACGCTTCGTCATGCGCGCGCTTGAGCCCGATACGGAGCAGGGTACCCGCATTCCAACCGGTCCTCTAGAGCCCGGACAGCTGCAAGAGCCACAGAGCTCGAATCTACCAGGGTGGGCGAGAGGCCAGGTGCTAACCACACGGAGGTGAGAACATGGAGCCGAAGTTTTACGTGGGGATCGACGTCAGCAAGGACAAGCTGGACGTTGCGGTCAAGGAGGCGGGGACGGACGACGAGTTCAGTCCCGCGAAGCGGGCTGCGAAGGTCTGGACCACGAGCTCGCAAGCGGTCAGACTGGCCTTGCAGCACGGGAGCACAGCTATCCGCAACACTCGGAGAAGTCGATAATTTCCGGAGGAAATACGTCGCACGTGTCGGCGGGCACCTTGCACGAAGGTCCCTTGACCCCATCGAGGGTGCACCAGCATGTGTCACCGTTGCAGTAGACGCCCTGTGCCGGCAGCCCACCGCAGCCCTGCGCGCTCCCGCAATCGGCGTCAGGGATACCGACCGTGCCATGGACGCCACAGCTAAAGGGTGTGCATTGCTCGCTTTCGACCGCGAGCTCGTCCTCGCAATCCGTCTCGTAGTAGTCACCGAGCAGTTCGGCGCAGGTCAATGTCGCCAGGCACAGGCGGCTCGTCGTGGCCGCATCGCGGCAGGCGACTGGATAGTGCACCCACCACACCGCGCAGGTGGTCGTGCAGTCCTCGACGTCGGCTCCCGGCCAGCACGCCGCGTACGTCTCGCACATCTCGGCGCAGGCCGCCTCCTCCATCTCGGTCGGGCCGTCGGTTGTCGGCTCCGTACCGGTGTCGCTCTCGTCGTCGACGCCGCTGCTCCCGGTCGTTGCGCCCGCGCTGGTCCCCGCGCCCGTGCCGGTCCCCGCGCCCGCGCTGTCCGCCGGGCCCGTCGGACCGCACGCGATCACCAGCCCCAGCGCCACCCACCCGCGGATCCCCGGAACGGCTCGGCCTCGTCCATGCGACCCATGCATGCTCGAAGGCTATCACCGTGAGCGGCCCCATGCGCGTCCTCGAGGTCGTCGCTGACGCCGACGCCATCGCCCGAATCCTCCACGGCGCCCGCGCTCCGCTTGCACCTCCTCCCCCCGGCCTGCTCCTCCGAACGACACGATCCTGCAGTGGATCGGCGCCGCGTGGAGCGCGGTGGCCGGATCGGCGCGCACGCTCGTCGTCGGGCCGGGTAACGACCTGTGGGCCGTTCGCGCGGACGGCTCGATCCACCGCCGCGACGGTGTCGGATGGACGGCGATCCTGGCGCACAGTGCCGTCAGCCCCCGCGCTCAGTTCGGCCTGACACAACGCAGATCTTCCGGCGCGTCGGCGAGGCGTCCCTTAAGCGCCGCGGTCGTGGACATGAGGGCACGGGCGGTCGATACTGTCGAGATGCGATCCCCTCTGGCTCCCCTGGCATTGATTGCACTCGTCGGCGCGTGTCCTCCTGGACCTGGGGAGACCACCACCGGGGTCGAGGACACGACCACCGGGTCGTCGGGCCCGGGCGAGACCTCCACGGCAGCAGACGCCTCGAGCACAGGCGCCGGGGTGAGCTCCTCCAGCGGTGACATGACGACGGGCGAGGGGACGAGCACGGGCGAGGGGACGAGCACGGGCGAAGGGACGAGCATGTCGACCGGGGCGAGCACGGGCGAAGGGACGAGCACGGGCGAAGGGACGAGCACGTCGACCGGGACGAGCACGGGCGAGGGGACGAGCACGGGCGAGGGTACGAGCACGGGCGACACGGGCGCGCCGGCGTGTGTGCAGCAGTTCGGGTTCATGGACACGGAGTTCTGCTACGCGCCGCCCGTGGCGTATGTGGAGGTGCCGGGGGCGCGTCGGATCGTCGTCGGCGAGGTCGACGGCGACGGGCACGCGGACGTGGTGCTGCCGGGCGCGACCGGCGGGATCGCGGCGCTGCTGGGGGACGGGAGCGGCGCGCTCGCGGCTCCGGTGCTCACGCCCGTCGACGCGCCGACCGACGCGGTCAGCGGCGACTTCGACGGCGACGGGCGGCTCGACCTGGTGGTCAGCTTCGCCGGTGCGCCGCCGCGGCTCGACATCATGCTCGGCGATGGCGCGGGCGGCTTCGTGGTCGAGGCCTCGTTCGCGACCGGGCCGACGGTGGGGACGAGCTTGATCACGGGCGACTTCGACGGCGACGGCGACGTGGACGCGGCGGCGATCCACCAGGGCGTCGGCAACACGACCCCGAAGCGGCTCACGGCGCTGACCAACGCGGGCGGCGGGGCGTGGTCGAGCGCCGAGCAGCCGCTGAACTTCTTCGTCGCGGACATCACGCTCGAGAGCTGGACGCCGTACCTGACGGCGGGCAACTTCGACGGCGCGCACCTGGACCTTATCGTGGCGACCGACCGCTCGGTCGAGACGCTGCATCGCCTGCGCAGCGACGGGCTCGGCGGCTTCAGCTACGAGGGCAAGCTGCACGCGAGCCTGTTCACCGGCGTGATGCCGATCGTCACGCTCGACGTCGACGGTGACGGCGACGACGACATCATCGGCGCGGTCAAGCCGGGCACGCCGGCGGTCAAGTTCGTCAAGAACCTCGGCGGCCTGACCTGGGGCGGGCCGGTCCAGAGCGACCTGACCGAGGACGCCAAGCAGCAGGTCGCGCTCGGCGACCTGATCCACGAGCCGCGGCCCGACCTGGTGTACTCGGCGGTGGATGGGCGGACCCTGGCGCGCACGATCGGCGTCGACGGCAAGGTCCTGTCGCCGGGCGGGCTCGGGTTCCAGATCGCCGCGGCCCGCAGCTTCGCGCTCGCCGACCTCAACGAGGACGGGCACAGCGACCTGGTGTTCCTGACCCACGCCGCCCCGTACACGCTGTCGGTGACCCTGTCCGAGTGAGATCAGGCGGCCTGCTCGTTGTTGGCGACGGCGCCGTGGCCCCCTCGATGTTCTCGATGTGGGCGTGGCCGGGGTGTACGCGGTCGTCGCGGGTCCCCGACCGCGGGCCCCTGGAGACCTATCCCTTCGGTCTGTGACCGGGCTCAGGGCTGCTGGTACGCCTCACGGGCCCGGATCCGGGCGATGCCCTCGCGGTACAGGAATTCCGCGATCGGGGCGTTTCCCAGCCGCTCGGCGACGATCTGGAGGGCCCAGGGCTCGCGCCAGTCGAAGTCGTCGCCGAAGACCAGCATCAGGGCGGCGATCTTGAAGGCGTCGCGCTCCGCGGGCATATCATAGTGGTCGGCCTTGTCGATCGCGGCGCCCACGACGAGCCTCGCCTTCTCGTCGCCGGGCCACACCTCGCTCGGCCCGTAGTGCTCGGCCAGCAGCGCGAAGATCCGCCGCTCGGCGCGCTCGCGGGCGGCCTGCGTCAACGCGTCGACCTGGCGGGCCGTGATCTTCAACATCAGTCGTCCTCCGACTCGTCCGGCGGGGCGCGGTCGATGTGCACGTGGGTCGCGTTGTCGAAGGTCGTCTGGATGTTTTTGCCGCCCTGGAGCGCGGCGTCGGGAATGCCGTCATGGTCGCCATCCGGCGCCCTCGCGGTCGGGGACGGCACGGCCGCGCTGCTCGGATAGAGCGCGCTCGACATGCGCTCGAGCAGCACGATCCGGGCGGTGACCGAGCGCGCCGCGTTGTAGAGCCTGAGGTATTCGCCGCGGCGCGTCGGCCCGGCCGGACTGTGCGCAGTCGCGGGCTGCATGTCGACGGCGCCGCCGTGCTGGTGATTGCTGTTGGGGACCTTGCTGCCGGCCGCGATGTTGCGGCGCGGGTTTCGCCAGCCGCTCGACACGGTGATGGGACCGCCGTATGCGGCCTCGGTAGCGGTCAGCAGCTCGGTCATCGCCGAGTCGACGACGAGCGTATAGTTGCCGCGCATCTGCGGGCGGCTCGGCTCGCGGATGCGGTTGCGATACGGGACATGCAGGGTGAAGCCGGCGCGCCAGGTGCGAAAGTCGACGTATTCCTGGCGAATGATGTCACGTTCGTCCTGCACCACGGTCTCGACGATCTCCTGGGTGCGACCATTGTGGGTGATCGTCGCCTTGATCCGGTATTGTACCGGCTGGTTCGGCGTGCGCGAGCCGGTGATCGGGCGCTGCGCCTGGGTCACGGCCGGGGTGTAATCAAAGCGGTTGCCGGTGCCCGTGCGGGTCGCCACGGTCCCGCTCTGGCCGCCGACCGGCGTCACCTCCCAGGTCGCGGAGGCGCCGGCCGGCTCGGCGACACGCACGCTGAGCTTGCGATTGGCGTCGCTGTGGTCCTTACCGACGAGGAAGATGAAGCGCGCCGCCGGGACCCACTCCTGCTCCGAGTAGCGCCGCATCGCTGTGTACTGGCTGCGATGCTCGAGCCGGACCTGCACGGGACAGGTGGCGCAGGCATTGTTGGTCGGAGCGGCGCCGAGCTGGCGATCCGCGGCGGTGCCGGCGTTGTCCATGCGTTGCGAGAGGCGGATCGGGTCGCCACCGACCGGCGTGGTGGAGACGGCGGGCCCTGAGAAGCTGCTCGGCGGACCGAGCGGCGTGGGATTCAGCATCGTGGCGCTGTTGAAGTTCGGCGCGACCAGCCCTGGATCCTGCACACCACTCATCGCCCCGTCCCCCCCACGCGCCGCCCCGAGCCCGGACAATAACAGCTCGCTCGAGGCCCGGCAACGCCGCCCGCGCGCGGCGGCGGCAAAATAGCGACTCACGCCTTATCGAGCACACCCGCGCGATAATCGGCGAAAGCGCGCTGGATCTCCGCGTCGGTGTTCATCACGAAGGGGGCGCGCTGCACGGAGTGCTCGATGCGTAACCTCTACGCGGGCAGCTGCATGGTGGTGAACGACACCACGTTGCGGCGCGCCATCGCCTCGCGGTGCGCGTCCTCGCCGACGGGGGTGGTGACGGCCCGCGCGGCCCAGGCGTCCTGCGCCGCCTCGTCGAGGTGCATCTCCCCGTGAAACACGCGCCGCGGCGAGACCGCGAACGCGGCCTGGCCCAGGTCCCAGCCGAGGCGCTCGGCGATGAACACGCTGAACGTGCGGCCGACCGCGTCGGCAGTGGGGCCGCCGCCGACGCTGACGGAGAAGTGATGAATGTGCACGGGGCCGTCACGGCGAATCGTGACGAACACGACGAGACCCGCGGCGCTGGCTACCACCCGCGGATCGCCGGGCACATTGGATCCGGCGTCCTCGTCGACCCGCTCGAGCGCGGCCGTGCGGGCGGCCGGCAGCTTGTCGGCGAGCTCCCGGTAGTGCGCCGGCGCGAACAACCGGCCGTACAGGCGCGCGCGCGAGGCGAAGAACAGGGCCACCAGCGCGACGAGCACGATCGAGAGCACCTGCAGGAACGTCATGCCGCGTATCATCACGTCCGTCGGATCGGCCGTCAACCCGCGGCCGGGCGTCTTCCTGGCCCACAGCGGCCGAGTCGACGTCTCCCGCGGCCCGAGCCTGAAGGGCGAAGGGCCGTCCCTTGCTCACGGACCCGGCACGAGCTTGATCACGACGTTGTCGCCGTTGCCCCACATGTCGACGCCGCCGCCGTAGACCGGCTGCCAGGCGTTCTTGACCGGGAAGCCGCCGTCGGAGGCGCCGACGAGGTAGAGCGCGCAGTCGTCACCGAACAGCGCGCCGCGGCCGTTATCGTGGCCACTGCCGCCGAAATAGCTGCCGTAGACCATCGAGCTGAGGTCGCCAGACAGGCGGGCCGCGTAGATATCGAAGTCGCCGCCGTGCTTCGACTGGAACGCGTCGGGGGTGACGGGGAAGTCGGTCGAGTTGGTCTCGCCGACGAACAGGACCTCGCCGTCGGCGCTGACCGACAGGCCGTCGGGGCCCTCACCGCCGCTGCCGCCGACGTAGGTGGCGGCGAGGAACTTGCCGCTGGGGTCGAACTTGGCGACGGCGACGTCGGCCTTGCCGCCGAAGCTCTCCTGGAAGGCGTCTGGAGTGGTCGGGAAGTCGTTTGAGCCGGTGATCGCCATCGCGTAGATGTTGCCCGCGGCGTCGAGCGAGAGGGCGTGGGTCTCCAGGGTGTCGTCGCCGCTGCCGCCGAGGTAGGTGCCGAGCAGCAGCTTCGCGCCGTCCGGCGAGAACTTGGCGAGGAAGAGGTCCTTGCCGCCGTTGTGGCTGGCGTCGTGGGCTCCGGGTGTCGTCTTGAGGTCGCTCGCGTCGGTGTAGAACAGCATGTACGGGCTGCCCGCCGGGTCGACCCGGACGGAGCCGGGCTGCGAGTCGATGCCCTTCCCGCCGATCCAGGTGGCCCACACGACCTCGCTGCCGTCGTTGCGGATCTTGACCAGGCCGGCGTCGTCCGCGTCGGCCGGGACCGGCTGGTATGCGCCCTTGAACCCGGCCGCGAACCACGCCGGCGGGTTGTTCAGCGGCGAGGTCGGGGTCGTGCCCATCTTGACGTAGAGGTCGCCGGCCGCGTCGACGGCGAAGTCGCGGCACAGCTGGCCGACACCGACGTTGCTCGACCACTTCAGGGTCGAGCCGTCGGCGCTGAGCTTCGCCACGAAGCCGCCCTGGACTCCGTAGAAGCCGCCTCCGTTGCCCTTGTACTCGGGCTGGAAGACGCCCGGCGTGGTCGGGAAGCCCGGACCGGCGCGCCCGCTGATCAGGACGTCGCCGGCGGGGTCGATCTCGAGCGCGTAAGCGCGGTCATAGTTCGGGCCGCCGAGGTAGGTCGCCCACACGAGCTGTCCGTCGGGCGTGTACTTGGCGACGTACACGTCGCTCGCACCGTGCTGACCGATCTTGTTGCCGCCGGTGTTGAAGCTCGTGTCGTACGCGCCGGGGGTCACCGGGAGGTCGTCCGAGGCGGTGCCTCCCGCGACGTAGATGAAACCTTCGGCGTCGATGGCGACGTCCCGCGTGTGCTCCCAGTCGCTGCCGCCGTGGTAGGTAGCGAAGCTGACCTCGTAGTTCGCCCCCTGCTCGCCGCACCCGGCGCCCGACCCTGTGCTGTTATCCCCGCTGGTGTCGGAGCTCGCGTCGGTGCCCGTGTCCGGACCCGCGGTGGTGCCGGTGGTCACATCGCTGGAGGTCGTCGGTTCGGGGCCTGTGGTCAGCGCCGCGCCGGTGTCCAGGTCGGCTGCCGTCGCTGTTGTAGATCGTGCGACCGACGACGATCTCGGGCGAACCGTCGCTGTCCATATCACCGATCGCCGGGGCCCCGGCGTAGGGATGGAGGCCGCAGTCCGCGACCGCGTAGGCCGGGCTCGTCCACTTGATCGTGCCGTCGTGCTCGAAGGCCCGGAGCGCGCGGCCGGTCGTGACGGCGATGATCTCCGGCGACCGCGCGCCCCTTCGGCGACGTGTTCACCCGCCTGCGCCCCGCTGCCGTCCTCGCTGCCCCTCTCGGGCCCCGGACCGGGCGCTTCGTCACGCGCGCGCTTCCCCTCGCCCCTAAACCGTGGCAAGGTCCCCCGACCGCGCTCCACGCCGCTCGCCGGGCCCCTCCGTAGTCACCATCGCCCCCAAAATCTCACTTCAAATTTCCTAAGCGCAATCGATGAGAGTTTGTTGCTGCTGCTTTTCACTAATCGATTCGTTTGCTGTTGCGATTCTTGCCGAGATACTGACAGTATGGAAGCCGACGACACCGAATTCCTGACCGCCTTCGAGAAGGGAGTATTGCCGCGTGCGGAGTGGACACACCGGGCGCATCTGCGAATGGCGTATCTCTACCTTCGTCCCTGCCCGGACGCCGACACAATCCTGCAGACGATTCGCGGACGGATACGCGCCTACAATGCCGCGCAGGGCAATCCTGACGGCTACCACGAAACGATCACGGCGGCGTTCGCACGGCTCGTCGCCGAACGACTGCGAACGACACAGACTGCGAACTTCGCCGAGTTCGAGCGGATTCATACCGATCTCTTCGCACCGGGGGGGGCAATTCTCCTACGCTATTATGAGGAGGCGACGCTGTCTTCGCCGCAAGCCCGAGCAAACTTTGTCCCCCCGGATCGCGAACCGCTTCCCGGATAGCCAACGTCTCGCCAGATTTCGTCTCCAAAACGGGCACGTTAGGACGTATGATCACTTTCGCGCTCTCATCCGCCCAGCTCTCCCAGCTCTCCCAGCTCTCCAAGCTCTCCCAGCTCTCCCAGCTCTCTATCGAACTCGGCGCGGCTATCGTCGGTCTGACGACCTTGGCACGCCGAGCGAGCCGCTGAGGCTTTTCCGCCATTCCGTTGGTGCTGGGAGCCGGACGCGGGGTGCGGGCCGGCGAGTGAGAGCTGCACGCAGGCGGCCAGCGCGGGGTCGAGGTCGAGGTCGTCGTCGGCGGCGCGGACGACGTCGCGGACCTGCGCGAGTACGG
>Ga0209480_10002031_pt1 | contig 14231 bp, 14 predicted proteins | sample JI61114C2DNA_FD_187501 | JGI IMG/M metagenome (GOLD analysis project Ga0209480, IMG submission 187501) | Wastewater effluent complex algal communities from Wisconsin, to seasonally profile nutrient transformation and Carbon sequestration -... | ecosystem: Engineered > WWTP > Effluent > Algae...
CCGGAACATTGACGAGGGAATCGAGTTTGGCTATATCTGCCAGGACAGATTCAGGGAGATTGCAGGGGTTCTTATTTTGTTTGCAACTGATAACAGTTAATGTAACCAGGCATAACAGCAAAGCAACAGAACAGTACCTGTATTGATATTTCATGGTATGTTTTTAATCATTGTCTCCCCCATACTTCATACATCAGCTGCCCGATCGCGAGGGCCGCGATGACAGAAATAAGGGTCAGTACCACCACTGCATTGTTTTTATGAGATTGTTTAGTGATAAGGCGGATCATACCATAACATAGCAGAACCAATCCGATCAAAAAAATATAGAAGATGCGGCCGGACCACATCATTTGCAGGCCCCAGAGTATTCCGCCGATTATGGATGCCAGGCCAGCTGCCATGCTTCCGCCCACGAGGGTGCGGGGTTTGATGGCTTTGTCTTCTTTTTCATCCTGGATGATTTCAAATGTATGGCGGATTGCCGCTGTTCTTTGTGCATCATCCAGCAATTCCGATGGAATCATTTTGATCAGAAGCTCCAGTTCAACGCCGGGAGTTGCCATCTTTCTGACCTGCTGTTCAACCCTTACCGTCTCAAGTTCAATAGCCTGTTTCCGTTCTTCCTTGTCCAACAGACTATCAATACCTCCCCGTTCTTCAATGATTGACAGCAGCACTGCTTTTGCTTCCGGGGTATAATCATCAAGGGTATGAAGAGCCTCAGTAAGTTCCTGGTCAGAGTAGGCGGAGTATGTCTGGATGAGTTCTTCGCGGGTCATGGGGCTGAGTAATTTTACATGGTATAACTAAAGTTATAAAATGAACTTCTTTTCCATCTAAAAAAGTCCAAACTACTTCAAATACTTTTTAAACTGCTCCAGCAACACATCATACCTGATCTTTGCCGCCGTCGATGTAGAGTTTAAAATGACACACTCAATTTCACGGTCATTAACATATATTTTAAATGCCGCTTCAGTTTTGATGGACGGAATATCCGATGAACGTATTCCTTTTTGTTCGATGTACTTTAAAAACGACCGGGTGGTACTATGTTCCGCTGAATAACCAGGCAGCATGATCCGCGTCAGTTCCGGGTGGGTTGTAATTATGGAGAGTATATCGTGGTATTTGATAATCCTGATATCGGTATCCAGTGCACTTGTGCCCTTTCGTTCAATTTCGTAGCCGATATTCTGTACCCCGGTTTCCAGTTTTTGCATAATCGCATAGCGTTCCTCCACGGCTTTGGCCGGATCTTTCTTGGTCCACTCCAGCGGTATACCTGCTATATCGGCCAATATCTTCCAGAACCGGTTGCGGCCATTGGGGTAGAAAAAGGGATAGATCCGTTTGGATGGGTGGGGCGGGAAGCTGCCGAGGATGAGCGTGCGAAGTGTGGGGAGGTCGCGGTACCAGGAGGGGTGGATTTCTGATTCCCAGTTTTTATCCATTAGTATTAAAAATAAGATAAATAGAATCAAAAGTTGAGCCTATGTTCGTCAGCCTCCTATAAAACGAATACCTTGTAAGCGGTTCGTTGTTTGCTGCCGGTATTTATTTACCTGTCCTTTTTTTAAATTTTTCCAAATCCAGATAAAGTATCCCCCATAGATGGCCATCCGGATCTTCAATATTTCTTACCTGCATAAAACCTTCATCAATGGCTGGCATGAGCTCTGTTCCTCCTGCTTTCAGGCCATTCTCCATTATTTCATTAAGTTGGGTAAGACTTTCTACAGGGAGTGTAAAACTGGCTATTGTGTTCTGTTTCGGATCAGCCAGATTTTTCTTGTTTCCTGACTTAAACATGTCAACGGTCTGTAACATCACATAAATCTGATCGCTCCAAACCATACATTTTTGATCGTTAAATGTAAATAAGGGATTAACGGTGAACCCTAACTGGGTATAAAACAGCATAGCCGCATCCACATCTTTAACCGGTAAATTGATAAATAGTTGTCTCATTGTTTTTAATTCTTCTCAAAGGAAAGTAAAAAGTGGATTATTTAAAAGCGGGTAATGCGACAATTGTAAGGGGTGATTGAGTCAGCATCGGATCGGGTTAATAGGTAGTTTTTTCATTGGCTTGGCCAGGAAGGGCAAGTCCAGCTTCGTTTGAACTACGGTGGGCGAGACATAATGACATGGGCTTCTATCGAACCAGTCTGTCATGAACAATAGGTGTAAAAGATAGCCCTTTTAATTTATTTTTTTCAACCAGCTCTTTAAATCGTTTTGAAACAATCTGAATTCTGTTAGCACTTGCACCGCTGCCAAAATATTCATTGCTTTGCACAATGTCAAACTCTGGGTTGAAAACAGATTTATCGAACAGGTAACCGCCGATCATTGGGTGATGAAATTTTATGCGACCGCAACAAGCTATATTATAATCTGTGTTATCGTTTTCTTCGTTGTTGTGCTTGCAGGTTATTGTCTTTGTGTTATAGCAGTCAAACCCGTTGTTCAGAATGGTATCAATATGCAATTGGTAAAAACCTTCAATGGTATTATTTTTTTTGTTTAAAACAGGAGTTGAAAACCGTATTCCTTTAATATTCTCTTTTTCCAGAATATTTTTGGTTTCCTCTCTTACAAACAGTGCAAAATATTCCCAATGAAGCCCCCAGAATTGGTTGTTTTGTTGTTTCGGTTTAGTTTTAAGCCTGAATGCTGCATTTTGATTTTTTCCCATCCCGCACAGGTGGCAGTAGTTTTTCAGGTCAAAGGTTTTTTCTAAATATCCGGTTTCTGGTTGCGGATACTGATAGGCACCTGTTGATATGAAAAACCAATCTGCCTTTTCTATATCTGCTTTTTCATATTCAGTCCCGATATCCTGTGTTTCAAGAAGCCGGCTTACTTCCTGCTTAATATTATTGAAGTCAGGATTGTCTTCATAAAGATAAAATTCTATGGTGTAATTGAGTGTTGGAATGACTGAATTCAGGTCTTCTTTGTAATAATAAGGATGTAAATATTTGTCGAGAATTTTCCTGACCGGGTTTATAATTTTCAGGTGACTGTCGAATTTTAAATACCGATGTTTAATTCTCATGATCAGGTCTGTTTACTTTTCTTAGTTCTGACTTATATGGCCATGGGTGGAGGATTTTATATCCTGGAAATAAATTCTTCTATTATCTTTTTTCTTTTCTTTTCTCGCCAATCCTTATTAAACTGATGGATGAGTTTATCAAGTTCCTTATTTCCACTCATCTGGTAAAGGGATGTCATTAAGTCATCTATTTCCGAATAAGGCTCATTTCTTAGATTTATTATATACTGTTTTAAAATGTCTTTCAGTTCTTTGTCCTTGTATTTAACAAGTATTTTAATGATACCCTCATTATTTATATATTCTCCGTTAACTTTAATTTTGTCGTATAACCAATTACGTTGTGCAGCTGAAAAAGTAATACTGTCCAGGCAGGTTGCCAGCGGTTGGTCGTTATAATTGATGTTATGATTTAGTAAGTCAAATAAAGCATCGTTTTGCAGACATTCGAAACACCACCTGGTAATATCAGCTGAAGTTAACTTACCCCGTATTTGCTCAAATTTTAGTATTGCAGCTGCAATTTCTGCCACACTTTCGTTCATACTCTCCATTTGGAATAAACTATCATTTTTAAGCCTGGCAAATATTAATGTTTTCCGGTTTAAAACATTCTCAGTGAGAACCGGTGCATAACCGCAACCGTTAAAAATATCTTTGTAATAAATATTCTTTGATTTTAAACCACCCTTTATAGTTATTGGTTCAGCCAGCTGCAAACATTTTAAAGGCATTTTAAAGCCTGGCAGGGGTTGTGCGGAATCCGCCCTGAGATGCTCAATGTTCGTGATTATGCCATATGCCACTACATCACTTTGGTTATAGAGATCAATAAAATTCTGACTTCCTATCCAGTTCTGAGCCCGGACATGTAATGTCAGTAATATCAGTAATGTTATTAGTATTTTTCTCCTCATAAATTGCCTTTAGCACTACCCTAATTTACCCAGATCCTTCCTATTCTGCAATTCCTTTTCAGATTATTTCCTGCCGAATCTCCGAAAGCCTGCTGCTCAGTACTAAGAAATATCTAGAATATGATACTATACTACCTGAAATTCACCTTTATCGGGTTTGCCCTTGAAGCTGTATCGATCGTGTAATCAGCCTTACTGGCCGCGTTTTTTGAAACGGTGTATTCGTGATTCTTATCAAAGATAAATAAGTCGTCAATTTTATAGGTAGCTGAATAGTCCGCTAAAATATGCTTTGTCAGCAGCAACAATTTTTCTTTCTCATCAAATACACGGGCATTATCCATATAAACAGTTGCATAGTTAAACACGTTATTCACCTGGACTACGGAAAGAATACAATTGGTCAGGTCCGTTCCTCCGATCGCCTGCTCGTAGGTTTTCAGCTCAATACCAAAACCCTTTGTTACCACTTGTCCGTCGGGACCATATTGAAAAAACGGGCCAATCATTTTCCCGTCTTTATAGCTCTGCAGTTCAATCATTTTACCACCCGATTTGCGGACCACTTTGCCATCCACTAATTTGTTAGTACCCTTTATATACGATAAACCGTGTTCCCGCTGTTCCGTATTGTCTACATCAATATGGTTTTTACAGGAGGCAAACAATAAAAGGGATATGGCTAGTATGAATTTCATGGTTTACAGCTTTTTGAACATGACTGCTATGTCAGCAGGATCATCCATCGCGTTTTCAATATTTAATCGCAACGCAAACATTTCTGTCGGTTTCAATCCGGAAAAATTCAGGTCTGTTTTTTCCCAATACAATGCTGAATCAAACTCCTTTACCACTTTTAAAACCGTGTAAGCCTTGTCAATAATACAGAGCGAGTAGCGGAGGTTAAGTAATGGCGGATTGGGCAGGTAAATAAAAAGTTCGTTTAATGGATCCGGGCTGGTAGTGGTTGTATACTTGTTTATACTCCAGAAAAAATAACTTTTGTTGTTGATTTTTTCAATCTTTTTTGTTTTATCATAATCGAGCGTAAACAATAATTCATTGTCCAGGGAGTAAAACGCATAGTTGCTTATTTTGCCATTTTTGAAACTTTGAGAAGGGCCGGTTAGTAAATCATAGTAATAGTTTTGCTTTTCAGTGATCTTTCCGGTCGTATCGTAAACGATTAACTCTCCGTTTATTTTTCCGTTTTCATATTTTATTTTCGTTTCCGGTCGTCCATTTTTATAATAATCTGTCCGCGGACCATCCAGCACACCGTTTTTGTAGCTGGCCACTATAACCAGCCGGTTATGTGAGGTATCATAAAATCGGATCAGCCCGTTGAAAACGGTATCTTTTGAAATATCCCCTTCTGCATAAACATCTTCAACCAATACTCTTCTTTTGTTGGTTTTGCTGCAGGAGCAGATCAGCGATAGTATTAAAATAGCCGAAAGTATAAAAGGTTTAGTACACCGTCTCATTCAGCAAACTATTTTGTTATGCCCGTAATTGGTCATAAAGTAAATTTAATTCATATCCATCAATCTCTTCCAGCTGCGGTTCTTCAAGAATCAGCTTTTCGATGGCTTCCGCAAAGGTCTTTTTCACGTCCTCCTGTTGCAGCCATTTCCTGAGCAGATCAGCCAGTTCTTTTTCGCCAAATGCATTTGAAAGTGTTGACGGATTATTTTGGTTAAAACCATGCAGGTAAAGATCCCGGAAATGGAGTACACTTTCCTTACCAGTATCATTTTGCCAATAGGTTAATAAGTTACTGATATCAAAACTGCCACTCCAAAGCATGATGAGTATACTGTCAATACGTTCATTAAAAGCGGGAATTGGATACACGGAAAGGCAATGGCTGAAAAGATCAACGGCGTATTGTTTCAGTAGTTCCTGTTCCTGCACCGTCCATTCGCTTTTATCAAAAGGAGTCAGTCTAGAAAAGGATAATTCTGCTGAATGGGAAGGAAACCGGAATTGTCCGATTAAATCGAAGTACCGGGGTAGAAAATACTTTACCTCATCAATGCTTGTTTTGGCGGGTTTGGCACTGTCGTTATATTTTGCCAAAAATTCTGCTGTAATTTCTTTCAAGGGCAGGGTTGCCAGGGTATTTTCTTCTTCCGGGGTCATACAGCAATCCGTACAAACGTCAAGTGGTCTTGCCGGCTTATATTTAGCAAAGACTTTGTATGATCTGTCAATGGTTTCCTGCAACACGGGTATAAGTTATAAAAGAGAGAATCATTATTTGAAGGTAAGAAAAATACAGTGTATGCTTAAGCATCCATCGACCAGCGTGTTCGCCGGGCAGAAGCCCTCATCGTTAGAATGGAATAGTACTAAGAACCCTTGTCACCCCGAAGCGCAGCAAGGGGTGGTGGACGTGTGTAATAGAAGTATATGGAGATTCCGACAAAGGAGAAATCTTGTATTGAACGAAATCTCCAAGAACAGCCAGATCCCTCACTTCGGTCGGGATTGAAGTGGAAGTCTGAGTAGGGTGCATTATCCCTCGCTACGCTTCGGGATGACAAAACAGCCCTTTCGCCGGAGTTTCATGTAATGAGGACAAAGTGCGCCCGTACTCCTTACTCCGTTTTTACAAACTCCGCCGGTTGTTCCTGCGTCAGTATTACTTTGGTTACCTTCCCGTTTTCAATCACGAATTCAGCGGTTGTTTTAACCCGTTTGATATCCGGTAAAAAGAAACGGGTCTCGGTCAGGGCCATAAACATCAGGTAGGAGCCGGTTCCGTTTGACAGGTCGCCGTAGATACGGCCATTGGCCCTGTAAATTTTAATGCTGACGTTATACTTTTCGTTTTTATAAGTGCCCACATACCGGTCAAGCGATTTCCCGCTGAGGCTGATTTCCTGCTGTTCGTTTTCTGCAGTAACGCCTAAGAGAATATCGGCAACACGTTGAAAAAAGCGTTCAAAATCAGCGGTCTCACTGTTGCATAATAAACTAATGAACAGGTCCTCTTTCGGATAATACATTTCAACCGCCCTGAAACCATCAATCGCCCCGCCATGTCCGATGGAATTGATGCCGCTCTGTGTTTTATTAAATAACCCATAACCATATTCAATAGGTTTTCCATCAGCCAGTGTATACGGCTTTATGGCTTTTAAAAAAGTCTCCTTCTTTAACAGTTTTCCTTCATACAGCGCCTTATGCCATTTGTATAAATCAGCCACCGTTGACCGTAAGGCACCGGCTCCATACACGAGCGACATGCTGATAAAATCGGTGTTCCAGTATTTTCCGTCAGCCAATGAATAACCGCTGGCCCGGTTGGGGATAATCTCGGTATGGCTTTCATAATAGGTGGAGCTAAGTCCGGCCGGTTTAAAAAGGTTGTCCCGGAGATACTGCGGGTACGATAATCCGGATACCTTTTCAATGATATACCCTAAAATGAAATAATTAGAATTGCTGTAATTATACCGGGTGCCGGGTTCAAATTCCAGGGAAAGCCGGTCGATGCTGTCAATAACTGTTTTGGGGAAGAAGTCAATCCGCATTGGATTGGGCAATTTTGCGTCGATCTCTTCATACCCTTTAATACCGGAGGTATGGGTGAGTAAGTTTTCAATGGTTATTGTTTTTCCTTTGAAACGGAAGTCTTTAATGAATTTTTGAATAGAGTCAGTCAATGCGATTTTTCCCTGTTCAAACAGTTGGAGAATGGCCACCGCGGTGAATTGCTTGGTAATGGAACCAATCCGGAAGACCATCCCGGCCTGCATGGGCACATTCAGTTCGATATTGGTGGTGCCATAGCCTTTTTCCAGTAATACTTCCCCTTTCTTCGCTATTAATACTGCACAGCCGGGGGCATAGGATGGGTAATTGTCAGCAATGAATTTGTCCACCTGCTTTATCATTTCTTTGTCCTGTTTACTTTGTCCGAAGGAATCCGTAAACAATCCTGTAAGTAGTATGAAAAGAAGGTAGCGCATACTCGTATTTATATTAGGTAAGATATTTCTTTTCCTGCAGTCATCATTTACTTTCCTGTTTCCCGGTCAAACACCCACACACTATGATGATCACGGGGACGACCGGTGAATACCTCATCGGCGATGAGTTCGTTCTCGTTGGCGCCGAATTTGTAATTCACAATATTGAGGAAGTTCTTTCGCCACATAGTGGCGATCAGGCTGTTCTCTTTTTGCTCGAGCTTTCCTTTAAAAATCAGTTTGACCTTACGAGTCCTGCCATCGGCCTTCATCTTGAAACCGATCTTCTTTTCTTTTTCACCATAGATATGATAGATCTTGATGCGGAATTTGTTGCCCTCTTGTTTGATCCTGAAAATACTTCCGGTCAGGCCCTCAGACGGATCTTCTATTTTACTTTTTTCTTTATTCATTACCCAGGTGCCGGTGAAGTTGGGGGCTTGGGCGATCGCGTTGGATTGAATGGCAAGGACAAGCAGGATTGTCCAAAGCAGAATGGAGATTTTTGGCATGGCAGTGGTTTGTCACTAAAGTTCGGACTGCAATGTATTGCCGGCACACAAGGAATTGTTAAATAAAGCACAGGCGGTTAAACTCCATTTTCAACCATCTTCTTATAGTCGGGTTGTATTAAGAACTTTAGAATTACGCTGAGTAAATCCCGGCTACTTAAAATGACAGATGATCTAAGAAACCTTGTCACCCCGAAGCGAAGCGAGGGGTGGTGGTGAAGGCAGATGAAGAAAAGGGAGATTCCAAAGTTTACCCTGAGTTTGTCGAAGGGAAGGAGGAATCTGGTATTTTTAGGGACTGTGGGTTATTCTTCTTTACAATCCGGCCCGTTTCCCAAGGATATCAAAGGTGTTACTTAAATCCGGGCACAAACCCAAACAAGGCACTAATTGCAAAACCAGTTGCAAATATCCCTCCTGCTATTAACAAGATCAATATAAAGAAATTAAACCCAAATTCGCTTTTCAACACAAACTCTTCCGGATGATCTGAATTATAGATGACTTTTGTAGGTTCATTAAGTTTTTCAGAATAGGTACGGATTTTACTTAAATCAGACGAGCCGTATACCCATGGTTTTTCTGTTATTGATTTTCCATCCGCCGTATTGAATTCCATTACCGGTGTTTTATAGCCTTCGTCATCTGTTTCGTAGGATAAAATTTTAGCATTACATTCAACACCAGACCTATAGAGTTTCCATAGTTGAAAAATAGTAGTAATTCCAAAGTATAGGAATATAAGACCCAGTAATAAAAAACAAAGACTGGGTCTTATATAGCCTAATGCCAGGTATGCAATTCCAATGAATATCCGGTATTTTATTATAAAGCTAAACACTACAATAGGATTTGGCTTGTGAAACGTTGATACTACAATTATAATAAAGGGCTGGGTGATAGCTTTTTCCTCTTCATCCATTCTACAATCCTACCACCATCTTCTTCCCCTCATACTCCACCTTAAGTACATCACCAGCAGAAGGCTGATCTCCGATTCCTTGTTTTTCGTTAACAAGCACTATACGGAAGATTCGCTTTTCCAGCATACCAGGGTGCTTGCCCGTACGATCGGCAATGGTCAACTGTTTCTTTTTATCATTCCAGGAAAAACGGATCTCGCTGTACTGGCCTCGTTCATAATTGTAATTGTCGTTCTCATCTTCATACAACACAAACGCTCCATCGGCTCCGGGATAAATGCGGAGTTCGAGGTCATCCCATTTCTTTTCGGTGGCATATTGTACATCAGGACCCATGGGCAGGATGCTGCCGGCCTTTACATAGAGCGGTACTATATTCAGCGGGGTTTCTTTAGCAATGGTTTGTCCGCCAGTATGAGAGGTGCCGGTCCAGAAATCAATCCAGTTGGTGCCGGCGGGCAGGTACACCTGCTTTGAACGGGTAACGGAATAGTCGGGCGTGTAGATCGTGTCTTTGCCATTTACGCCCGTTGCCTTTGCATACTGACGTTCCGTTACCGGGGCTACCATCAGGGAGCGGCCAAACATAAATTGGTCATTGATATCGAGTGCTTTTTTATCATTGGCAAAATCCATCACCAGGGCCCGCATCATGGAGGAGTGATTATGGGTCACTTGCCAGGACGTGGAATAGATATAGGGCAGTAAGCGGTAACGGAGACGGATATATTTTTCTATAGCATCATACACGGGTTCACCCTTGCTGCCGAACTGGTAGATCTCACGGGGTGCATCGGTGCCGTGTGAGCGCATCATGGGACAAAAAGTACCGAACTGCAGCCAGCGGGTATAGAGCTCGCGGTAATCGGCATTGGCGAGGGGTTTGCGGAACTGACCGAGAAAGAAACCGCCGATATCACTATTCCAGTACGGAATACCCGTGAGAGAGAAATTGAGACCGGCGGAAATCTGATTGCGAAGGGCAGACCAGGAAGCCGTCACATCGCCCGACCAGGTATTGGCGCCATAGCGTTGTTGTCCCGCAAAAGCGGAACGCGTAAGAATGAAAATGCGTTTGGACGAATCCACCTGTCGCTGATGTGTATACACACCGCCTACGGTCATCAGCGGAAAGGCATTGCGTACTTTGCGGAAGGAACCGAGATATGTTTTGTTGTTCAGATCTTCATCTTTGAAGTCCATATGATCGGGTTCGGAGGAATCCATCCACCAGGCATCGAGACCGAGGGCATGCATTTTACTTAGATATTTCCAGTAGATATCTCTTGCCTGCGGATTATAGGGATCGTAAACTTTGACACCGGAGGGATACTCCCGCAGCGGCGGCCATTTGTCCACCCCGGAGAGCGGCCAGGTACCGAAATTCATCAGGGCTTTGATGGAATCCAGTTCGCGGTATTGTTTGGTCTCGGGGCCAAAAGAGTTCCAGATGGAAATGGCCATGTGCGCATTGAGACCATGGATATCGCTGATCATTTTTTTGGGGTTACCGAAGTCAGGATTGAGAAATTCCATCGCATTCCACAAATAATTGCTGCTCCAGTACTGCCAGTCCTGGATGATGCCATCGATCGGCACGCCTAATTGACGATAACGACGCACTACTTCCACCGGTTCATCCTGTGTCTTGTAGCGTTCCTTGCTCTGCCAGAAACCAAAGGTCCAGAGCGGGAGCATGGGCGAAGCACCGGTGAGGGTACGCATACCCGAAATCACGGCATCTGCGTTTGTTCCTTTGATAAAGTAGTAGTCGATCCCTTCGCCCACTTCAGAACTGAAGGAAGTGGCGGAAGGATCATCGCTGAAGACCGTGGGCGAATAATTATCCCAGAAGATCCCATACCCTTTTGCTGAGAGCAGGAAGGGCACATAGTCATCGGTATTGTCCTGGATCATTTTCAGCGTAAGGTTACGCTGGATCATTTTTCCTTTTTGTTGCTGTCCGAGCCCGTAAATCGCTTCGTCTGCATCCAGCAGGTAGGTTTGTTTTACACTTAGTGTTTGATTACCGGCATCGTTAAAGGGACTGAAGCGGGCACCGTCAGCTTGTTCACGCAGGAGCAAGGTGCCATTGGCTGAGGTAAATGTAAGCGCACCGGTATTCAGGTCCAGCGCTGCATTCAGCTCTGTTGTTTTCAGGGTTACCACCGTACCCTTTGTTTTAATTGTGAAGGGAGTGGTCACCGGGCTTGTGGTAACCGAGAGGCTTTGCGGGTTGAATGTTTTCTCCTTTGGGTATTTTTTTACGCGGATAGTACCAGGGCTATATACCTGCAGTTCGGTCATATGGTCTTTGCAGGTGATGGTGATGCCGGTGGGGATTTTGGTGACAAGTGTTTGCTGGCAATGGGTGATAGCCGTAAATGAGATCGTAAGCAGGAGAAGAGCTGGTTTCAGGAACTGATTCATATTGGCCGTTTTATAAGAACAAGTGATGATTACATAGAATTGGTATTAAAGGTAGAGAATGTTGTGCTAAGTCATAAGTTGCACCTGTGTTCATGCCATAAAAGCGGGAGCACAAGGGCCGTCTGCCAATGGCGGGCATTTAGCTAGGACGAAGCTACCGGTAAGGAGTAGTGGCGGTTTAATCCATCCCGATCTTTTGTGCCTTCCGGGCAATCCGGACGATATCATCCAGTACGGAATAAAGCGCATAGGCAGATAGTTTTTTACCGGCCTGCCTGGCTTCTGTTAGCCGTTTCTCTAAATCATTTGACTTTTTTGAAATATCACTGACTGCTTCTTTTATGGAGGCGAACAGTGCTTCATAATGGGCCCGGCGAGGATTTCCGGAGGAATATTTAAAGGAGTATTTATCAATATCATCGGCCATTGTCTGGGTGAGACTGACTATTTTATTGTACTGATCGATTTGTCGGTTCAGTTCCCATTTTTCCCCATCCGTTCTGGCTTCGTTGGCCAGTCGCTGTACTTTATTTGCAAAGTCTTCCAGTACCGATCTTCTTTTCCGCATCGCGGCATCGTTATCGAAGTTTTCATTGGTGTATTTGGTATCTTTCTCTTTTTTTACGACCTCATTTTTTTTACCGGTTTCTTTTCGTTCTTTTTTGTATTCCGCATAACCTTTTTCATCTTTTTCCGTAAATACCACTACGGTGGCATTTACTGTTTTACGGTCCCGTGAATTGATCCAGGCGTTGTCCACATCCCCGATGCAATTCGTGTAACTCAACCGGTAGGTACCCATCGTGGAACCATTTGTTGACGGTTTTATTAGCTGGTCCATTCCTGTAAAATCCAGCTGAAACTCCGCGTAATTATCTGCACCTTCGGTGAGCACATAGATATACCTTCTCATTTCCGGCGGATAGGATAACCGGAGTAAAAAGGCCATTCCGGCCGGTATTTCCTGTTTCAGGATTTCCTGCTGTACCACCCGACCGGGCTTTGATTTGAGCTTCTTGACCGCGGCGATAAAGTTTTTCCGGGTCTGTTCATCATCTTCCGGGTCGATGGTAAAACTCAGCACATCTTCTTTTTCACTGCTCTTGCCTTTTGGAGGTTGTTTCCCATTATTATTGCCTTTCACCACTTCATCATTTGTACCCGGCTCCTGTTTATTTCCGGCTGCACCTTTCCAGTCTTTTACAATAGCTACTTCTTCGCCACCGGGAATATACATGTAGAAGGGTTTCTTAAAATCAGCCTGGCCAAGGTGCTGGTTATCTTCCGGTCTCACTTCGAGTAATATATTTTTCTTTTCAATGGTAGCGATTTTCCAGCAATGCAGTTTCCGGGCATATTCACCAATTACAGCCGTGTCATAGCTTGACAGGACGCCGATCATGAAATACGGCCAGTTATTGACATTCACATTTTCAATGATCTGGGCAGCCTTCACCTTGCCAAACCATTTATTCAGGCTGTCAATCACTTGTTTTTTTTCAAATGCAGGATCAGTACCCAGGTAGACATTACACATGCCTGTAAATTCCGCTTTTTGTCTTTTCTGGGCATGGACGGATGACTGAATGAGAAACAAAATAAGGAAGCAGGCAATCAGATTTATTTTTTTAATACATGTTGCTTTGATGGCAGAAAACATGAAAGGCAGTTTTTACATTAATATACGCGTAATTGTACAGCACGTGACTGATTTTTTCAGCAGGTACTGCGCTGCACGTTACTACTAAAATAAATATTCCCGGAGGTAAGGGAATACCCGTTTCGTGGTATTTCTTAGGGTATGGGGAATTGGGGGCCTGAGATTTGTTGACTGAAAGACAAGGAGTTGGAGGACTGGCCGGGGTTTGCTGGGGAGTTCATTCGGGAATCAGCATTTTGTAAAGACTCATTATCAGGAATCAAACTTCGAACCATCCCACTCCACTCCCGGGGGGAATAATTCCGTCTTTCTTTTCTTCATTTCCCCGGCGATCAATGCACTCTCTCCGCCTTGTTCTTCCAGTTTTGAAATAATGTTCAGGTAACTCGTTTCATCCCTGTTCTGGCTTAACTTAAATACATTGTCGATTTTGTCGGCTTTGATCTCAAATCCCGCAATGGCCGGTAACATTTTATTGACATAGGAGGCCGGCAGGTTGTCGATAATCGTTAATGACTCCTTGTTTCCCTTTTCAAATTTCAGGGTGAATTTTCGCATAAACTGAAATAATTCATCAGCGGACATGAATTTTATCGGTCCGCTGATATGCACACTCATATAGTTCCAGGTAGAACCTCCTTGCTGATTCGTGTACCAGGTGGCACTTACATAGGTACTGGGACCGGTAAACACAACTAATGCGTTGGGATTTTCCACTAACGCTTTATGGTGGTCCGTATTC
>Ga0209480_10002032_pt1 | contig 14229 bp, 17 predicted proteins | sample JI61114C2DNA_FD_187501 | JGI IMG/M metagenome (GOLD analysis project Ga0209480, IMG submission 187501) | Wastewater effluent complex algal communities from Wisconsin, to seasonally profile nutrient transformation and Carbon sequestration -... | ecosystem: Engineered > WWTP > Effluent > Algae...
CGGCGAGAAGAAACGCGACTACCGCCTGACGCACGCAAAACCGCGGGTCGAAATGTTCTTCCAGTGGGTGGCCCGCCAGTTTGAAAACCAGGGCTTGCTACCGAGCAGCCCGTTCACCAAGGCCCTGGCCTACGCCCGAAACCGACGAAACGGACTGGAAGTCTTCCTCACCGATCCGGATGTCCCCATCGATACGAACCACCTCGAGCGGGCGCTGAGGGCAATTCCAATGGGGCGGAAGGCATGGATGTTCGCCTGGACAGAACTCGGCGCCAAGCATATTGGCATCGTTCAGAGCCTCATCGTCACCTGCCGCCTGCACGGCGTCGATCCCTACGACTACCTGGTCGATGTGCTACAGCGCGTCGGCCAACACCCCGCTGCCGACGTCCACCTGCTCACCCCCAGGCTGTGGAAGACCCACTTCGCCGCCAACCCGCTTCGTTCCGACCTCTACAACATCGGAAAATAGCCGGCAATCACGCCGCAGGCTTAACGCTTACGTCCTTTCCACACATCTGCGGCAACCACTGCCAATCGCAACGATAGAGGCCACACTATTAACCCGGCCCTTAAATAGCCTTGCTATGCAGCATAGGCGGCCAGAGGGTGCTGGAAGTAGGATTGAACCCGTCCGGGGATCTGGGCGATGCGTTTCATGATCCGCATCGCCTTCTGCATCAGGTCATTGTCGTTGTCGCTGGCCGGCTCCAGGCGCAGGGACGTTTTGAAGTCGTGGTTCAGGTACTCGTCGGGGTTGGATTCAGGGGCATAGGGCGGCAGGTAGAACAGTTCGATCTTGTCCTTGAGGGGTTCCGCCCAGTCCCGGACAATTTTGGCGTGATGGACCCGCAGGTTGTCGACGATCAGGAAGACCTTGGCCGTTGCATCCTCCAGCAGATGCGCCAGAAACTCGATGAAGCGCTCGGCGTTGATTGTGCCTTCGACGATCTGGAAACTGATCTCGCCGCGATTGGTGATGGCCGAGATCATTGACAGCTTGCCCCAGCGAGCGGGCATTTCCAGCACCGGGGTGCGCCCGGCGGGCGCAAAGCCGCGAATCCAGTGCGCGTCCTCCTTGACCGCCGTCTCGTCGGCCCAGTAGATCGCGGCCCCTTCGGCCTTGGCGCGGGCGGCAATCGCGGGATAGGTCTCCCGCAGCCAGCGCTGGACCCGTTCGGGGCACTGCTCCAGCGCGCGCTTGACCGGACGCTGCGCGGTATAGCCCCAGCGTGCGAGGTATTTCCCCACCAGCCGGTCGGACAGTTCGACGCCGAACTGGGCCTTGATCAGCGCCTGAATCGCCCGCCGCGTCCACAACGCGAAGGGCAGCGACATCTGCGCCGGGAGCGCGCCGACGATGCGCTGGCGAATCCACACTTCCTGCGCCATCGTCATCTTTCGACACATTCCGGGCTGACGCCCTCGGGTCTTCTCCACCAAGCTCCCCGCCCCTGCCGCACGCGCCTTTCTCAGCCAGCCTTCGACCGTTCGGACGTGCACGCCGGCAATTGTCGCCAGCTCGGCCGCCTTCAGCCCGGACTGCGTGCGCAGCCGAATCACCATCTTCCGGAGCGTGTCCCGCCCCTCGGCCCCGAGTTTGCGTGCGTCGATCTTGTCCATGCCTGGATCATAGCAGAATGGGCATATTTAAGGGCCGGGTTAATAGGAGGGCTAAACGCAAACACAGTGTCACGCAGAAATAAAATGCGACGTGCAGGAAAAATGGGTGTCGGTCTAAGCTAGCGGGAGTTTTGGCACCGGCAAGCAACCTGGATGGCGGGACATAACTCAACCAGCAAGCGCATCCATCTCCAGTCAGAGTGCCGAAGCCTCTCGCCCAAAAGTGACAAACCAGATGGTCATGAGGTTTTTGCTCGATTGATCAGGGGGCGGCAGATGCTGAGGGAAGAGACTATTTCTGAAGATTGGGGCGGCCGGAATTCACGCCTGCAACACCTGAATTCCGGCCAGGGCGCCCAGTGTTTCAGTCTTCGCCCTTGAGCCCCATGAAGAACTTGTAGGCTTTGGCTTTGTTGGTCTTCTTGGTTTCTTTGCTCCAGGAGCGGATCAACTCGCCATGTAATTCCAAACCGATTTTGGGCACCAGCACCCATTCCGCTTCGGAATACTCGCCTTTCGTTGCATTGAAGCCTTTGCCGAATTTTTCGGCGAGCTTCTTTTCACTGAGATCACTCAGTTGAAAACGAACCTTGCCGGCTGGGTCGAGGGCCTGTATCAGCACTTCGTTTTGCGCCTTTTTAGCTTTGTCCATGGCCTTCTGATCGACTTCCATGAAGCCGTAGCCCGCGGCCCGCTTGGCGCCGATGCCAGACTCTGTCAGTGCCTTCTGAAGTAACTTGAGAGCCAGATCGGTCCAGGCAGCATCCCCTTCGACGACGAAATGAAACCCACCACCAACGGCGATCTGCACATTCGGAATCGGACTGTCGAAATCCGTCGCTTCGCCCTTTCCGGCGTAGTACTGCTGATGATGGACGGTGACCACATCCCGGACGAAGGGCCTCGGCGCACTGTCCGGAATCCACCAAGCGTCGTGCCATACCAGGCTTCCTGCGCCCGGCACACGCTTGGCCGCCGCCGCGGTAGTTTCGTCTTCTCCAAAGAGCGCAGCCAGGTATTCGACCGGCACGCCGATGGCCGTGGCGTGGGCTCTCACTGCGCCCTTGACCGATGAGCCAGGAATCATCGGCATGCCGTAGCTGTGACTGGTACAGACTCCGGTTTCGATGGCAGAGGCTGTGCTGAAGCCAATGAACAGGCGCTGCGGAAGCTGCATGTAGAGGCTGCGAAAACGTGCCGTGTCGGCCGTCAGCTGTTTCCAGCGCTCATAGGCCAGTTTGTAGAGGGGCGATGGGGTCTGCTCGCACGCCTTATCGAGATGCCCACCCTTGCTGCCGTGCTCGTCCTGACTGAACTCGTTCCAGCCACGACTGAGCCACAGCCCCACATGGGGAGAGTTCGCCTGGCTCACGGCGCCCTGGAGGGTCTTCCTCATCAGTTGCAGGTTCATTCATTTTCCCCGTCGGTGGTCTGGGCTCCCAGAAGACCCTGGGCATAGCGCTTGAACCAGCCGGCCGCGTCAAGCGTGCGACGCGTCAGGTGCTGGTAGTCGCCCAGATCGCTGGAGATGATTTTTAAGTGAAAGGCCTCACCATCTCCTTCGCCAAGCACATCAGCGATCTCATCAAGGTAGCGCAACTGCTCGTCTTTCTTCTTGGCAAGCACGAAGCCTGTGGCCTGGGCCAGCCCCGACTGCAGGACCATAACCGGGAAGTTCAGCGCCAGCGCGCCATATTTCTTGGCTACGGAACTGTCCTTGACCGCTGCGACCTTGGCGTAGGCCGCCTTTGCATAGCCTTGGGAACGTGTCTGCATTCGCTCTCTCCTCAGGCGACCAGGAAGCGACACAGGCCGCGGCCGACGGTGTGCTTACCGCCGATCTGCAGAGCCAGTTCCTTCTGCGACAACAAGGCCGCGAGGTCGGCCGCGGTGGTGTCGTCGTCCTTGTTGCGGGAGCGGGAGATGCCCATCACGCCCCACAACACCGCTTCTGCGGGCAAATTTTCCTCGTACCACAGCGCGCCTTTCGCCACAGTGCGAGTGGCTTCGTCGATCCGGATTCGCGCACGGATCTCGGTGGCCGTATCGGCGAGGAAGGAGAACACCTGGTCGGGCAGGATCGCGAAGTGTTGCCTGAATTCCTTCTGCCATTCCGGTTGATCCGGATAGAGGCCAACTGCAATGCATTCGGACCAGGCGGTGATCGCGGCATCGTTGGGGACAGCGTTGAGGTCCAGATCTTCGAGCAGCACCTTGTTTCCGCTGACGAGCAAGCTATCGACGGTCACGGCTACCTGGTCTTTATTCAGCGTCGGTACGGTCGCCGTGAGGCCCAAATCGCGGGCGTAGTGCTTGAGGATGAAGGGGCAGGTCGCAAAGGCCACCACGCCGCTGAAGGAGCGAATCGGCAGGATCAGCAGATGCGCGTCACCTACGGCCAGAGCGCCCGCATGGATGTCGCCGTCGAGTGCGGATTCCGGCCCAAAGAGGGTCTTGATACGGCGCATATCAAGACCCGGCAATTGGGCGAATTCGTCGCGCAGAACGCCTTTGAGCGCAGAGCCTGGCACCAGCGGCAGGTTTGTCGCGCGGGCGCGGGCGATGGGCAGGTCGACGACACCAACGCTCTGGCCCGTACCGACATGCAGCGCGGAGAGTGCGTGCAAATGGAATATTTTTTGTTGCATGACAAATCCTTTTTATTGATGTGCGGGCGGGAGCCAGGCGGCGGGCAGTGCAAGTCCGAAACCGTCATGTCGATCCTGCGTATGATCGGAAACAGGGCGAAGCCACAGCTGGTCGAGGAAGCCGGAAGGCGGATCACCAAGCAGCTCAAACCAGTACACGGCGCCCGGAGCGACAGCCTTGCGCATCGCGCGTGCCTTGTTGGTGGCGAGATCCCAGCCCGAGACCGGCAGCCAACGCTCGATAGCGGCGGCCCTGAGTCGTAGCGACAAACCCGGACAAGCTGGTGGTTCGCCAGACAGCGTCTGTGCGTCTAACCAGCCGGGCAAATGCCCTGCCGAGAAGATGGCTGGTGTGGCCAGCGTCAGGCGCAGGCCTTTGGCGGCGCGGATCTGCGCTTCGAGTTCATGAGGCGGGGCGGGCCAATGGTGCCCGGTTTCCGCCGCGTGAAGGCGCGAGAGGCGGCGTTCGCCGCCGAAGGTGGCCAGGGTGCTCGCCAGTTTGACTTCCCCGCGGCCCAGAAACACGAGGTCGTGCGACTCCCAGCCCTGTTTGTCCCGACATGCGGTCAGTTCAATACCTCCGGTCTGGAACAGACGTCCGTCGTCAGCCGCGTAAGTCTTGCGATCGAGCGCCACATGAGTGCGATCTTCCGTTGCCAGCGAGGCCAGACCTTCAACCTCGAGTTGATGGAAATCCAGTTCGGCTCCGGCACTCCATTCGATTACGCGCTCAAGCGGCCAGAACTGCGGGCCCATTACGGGCTTGCCATCAAGTGAGCGGGTCATTTGCACCGGCAGAAGCGCTTCAGGCAGATCACAACCGGCGCCCGACGGCAAGCGAGCCGGTGCGAGACGGATCACACAGGTATCAGCACCGTCCTTCAGATACAAGGCATCGTTCGGTTTGGGCAGTAGCGGCACGGTTCTGCCATCCGCTTCGCGCCTCGCCAGCAGAGGGCCGGCTACGGCGATCTGACGCAGCGCATCGGAGAAGCCCTCCTTTTGCTGGTCCGCATAGAGGGTTCGGACCAGACCGGCCAGGCTGGAAGGGAGGGGGAAGGCCGCGCCGTCGGCGCCGGCTTGCGAACCGAACGGTTTGCCGGAGCGGAACACCAGCGGAGCGAGGGCTTCGATCAGATAGTCGTGGGGCATCATTCGTCTCCGATGTCGCGTGCTGTGTGGGCGGCGAGCCAGCGTGCAACGATCAGTTCGTCAGCCAGCTTGGCGAGGCCGATCTTCTGGTTTCGGGACTGGAGCCTGGTCTTCATTTCCTCATCCAGTGGTTTGCCGGTTTCCGTGCGGGTACGCTCCAGCAGGCGCACGAACTCGGCGTGTTGAATGCCGTGTTCGGGCTTGATGTTTTCGGGCTCGTCGTCGATCAGCGCGAACGCGGTGCGCTGCTGAACCTGGCGGGCATCGTAGGCTAGGCGGCTGGGTAGCTGGCGCGCGCCCTGTTGATAGGAGGTCTGCCAGAAGGCAAAGTCTCCCAGCGCCGCAGCATCGTCCCAGCGCATGCGCAGCCTGGTGATTCCGCCGGAGCGCACACGCAAGGCGATCCCGAGAGCATTGCGTTTTTTGTCGTCCGGGCAATCGTCGCCCTTGGCTATTTTTTCAGCCTGGCCTGCCAGGGTGCGCAAATTGCCAAGCGGCTCCATGATGTGTCCGATGGTCAGACCGACGCTTAACGTGGGCAGGTTCGTTGCGCCCAGCGCCTCGGCGACGGGCTGCAGAAAGTCGGCAAAATCTTTCTGCAAGGCATTCGCGCATTTGTAAGCGGATTGCAGCGGCACAAAAGCCAGCACATCGTCGCCCCCTGCATAGATGGCGTGGCCAGAGAACTCCTTGACACGGCCGCGCACACTTCCCGCAAAGTCCGACAGGGCCCGAGTGATGCGGATGTGATGTTCGCGATCTTTGACTTCACCCAGGAGGGCACCCATCTTGTCGCCATCTGCGAGCAGGATCACGCCGTAGGGGCAGGGCTCGCCGCAGCGGTGCCACACGCCCTTGAGCACGTTCCGCAGGGCCTGCAGAGCTTCGGCCTCACCGTTGTCAGCATCGCGCAGCGCCGTATCGAGCCGCGAGCGGTAAAGCAGTTGCGCGTCGAACGGGAAGGCCTTGAAGCAGTCCCCGTTACCGGCAACACGAGTCGCCAGACCGGCGCCGACTAGCGGCTCATAAGCATCAATGAGCGCCTGACGGTCCATTTCGGGCAGGGCTTCGATCCATGCATGGGCGGCGAGGCGAGTGTATGGCGTGAATTGGTCGATGTTGCCGCCCGTACGTTTGGCGATACCTGCGCAGTCGAGTTGTTCGCCACCGCTCAGGCCCAGCTTGCGGCGCAGGGTATGACCCGGTGAGTCCTTGGCGAGCACGGTTTCACGGGCTCCGTCGAGGGAAGACTTCGGAAGGCTGAAGAAGGGGGTTTCATTCGCACTGCGTGCCGAAGGCTGGAAATCCCGCGTCGCCTTTCGGGCGGCGAGCGCAGCCGAAGCCAGCTTGACCGCCGTGTCGTAGCCCGCTTCGCCAATACACGCCCAGGCCGCGTAAGTTTCGACGTAATCGTTGACTTGTGCCTGCCAGATGTCGTCGCGCAGGGCGCCTGGGTCCTTTAGCTCCTTGCGGGCGCTTTCTGCGATTTCGCGGAAGCGACTGCGCGCCGCCTGCTTGGCTGTTTCCATCAGAGCCCGAACGGCAGCCTCGTCCGTCTTTTCAACGACGGCCTGAACCTTGTTGCCGACCGAAAATTCGCTGCCGGGTGAAAGATCGCCGCCCGGCGCCGGGAAGATCAGTTGCGCGCCGCCATCCTGCAGCGCTTTGGCCGCGGCCTTCGAGATTTCCGACAACAGCCAAGAGCCGCTCCACAGATCGCGGCTACGCCGCGCCGCGGTGATGAAGCTCTGGACAGGGCCCAGGGCGAGCAAGAGAAGATGGTCACTCATTGAAACAACTCCTGCCTATTTAGCGAAATATTTGAGAAATGCCGACAAGGCATCCTGACCATGCTGCGCCATCGGCTCAATCTGCGCAGCCTGTTCCGGTCGCCACCATTGCTGCGGCGCGGCAATGGTGCGATCCGGCATGACGAGGCGCATTTCCTTCACGTGCTCATGGGGCAGCAGCAGGGCGGCCGGATACCACTTGCCGTTTTTGAAATACGGGCGCAGCAGAAGCGGGCTCGCTAGACGATCAAAACCCTCCGGCCCCAGCGTAAAGTTTTGGGGATCACCGGCCTTCTTGTCCTCGTCCTTGAACTGGAAAATGATCGGCAAACCGAAGGCCGCGCGGGGATAGGCTTGTCCGGCCTGATGTTCCGGTGCGTGCCGTGGGGCATGCGTGTTGGTCGCACGCCGGATGGCATCGGGTTCTGGCCACCGGCTTCTGCCCGGACGGCCGTTATTGGTGCCTGTGTTGCGAGCAAAGCCGGGCTTTTGCCGGAAGTCCTTCAGCTTGTTGATCGAAGCCTCCCAGGCGGCACTTGCGTTGTCCTTCGAGGAATTGGTGACCACCAGCCGGCAGCCGGCTACTTTAGCTTCGTCGACACTGACGCACTCGAGATTCTGTATCTGGAAGGCGCCAAGGCCGCGACGGGACCTAGCGCCCACGCCACCGAACGACGCCCACCAGCGCAGGGCTTCATGCACCCGCCCGTCCAGATCCTCGCGCAGGGTAGCGTCCGCTTTGTCCGGGTAATGCAGGCCCAAGTGCAGGGTCCAGGTCAAGCCGGGTTTGGCCAGACTATGCGGGTCCTCCGAGCCCGAACTGGGCCGCTTGCCCTGGGCAGGGAAGAGGGCATAGGGTGCATTGGCCCACTGTGCAGGCTTCGGAATGGACTTCCAGCCGCCACGGTCGCTTTTTTCGTATTCGGCCCAGGGTTCGACTTTAAGATTTGCGATCGCATCGACCCGCACCCAGACATTGCTGGCCTTCGGCGTGTCACCCAGACCGCCCCAGAGTGCAAACTCCCTCTGCCGGATTTCGTCCAGATTGAGCTTGTATTTATGCTGTGCGAGGAGGCGCCACCAGAAGCGCAGATGGCCGCGGATCGCGCTGGCACGGATCGGCATGCGGACGTCGACCTCTCCGGCCTTGACACCCCCGCCGTAGAGAGGGGTTACAAGGGTGCAGGGGTAGTCCTGCCAGCGGATATTCGCGGCGGATTCAGCGAATTGCACCTTGCAAGGGTCCAGATCGGTTGGCGGTTTTCTGAGAGCCATTTCTCAATCCTCAAAGGAAAAGTGGGTATCGATGCGGCCAAAGCCGAAAGCAGTTTTGGCGCCCAGCTGGAGAACTTTTCCGAGGGCCAGGAGGCCCGTGAAGGGGGCCAGATTGCCGCGGTAGATCAAGTGGCCGGTCATGCCTTCGAGCACCATGTTTTGCCCGCTGCGCGATGACTGGCGCTTGACCTGCATCCACTGGATATCGCTGTGCATGAGGCGCACGCTTTCGGAAAGCCGGTGCTGTGATTCGGTGAAGGCGCGTGCAAGCGGGGGGGCTTCTCCGGCGGACTCGCACAACTGAGCAATCCGTTTATGGAGACGGCGCACAAGCTGACTGAATTCGAAGGCGCCACAGCAGGCGACGTTGCCGTCCTTTACGCACAAGGGGGTGAGCAGATCGATACGAGCGAGGTTGGCATTACCGGACGACTGACCTAGCCACAGCTCAGGGCCTGCAGCGGCAGGCCAGGCCGCCAAGCCCGACGCTGCATCCAAAAGGGGGGGCTGCCGCTGCCGGCGACCCGGGCGTCGAGCAGGTGGTAGCGTCCGCGGCGTTCGCCGAGGCCCATTTCGCCCAGCCGGCCCACCGCCTGTGTGCAGGCAACGGCATGCTCGGTGGCGGCGCCAAACAGGGTCAGGCCAAGCTCAAAGTGGTCGCCTGGATTCACCGCAGCAAGCGGCGACTGCAAGGCGTACAGCCGGCCAAGTCGCGCATGCTCGGCAAAGAGCAGATCGAAAACGGCGGGAAAATGACTCTTCAACGCCAGGCCAAAGCCACTCCTCCACAGTGGCCCGGAAAAGAAATCCAGGGCCAGTGTTTCGGACTTCAACCTGAGACGCAGGGGCAGCAAACGAAGAGGCATACCATCCACCTGGACATTGGCATTCTCTGAAACTGAATCCTTCAAGTGCATTCCTTTATTTGATAAAGGCTGATTGGGCGGAACGCACCGAAACGTCGCGCAGACCAGTGGGAGGAGGCATTGGATAATGCCAAAATTGTGAAGCCCCGTTTATCACTTTCGCATATTTATGATCGGCGTGCGAACTGGAGTCCTGGGGAGGCGCGGTTTGTGAACTTCCAGGGCAGGCAAGTCAGAACCGGGCTCATTTGCCGGGGCACGGACTGCCCGAAGCTCAGAACGGTTTCCAGCCAGTCGAACATGGTGGTCTCCTGGGTGGAACGGGGTTCGATGGCTTTATTGTGCATGGCCGGCTCGGGATGAGTCCCTGTGACAAGCTTGCGCCGCGGCCGGCTTCCAGATGTCGCTGCATTTGCAATGGATCAGAAGGTCGCGGGGCGCGGGCACAGAGGATGGTCGCGCAGCAGGGCTGGGGCGGCCTTCAGGCCGTAGAGCATCACCGTGGCACTCAGGCCGGGGCCGCGGCAGACAAGGGGCGTGCGCGCGCACCGCACGCGGGCATCGCACGCGGGCATCGCCCGAGAGGAATCATTAGCATTGGCTTGTGCCCACGCGATTAAGATGCACCGCCCCATTCCAACACTTCCAGAACGATCCCATGCCTGCAACGCTGATTTCCTTTCTCGGTCTGGTGCCCCAAGGCGGCAACTACCACAAAACCACCTATATGCTCGGCGAGCATGTGTTCACGACACCATTTCTCGGAGTTGGCCTGGCCGATGCGCTGCGTGTAGATACAATCCGCATCCTGGGCACGACCGGCAGCATGTGGGATGTGCTTGCCGACTCGCTGGGGGCGACGCGCGACGAGACGACTTGGGTCGAGCTGGCCGACGCCGTCAAGGGAAACCGTGTGGGCAGCACGCTGCTTGCCCGAGTCGAGGCGGAACTGAATGCCCACAGTCGGCGCCGTTTCGAGCTGCGCCTGATTCCCTACGGATTCGAAGAGGGCATGCAGGTCGATATTTTGCAGGCCCTCGCCGAAGGCCTGGGCCATATCGACGACACCCTGTATCTGGACATTACCCACGGTTTGCGCCACCTGCCGATGCTGGGGCTGCTGTCGGCCTTCTACCTCGAAGCCATTGGTCACGCGCAGATCCGCGAGATCTATTACGGCGCCTATGATCCCGCCAATAAGGCGAGCACACCGGTGGTGAGCCTGCGTGGCCTACTGGTGGTGCAGGAGTGGATCCGTGCTTTGGAGCAGTTCGACAAGGATGGCGACTACGGCATCTTCGAGAAACTGCTGGAGCGCGAGGGTCTGGCTGGCAAGCTGCTGGCCGAAGCGGCCTTCCTGGAGCGCATCGGCAACCTGTCGCTGGCCCAGCAAAAGCTCAACTCGTTCTGGAAGGCCACGACAGAGCCCGCTTCTCCGGCGGGACGGATGTTTTTTCCCCAGCTGAAGAAAAGCCTCGAATGGCGGACTTCGGCAAAGCGATCTGAGTGGGAGCGCCGACTCGCGCTGCAGGCGCTGCGCAAATGCGACTACCTGCGGGCCAGCATCTTCGCCTACGAATCAAGCATCTCGAAGCAAGTCGAGCTGAATGGTGGCGACGCGAACAATTTTCAGCGCGACCGCGAGCAAGCTGAGCGGCAGCTGGAACAGGAAACCAAGGATGCCCGCGTCGATCTCAAAAGCGAGCGTAATTTCTACGTGCTGAAGTTCCTGCGCAACCAGCTGGCCCACGGCGTGCGTGCCAATGTAGAGGCGCAAAGCTGGTCTGTTCGCGAAACCGCCAGGTTCGTCGCGGCGCTGGCCGGTAACGAGGAAAGCCTGCGCAAATGGCTTGACCGCGCTTTGCGCTGACACGCATTGCCTCGTACGACGGATTTCACCTGGTGCCGCTCGCGATCACCACAAGCTTGCGACCCAGGAGGGCACAAAGTGCGTGCGCCTACACTCGCTTCATCGGGGCAGAGGCCCCGCAACCCGCGAAGCGGAAAAAGGAGCAAGGCATGGCCCTCGGTATTTCTTCCCTGCGTCTCGCGCTGCAGATCAACGCCACCGGCGCCGTGCTCAGCGCCGAAGTGGCTGCGCTCCCAGCCACAGCGGCGGTTGGCGTCCTCGTGGTAGCAGTCATCGGCACGATCTGGCTGGCTGACCGCTACCTCGGCAAGTCTGGCCGCTAGAACATGGCCCGGCGCGCCCTCCATCTTGCTGCCTGCGACGTGAGCCAGCCGGACCGCCTCGCTGCCGCGCTGGCCTTGGTACGCGACTATGCCACCGGCGGGCAAAAGTCTGTGCATGAAATCTTCATATCACCGGTTGAAAAGCGCGAACTCATCCACGCCATGAGTCTCCTGCTCGACGAGCACAAAGACCGCTTCCTGCTGCTGCAACTGGCCCCCCATGCCAAGAGCCTGACCCAGGGCCGGGCCCGCCCGCCGGCTGATCCGTCCTGTTTCTACATTTCCTGAACCCGGAGTCCGCCATGGCCACGCTCTATCTCGACCGCTCCCAGCTTGAAATTCGCGCCGACAGTGCCGCGCTGGCCCTGTACGAAGGCGGTGAACGTTGTGGCACCGTGCCCTTGCGTCTCATCGAACGGCTTGTCATTCAGGGAAGCCAGACCCGGCTCGACAGCGGCGTGCTCATCAAGCTTGCCGAAGCCGGCATCGCCACGCTGCTGCTCAGTACCCGCGGCAGCCGCCGCGTTGCCCTTGTGCTGGGCCCCGCCCACCAGGACGCCGCAGTGCGCCTGGCCCAGGCCCACCGGGTGACGGACCCGGCCTGGTGCCTGGCATGGGCGCGCGACATGATGGCTTGCAAGCTGCAGCGGCAGCAGCGCCTGCTGCGTCAAGCCCTGATGGATCGCCCCGACGCACGCAAAGCCATCGGCGATGCCCTCATCAGCCTTGCCGCGGTGGCTGTACAGATCCCGGCTTGTCCGGCGGTGACCAGCCTGCGCGGGCTCGAAGGCGCCGCCGCACGGGCACATTTTGGAGCGCTTACGGCGCTCTTTGCACCTCAGCTAGATTTTACGGGGCGCAACCGCCGGCCGCCGCGCGATCCGGTTAATGTCTGCCTGTCGCTGGCCTACACCATGCTGCATTTCGACGCAGTGCGAGCCGCCCATGCCGCCGGCCTCGACCCGCTGCTGGGTTTTTACCACCGACCGGCATTCGGCCGCGAATCTCTTGCCTGCGACCTCATCGAGGTGCTGAGGCCGCACGCCGATGCGTGGGTGTGGCAGCAATTCCGCAGCCACAACCTGCGCGCAGAGCACTTCAGTCAGCACAACAGTGCCTGTGTTCTCGGCAAGGCGGGACGCGAACACTTCTATTCCGCCTGGGAGAAGAGCGCAAAGCTGCCGCGGCGCTGGCTTCGCGCTCGCTGCGCGCGCCTTGCGCGAAACCTGCGCACCGACGGCAGCACCTGGATCGCCAGCCCCGACAACGACGAGGAGTTTTAACATGCCCGTCTTCCCGAACTGCACGGCCGCCTGCGACGCCATCTAGCAGCGAAGAATCAACCATGTCACTGAATGCCCCCCGCGCCTGGCTCATCGCCTACGACATCGCCAACCCCAAGTGCCTCAACCGGGTTAATCCCCTTGTCATCAAGCACTACGTGCCGGTGCAGTACTTGCTGTACTACTTTGAGGGCAGCAGCTACGCGGTGCAGGAGCTGTTCAAGGACATCGAAGCCCGCATCAAGCCCGATGCCGACGATGTGCGTGCCTATCCTCTGCGCGCAACGCCCGACATCGTGACCCTCGGACGCGGCAGCCTGCCTTCGACCCTCAGACTGCTTTCCGCCATCCAGCCCGCGCTCAGCGAGCTACTACAGGGGCAAACAGGCTAAAATACGCGCCTTGGACTGTCCGCAGCAGCACCGCCAAATCCATCGCTTTTTAAAACTGCCGATGTTCGTCAACCACCTCTGCAGGTGTTTGTTTTCAATGTTGTTTTTGGAGCGAGGAGTCCGGAATCCAGCCCTGAAATCAAAGGGATTAAGACGGAATACCACACCTTCGTTCCAACTTTAACATGTCCGGAATCCAGCCCTGAAATCAAAGGGATTAAGACCTTGTTAAATCCCCCAACATACACAAACTCCTCCTGTCCGGAATCCAGCCCTGAAATCAAAGGGATTAAGACAATCAGCATGAACTCTGTCATGCTGAATATTGGTTGTCCGGAATCCAGCCCTGAAATCAAAGGGATTAAGACGGCGGCACGGCGAACGCCCTTGGGGAGGGCGTGGTGTCCGGAATCCAGCCCTGAAATCAAAGGGATTAAGACAGTATGTGCTCGACCATTTCCCGGGCCTGTTCGTCCGGAATCCAGCCCTGAAATCAAAGGGATTAAGACTGCACGGCTCTGGATCACGTGGCACACGTGGCGCGTCCGGAATCCAGCCCTGAAATCAAAGGGATTAAGACCCAAGGCTCCTATGAACCGAGCGCAACCGCTCGGTCCGGAATCCAGCCCTGAAATCAAAGGGATTAAGACAACGCGACCAGATACATCCTCCCTGATATGCGTCCGGAATCCAGCCCTGAAATCAAAGGGATTAAGACCGTTCAAGGGAATCCAGCGCTGCCTTAACGGCGTCCGGAATCCAGCCCTGAAATCAAAGGGATTAAGACCCAGTAGCTTGTAGCCGGCAGCGTTGCCCACATGTCCGGAATCCAGCCCTGAAATCAAAGGGATTAAGACAACGCAGGGCAGACTAGGCTTAGCAGGGTGTTGAAAAACTCAGCGTCCCTCGCGGCTTTTTCCCCTGTCCGAAAAATCAAACTCCAATGAACCCCTCAAATCCGCAGCGCTGCCGTTTTGACGCGTTCATTCTGCTGCCACCCACACCTC
>Ga0209480_10002033_pt1 | contig 14226 bp, 16 predicted proteins | sample JI61114C2DNA_FD_187501 | JGI IMG/M metagenome (GOLD analysis project Ga0209480, IMG submission 187501) | Wastewater effluent complex algal communities from Wisconsin, to seasonally profile nutrient transformation and Carbon sequestration -... | ecosystem: Engineered > WWTP > Effluent > Algae...
CAAGAAAAAAAATATTTTACTCGATCGTTCGGTAGTCGAAAATTTTCTGACAAAGATTTTTGAAATCATCGAAAAAGAAGAAGTTTTAACGGATTTGCGGCACGTTGAAGTGCGCTATCACGCCGAGATCGAATGGGAAAATCTGAATTCTATCAACGGCGAAAGGTCGGGCAAATTGAAATTATTTTCCAACGAATGGCACACGGAAGAGATCGAAGAGTTTATTCAGTTTGAAGCCGAAACTGCGGAAACCGCCGAACGCTTTCAAAAAATTCTTGACCAAAAACCGCATCGCCACGCGCTCGAAATTTATCGGGCGGTGAAAGGTTTTGCGCGAAAATATCTTATCAAAACAAATGAGCGAAGAAACTTTTAATTTGGCGAAATTCAACGAAGATTTGGAAAAGATGAGAAAAGCCCGAGCCGAAGAATCGGCGCAGGCTTCGGCGATCATCGAAAAACATTTCAAAAATGCGGGCTTGCCGTTTCGAAAAACGGGCGAAACAAAGACTTGGGAAAGTTGTAGTTGGGATCTATATCTCAATGTTGACGATCATTTCCGCGACCGAGAAAAATCGCCAATGCTCAAAGCGATGTTTGTCGAATTGGTTGATTTTTGCGAAATCTCGACTTCGGAATCTTTCGCTTATATTATGAAAATTTTGCTGGAAAAATTCACACGAAGCAGGATTAAACCATTTCTTCCGCCAAAAGCGGTCGCCCAATTCGCTGAAATTGATCGAATGCTCGACGACGATCACGAACGGTATTTGGAAATTTTGGATCAGCAAGGTTATTAAAACGAAATTTTATGAAAAGTTGGCTTTACAAAATTTTCGGTGCCGGAAAAATCCGCGAAACGCTGTTAAATGAGATAAAAGGCGAAGAAGTTATCGCTTCGGATGAAGGCATCAAATCTACGCTGACTTACATAAATTTTCGTGCGCCGGGAAGATATTCAAACTGGAAACGCCGCTGGTTTGCGGGCGCGATCATTTTGACGAAAAAACGTTTGATTTTACAGCAATATTCACAGCCCGTGATCAATATTTTATTGACCGACGAGCATTTTACGAAAATAAAAATCTCGCTCGAAACCGAAGATACTCTGCTTTTTGAATTTGAGCCGCATCTTTTTCTCGAAAACTCAACGGGCAATATCGAATGGCGTTGCTGCACGCCGCATGCGAAAATCATTAGCGATCGGCTGAAAATGATGAAATAAATCTCAAAAAAATCTGATTGAATCAGAACTTAGCTTTATGACAAATAACAACGTAAATTTTGACGAACTCGCCGCAAAAGCGTTTGCGCCGACTGCGGGCGAAAGTGATTTTGAAAATCTTTTTGCCGCTGTTTTTTCGCTCGATGCGTGGTATTTTATTGCCGACGAAGAGTTTCAATACAAAATGCCTTACTGCGCGATTTTTCCTGATTATTTCGGCGAAGAAATCGCTTTGACGGTTTTCACCGATGGCGAACGAGCAAGGAAATACATCGCGGAAAAAGGAATAAAAACGAGCGCGTCTGACGAAAACCCCAATGCGCCCGAAGATTTGGTTTTGCGGATTTCGACGACGGGAATTTTAGATTTTTTCGACCGGCTCGCACCGCTGAAAATTACCAAAATTTTCTTTAATCCGAACAAAGACAGCGAAGGTTTTCATCACGATTTGAAAATGATGCGACCGATTTACGAGCATTTGGAAAATAAAAATCTGCTAACAAAAAATGAAGCGGAAAAAATCGAAACGCCGATTGAAACTCAGCCGAACGAAGAAATTTCAAACGAAACGAATTTCGATGCTTTGTCGAAAAAAGCGATGGAAACGAACGCAATAGACGATTTGAACGCGCTTTTCGGTGCGGCGTTTGCGTTAAAACAATGGAATTTTATTTCGCGCGGTGAACTGCCGAATGTGTATCCGTATGTTGCTTCAAATCCGACAGTTGCCGACAATCAGCCGATGATTCGCGCTTTTACGGACACGGATCGTTTGATGCGTTTTGCGCGTGAAAATAATCTGACCGATGCCGACGGTTCGTGCCAAATGCTGACGATTCCGACTGAAAATATCGTTTCGTATCTCGAAGGTTTTGTTGAACAAGGCGCATTTGGCGTTTGGTTTAATTCGGATTCTGAAAGTAAAGATTTTTATATTCCGATCAAACAATTACAGCCGATCAAAGCCCATCTGGCGAAATTAAAACCGGCGGCTGAAACGAAATTTACCGCACTTGTTCTGACCATTTCGGATGGATTGATGTTGCCGTCGGATTTTGTCAAAAAAAGTTCCTACAACTGTAATTTTTTCTGCTGGATTCCGCGAGAATGGACTGAAGATCTGCAATTAAAACCGGAATATCTCGAAAAACTTTACGATCAATTTTACGGCGCAGGCTGGCGCGCAGGCAACAGCGATGGCTCGCGCTACGTCGTTCTCGAAGCGAATTCGTCGGTAATTTCGCCCGAACGAGTAGAATCTACAAAATGGAATATCGTCCAAAATAACGAATTAAATCGTTACTGGTTTTACATCGGCGAAGCAAATGGCACATTTAAAAGTGTTTCGGCAGACGAATTTCAGGCAAATTTCGACGCATATTTTCAAGCTAAAGCGCGGAACAGGCAAGATGATTTGGCAAATTTAGGAGTGAGCAAAACGTCCGACGGCGATTTCGATTTAAATCTGAATATTAACAAAGTCGGCGCGGTTAATTTCGACACTTCGATCGCGCCGTTTTACGAAGCAATTGTGCCGTTTCTCAAAGATTATCAAGGAACGAGCGAATACGTAACTTTGCTCCGATTTGAAGAAAGCGGAAAAAGTCAGGGAGTCGAAAATATTGCCGAAAACGCTCACGGCGCGTATTTGCAGATTCGACGTTTTCTTTATTTGAACCCGAAAAATAATGTGCGAATCGGCGTAAATTCCATTCACAGCAAAACTTTGCGCCACGTTGAAACGAATGCCGAACTGATTTTGAGTTTTGAACTTTGCAAAAATCTCGACAATCAAACAGGCGTTTTTTATCACGCATTTCAAGGACCGAAAAGCGAAGTTTTAAAATTGGAAAGCGCGATTCAGCCGATTCTCGAAAAATTCAATTATCAAGCGGTGGAGTAAAATCTATATGCAATCTCCTGCAATTTTAAAAGAATTGAACAATACGGATTCGCCGCTTCACATCGGCGGAATCGGCAATTTTTTGCAGCCGTTGTGCGAAAAATTTTCGGACAATGAGATGGATATTCTCGGTTGGATTTCGAGTCGCGGTTGGAAGCCGAATGAAGAATTTTGCACGAAATGTTCCGAACTTTACGAAAAAGGTTGGGCGTGGAAATTTTCTTTCGGGCGTAAATAAACAAAATCTTATGAAACGCGAATTATCATCGAAACAAACATTTCTGCTGAAAATAATTCTGCCGATAATCATCGGAATTAACTTCGTTTTGATGCTTGTAATGATCGCCGTTAATATTCGCACCAACGCAATTTTGCCTTTGCTGATCGTGCCGATTTTGCTTGCCGCCGGAATTTATGTGATGTCTCGGACGACGATGCGCTACAAAAAAGTTTCGATCGATGACGAATTTCTTTACGTTTCAAATTATCGAAACGAAATCAAAGTTCCTTTATCAAATATCAGCGACGTAACCGAAATAAAATGGACCAGAACGCGACCGATTACGATTCATTTGAAACATGACTCGGAATTTGGACGAAAAATAGTTTTCACGTCGAAAATGAACGGTTTTAGGATTTTTGCTGACAATCCGATCGTTGCCGAATTAAAGGAATTGGCAAATTTTAATAAAAAGATGAACGATAAAAAAGTCAAACAATACGTTTTCAAATTTGAATGTGATGAGGTTTGGGAAACTTTGACCGAAACGGAAAATGAAAATGTTCGCCATTGTCAGCGATGTGATAAAAATGTGTATTCCGTCCAAAGTCCCGAAGAATTTAACGCCAAAGCGGAAAAAGGAAATTGCGTTTTCTCTCTTCCGATGAGAACAGCGGGAATTCCTTTTATGCCTGACGAATCAGAAAAATGATTTTCAGTTAAGCTATGAAAAATGCCAAAGCAAAGCACGCCGAGCGTCCCGACAAAACTTTATTCAATGCTATGATGGGCGTGTTTTTTCTGCTTTTTACGCTCGCTCCGGTTTATTGGGCTGTTTATAATTACGGCGAATATCGCCGGACAACGGATTTTATCGAGCAGTTAAAGGAAAATTTCAGCAAAAACAATTCGCCCGAAGCCGGACAGGAATATAGCGAACGAATAACCGTTTTTAATTCGCGTGCCGGTCGCTATCGGCTTGAAATGCTTTTATCCGGCGCGGGCAGTTTTGTTTTATTCGGCATCGCGCTTTTGTTTTTCAGAAAGGCTTTTGCCGCAAGTAAACGAAAGAATTTTTACGGAAAAGTTGATTTGCGTTCAATTCCGATGCCGAACGCGCCGATCAAAATTGAAAATAAAAACATTTACGGAGTTTTATTTTGGCTGATCTTGATATTTTTCGGCGGAATGTTTTTGCTTACAACTTATCAAAGTTTTTCGAGTAAATTTATAACTTTTGAAAACGCGATTATTCGCACTTCTTTGTTCGGCATTCCGCTGATTTTATTTATCGCGGTTTTTCTGTTTTTGATGTTTCGCGCCAAGAAAAATGTCGTAAAAATGATTGATAATTCGGGCATCACACGCGGCGACGGCAAACATTTTTCGTGGCAAGATTTCTGCGGCGTTGTCCAACAAATCGCGTTCAATCGGCGCACACAAAGAAAATATACTTGGCGCGTCGAACTCACTTTTGCAGACGGCGAAACGGTGTGGCTTATCCCGAATCGCATCAAAAATTCACAAGAAGTTTTCGATTACATCGCACAATTACCGTCTGCCGTTCTGAAATCGCAATAAATACTAGAATCAAAACGATTTAAGTGATAAACTCAGCATATTTTCTTTCCCCGAATAAAATTATGAAATACGAAGCAGTTAAAAATTATTATGACGGCTCTTTCCACGAAAGCAGTGCGACGGAAAGTTTGGATGTAGTTTCGCCGATTGACGGGAATTTGCTTTCAAAAGTTCCGATGTCAACGGTTAATGAATTAAATAAAGCGGTTGAATCCGCCAAGAATGCGTTTGAATCGTGGAGCAAAACGCCGATCAAAGAGCGTGTTCAAGTCTTTTTTAAATACCGACATTTGCTCGAAAAAAACTTTGAAGAATTAACAAATTTAGTTTCCGAAGAAAACGGAAAAACCTATGACGAAGCAAAAGCCGAAGTCGAGAAAAGTATTGAATTAACTGAGTTTGCGTGTTCGATGCCGCAGCTCGTTTCGGGCGAGATCTTAGAAGTTTCACGCGGCGTTGAATGCCGCACGGAACATTTTCCGCTGGGCGTTGTTGCGTCGATCGTGCCGTTTAATTTTCCGCTGATGGTGCCGAATTGGACGATGCCGAACGCGCTCGTTTTGGGCAACACGATGATTATGAAGCCTTCGGAATTAGTTCCGCTTTCGTGTCTGCGAATGGCAGAATTATTGAAGGAAGCAGGTTTGCCTGACGGTGTTTTTAACATCATCAACGGTGGACGCGAAATCGTAGAAGGTCTTTGTTCGCATCAAGATATAGAAGCCGTCAGCTTTGTCGGTTCGACGAAAGTTGCGAAATTGGTTTATCAGCAATCGACGCATAATTTAAAGCGTTGCGTTGCGCTCGGCGGCGCAAAAAATCATCTTTTTGTATTGCCCGACGCAAATCCGCAAATGACGGCGACAAACGTAACCGCTTCGATGTCGGGTTGTGCCGGACAGCGTTGTATGGCAGCTTCGGCGATGATCGCAGTCGGCGACGTAAATCCAATCATTGCACAAATTTGCGACGAAGCACGCAAAGTAATTCCGGGCAAAAATCTCGGCGCGGTAATTTCAAAAGCATCAAAAGAACGCATCGAAAATTACATTTCCGAAGCCGAAGCAAACGGCGCAAAAATCCTCGTTGACGGACGCGGTGCGGTCGTCGAAGGCAAAGAAAACGGCACCTATGTCGGTCCGACGGTGATCGATTTTGTCACGCCGGAAATGTCAGTCGCAACGGAAGAAATTTTCGGTCCTGTGATTTCGATTATGCGAACCGAAACTTTGGATGAAGCGTTAAAGATCGAAAACTCAAATCCTTATGGCAACGCGGCTTCGGTTTTCACACAATCCGGCGGCGCGGCGCGTTATGTAATGGAACACGCAGCAGCAGGAATGATCGGCGTAAACATCGGCGTTCCCGTTCCACGCGAACCGTTTTCATTCGGTGGCTGGAACGATTCACGCTTCGGCGCAAATGATATTACTGGCAAAAGTTCGATCGAATTCTGGACGAAATTAAAGAAAACTACAACCAAATGGAACGCAGAAGCAGGCGTAAATTGGATGAGCTAATTTGATTGCGGGTTTGGGATTGCGGATTGCGGATTTTTTATGAGTTACAAACTTTCGACAAATTTAGATTCCGATGCAAATATTCCATATTTTTTGTGGGACGAGCCGATGACGGTTGGCGAATTAAAGATGAAAATTTCTTCCGCGTCTGATGAAGAAAGATTTCGATTTTTAGGGAAAATTTTGCGTGAGGCGCGTGATACGGACGTTTGGAAGTTTACTTCGCCGCAGTTTGTTTGGGAAAATTGGTCGAAAATTGAAAAATATCTTGGGCGCAGACGTGAATTTTGGAAGTTTTTGTTCGAGCGTTGGCGGGCGGAAGGTTTGATTGGAAAATAGCACTCTCAACAATTTGCAGAATGAATTTTTAGCCGCATTTTTCAAGCGCGAAAGTCATTTCTTTTTGAGCGGCGGCGCGGCACTCGTCGGCTTTTATTTCGGTCATCGGGAAACGCAAGACCTTGATTTATTTACACTTGAAAGCGAAATCGAAAACGGTTTCAGAATTGTTCAAGAAGTCGCAAGTGAACTAAATGCAACCGTTGAAGCAATTCAAACTGCGCCTGATTTTCGGCGATTGCTGGTTAAACGCGAAACGGAAGCAATCGTGGTTGATTTAATCCGCGAATATGTTTTTCAAATTTTGCCGGAAAAAAAAATAATCAACGGCATTCGGATTGATGCGCCGGAAGAAATTTTGGCGAACAAACTTTGCGCTCTGCTTTCAAGGTCGGAAATACGCGATTTAATCGATGTGCGCGAACTTGAAAAAGCGGGCTACGATTTGGAAAACGCGCTCGAAGCGGCGGCGAAAAAAGATTCGGGATTAACGCCCGCGCAACTTGTTTGGGTTTTGAATCAAATAAAATTGGGTAATAATTTAGCATTACCAAACGGCATTTCGGTTTCTGAATTGCGCGAATATTTAGAGAATTTGATTTCTAGATTGGCGCGGATTTCTTTTCCAAAATAATTATGAAAACAAAAATTAAAATCATCGCAATTTTTACTTTCGCGTTTTTCGCTTGTGTGTTTTTTGTGCCGAAAGGTCAGACGCAGACGAAGGTTGAAACTGCCGGACAGAAATTTAAAAGCATCAAGGTTTTGAATGATATGCCTGCCGATCAGATGGGCAAGGTGATGAATCAAATGTCGGCATCGCTCGGTGTTGATTGCAAATTTTGCCACGCTTCGAATGACGGCGATTATGAAAAGGAAGGTTTTGAGCATAAAGATATTGCGCGAAATATGCTCAAGATGACTTTTGAATTGAACAAAAATTATTTTGAAGGACGACCGGAAATCAACTGCAACACTTGTCATCAAGGCAAAGCGCATCCGCAACCTTCGTTTCCTTTGAAGCCTTTGGTGCAAGAAGAACGTCCGAAACAGCCTGAGAAAAAACCTTTGGTTGATGAGATTTTGGCGAAATATGAAACCGCGCTCGGCGGCAATGCGAATTTGGCGAAAATAACTTCGCGGCAGATAAAAGCGCAAAGAATCGAGCCGGACGGGAAGACGTTTGAAGATGAGGAAATTTTGCAAAAAGGTGGTAAACTGTCTATTGCCACAATTTATCCGTCAAAGCAATACGGCGATTATACGGTCAAGGAAATCTTTGACGGCGCGACGGCTTTTAAACTCGGCAACGGCGTAAAAATCGAACTTAAAAGCGATGAAATCGAACAAATAAAACGCGAAGCACAGCTTTTTGCGAATCCGAATTTGAAGGCGATATATCAAAGATTCGATTTTCGTGCGGTTGATAAAATTGACGGACGCGAAGTTTATGTAATTACGGCTTCGATTAGCGAAACACAGCGCGAAAGACTTTATTTTGATGTTGCAACAGGTTTGCTCGTGCGCCGAACTTCTTCCGCGCCGACGATTTTGGGAAATTTCGTTTTCCAAGTCGATTACGCCGATTACAAAGATTTCGGCGGCGTAAAACTGCCGACTTTAATAAATTTCGCCGTCCCGAATATCCGTTGGTCGCGCAAAGTTTTAGAAGTCAAAAATAACGTAACGATTGATGATGCAAAGTTTGGGAGATAAGAAATTTTAGCCGCGGATTAACGCGGATTGCGCGGATAAGATTTTGATTTTTTTTGATTTCCAAAGAGATTTTTGAAAAAAAAATTCGCAACAATCAAAATCAATTAAAAAATCCGAGTTATCCGCTTTAATCTGCGGCTAAAACAGAAAAATGAATGAATTATTGAAACACAGCGATTTAACCGATAAAATAATCGGCACTTTTTATGAAGTTTATAATGAGCTTGGTTTCGGTTTTTTGGAATCTGTTTATGAAGAGGCAATGAAAATCGCTTTAGAGTCCAAAGATTTGAAAGTTGAGCAACAAGTTCCGGTTCCGGTTTGGTTTCGAGGAAGAAAGGTCGGAAGTTTTGAAGCAGATTTAGTTGTCAACGAATTGGTAATTATTGAACTGAAAGCAGTTCGAGCAATTGACGATGCTCACATCGCTCAGTTATTAAATTATTTGCGAGCTACTGAAATTGAAGTTGGTTTGGTGTTAAATTTTGGTCATAAAGCGGAATTTAGAAGAAAGGCTTTTGATAATAATCGAAAGAAACGCTTATTTAATTCAAAGTCAATGATTGAAAATTTGTTATCGCAGAACTAAGAAAAATGCTTAGCCGCGAATTAACGCGGACAAAGGCGGATTTTAAAGGATTTTGATAGTGTAATAATAAAATTTTTTTCTAATCCGTCTTAAAAATCATTTTCTTATCCGCGCAATCCGCGTTAATCCGCGGCTAAAAAGAGGAAAATTATGTCAAGAATAATTAAATGCGGCTTGATTCAAGCGCACAATGTCGGTGATGTGAATGCTCCGATCGAGGAAATTAAGAAGGCGAACAACGAAAATCAGATGAAATTTGTTGAAGATGCGGCGCGTCAAGGCGTGCAGATGCTTTGTTTTCAAGAGATTTTTAACACGCCTTATTTTTGTGCAGAACAGCAAACTCGTTGGTATGAAGCGGTTGAAAAAGTTCCCGACGGTCCGACCGTGCAGATGATGCAATCGGTGGCGAAAGAATACGGAATGGTTTTGATCGTGCCGATTTATGAAGAAGAAATTTCGGGCGTTTATTACAACACGGCAGCGGTGATAGATGCTGACGGAAAATATCTCGGCAAATATCGCAAGACGCATATTCCGCACGTTGCGCCCGGATTTTGGGAGAAATTTTATTTTCGTCCGGGAAATCTCGGTTATCCGTGTTTCGATACGGCGTTTGCGCGAATCGGCGTTTATATTTGCTATGACCGACATTTTCCCGAAGGCGCGAGATGTTTGGGTTTGAACGGCGCGGAAATTATTTTTAATCCGTCGGCAACTGTTGCGGGACTTTCAGAATATCTCTGGAAACTCGAACAACCGGCGCACGCCGTTGCGAACGGTTATTTCGTCGGCGCAATAAACAGAGTCGGCACGGAAGCACCTTGGAACATCGGCGAATTTTACGGTCAAAGTTATTTCTGCGATCCGCGCGGTCAAATGCTCGCCGTCGGCACACGCGACCAAGACGAATTAATCGTCGCCGATTTGGATATGGACAAGATCAAAGAAGTCCGCAACACTTGGCAGTTTTACCGCGACCGCAGACCTGATGCTTACGGCGCGATCGTAGCTGATTAAAATGGTTGAAATCCGCGAAATAAAGAAAGATGAATATGAATTTTTGAGAGATATGCTTTACGAAGCGATTTATTTCGCTGATGAAAATCAAAAGCTCCCAAAATCAATCGTCTTTGAACCGCATATTTCAAAATATATTGATGATTTTGGTCAGCGCGGAGATTTCGCTTTTGTTTTGGTTAATAAAAATGAATTAGTCGATGCGATTTGGGCGCGGTTATTTAGCAAAGACTTTGCCAGTTACGGTTTTGTTGATGATAAAACTCCCGAATTGAGTATGGCGATTATGGAAGATTTTCGGAATAAAGGCTTCGGAACTCTTTTGATTGCAAAACTATTTGAAAAACTAAAAACGAACGGGTTTGAAAAAGTTTCTTTGAGCGTGGACAAACGAAATCGCGCCGCTAATTTGTATCGACGATGCGGTTTTGAAACTGTTGCCGAATTAGGAACGGCTAAAACAATGATTAAGAATTTAGCGGACGCAGAATAATTCATTATGCAGAAACGCGAAAAATATTCTTCGGGTGCGAAATGGGAAAAAATTGTCGGCTATTCGCGGGCGGTCAAAGTCGGCGAACGCATTTATGTTACGGGGACAACGGCGACGGGCGAAAACAGTGAAGTTGTCGGCGTTGGCGATGCTTACGCGCAGACGGTGCAGACGATTAAAAATATCGAAAAAGCGTTGAAAGCATTAGGCGCGAGTTTGGAAAATGTCGTGCGGACGAGAATGTTTGTAACCGATATTTCGCGTTGGGAAGAATTCGGGAAAGCGCACGGCGAATTTTTCGGCGAAATTATGCCTGCGACGACGATGGTCGAGGTTTCGAGATTGATCGATGCGGAAATGTTAATTGAAATCGAAGCAGACGCAGAAATGTAAAGAAATCAAGCAGTAAAATGGAGAATTTAGAAATATCTGTTTGTGATGAATGCAAAAGCAACTATTATCAAGCGAGTTCTGAAATGAATTCTATATGCTCTGAATGTGCTAATGCTTTGTATGGCTATCAAACCTGCAAACACGAATTTGATAATGGAAGATGTTTGAAGTGTTATTGGGACGGTTCAACTTCAACATATATTAAAAATTTGAAGCAAGCGAAACTATAAATTATGTCTGAAATTTCAAACGAACAAATCGAACAAAACTTTGCGGAAATTCATCCGTTGATGTCGCAATCGGAAGCGTTGCAGGAATCGAATCGCTGTCTTTATTGCTATGACGCGCCTTGCACGCACGCTTGTCCGACGCATATTGACGTGCCTTCATTTATCAAAAAAATCGCTTCGGGCAATTTGATCGGCTCGGCGAAAGTGATTTTTGATGCGAATCCGATCGGCTCTTCGTGTGCGCGCGTTTGTCCGGTCGAGGTTTTGTGCGAAGGCGCGTGTGTTGAAAAAACTTTGGTCAAAAAGCCGATCGAAATTGGAAGATTGCAAAGATACGCGACCGAATTTGCTTTGCTTTCGGACAAAACTTTGTTTGAACGCGGCGAAGCGAACGGCAAATCAATCGGCATAATCGGTTCAGGTCCGGCGGGTTTGTCGTGTGCAACTTATTTGGCGCGTTTGGGTTACGACGTAACGGTTTACGAAAAACGCGAGCTCGCGGGCGGACTCGACACATACGGAATGGCGGAATATAAAATGATGCGCGGCGATTCGCTTGCCGAAGTTCGGCAAGTTGAAAAAATCGGCGTGAAATTTGAATTAAACTCGGAAATTGCCGTTATGCAATCGCCGCCTGCGCTCGGCGGTGAAAAAACGGTTCAGCTTGTAAAAATCGAAGACGGAACGGATATTTTGAGCAAACACGACGCGATTTTTCTCGCTGTCGGACTCGGCAAAACTAATTCTCTGGATATTTCGGGCGAAGAAAAAGACGGCGTAATTGATGCGCTTCATTTTATCGAGCAAGTTAAAACACGCGATTGGAACAGCGTCAATTTGGGCAAAATCGTCGCGGTTATCGGCGCGGGAAATACGGCGATCGATGCCGTAACGCAAGCGAAAAGATTGGGCGCGGAAAAAGTTATGCTCATTTATCGGCGCACCGAAAAAGATGCGCCGGCTTACGATTACGAACTCGAATTGGCGAAAAAAGACGGCATCGAATTCGTTTGGCAAACTGCGCCGATCGAAATTTTGGGCAACGGAAAAGTTACGGGTTTGAAATGCAAAAAATCGGACGGAAGCGAGTTTGAAATTGCTTGCGACACGATTATCAAAGCCATCGGACAGCAAAAACAAAACGGATTTTTCCAATCGATCGGCATCGAAACCGACGAAAAAGGGCGTGTCGTCGTAAGCGAAAATATGCAAACTTCAAACGCGAAAATATTTGCGGGCGGCGATTGCGTCAACGGCGGCGCGGAAGCGGTTGACGCTTCGCAGATGGGCAAACTCGCCGCGCAAGGAATTCATTTTTCATTATTCGGCGAACAAGTGAAATTTGCCGGATCAATTTAATTATCGGAAAATCCTTGCTTTTTCAACTTCAATTCTTTTAAGATGAAGGCATAAGTTGTTCAAACTTATGCCTTTTTACTTTTCAGACGCTTCTCGATCAAATCAACAAATGCTTAATGACTCTTCAAAAAAACGTGATTTTGTGCGCGAATATCTGCTTTATTTGCAAGTCGAAAAAGGGTTGGCGAAAAACTCTTTGCAAAGCTACGAGCGAGATTTGACGCGTTTGAAAATTTGGGCGGAGAAAAATAATTTTGATCTGTTAAAATTGACGCGAAAAGATTTGCGCGAATGGCTGATCGATCTGGCTTCTGAAAATTTATCGGAAACTTCGAAACGCCGAATGGTCAGCGCACTTCGCGGATTTTACAAATTTTTGATGTTTGACGGTCATATTTCAAAAAATCCGGCGGAAGATTTGGACGCGCCGCAGAAAGGTTTTTATTTGCCGAATTTTTTGAATCAAGAAGACGTTGAAAAATTGTTGGCAGTTCCCGATGTTTCGATGGAAATCGGTCTGCGCGATCGAGCGATTTTAGAGTTGATGTATGCCTGCGGTTTGCGCGTTTCCGAAGCGGTCGATCTGCGTGTCAGCGATGTTGAATTAGATTTAGGAATTCTGACTTGTAAAGGAAAAGGCAGTAAAACACGCAAAGTTCCGATCGGCAAAAGCGCGGTCGAATGGGTAAAAAGTTATCTTGCTTTGCGAAATAAAAAAGAAAAGATTTCGGTTCAAAATTTATTTTTAACTACCTTGGGAAGACCGATTAATCGACAAATAATTTTTCTTTTTATCAAAGAGTATGCGGCAAAAATTGGTTTGCAAGATGTTTCACCGCACACTTTGCGTCATTCGTTTGCAACGCATTTGGTGCAAAATCGCGCTGACATTCGTTCCGTCCAGCAAATGCTTGGACACGCCGACATTTCGACGACGCAAATTTACACGCATATCACCGACTCGCATTTGCGGAAAACTTACGAAAAATTTCATCCGCGAGCCAAATAGAAATTAAGTTTTAATGAAAATATCGAAAACATTTCTGTCTGAACTTGCAACTTGTAAAAATTTTAGATAATATTGCACTTTTGCTAAATGGCTTGATAAGTCATCTGTTAGCAATGATGTTTTAAGTTTGCATGGGTGGTCGAGCGGTCAAAGGCAACGGGCTGTAAACCCGTCGGATTAATTTCCTACGTAGGTTCAAATCCTACCCCATGCACCATTTTTTAGATTTCGGATCGGTGATTGGTGATTTCGGATTTAATTAAATCTCAAATCGTGAATCTCAAATCCCGAATCGGTTGCGGGAGTAGCTCAGTTGGTAGAGCGTCAGCCTTCCAAGCTGAATGTCGCGAGTTCGAGTCTCGTCTCCCGCTCCAAAGTTTTAAGAGAAAATGCCCGAGTAGCTCAGGGGTAGAGCGCTTCCTTGGTAAGGAAGAGGTCACGAGTTCAAATCTCGTCTTGGGCTTTCCAAAAGGTTTTTATAAATAATTTTTTTAGTTCGACTGGAGAAATAAATAAACAATGAGCAAAGAGAAGTTTGACAGAAGCAAACCGCACGTAAATATTGGGACTATCGGACACGTTGATCACGGAAAGACGACGTTGACGGCGGCGATCACGAAAGTGATGAG
>Ga0209480_10002034_pt1 | contig 14219 bp, 12 predicted proteins | sample JI61114C2DNA_FD_187501 | JGI IMG/M metagenome (GOLD analysis project Ga0209480, IMG submission 187501) | Wastewater effluent complex algal communities from Wisconsin, to seasonally profile nutrient transformation and Carbon sequestration -... | ecosystem: Engineered > WWTP > Effluent > Algae...
GCCGGTATCCAGCCAGGCGGTACCTCTGTCCAGCAACGCCACTTTCAGGTCGCCTCTCCGGAGATACTCCTTATTCACATCCGTTATTTCATATTCACCACGGGGCGAGGGTTTCAGTTCTTTGGCGATTTTCACCACACTGTTATCATAGAAATAAAGTCCGGGTACCGCAAAGTTCGATTTTGGATTAGCGGGCTTTTCTTCAATACTCAGGGCATTGTAATGCTCATCAAATTCCACCACCCCATACCGCTCCGGATCAGCTACCTGGTAGGCGAATACATATCCTCCTTCCACATGCACCAGTTCCTTGAGTTGCTTACCCATACGGCTGCCATAAAAAATATTGTCCCCCAGCACCAGGGCTACTTTTTCGTCGCCAATGAACTGTTCCCCGATTACAAATGCCTGTGCTAAACCATTGGGCACTTCCTGGATAGCATATTCAAAGTGACAACCAATTTTAGATCCGTCACCCAGCAACCGTTTAAAAGACGGATTGTCTTCCGGTGTGGTGATGATCAGTACTTCGCGGATACCGGCCATCATTAATACGGAAAGCGGATAATAAATCATCGGCTTATCGTAAATGGGCATCAGCTGTTTGGAGATAGCCTTGGTAATGGGATAAAGCCGGGTACCGGAGCCACCGGCGAGAATGATTCCTTTCATAAGGGAGGTTTGAAGGTTTAGGTGTTTAGGTGTTGAGGTGTTGAGGTGTTGAGGTGTTGAGTTGTTTAGTTGTTTAGTTGTTTAGTTGTTGAGGCGTTTAGATACAGATTTTCTTAGTTCGACCTAAACAACTAAACACCTAAACAACTAAACAATTACTCAGCTTCTGTCTTTATACTGTTCTTCATAATAATGCTGATACGCGCCGCTGGTGACATTTTTCAGCCAGGCTTCGTTCTGCAGGTACCAGTCGATGGTAAGGGCCAGTCCCTGTTCAAAAGTTACGGAAGGTGCCCAACCCAGTTCCTTATTGATCTTACTGGCATCAATAGCATAACGACGGTCATGTCCTGGCCGGTCTTTCACATAGGTAATCAGGGTTTCGCTGGTGCCGGGAGCATTGCCGAGTTTTTCATCCATCTGCTTGCACAACAGTTTCACCAGGTCAATATTCCGCCATTCGTTGAAACCGCCGATATTATAGGTATCCCCGTTCTTACCGTTATGGAAAACGGTATCAATGGCCGTGGCATGGTCTTTTACATAAAGCCAGTCGCGGGTATATAGACCATCGCCATATACCGGCAATGGTTTTTTCGTAATGATATTATTAATAAAAAGGGGAAGCAGTTTTTCGGGGAAATGGTTGGGACCGTAATTATTGGAGCAGTTACTCAGTACCACGGGGAGTCCGTAGGTATCATGGTAAGCCCTCACAAAATGATCACTGGCCGCTTTGGAGGCACTGTATGGAGAATGCGGGTCGTATTTGGTATCTTCTGTAAAGAAACCGGTATCACCAAGTGCCCCGTATACTTCGTCCGTGGATACATGATAGAAGCGCTTGCCTTCATAATTGTCTTTCCAGAAATGCCGGGCGGTATTCAGCAGATTCACTGTACCGATCACATTGGTATACACAAAATCCAGCGGGGAAATGATGGACCGGTCCACATGGCTTTCCGCGGCCAGGTGAATCACGGCATCGGGCTGATGTAAAACGAAGATCCTTTCAAGAGCATCCTTATCCAGGATATCCGCTTTCTCGAAGAAGTAATTGGAGGATTGCTCAATATCCCGGAGGTTCTCAAGATTACCTGCATAGGTAAGGGCATCCAGATTGACGATCTTGTAGTCAGGGTATTTTGTTACAAACAACCGGATTACATGTGAACCGATGAAGCCGGCGCCGCCGGTGATGATGATGGTACGAGGAGACATAAGGTTTAAAGGTTGAGGCGTTAAGTTGTTGAGTTGTTGAGGTGTTGAGTTGTTGAGGCGTTGAGTTGTTTAGGCGTTGAGTTGTTTAGGCGTTGAGTTGTTTAAGCGTTGAGGCGTTTTAATACAGCATTTCGTAGTGCATTAATTTTATTTGATACCTCTTCAGCCATTTTACGAAATGCTAAAACTTCGTTTGAATTAACCCAACCAAGTTCTTCGGCAATCAGTACCTGGTTAAGTAATTCCAATAAACTACTATACGCATTTGTATAAAATCTGGACTGATCTTTTGACGTTGTACGCCCACTGCCTTCCGCAATATTTGAACATATTGAGACAGCAGCTCTTCTCATTTGGCTGACCATTCCATATTTTTCATCAATTGGAAAATCTTTTGTCAGTTTATAAATTTTCACTACCAGCTTCCTTGATTTTTCCCAAACATCGAGTTTTTCAAAATTATATGTATGCATGGATTAAGGTTTATCCCTAAACATACATATTCATATAACACAATTCGTTTTTGTCAGCATTTTACCAAAATAATCCTGCTGATCCAGGCTGCTCAACACCTCAACAACTCAACGCCTAAACACCTCAACAACTCAACACCTAAACAACTCAACAACTCAACACCTAAACAACTCAACAACTCAACACCTAAACAACTCAACTTTTCAACGTCTCCCTATACCACCCAAACGTCCACTTCAATCCCTCTTTAACAGTTACTTCAGGTTCGTAGCCGAGAAGGGTTCGGGCTTTTGAGATATCAGCCAAACTATGCTTAACGTCACCGGCTCTTTCCGGTCCGAAGACTGGTTGCAGATCCGTGCCGGCTTCCGCATTTAATCCATCGAATAATTCGAGCAGAGAGGTTTGTTCCCCGCAGGCAATATTATACACCTGATTGATTGCTTCTTTATTCTCCGTGAATAAGGCCCTGATATTTGCCTGGACCGCATTGGCCACATAGGTAAAGTCCCGGCTGGTACTGCCATCGCCATTGATCGTAGGCGGCGTGTTATTAATCAGTGCCTCTGCAAATAAAGGAATCACGGCAGCATAAGGACCGTTGGGATTCTGCCGGGGACCGAAAATATTAAAATAGCGTAAGCCGATGGGTTCCATCCCGTAGAGACTGGCATATACCCGGGCATATAATTCATTTACATACTTGGTAACAGCATAAGGCGATAAGGGGTTACCGATCTTGTCTTCCACTTTTGGCAGACCGGGATGATCTCCGTAAGTAGAAGAACTGGCTGCATACACCACCCGTTTGATACCGGCTTCTTTGGCGGCAGTTAAAATGTGCAGCATGCCGGTGATATTCACATTATTGGTAGTCAGCGGATCGTTGATTGAACGGGGTACTGATCCGAGAGCCGCCTGGTGTGTTATCACATCAATCCCTTCGCAGGCTTTCTTACAGGTATTAAAATCGCGTATATCGCCTTCCACAAATTCAAACCTGGGGTCGGCCCGGTATGTAACCAGGTTTTTTAAGGAACCGGTAGCCAGGTTATCCAGGACGCGCACAAAGGTTACCCTTTTATCGTCCAGCAATGCACCTGTCAGGTTGGATCCAATAAAGCCTGCACCGCCTGTAACTAATACACGCATATCCTTACAATTATGAATTATTGGGCTTCTTCTTTTTCTTTTTCTTCAGTCCGAGCAGTTTACGGATTTCCAGACTGGCCAGAATCCGTTCAAAGAAATTATCCGGCGCTGTTTCTTCTTCGTAGTAACTGCCGTAGCCATAACCATAACCATAGCCATAGCGGCCATAGCCATAGTAGCCATAACCCGGTTTCAGTTTTACGTCATTGACAATGATGGAAACTTTAGGCAGTTTATTTGCCTGATAAAACTCATCAATGAGGGCGATCTGTTTTTTAAAGGTATGTCCCTGACGCACGAGATAGAGGGTGCAATCCGCAAATTTGCTGAGTGTCATGGCGTCGCTCACCATGCCCACCGGCGCGGTGTCAATCAGTACGATATCGTAATGTTCTTTCAGCCAGGCAAACATGTCATCGAGCCGGGGATCCAGCAGCATTTCTGCCGGGTTGGGCGGTACGGGTCCACAACCGAGTACGAATAGATTTTCATGTCCTTCCACCGGGCGGATCATGGCCGCCAGATCATTCGTCTTACCCACCAGATAATTAGTAATACCCGGACCCTTGCTCATTCCCAGTCCGGACAATACTTTAGGTTTACGGATATCAAATTCCAGGATTACCGTTTTCTTACCGGCCAGGGCCAGTACAGCTCCCATATTGGTGGACACATAGGATTTACCTTCTCCACTGAATGAGGAGGTGGTAATGATCACCGCTTTTGATTTTTTATTCAGTACATATTGCAGATTGGAGCGGATAATACGGAACTGTTCGGCCACCATACTACGGGTGGTTTTGCTTACCACCAGGGTGTCGTCCGAATACGAGTGTCCGATTTCACCGAGGATTGGTGTCTGGGTGATTTTCTCAATATCAAAACGGGTGGTGATTTTATCATTCAGTACTTCGGAAGCAAAAATGAAAACAGCCGGAATAGCAAGGCCGATCAGGATCGCAATCATCTGTATCGTCCGGCGTTTAGGCGAAATAGGATCTTCCACCGGATACGACCGGTCAATGATGTCTGAATTGGGAATTTCAGAAGCCATGGAAATAGCGGTCTCTTCTTTCTTTTCAGTAAACAGTTTAAACAAACCCTGGTAGGTTTCCACCTGGCGTTTGATTTCTGTAAGTTCTTTTACTTTTTCAGGCATCGCCCTGAGCTGGTCTTGACCAAGTCCGCTTCTGCGCTTCACGTCCTTCATCTGTTCGCCTGTGGCTGCACGGATATTGCGCAGGTTTTCCCGGATACTGGTACGCAATTTTTCAATCTGACCGTCCAGTTCTTTTACGGCCGGGTTGCCCACCGGAACATTTCCGTCGACCAGTTGCCGGCGTTCAATCTGTGATTTATTATAATTACCCACCAGCTCATTCAGGGTCTGGTCTTCCAGTCCCAGCGTGGAGGGTACCACCACTTTGGTAAATTCATTTTTTTTATCCACCAGGTATTCATCCAGTATCTGCGCCACATTCATTTTCACTCCCTGTTCGTTCAGGGTCTTATCTGATTCTGTAATAAGATCAAAATACGAGGATGACTGAGTTTCCGCGTCAATCAGGTTGTACCGGGTCTGAAAATCCAGGTAGAGACGCTGGACACTGTCCAGTTTGGAACCAATATCACCCAAACGGTCGCCGATAAAACTCAGGATCTGTTCAGATGAAAGTTTTTTCTGTTCCACGCTGTAAGCGCTGTATTCCTCCATCAGTTTATTGATAATATCCGATCCCAGTTGCGGGTTGGAAATCCGCATGGCGATATTGAGGATACCCGTACCGGCGGTTTTAGGAAATATCACCAGTGCCGAAGCATACATTCCGGCAGCTACGGTAGTGGGCAGCCAGTCCACCCGGTAATTACTTTCCCCGGGGTTGCCAAAATGTTTATCCAATACAAAAGTGCCGTATGCATTTTTAAACTCCTGACCGAAAGCAATTTCATCGGGACCTTCGTTCACTCTGAATTTTTCCTTGCTGACAAACTTTACCTTGAAGGAAAAACTGGTTGCTGAATCATTGATATGAATGGCCCTGATCAGAAAAGGGCCTTGCTTGTAAATATTTATAGTCTTGACCTTCCCGATCGCAAAATAGCTGAACTGCAGGTTCAGCTTATTCACCACCCGTTGCATCAGCGGGCGCGACTTCAGGATTTCCATTTCACTCTGAATGTTCTGGTTTCTGTTATTGCCGAACATTTCATCAAATTTGTCGCCGCGGCCACCACCTGACTGATCATTTTTAATCACCATGCTGCCTGAGGCGCTGTACACCGGAACAGTCCAGCGCAGATAAAGAAAGGCGCCAAGCAAAGCAATCGCGACTGACAGAATAAAAACCGGCAGGAAACGGACATACTTATAAAACAGATCCCGGAAACTCAGGTTCGACAGATCGTTTTTCGCCGGATTGAAATGCGGATTTATAGAAGATTCTTCCATTGAAAGTGATAATCGTTAATAATAGAATGTGTCGTATTAATTTCTGAAAAGAATATTACTGATAGTAGCGGATACGGTTACAAGCGTAAGGGCAAACGTGATCTTCTGCATGGTTCTCAGTTGTTCTGCCTCTTTGATTTTTTGCTGGGTGGCATCCACGATAATAATATCATTTTGTACCAGGTTGTAATAGGGGGACGCAAAAATATCTTTGGCTGTCAGATCAATAATGCCCGTTTCACGCTGTCCGTTTGTCTCGCGGATAATACGTACCGTATTCTTCTTACCATAATCCGTAACCCCGCCGGCCAGGCCTACTGCTTCCAGAATATTCAGCCGTTCTCCTGGTACGGTAATCACCCCTTCGCGGCCAACCTGCCCCAGGAGTGTCACTTTCAGGTTCATAAACCGGATTACCACAGAAGGATTAGCCAGCACTTCAACCGGTTCCATCAGTTTCTTTTTAATTACCTGTGCCAGTTCAGTTTTTGTCAGTCCTTCCGCATGTATCGTGCCCAGCCGGTGATGTTCAATATCGCCGTGGTTATCCACCAGGTATCCCGGGAGAGCGCCACCAATGGAGGGCTGGTTAAAAGGCGCATCCGACAGCTCCGGTTTATTACTTAAACTGAAAATCTGTATAGAAAGCAGGTCATTTTTCTGAATTTTCAGATCGGCAATAGCCACCGTGCCTTTTCCGGAAGAGTCGGTTACATTTTCCAGGTAATTGGGAATTTTCTCCATGGGCTTACAGGAGATAAAATAAAGAGGGAAAGCCAGCAATAAAAAGTACCGGGTGAATTTCATTCGAGGTATTATTTGATGAAAGCAGACAGGCTGCCAGAATATAAGGTTTTTTACCGATCGGGCAGTGCCGAAGTTAGTTTAGTTCGCTCAATATGGGCTATCAAAATATATCCCAGGCTGTCAATGGCCACCCTGGCTGTTTTGTGCCGCAGTTCCAGCACTTTTCCTTCCTGGTCCATGAATGTACCATTGGTAACCCTCACCCGCTGATTCACTTTCACTTCCATAGCCCGGGCTTCCACATTTTCGTATTCATTCAGAAACCGTTTTATTGCACTGATTTCTTTTTCCTTTATCACTGCCGGTTTGCCATTCCAGTAAACAAAATTGATAGCCCCGGGTGTCAGTCGAACGGCAGAACGTTCTTCTTCCGACAGTTTTACAAATACATAGGATTTAAAAAGCGGCTCTTCCACCACTTTGATCCGGTCACTCCATTTCCGCTTTACTTTATTGAGCGGGCAATAACTTTCGAATCCCTTCTCCTGCAGGAGCAGATTTACCTTTTTCTCCCACCGGGGCCGGGTATAAATGGCCAACCATTTTTTTGTCAATCGGAGGATAGTTTTTCCCATGGCTTCGCCAGGTCAATCACATATTTTTTTCATACATGATTGATAGTCAGTGTTTTCCCTTAATTTTTCGAATTGGACAGGAAATACCCCCCCAATTTGGAGGCAAATATAGTGGATGATGTGAGTGGGTAACGAATAAAATCAACGGATTTTGAAGGATTTACCCCCATAAGTTGATAACTAATAGTAGATCTACGTAAACGGGAGCCTTATATTAATTCCAGGTTACGCATTTGCATTAAAAAGCACCGTTCAGGGAAGTTCCGCCCCGTCAATAATTACGGTTTTCCAGTACCTTCAATCACCTAAACTTCTGTTGTGAATCAACGTTTTTATTCCCTCGATGTATTTCGCGGGGCGACTGTCTGCCTGATGATTCTGGTAAATAACCCGGGATCCTGGTCTTTTATTTATGCCCCGTTGGAACATGCCCCCTGGCATGGACTTACCCCGACCGACCTGGTTTTCCCTTTTTTCTTATTTGCCGTAGGAAATGCGATGTCTTTTGTGATGCCCCGGCTGGAAGCCGGCGGGGATGCCTCTTTCTGGAAAAAAGTGCTGAAACGTTCAGCGCTGATCTTCCTGATCGGCCTGTTCCTGAACTGGTGGCCTTTCGTTACCGAAGTCAACCGATTGATTGACGGCTCAATGGAATTCCAGCGCGTCAGCATTTTTAAAGGATTTACATGGATTGATTATTCAAAAGACAAAGCGGGCAATATCGTGGAGTCGGTAAAAGGCGTACGTATACTGGGTGTTTTACAACGAATTGCCATTGCTTATTTCTTCGCTTCTGTACTGGTATATTATCTCAAAGCCCGCAAAGCCTTTGTGACAGGTATGATTCTTCTGTTGCTTTACTGGATGTTTTGTGTTATTGGCAATCCGGCGGATCCGTATAGTCTGAAAGGCTGGTTTGGCACAGCCATTGACAAACTGATACTCGGCGAAGTACATATGTATAAAGGCGAAGGTATTCCGTTTGACCCGGAAGGACTGATGAGTACGTTGCCGGCCATTGTACAGGTCATTTTTGGTTACCTCGTGGGAGATTATATTCAGAAAAAAAGCAAAACCATTCAGGTTCCGGAACAGCCAGGTGTAACCAGTGGCGGGATGTATGAAATGCTCACCGGCTTATTCGTGATTGGCATCGGGCTGATTGTTACCGGTTTCTGCTGGGACATGGTCTTCCCGATCAATAAAAAGATATGGACCAGTTCGTATGTGATTTATACCACCGGTCTCGCCATACTTACTATTGCCACGATGATCTATATGATTGAGATAAAAAATATCCGCGGGGGACTCGCCCGTTTCTTTGATGTATTTGGTAAAAACGCCCTTTTCGTTTTTGCCCTCAGCGCATTTCTACCCAAGGGACTGGCCCTGATTAAACTGGGTGACGGGGTGAATCCATGGAACTGGTTATATAAAGCCGTGCTGATTCATATTCCAGGAGCAAAGGAGAACGGATCCCTGGCGTATGCCTTATGTGTGATCACTTTTATGTGGGCGATCTGCTGGTGGATGGATAAGAAGAAGATTTATGTGAAGGTTTAGGGGTTTAGTTGTTGAGATGTTTAGTTGTTGAGATGTTTAGTTGTTTAGGCGTTTAGTACTGCGCTTTTCAACTTTTCAACCTTTCAACTATATTAACATTTCGTTAATCGCCCCGAACCCCATACACTGTGCAATCCGTTTTACAACCGCATCTGTTTTATATAACTATACTATATGAAACAGCTGATCCTGCTTACCGCTTTATTTATTCTGTTCACTTCGTTTCAGCCGGATACGGCTGATCAACCTTCTTTATACCATACAAAATGGGTATTGAACAGTATTCATGAAAAGAACACAACCGAATACATTTATACGCGGGCTTTCCTGCAATTTGAAGAGGAGACAAATCGGGTCAGCGGGAATGGGAGTTGCAATTCTTTCGGTGGTACAATGGCCGTTTCGGAGGATGCCATACAATTCGGAAACCTGTTCAGCACAAAAATGTATTGTGCGGAAGTACAGGAGATTGAAACGCTTTTTTTGAAACAGCTGGGCCGGGTTAACCGGTTTGTAATCAATGGGCCGTTTTTGAAATTATATAAAGACGATACCTTGTTGTTGTGTTTCAAAATGGGGTAATCGCATTTTGAACAAACAGGGCCCACCAACAAAACACTCCTACGGAGTGAGGGGGCATTTCGTATATCGTGTGTTCTACCAACAAAACACTCCTATGGAGTGAGGGGGCATTTCGTATATCGTGTGTTCTACCAACAAAGGACTCCTACGGAGTGAAGGGGCATTTGTATATCGTGTTTTCTACCAACAAAGCACTCCTATTGAGTGGGGGGGGCTTCTTCAATCAATTTGCTCTGCCAACAAATCTCTCCTATGTATTATGAGGGGCTTCTTCAATTAATTTTTTCTACCAACAAATCACTCCTACGGAGCAAGGGGGCAATACGTTCAAATTTAATTCCACAAAAAAAGAATTCTATAAGCTGATCCGGGATTTTAGACAAAAGCCGATAGTGAGTAAGATACCCGCTATCGGCTTTTGAATAATGACTACCGGCTATTGACTGTTTATTCCCCGGAAATCTCCGCTTGCCCCTTTTTCCCCCAACTCCGGTGTTTCGCCCCGTCCATCTTCACGATCTTCGGTGTGAACCGGCCCACCACCTCCACCAGGGCTTTCTGGGATTGCATAACGGTATGGATATCCTTGTAGGCAAATGGCGATTCATCCAATCCGCCTCCAAGCAATTTCACGCCGAATTTTTTCAATTCATCTTTGAATTGTTTATCGGTAACTGAAGCGATGGCCCGTGTACGGCTCATTTTACGTCCAGCGCCATGGGAAGCAGAATTAACGGCCGCCATTTCGCCTTTTCCTTTTACAATAAAACCATCCGCCGTCATTGAGCCCGGAATAACGCCCAGCACATCTTTACCAGCCGGTGTGGCACCTTTCCGGTGTACGATCACATCACGGCCTTCCCATTTTTCCTTCCAGGCAAAATTGTGATGGTTTTCCACCCGCTTCACCGGCTTACGTCCCAGTTGCTTTGCCATCTTATCATGAATAACATGATGGCAGGCACTGGCATAATCACCGGCCAGGTTCATGGCCAGCCAGTATTCCATACCTTCTTCCTCATTCATATCCAGCCAGGCCAGGTTCTTAGCCTCCTGTGGCAGTCGTCTTTTACTGATCGCCAGTTTCGTGTAATGGTTAGCGATAGTAGCTCCCAATGCCCGTGAACCGGAATGGGTCAGGAATCCGGTATAGGTTCCCGGCTCCAGTCCGAGCACGGAATCCTTTTCCATGATCTCCACGATCCCGAATTCGGCAAAGTGGTTTCCGCTTCCGGAAGAACCAAGTTGCTTCCAGGCCCGGCCATGCAATTGCTTTAACAGCGGCAACTGGTAAAACAATTCATGCTCCATTACTTCATGATTGGACGCATGGTCAAACTGGGCTCCGCTGCCAAACAAGGTCGCTTCTCCCAGTTCCCGGGTGAAAAATGACTCACGGTCTGTCAGGTCTTTCGGGGCAATATCAAACACGCTCAGGCACATCCGGCACCCGATATCCACCCCTACTCCATATGGAATCACGGCATTATCCGTTGCCAGTACTCCTCCTATCGGCAATCCATAACCGCTATGCGCATCCGGCATCAGGGCACCGGCCACACTCACAGGAAGTTTAGCTGCCTGATACATCTGGTGCATGGCGCCTTCTTCAATATGTTCCTGCCCGAAAATGCTAAAGGCGATTCCTGACTGATTCAGTGAGATGGCCTCCCCTTCTGTTAACGGGGCCGGCATTAATTTTTCCGCCACAGCTTTCAGCTGTTCATCTTCCAGGTAATTCTCCGGGGCATTCAATACCTGTGTCAGCATTTCCAACGCTTCTTTCTCTGTGCTATGTTTGTACTTACTGTTCATCACCTGCATTGCCACACTGATCACCGGTCCTTCCGGGTAGCCAATGGCGCGCAGTTGTTTTCCTGTTAATTTTAGTTTCATTTGTTACTTTTTTAAAATACAACATTTTTTAAACAGCCGGCATGAAATCATACCGGCTGTAGTATACTGGTCAGTTTGCCACCTGTTCATTCCAGGTAAAACCAATTGGAGCAACAACTGATTTATCAAACTCCGGATCATCCTGTCCGGCTATTTCAGCGATCGTCATCGGCTTTTGTATATCGCTGTTATACCCAAGATGCGTTGACAACCTGGCAGCTTTCCCGGCTGTGAGTTTTCCGAATTCATATTGCGCGATCAACCGGCCCTTTCTCAAAAAGGCGGTATCGACCATATTCAGTGAGCTGTTGAATGTACAAATGATCTGCACATTCAGGCAGTCACTGAGTAACCCGTCAGACAGGTTCAGCAGATTAGAAACGGAAGCGTTCCTTTGCTGCTTTCTGTCGAGCAATATGTTCTCCGCATCTTCAATAATCAATACAGAGTCCGGATTATCCACCAGGAGGTCAATAAACTCCGGGTTCATCAGATTACCGGCTACAGCGGGTGATACGAACAGAATCCGCTTTTTCAGGCTACAGATCAGGTGACGCAGATAGGTTGTTTTACCCGTACCCGGCAACCCATGGAGTAAAACGATCCCCTTTCCTTTTTCCATGGATAATTTTTCTATGACCAGTTCATGAACCGGCAGAAAATCATCATTATAAAAGAGCTGCAGATCGAGTTGCTCCGGCCGGATTTCGAGTCGCTTCAATGCAAGCCCGGTAGCATCGAGGGTAATGATATTGATCTCATGATCCTCTTTCTTCTGTGGCAGCCTGTATGAAGCCGTCTTTCTGATCAGCTGATCGGCCGTTTTCGTCAACGGAACCTCGAAATAAAACTGCACATAAGTGGCCCCGATCTCCATCATCATCCTGTTTCGCAAAACCAGCACAGTTATATCAAAGCGGGGCTCACCCTGCTCATGATCATAGGTGCAGTTCTGATAGGTATCACTAATGAGATGAGGGTATTCCCTGAGCAGCAGCTGGTAAGCCGCTCCCCCGTCAACCTGCCAAAGCGAAGTGACAGACGGAATTCTTCCGAAACGATTCACATAAAATTCACGAATAGATAAACCAGCGTTATTAAACTGTACAATCCCATTGTATCTGCGCAGCAATAATAATTCCCGGATCCATTTCCACAGATGTGGCAAACCTTCCGCTAATATCCGGGCCAGCAACCAGGCCAGCCCTATCAACAGTATATTCATATTTTTTGTTTTGAGCAGATGCCTGCTGTTTTATTTTAACTTTTTTACACGAAAAACGCAGGGAAATGAGCAATGAATAATCAGTAATGAGTAGCTGATCGAGCTCCCTAGATTTCTGACCATCCCGCTATGTGAAATGATCGATTTAGTAATGACTTTTCCCTTCTTACTCATTACTCATTACTCATCATTCATTCCCCCTACTGCACCACCTTATTCGCGCAGCTCGAGCTTGCAAACGCGTCCGGTTTGGCCCTGAAGGCAAATCCCATTCCTAGGATATAGCCCATGGCTTCCGTGAGTGCGTCATTGCTTTTGAACTGCGGGTTCGTATTGATGTCGGCGTGCACTTCCATGTCCACCCGGTAGCGGCTGAACAGGTTGCAGAGTTCATAGGCCACATCGATACTCATGCGGACTTCGGTCAGCATCCGTTCCTTGATCGTCATCCGTTGCCGCGTGGTTTCACTGCGTATGTACATGAAACCGCCTTTGCGTTTCCGGAGGAATACGATCACCGTGGCAAAACCGGTTACGCCGGCTTTTACCTGGCTATCGGTGCCGATACATACCTTCAGTTCATGTCCTTCCGCGGCTTCGCGTTGCAACACCCGGTTGATTTCTTCCGTGATCGGAACAGCCACCTGATCGCCGCTGAGTGTTCTCCATTCTTTGTTTTGTTTCATAACTTGTTTCCTCCTTCGTGGTACCCCATGGAATCGAACCATGATCGCCGGGATTTCACCCCGGTGCATACCCATTCTGCCAAAGCACCTTTTGCAGCGAATACTGACTGATATCTTGTTTCCTCGTCGCCGAATTCATTCGCTGGTATTTAGCTATCCATTCATGGTTGGTCTGGTGTGATTCGAACCTGCCAGTTGAGCTACAGACCATTTTTGGAAAAGCGCCCCGTTGCATCTCACGGGGCTGCTTTTTTCCTCCTACGCTAAAGCTTCGGAGGACGCTGTCTCTCCTTTCTACTGTTAATTGAACATTGCTTATTAAATATTGAGCATTGAGCATTTCTTACCGCCGGTGATCAATGTTCAATATTCAATGCTCAATATTCAATGCTCATTGATTGCCATCACGTTGCTACCGCATCATATATTCAGCCGGATGCACGACCCTTTCCCCAACATACTGTTCAGCCGTATCAGTTTCATTTTCCCTGCTGTTTATATTCAGTAGAAAACTGATCAGCAGTACGACAATTACAAACCACATATCATCCTCCTTTTCACTTTGTTTATAACTGAGCATTGCGTACGGACATCAATGTTCAATATTCAATGCTCAATATTCAATTTTCAATAAAAAACCCGGTCGCTGCTGACGACCGGGTTCCTTATCATTTGCACATATGCACAAATGCTACAGAAGCTCCGTTCGTCTTTTTCTTTCACGATCATTCTCCAGCCAGGGCATAAAATGGCCTGTTGCGGGTATACTGTTGTTTCCGCAATAAGCAAACACTACTACTGTTCTGCTTAAAACCTGGTATCGTTTATGTCGTGGTTGTTTCAGCAACTCTTTTTGTTTTTTTATAGATTCATTTTATTTACAATTACACATCACTGTTTCCCTCCTACGCCAGGCT
>Ga0209480_10002037_pt1 | contig 14215 bp, 5 predicted proteins | sample JI61114C2DNA_FD_187501 | JGI IMG/M metagenome (GOLD analysis project Ga0209480, IMG submission 187501) | Wastewater effluent complex algal communities from Wisconsin, to seasonally profile nutrient transformation and Carbon sequestration -... | ecosystem: Engineered > WWTP > Effluent > Algae...
CACCAGCCATGACGTTGTGCTTCCGCGGAAGGGTGGTCGATGTCGAGACCCGCACCGCCGCCGCCCTCGTGGAAGCACAACGTCATGGCTGGTGAGCGTCCGATCCCTCCCTGCCCGCTCGTGGTGGACTTCCCGACTCCGGGGAGCAGGATCCAGAAGGCCTACCACGATCTGTGGGACGCCCAGAACGGCAGCGAGGAACGCAAGAAGAAGCTGGGCAATCCCGCCAACCTGCCGCGCCCGTGGGACCCGACGACCTGCCTGGAGCGGGGGCTGCGATGGGAGCTGTGGCTCTGGCTCGACCAGGTGGTTGAGTGGGTCAACTCTGAGTACGTGTGGGAGGCCACCGGTGGAGGGTGCATCCCCGACTGCTGGCCACGGCACCCGCACCTCGTCCACGAGCTGGCGGTGCTCGCGGACCAACGACGCAAGGCGGGCCACGCACCCACCTCCGACCTCCTCGAGAACTGGCACCGCTATGTCCTGCCCGGCTTCATCGACCGGATGCGGCAGCGACTGAAGCAGTCCTGCGACGACGATCACCAGCCTTGGCCCGCCCGCAGCCGCCACGCCCGCCTCACGAGCGAGCAGGCATCCGCTCTGCGGCTTCGGGCCTTCGAGTCGGATCTGGTCGCCCTCACGCATGACGACCTCGTTCAGCCCGCCCGCCGACAACTCACCCTCCTCGACGGCGGTGACCTCATCGATCCCGACACCGGCGAGGTTCGTTAGAGGGCTGCACCGCACCTGGGTTGGGGGAGCTGGGCTTGGCGCGCGACTGGTCAGCGATACCAGCGCCCGGACCCGCAGTGAACTCTGTCAGTGGCGGCTGGCAGCATGAGTTCCATGGACCTTGTGTACAACCGATCCAGTGACCTCGATGACCTCGTCGTGTTTGCCGAGACAGAACTAGCGGAGGCCGTCAGCGCCATCCGCGTAGCGCTCAGGACTGCACGGACATGGGGTGAATTCGCCCAGAGCCTCCCCGAAGGCGAGTGGGCTGAGCTTCTCGCGCGACTCGAAGAGGCTCCGGACGCCGCAGCACCCTTCGATGCTGACGAGGTTCCCGGACACGCCGATGGCGATTACCCGACGTGGCTGGCCGCCCGGATGGTCGACATCATCCCGATAGACGTGGTCACGAAGTACGGCTCTCGGTTCGATAGCGTCTTGAACGGTGAGGCCGTCGAACTCCCGTGGGCGCAGGCAGAGGAAATCGCCGCCGACCTCCGCCGCCTTGGTCACCGTGTCGAACTACGGACGGATCTGGACCTCAGCTGACAGAGTGAACGCGTCTATGCGAGGCGATCAGCGGCAGATGCCACAAGTCGTCATTCGCAGTCTTCGGGTTAGCATCAACGAAGTGAAGACCGGCGCATCGTGGCGCCGCATCAACAGGGGGGCGAGTTGATAGAGGGTTCTGCGGAGACGCAGGAAAGGCCTGTTGTCACCGCGGCTGAGTTGCTGCGCGTTCGGCAGGCCGCGTGGGAGCGCCGGCTGGGGCTGGTGTCGTTGGTCGCTGAAGATCTGGCGAAAGCCGAGCACGCCGGGCAGGTTCTCCAGATCCTGGGACGCAAGTATCGAGAGGCACAACCGCTCCATCGCAGCTGGTTGTTGCGCCGCTGGCCGGCAGTTCAGGTGATGTCGACGGTGAGCGTCGCCGCACAGTACTACTCTCACGGCACCTTCTGGCCGAAGCTGACGGGCATCCTCGGAATCGATAGCGGCCAGAGCTTTCAGCAGGAGTGGGGGACTGCCTTCCTCGACAACCTCCGCGCGCTGGGCCTTCCCGACTTCCACGATATTGAGGATCCTGGAGCTCGATTCGTCGGGCCGATCCTCATGCACTCCGGCGTTCCCACCTACTGCCTTGGCGACTACTTCAGGCTTGTCGATGAGCGGCGCACCAAAGACCCCGCCCTCACCCCGGACGCGTTCGTGGCGTGGGCGGCGAGCAAGGCCGCAGAGGGCAAGTTGTTCAACGTCGACAAGCCGGTGGAGCGGTTCCTCCGCTACGGAGGCGACTTCGCCACCGACGTCAGCGACCGCGTGTTTGAGCTGCTCGACGTCGTCGCGGGCGGTGGCACGGGCGAGGAAGTGCCCTTGCCGGAGCGGTTCCGCGTCGCCGCGGTGGCGCTCCGACAGGCCGGCGAGATCACCGAGGGTCGGGGCACTCGTCGTTCGGTCAGCCAAGAGGCGGAGCGGCCGGTCTTGGTGCTCGATCCCTACGGTCGCGGACCGCTCCTCAGGCTTCCCTCCGTTGACGAGGTCGGGCAGGCCCTGTGGACGGTGACGATCGGTACCCAGTCCGAACTCGTGCGCAGCGAGGCGGCGTGGCCGGGCGAGCCCGCCCCGCCGACCGACGTGCCCGTCATCGGCCCAGTCCGAGCGGCGACGGCTGCCCTGCTACGACGTCCCGACCTCACGATGACGGTGCCGGTGGTCGACGACAAGGATCCCCTGCTCGCTTTCGCCGAGGAGGGCCGGCAGCTCCTCCCCGGGCTGCCCCTGCCCGGAGCCCCGGTGTGGTTGCTCTTTCCTGGCGGGCCCGATGATCTCGTGATCGTCGGCGAGTCAGTGGTCCTGGCCGAGGGCGCACTTCCGCCGGGCTGGGGCGGCTGGACGCTACGACTGCTTGACCTCTCTGGCGCCAGCATGGTCCGGTCCTCCAGATCTGAACGTCCCCGCAGCGTGCGCAGGGTTGCGTCTGTGCGGATCACCGCGGGGGAGCCGATCCTAGGCCTCCTGTACGGCGGGGGTCCGGTCTTTGGGCAGGTGCCTCAGATCGAGCTGCCATCCGCTACCAGCTCTGACAGCAGTTGGTCCCTGACGATCACTGACGGCGTCGGGCGGGTGCTCGTTGAAAACCGAAAGCTTCTGGCCGGTGACGACCTCGGCGAGGGACTGTGGTCAGGTGTTCCGCGACCGCTCTTGGGCACTTATCGAATCCGGGTGCGCGGTCCTTGGGGGCGTGGAGCCTCTCGCGACCTGGTGTTGGCCGAAGGCGTGCGCGTGGAGTCTCAGCCCTCGTGGCGTCGGATCAGCCCCGATGGCCTGGTGCCCGCGACGATCCGTCTCAGCCTCCCCCCGGGCGTCGGAGCAGAGCAGTCGTCGTTCAACCTCGCGGAAGACCAGACCGAGCGGATGGTCACGTTGACTGCCCGCGGCACTCTCCTCCGAGCCTTGGTGCGACCTGCTCACATGTCGATGTCTTACCAGTCGAGTGAACGCTCGACGACGGCGGGCATCCGGGCGGTGCCGTTGCATGCCGAGGACGTTCGAGAGGTGGGGGGAACGCTGACGATCGACCTGGACGCGGTGGGTGAGCCAACCCTGCACGTCCTGGTGGGTGACCGATGCGTCCAGGAGCTTGTGCCCCTCGGTGGCAGCCGCCACGGCGTCTACCGGTTCAACCTTGCGCAGGTGGGCGACACGCTGGCCGCCTATCCACGCGCACGGCTGTCGTTGGACGAAGCAGGCTGCCTCGTCGTGGCTCAGGTGACCCCCCGCAGGCTGTTTTCAGGTATCGAGTTGACCGAGGGCACCCTTGAGCTCATCGACAGCGTCGATGTCGAGGGACTCGTCGCGCTGGTCTACCCGGCTTTCGCACCGTGGCGAGGCGGGACGCGACTCGAGGTCCGACAGGGAAAGGCCGAGCTTCCGGAGGGGCTGCGCAACGCGGGGCCTGTCGTCGTGACCGTCCGGGTCGACGATCCGTGGGCTCCTGCGTCGATCCCGGCATGGCCGGCCCCTGGGACCGCCCGGCTGCTCGACGCGCCGGGTTGGCTGATCAGCGAGGACGCCGAGGAAACGCAGCTGTCCCAGTGGTTGGCGGACGAGGATTTCTTCCCCACCGATCTCGCCGACCTCGCCATGGTTTGGGCGGTTGCCGCCCGGCTGCCGTGGCTCGGGGTGGCGAGCGAGCGATTCGCCGAGGTGGGGAAGGCCTGCCGCGATGTCCTCACCGACGACCCCGTCTCCTCACTCCTCGCCCTTGAAGAGAGCGGCATCGAAGCCGACCGGGTGCCCGAAGCGCTCATCCGTTCCGGGCTCGCCTGGACGCCCACGGCCCTGTCCTTTAGGGCCAGAGTGGCCTGGACCCGCGCCGGAGCGTTGCCAGTGGCGCTCCTCACCGCTCCCGGACTGGTCGAAGACGTCAAGCGGGGCTCGGACGCCGTTGCCGACGCCCGGATGGTGTGCGGCGACGGTATGGACAGCCTCGTGCGTGGGAACGACCCGTGGTCGGTCCTTGGACGCTACGACTCCACCGCTGAGCGGTATCTGGCGTTGGACCCGGATGCGCAACTGGAGTTTCGGCATCTTCTCGGGCTGGTCCCCCAAGGCCTTATCGACGGCGACACGCGAGTGCAGGCGTCTCTGAACCTGCTGGATCGACGGCACGACGCATCCGAACGGCTTCGCACCAAGGGCGCCGGGTGCCTCCAGCAGCTCCGCGCCTACCTCAAGGCTGTGGGGGACTCAGCAGGGGTGGACGCCGTCGCGGCCCGCTGCCATCCCACCCGGTCGGATGGGTGGCGGTCCTATCCGGCCCTGTCGCTGGGCCTCGCCTGGGTCGCACGACGAGCTGCGCGCGGCGACGCCAAGGCGCACCAGTGGGTCGCCCGGCAAGGGCGGCTCTGGACCGATTTGGCGCGCATCGCGCCGGACCTCGTCACGATCGACCTGATCGTGGCCGAACTGCTGCAAGCCGCCGCGCTGTCGAACGCGAGCGAGGAGGACAAGTGACCGAGCACCTCGATCCCGTGAGGACCTCCGCGGATATCAAGGCGTCCTACCGCAGGTACCTGGGCTCGCTCATCGCTGCCCGCGACCCGAAGATCGCCACAGCCCTGACCAGCGCCATCGACTCCTCGCCACTGCTCGACAAGGGGCCCTACCTGGAGGCCACGCCGCCCTATGCGACCGGGTGCAGCATCCGCGAACTCGTCGACACTGGCGTGCTCTGCGCCGCCTTCACCGGCTTGGCCAGCCCTGCGCTGCCGCTCGACAGACCCCTGTATCGGCACCAGGAGGCGGCCATCAGGAAGGTCCGGGAAGGACGCAACGTCGTGGTTGCCACCGGCACGGGGTCAGGCAAGACCGAGTCATTCCTCATGCCGATCCTCGACAGCCTGGCCGCCGAACACGAGCGGGGCACCCTGGGTCCTGGCGTGCGGGCGCTCCTGCTCTACCCGATGAACGCCTTGGCCAATGACCAGATGAAGCGGCTTCGGTCGATCCTCGCCGACACCCCCCACATCACCTTCGGCCGGTACACCGGCGACACCGAGAACGACCCGCGCCGTGCGAGGGACCGGTTCGAGGAGCTCAACCCCGGCGAACGACTCCTTCGCAACGAGTTGCTCAGCCGCGAGGAGATGCGCAAGACGCCGCCCAACCTGCTGCTGACCAACTACGCGATGCTGGAGTACCTGCTGCTCCGCCCGCAGGACATGGGCCTGTTCCCGAGCGACGGTGACGCTACTTGGCGCTTCCTGGTGATCGACGAGGCCCACGTCTACGACGGAACCCAGGGCGCCGAGATCGCCATGCTCGTGCGCCGCCTGCGCGATCGCGTGGCACCTGACCGGCCGCTGCAGTGCATCACCACCTCGGCCACAGTGGGCGCTGATACTGACCCGTCGTCGGTCACCGAGTTCGCCTCGCGTCTCTTCGGAGTGCCCTTCGAGTGGGTGCCCGACGACCCGGCGCGACAGGACTTGATCACTGCCGAGCGCCTCCAGGTTCCGCCAGGGCCGTTCTGGGGTCCGTTGACCGCCGCGGACTACCTCCGACTGTCGCAGAGCAATGCACCCGACGCCGAGGTTCTGGCACTGGCAAGCTGCCACGGCTTCACGGCACCGGATGCGCGATCGGCCCTGGCCCACGAGAACAGTCTCGTTCAGCTCAAGCGTCTGCTGAGTGACGGACCTCAACCCTTCGACACCTTGCCGGCACGCGTCTTCCCTGATGACCCTCGTCGGCGTGAGGGGCTCGTCGCCCTGGTGGCCGTCGCCAGCGCGGTGAGAGGGCCGGACGGCTCGTCCGCGCTGTCTGCCCGGTACCACCTGTTCCTGCGCGCCACGGAGGGCGCGTTCACCTGCCTCTCGGCGTCCGGGCCCCACGTGCATCTCGCCCGGCACGAGGCGTGCCGTGACTGCGCTGCTCCGGTCTTCGAGTTGGGCGCCTGCAAGCGTTGCGGCGCGGTCCACCTGCTGGGCGTCCTGGAGTCGCGCGATGGGCGACTGCGGCTCGGCCCCCGCAAGTCGGACGCCCCCACCTCGTGGCTGGTTCTGGACGACAGCCTCGATCGGGTCGACGAGGATGAGGAGGCCGTGGCCGACGACGGTGGCGCCGTGGACGGTGCCGAGGCCAAGCTGTGCACTCAGTGCGGCGTGCTCACCACGGCGGACGCTACCCGCTGCGCCGATCCCGACTGCGGCAACTCGGCACTCCGGCGGGTTCGCAAGCTCAAGCAGCATGGCCAGGAGCTGCTCGGTTGCCTGGTGTGCGGGGCCCGCGGAGCCGGCACCGTCCGTGCCTTCGAGACCGGCGCGGACGCCGCGGGTGCGGTCATCACGACCTCCCTCTACCAGAGCCTGCCTGCCAGCGACGACCCTCGGGATGTAGGTCGGCCCGGCGAAGGCCGCAAGCTGCTCATGTTCAGCGACAGCCGGCAGGCGGCCGCCTACTTCTCGCCGTACCTGGAGGATTCGTACGGTCGGCTTCAGCGCCGACGCCTGGTCATCCAGGGGCTGGAGTCGGCGGGTGCCGCCACGACGGAAGTGAACGTTCCCGACGCCCGGTTCCATGTCCGGCGGAGCGCGGACGCGGTGCAGGTGTTCAGGCGCGGCATGTCCGCCGCGGAACAGGAGCGGGTGATCGCCCCGTGGATCATGGCCGAGGCCGTGAGCATGGACGATCGACAGTCCCTCGAGGGCGTCGGACTCGTGCGCGTCACCCTGCGACGCGAGCCCGGCTGGAAGCCTCCGGAGCCACTCCTGCGGCTGGGCCTCACCCCCGACCAAGCGTGGGACTTCGTCGCGGAGCTGGTCCGGACCCTGAGGCTCCAAGGCGCTGTGACGATGCCGGACGACGTCCCGCCCAACCACGACATCTTCGCCCCACGGCTCGGGCCCATCTACGCACGCCTCAGCGGGCCGGAGCCCAAGAGGAAGGTGCTCTCATGGCTCCCCGGGCGCGGAAGCAACCGTCGCGTCGACTACGCGACCCGCGTGCTGGCAGCGCTCCGAAGTAACGCCGATCCCGGCGGCGTGCTGAACGGTGTCTGGCGTTTCCTCACCGACACGGGCACCGAGGTCGACTGGTTGGCCTCCAGCACCAGAAAGGGGTTGGGTGCCGTCAGCCAGGTCGATCACCGCATGCTCCGGTTTGCGCTGGTGGACGCCCACACGCCCGTGTATCAGTGCTCGACGTGTCAGCGCGTGGCTCCGGTATCCGTGGTGGGAGTCTGCCCGGCGTTGGGGTGCTCGGGGGAATTGCTCCCTCTCGTCCCCCCGCCGGCGGACGTCGACCGCGATCACTACCGGGCCATCTACCGGTCGATGCTGCCAGTCCCGCTGGCGGCCAGCGAGCACACCGCACAGTGGCGCAACACTGAGGCGGCCCGCATCCAGCAGGACTTCATCCGGGGCGAGATCAACGCACTGTCGTGTTCGACCACGTTCGAACTCGGGGTTGACGTCGGCGAGCTGCAGTCGGTGATGTTGCGGAACATGCCGCCCACCACCGCCAACTACGTCCAGCGTGCGGGGCGAGCCGGACGTCGCGCCGGCGCCGCCGCCCTGGTGGTCACGTACGCACAGCGACGGTCGCATGACCTGACCCAGTTCGCCGCTCCAGAAGCGATGATGACGGGTCGCATCCGTGCTCCCTACGTGCCTCTCGACAACGACCGCATCGATAGGCGACACGCCCACTCTGTTGCGCTCGCGGCGTTCTTCCGGTGGTACCTGGAGCACCTCCACGGCATCTCCCGGAAGGCAGGCGAGTTCTTCATCGGCGACGGGGTGGGCGAACCGCCGGTCGCGGCCGTCCGAACCTTCCTGGACCCCGTCCCTGCCGACGTTCAGGCTTCCCTCCGACGCGTCTTGCCGGTGGCCGTCCAGAACACCATCGGCGTCGACGGCGGCGAATGGGTGCCGGTGCTGCTCGAACTACTGGAGGAAGTGCGGCAGGAGCTGGCTGCGGACGTCTCCACGCTGCGGGGCATCCAGGACGAGGCGGTGGCCGCCCGCAACTTCAAACTCGCCGACCGCTACGAGGGCGTCCTGAACACGATCCTCGGCCGCGACCTCTTGGGCCACCTCGCAAACCACAACGTGATTCCCAAGTACGGCTTCCCGGTCGATTCGGTGGAGCTGCGGACCGACTTCAGCACTGCCGAGCACTTCCTCGGGGCCAAGCTCGACCTGTCGCGGGACCTGTCGCAGGCGATCCACGAGTACGCGCCGGACGCGTCGTTGGTCGCGGGCGGCTTGGAGTGGACGTCGCGCGGCATCTACCGGCTCCCCGGGAAGCAGCTCGTCGAGCTGAACTACCGCGTCTGCCGGCGGTGTGGTCAGTACACAGAGTCCTTCGGTGACGTCGAGCCGCAGTGCCCAACCTGCGGCGACGTGGCCGCCGCGGCCGCACGGAAGCTGATCATCCCCGAGTTCGGCTTCGTGGCGGCGCCCGACCCGAAACGACCCGGAGCCCGACCACCTCGCGGGGCCTGGGGAGGCGCCACGCACGTGGTCAAACTGTCGGACGTCCCCCGCACGCGCTCGTTCGAGCTCCCCGGCGGGACCATCGAGGCGTTCGTGGGTCCCCGAGGCCGCCTCATCTCCATCGCTGACGGGCCTTCCGAGCGTGGCTACCTGGTCTGTCGGTGGTGCGGCTGGGGCACGGCCCTGATCAACGTCGGGGGTCGGCGTCCGACCAAGCATCAGCACCTCCTGAGGGCGGGGCACGACTGCACGGGACCCCTGGACCTCGTCGACCTCGCTCATCCGTACGAGACCGATCTGCTCTGGCTGGACGTCAGGCCGAACAAGATCTTCCGGGAGGAAGCCGCCTGGAAGTCCGTGCTGTACGCCTTGCTCGAGGCGGCGTCGGAGACCCTGCAGATCTCCCGAGACGACATCGGCGGCACCTTGTCGCCCACCGGCCCGGTCACGAAGTCGCTGGTTCTGTTCGACACGGTGCCGGGTGGTGGAGGGAATGTGCTGCGGATCGAGGAGAGGCTGGAGGACGTCCTCGAGGCGGCCCTGCGGCGGGTGACTGAGTGCGAATGTGGGCCGGAGACGTCCTGCTACGCCTGCCTGCGTGGCTACCGCAACCAGCGCGACCACGAGATCCTCTCGCGCGGGGCAGCAGCCGAACTGCTCACCTCACTCGGTGTGCGACTCAGGGCTACGTCGGTTTGAGGGCGCGCGGCTGGGCCCCGGTAGGGTGACAATCCACAGGCTGGCGACAAGGGGGTGGAATGACTGGCGACTCCGGACGTTGGGTCGAGGTCACGAGTTCCCAGTTTGCCCATGAGGCGGATGGTCTCGACCTCGTCCGTCACCTGTTGCCGGACGAGACTCCCTATCGTGCCTGGTCGAACTTCGAGTTCCGCGACGCCCACGGGCGGTGGCACGAGATCGACCTGCTGGTGCTGGGGCGTGACGGCTTCCACCTTGTCGAGCTGAAGTACTACTCGGGCACCATCCGCGGCAACGACCTCACGTGGCTGCGCGACGGGCACCGTGCGGAGGATTCGCCGCTCAAGCTCGCCCGCCGCAAGGCGCAGTACTTCGCGTCCAAGCTGAAGGACGAGTACCTGGCTTGGGTGCGCGAGAAGCGAATCGCCGGCGCTGCTCCGGCCAATGAGGTCATCCCGTGGGTCCAGGAGTCCGTCTTCCTGCACCACGAACGCGTCCGCGTCGACCTCCCCGACAGCGCCAAGCGCGACCTCTACGGGCTCGACGATTTCGAGACCACGTCGGGGCTACCGGGCATCTCAACCCTCCTCACGCGCCCCAGCGGGCCGCGCAGGCCGATCGGCCCCAACACCGAGGCCATCCTCGTGGCACTGCTCGCCCGTATCGGCCTGGTGCAGCGACGCGAGCGTGAGGCCGGCAGCTGGGTTCTGGAGGGCGGTGCGATCGCCGAGGGGGACGGTTGGCAGGACTGGCTCGCCACCCACAAGGTCAGCCAGACCGAACGTCGCCGCATCCGCTTCCAGACGCTGCCCAGCGGAGCGTCTGCGGCCGAGCGCCATCGCGTCCGCCAGCTGGCGGAGCACGAGTACCGGACGCTGCGGCGCCTCACCCATCAGGGCGTGCTGCGGCCCGACGATCTGGTCGAGTGCGACCTCGGCATCGGGCTCGTGTACCCCTACGACCCCGACCAGCAACCCCTCGACCTGTGGCTGGCCGACCGGCCGGGTGGTGTCCCGCTCGAAACCCAGCTGGCGATCGTCCGCCAAGTGGGGGACGCATTGTCCTACGCGCACAGCAACCGGCTGGTGCACCGCGGGCTCTCGCCGCGTGCCGTCCTGGTGTCGGACAAGAACGGACGCCTCCGCGTCGTCGTGGCTGACTGGCAGAGCGTGGGCGCGGTCGCCGCCGCCGGGACGCCGACCGCGGGCGTCACCGCCCTCTTCGGCACCGACGCCGCCACGCCCACCCCCGACGGGGAGCGGTGGCTCCAGGAGGGGTTCGCCGCTCCCGAGGGTGCCTTCGGGCGGGCCGCGGATCGCGTCCGCCTCGACGTGTTCGGCCTGGGCGCGCTGGCGTTCTATGTGCTCGCTGGCGCTCCCGCAGTCCGGACGGCTGTGGAACTGCGAGAACGGCTCGGCCGCCAGAACGGTCTGGATCTCTCGATCGAACGACCGGAGGTGTCGCCGGCCCTGCGGGAAGCGGTCCTCAAGGCCACCCGCCCGCGCGTCAGCGACCGGACGGCGGACGTTCCCGCGTTCCTCGCCGATCTGGACGCCTCCGAGACGCCCGACCCCGAGGCCGGCGATCCCCTGGACGCCGCACCGGGCGCCCTGCTCGCCGGGCGGTTCACGCTGCGTCGTCGTCTGGGTGCCGGCTCGACCGCCGTGGGACTCCTGGTCTCGGACACCGCGGCCGAGGGGCAACCGGAGCGTGTCCTCAAGGTGGCCTTGGACGACCGTGCCGCGGCCCGGCTCGCCGACGAGGCCGATGTGCTGGCCAAGCTGCGCTCTCCCCGGCTCGTCGGGCTGATCGAGGGCCCGATGCTGGTGGACGGGCGCCAGTCGTTGCTGCTGAGCAACGCCGGGACAGACACCCTGGCGACGATCCTGCGGCAGCGTCCTCGCCTCTCGCTCGACCTGCTCGAACGCTGGGGCAACGACCTCCTCGAGGCCCTGGTGGCGCTTGACCGGGCCGGCGTCGACCACCGCGACATCAAGCCGTCCAACCTGGGCGTGCTCGAGAACCGGGGTAACCGTGAGAAGCACCTGGTGCTGTTCGACTTCTCCCTGAGCAAGGCTGCAGCCTCTGCCACGCAGGCCGGCACCCCGCCCTACCTCGACCCCTTCCTCGGCGGCAAGCGCGATCGGTTCGACTCGGCCGCCGAGCGCTACTCCGCGGCTGTTGTCCTGTTCGAGATGGCCACCGGTCACACCCCCGTCTACGGCGACGGCCTGTCCGACCCGGCGGTCTTGAAGGAAGAGGCCGCGATCGAGGCGTCCGACTTCGACCCGGCGGTGGGCCCCCGTCTGGTGCCCTTCTTCCGAAAGGCCCTTGCCAGTGACGCCAAGCGCAGGCACGACACGGCTGCCGACATGCTCCGAGCCTGGAAGGAATGCTTCGCAGCCACGGTCACGACCGTGACCGAGGACGCCGACGACCTGGCCGCCGCTGCCACAGTCGAGACCCCGCTCGTGCGGTCGGGGCTGTCCGCGCGCGCCCTGTCGGCGCTGGAGCCCTTTGGCGTCCAGACCGTGGGCGATCTGCTCGCCGTCGACCCTGCGCGGCTGAGCCGCCTCAGCGGCACGGCCGAGGCCACCCGCCGGCAGATCAAGCAACGTGCCGCCGAGTGGCGCAGGCGGCTCGGCGCACCCAAGCGTCCTGGCTCGTGGAAGCCAGTGAGACCCGACACCCAACCCGGTCCGCAGGACATCGCTGAGCAATTGCTCGCCGTGGCTCGCGCCGGCCGCAACACCACCCGCGCCTCGCTGGCCTCCCACATCCTGGGGATCGTCGGCACCGCGGACGCCTTCGCCACCCAGGGCTTGCTGGCGGCGTCCCTCGCCGAGCCGGTGACAGCGGCCAGGGCCAACCAGCTGCTGGCCGACCTCCAGGAGGCATGGGCCGAGGACGCCGGCACCTTGACCACCCTCAAGGAACTCCACGACAAGGTGGCAGCCCGCCTGACCGAACTGGGCGGGGTTGCGACTGCACAGGAGCTCACGACGTTCCTGGTGGGGGAGTTCCCCGACGCCAGCGCCGACGAATCGAGGCTCGTCGAGGGACTGCTGCGACTAACGGTCGACCGTGACCGCGCGGTCGCCCGGGGAGGCGGCGACCCCGGCTGGACGACCCGCCGTCGCGAGGGGCAACCGCTGCTCGTCGCCGACGACCCGATCCTGCTCGACGTTGCGGAGTCGTTGGGGCAAGCCGCCGATCGGCTGATCGCCGGCGTCAACGGTGACGGCCACGACGCGCTCGTCCCGGAGGCCCGCGCGGGTGAGGCGCTGATCAGCGTGCTCGGACGCGCGGTGGTGCCGGAACCGCTCCGGGACGCGGCCCGCTTAGTCCAGCTCGCCGCCACGACCTCGCGCCGTTGCGGGGCATCCGCGACCAATGACCTGCACGACCTCGACCTCTCTTTGGCCCGGGCCCTCGCGCTGACGCTGCCTGCCGTCGCGGCCGGCCAGATCCTCGACCCCGCCGAGATCCGCGATCGGGTCCGCGCGCGCTTCCCAGCACTGCCGCCGCTGCCCGAGCGCCCCAACCTCGACCGGATCGTGGAGGAGGCCAACGTCGGGCTCATCTGGGACGAGGGTCCGCCCCGCCGCTACCGACCCATCCAGGCAGCGCGCGACACCACCGGCCTCGCCACCCGGCACGTCACCGTCCTGGCCCCGGATCCGGCGGAAGTCGCCCTCCATGGCGCGGTCGCGCACCGGCTCGCCGAGAGCCGCGCCAAGCGCTCCTTCCTGGTGCTGGGCGTGCCGGCCACACACGTGGACCACGCCCCCGGAGTGCTGGTCGAGTCGTACGGCGCAGATGTGATCGACCTGTCCGAGACCCTCATCGAGGCCATGCGGCGGCTGGCCGCCGCACGCGGCCTGCCCTGGCCGGCGGCCCTCAACGCGGACGCCGAACCCGCCGCGAGCCGCCCCGGGCAGGGATTGCGCAGCCTCGTCACGGCAGCCCTTCCGGCGGTCACGGACGCCATCGCCGCTGCCCTCGCCGTGCCCGGAGACGCTCCGCTGGTGTTGACCGAGCCGGCGCTCCTCGCGCGCTACGACGCCGTGAAGCCGATCCTGGGTCCGTGGCTCGACCTGGCCACGTCGCGCCCGCGCGCGCTGTGGCTGGTGGTGCCACAGCTGCACGCGAACCACGGTGCCGTCGTCGACGGTCGCCCGCTGCCCTTGGCCGCCCCCGGGCAGTTCGTCCGCGTCGACCGCGACTGGCTCGACGCCCGCCGCACCCTGGAAGGAAGCACCGCATGACCGTGCAGTCCACCGCCCTCGTCGCCGACCTGAAGGCGCTGGTGCTGCGGCTGGAGGACGACCTACGCGAGCGGGTCCAGACTCAGCCCGAGGTGCTGGCGGCCTGGCAGGAGGAGCACCGGCGCGCGGCGGCCGCGGAACGCACCGCCAGCACCTGGCAGGCCTGGCGCGACGACCGGGTCACGCAAGCAGCGGTCGCCTGGGTATTGACGACGGTGTTCGTGCGCTTCTGCGAGGACAACGCGCTCCTGCGACCGGTGTGGATCTCCGGGCCGCCCAACCGACGGCAAGAAGCCCTGGACGCCGAGGCCGCCTACTTCCGCGCCCATCCGGAGGACACCCACCGTGAGTGGCTGCTGCAGGCCGTCGAGCACCTCCGTCGGATGCCCGCCACCGCCGCGCTCGTCGATGCCCGCTCGGCGCTGTGGACCGTCTCCCCGTCCGGCCGGGCCGCAACCGAGTTGCTCGGCTTCTGGCGTGAGACCACTGAGAGCGGCGATCTGGTCCGGGACTTCGCCG
>Ga0209480_10002042_pt1 | contig 14209 bp, 11 predicted proteins | sample JI61114C2DNA_FD_187501 | JGI IMG/M metagenome (GOLD analysis project Ga0209480, IMG submission 187501) | Wastewater effluent complex algal communities from Wisconsin, to seasonally profile nutrient transformation and Carbon sequestration -... | ecosystem: Engineered > WWTP > Effluent > Algae...
AGGATTGGCAATTGGTTGCGGATCTAAGCTGGTGCCATGGATGAATGACTCAGGCTTCTGGATTATTTGTAAATTAAGTAACCTTACTGAGAAGGAAGCATTAAAGACCATCTCACCTTTGTTAGTGGTCATGGGTTTTACAGGTCTTTTAGTTATTATGATCGGAGCAAAAATATTTCCCCTGATTTAAAAATTTTAATTTGTAATTAATAAATAATGGAAAAAATAGGATTTATCGGCTTGGGTATTATGGGTAAACCCATGGTATTAAATTTATTAAAAGCCGGTTTTGAGGTTAATGTTTTGAGAAAAAGCAGTTCATCAGGGATTGTTGAGTCGGCCGGGGCAAAGGTACATGATAGTACAGCGGAACTTTCAGCAAATTCTGACATCATTATCACGATGTTACCTGATTCAACGGAGGTAAAACAGGTTGTTTCTGAAATTCTTCCTCAAATCAAAAAGGGCTCTCTTTTTATAGATATGTCTACCATTTCGCCGGTTGTGACGATGGAGGTTTATAACAGCCTAAAAGAAAAAGGGGTTGAAGCGCTTGATGCCCCTGTTTCGGGCGGTCAGGTAGGTGCTGAAGCGGCAACTTTATCAATAATGGCAGGAGGATCACAGGAAGCATTCAACAGGGCACTTCCGGTTTTCCAGGCAATGGGTAAAAATATCGTCTTAATTGGAGATGCCGGTGCCGGACAGGTTACAAAGGCATGCAATCAAATGATAGTAGGTATTACGATACAGGCTGTAGCTGAAGCCTTTTCCATGGCAAAGAAAGCAGGAGTTGATCTGGAAAAAATGAGGGAGGTACTCCTGGGTGGATTTGCACAAAGCCGAATTTTAGATTTACACGGCAAACGTATGATTGAGGGGAATTTTGTGCCCGGTTTTAAAGTAAAATTACATAAGAAGGATATGGGAATAGCGCTTCAAACCGGAGCCAGTCATCAGGTATCCTTAAAAGCAACAGAGCTGGTAGCCGGATTGATGAATCAACTCGTAAATGAGGGTCATGGCGAGCTGGATCACAGTTCTCTCTTCCTGCTGCAGGAAAAGAAATAAATCGATTTATTTAACCGTACTTAATAAAATTAAAATTATGCAACGTAGAAATTTTGTTAAATCAATTGCTGCCGGATCCATAGGTGCATCCGTATTGTCTCCTATCGAATCAATGGCAGCTGTAAAACCAAAACCTAAAAAGGTTTTGATGAAAGTTGGTTGCCAGTCTGGTGGAACTACTGAAGAAAATTTACAGCTAAAAGGTCGCTGTGGGGTCTATAATATTGACGGAGGAATGCCGAAATATATTCCTAATGTAGGATGGGATCTTGAGGATTCACTTAAAAAGCGTGAAGCATGTGAAAAGTATGGGATTAGTTTAGACGCCTATCACTGGCCACTCACTTCGGCAGGTATTGATAAAGTACTCTTCCCTAATGTTATGCTTGGAAAAAGCCCGCAGAGAGATCGCGAAATTGAGATGCTCAACCAGATGATCATGGTTGCCGGTAAGACAGGTATAAAGGTACTTAACTATAATACTACCATTTTACCGGTGCTCAGGACAGGAAAAACACTTGATCCAAAACGGGGGAATGCAGAATACAGCACCTGGAACCTCGCAGAAGCTTTAAAAAGGAATGACCCAAAAACAATAGCCGGAGATGTAAGTATTGATGATATGTTTGAGCGGATTACCTATCTGCTTGACAGAACGCTTCCTGTGGCAAAGGAATATAATGTAAAGTTGGCAAATCATATTGCTGATCCTCCTGCACCCGTTGGCTACAGAGGTATTACCCGTTGGAACAGCCCGGATGTATTTGAAGGGATTAAAAGGTTTGCTCAATTATATGACAGCAAATACCATGGTTTCAATTTCTGTATCGGGTCAATTGCAGAGGGACTTAAAGATCCCAAAAATGATATCATCCCGATTATCAGATGGGCCGGTGAGCGGAATCAGATCTTTAATATTCACCTGAGAAACATTAAAGGTGGCTGGGGTAATTTTCAGGAGGTCTATCCTGATAATGGGGATATGAATTTCCTACAGGTAGTTCGTGAGTTGCGTGAAGTAGGTTTTGATGGGATGGTAATGCCTGATCACGTACCTTATCACAAAGATCCTGTAGCCAGCTGGCAATCATTTGCATTTTGCTATGGATATATTAAAGGCTTAATTCAGGCCGTGACTGAAGAAGCGGAAACTGCAAGTTAAATTATAATAATCTTTCAATATGCTCAGACAAAGGGGCCCCCGAATAAAGGATATCGTTATTACACCCATAGCGATTGTTGATCCGCCACTATTAAATGCGGCAGGTTTGCATGCACCCTATGCACTGAGAATTGTATTGGAAATTATTACCGATGATCAGATTTCAGGTATCAGTGAAATACCCGGGACCAGTGATATTGAACAGGCACTTCATGAAGCAAAGAACCTTCTTGTTGGTAAGGATGTATTCCAGCTGAATCAGATCAGGAAAGTATTGACTGAACGGTTTGGATCAGAATCTCCTTTAGCAAGAGGAGAAGCTCCATGGGACCAGCGGAAGTTAGTGCATATTTTCAGTTCAGTGGAAGTTGCCTGCATGGATATCATGGGTAAAGTTCTTGGCAGGCCGATAGTGGATTTACTTGGAGGTAAAATGCGGGAAAGTGTACCCTTTTCCGCATACCTCTTTTATAAATACGAAGGTGCAGGAGGAGAGTTTGGGTTTAACCTTAATCCCGATGCAACAGGCTGGGAAGCTGCAAAACAAATGGCTGCTTTAAATCCTGAAGAAACAGTGCTGCAGGCTAAGGCCATGTGTCAGGAGTTTGGTTTTAAGTCTATCAAACTAAAAGGGGGTGTATTTGAACCCAGAATTGAAGTGGATACCATTCTGGCGCTTTATAAAGAATTTGGTCCGGAAGTTCCATTACGTTTTGATCCTAATGCCATTTGGGCGTTGGATACAGCGATTCAATACGGTAAGGAACTTGAAGGGATACTGGAATACCTGGAAGATCCTGTTCGTGGACAGGAAAATATGGCTGCAGTCCGTAAGGTTTTAAAAACCCCGCTTGCGACAAATATGTGTACCACTTCATTTGAAGAAATACCTGCCAGTATAAAAATTGGTTCTGAGGATATTATATTGAGTGATCACCATTTTTGGGGCGGTTTGAAAGCATCCATGACCCTTTCGGGGATTTGTGATACTTTTGGACGCGATTTATCCATGCATTCTAACAGTCATTTGGGTATTTCATTGGCTGCAATGGTACATTTAGGTGCAGCACTACCTAAAATGCCTTATGCCTTAGATACTCACTATCCTTGGCAATCGGATGAAGTTATTCTTGGCGGCCGCATTAAATTTAAAGATGGTTCAGTAGCGGTACCGGATGAGCCGGGCCTGGGGGTTGAATTGGATAGGGCAGCCCTGGCCAGACTGCACCAAAATTATATTAATTGTGGTCTCAAAAAGAGAAATGATGAGATTGAAATGCAGAAGAAGGTACCCGGTTGGAAATTTCAATCCACCAGGTGGTAGATTTCCTGAACCAGAGTTCAATTATATCCCGAATATTTTTTTCAAATTCCCTTCATTCAATATTTTTTTTAGACTTAAATTGAAATGAATTTTCCAAGAGAAGGAGTTTTTAATAATTTGAGTCATGAACAGATATGCGAAGAGATATAGTGATATTTAAGAAACCCGGTGATAATCCTGGTTTGTGGCTAATTATCTTCCTGTTTATTTGCTCAGCTTGTCAGTCAACTTATAAGAAAAGCTCTAACTGGAGCATATATAAATCAGACTCTAAAAGCAGTAGTTACTCATCCCTAAAGCAAGTCAATAAAACAAATGTCAGTCAGCTGGAATTGGCATGGACATTTGCTTTTAAGGATGCATTACCCGGTGCCCGTACATCCAGAATACAGGCAAACCCGATCGTGGTTGATGGTCTCATGTATATCCCATCCAGTAGGAATAGAATTTACGCAATCAATTCGATCACGGGTGAACAGGTATGGTCATTTGACCCCTTTTCCGGGACTCAGGGTGGAAATGTTAGTCGGGGGGTAACTTATTGGGAAGATGGCAATGATAAACGGATCCTGTTCACTGCCGGGAGTAATTTATTTGCTTTGGATGCCCGGACCGGGGAATTGATTTCCGGCTTTGGAAAAAATGGAAAAGTGAATCTGAATACCGGTATGCGCGGCGACCCGGATAAAATATCCGTTGTTCCTTCATCACCGGGTATTGTTTATAAAGATCTTTATATCCTTGGTACTGCAGTTTCAGAATTATACGGAGCAGAACCGGGATATCAAAGGGCTTATAACATCAGGACAGGCAAACTGGTATGGACTTTCCATACTATCCCCCATCCGGGTGAATTTGGATATGAAACCTGGCCAAAGGAGGCCTGGAAATATGCCGGTGGTGTAAATAACTGGGCCGGAATGAGTCTTGATGAGGAAAGAGGAATGGTATTCCTTGCCCTGGGTTCTCCATCGTATGATTTTTATGGTGGCGATCGGAAAGGTCAGAATTTATTTGGAAACAGTGTGGTAGCCCTTGATGCCCGGACCGGAAAATATATATGGCATTATCAAACCATTCATCATGACCTTTGGGACTATGATCTGCCGGCGCCTCCAAATCTGGTAAGCGTTGTACATGATGGAAAAAGAATTGATGCTGTGGCGCAAACATCCAAAATAGGTTTTCTTTATTTGCTAAACCGGGAAACAGGTGTGCCCTTATTTCCTGTCGAAGAGCGCCCGGTACCTGCTTCAGATGTGCCCGGAGAGGAAGCCTGGCCTACCCAGCCATTCCCATTAAAGCCAAAGCCTTATGCCCGTCAGCACATTTCATTGGATGATTTGAGTAATTATTCAGAAAAATCACATGATGAGTTATTGAAAAGATTTAAGTCAATAAGATATGAAGGTTTGTTTACTCCACCGTCTATGAAAGGGAATGTTAATCTTCCCGGTACAAGCGGAGGCTCAAGCTGGGGTGGAGGTGCTTTTGATCCGGCAAGCGGGATCATTTATGTCAGGGCTACTAACACACCGGGTATCAGTTTAATGAAAAAAATGGATACTGAAGAACAATCAGGTAGTCCATTTGATCAGGGTAAGGCCCTTTATACTACTTATTGTCAGGCTTGCCATGGCCCTGATAAAAAAGGAGATAACGATTATCCCTCATTATTGGGCCTTCAGAGCAGAATGAATGAGGAAGAGGTATTGGCGAAAATAAGAGTTGGTGCCGGCAAGATGCCATCCTTTGCTAGCATTATTGCTGGAAAGGAGGAAGCTATTATTTCGTTTCTGTTTGAAAAAGATTCGCGATCAGCCAGGGAAATTAATTTTCTGAAGGAAATTGCAAAAAGTGAATCTGCAAACCAGGATGCTGGTAAATTTAAGCAGGAAGTCCCGGTCAGGTACCTGGATATTTTGTCTAATGGCAAATTCCGTGATTCGGAGGGGCGTTATGGAATTAAACCACCATGGACGACCTTAAATGCAATTAACCTCAATACCGGCGAATATGCCTGGACAATTCCTTTAGGAAATTATCCTCATTTGCAGCAAAAAGGGGAGCCTGAAACCGGTTCTGAAGGGAATACCGGTCCGATTGTTACCGCCGGGGGATTACTTTTCATTGGAGCTAATATGGGCGGGACTGATTTCAGATTCAAGGCTTATGATAAGGATACCGGAAAATTATTGTGGGACACTCCAATTCCGGGTAGTACAACTTCGAATGCTTCCAGTTATAAGAGTGGTAAGAAACAATACATAGCAGTATCGGTTGCGGGTGATGCGGAGAATCCTGGTGGGTATGTGATGGTTTTTGCATTACCGGATAATAAGCAGTATTGAATCACTTAATTTTTAAATGCAGGGATTTAATTTGACTGATAATTCTCTTAAATTAAGAGAAATTTAAATCTATAGCCATGAAGAAGATTCTCCGGGAACAGGCGGTAAAATTTGCATTCAATTATTCAGATACACCATTAATACATGTGAATCCGGGTGAAGTATTTGAAATTGAAACCTGGGATGCAGGAATTGGATTTTTTAAAAGTTCGGCAGATAAGGCTATTCCTGCAAATCGACCGGGCTTCGATCGTACACCACCATTGGTAAACCCAATTGCCGGACCGATTTTTATCGAGGGACTTGACCGCGGGGATACCCTTGTTGTGAGTATTCATCAGATTGAAGTGGAAAAAACTTCCTGGATTGCGGTAGGTCCGAATCGCGGGCCACTGGGTGATTCCTTCCGCTGGAGCGAAATTTCAGGTGAGTACAGTACGATGGTTTTTGATCATAGTCCGGGTCCGGGCGGGACTACTGTTGATGGAACACTCCATTTTAATGATAAGATCTCCTGGCCAATTACCCCATTTGTGGGCACTCTGGGTGTTGCACCCGATCGGGATGTGGCAAACAGCCTTGATGGGCAGGGCGACTGGGGAGGAAACCTCGATATTCGTGATTTCAAACCAGGGAATAAGATATTTCTTCCGGTTTATCATCCAGGTGGGCTTTTCTATCTGGGCGATGTACATGCAAGTCAGGGAGATACAGAATTTACCGGAACTGCTGCCGAAACCCAGGCTACCGTCAGGCTTTCATTTGAGGTAATTAAAGGGAAGCGATCCCCCGGAATCCGGATTGAAACCCCTGACAGCATTATCGCTATTCATGCCTTCAGACCTCTTGAAGATGCAGTCCATCAGGCAACAGTTTATATGATGGATTGGCTGGTTAGCACCTACGGTTTTACCCAGGTTGAAGCTTATTGTTTTGTCAGTACCTGCCCTGATTTTAGAATCAATGTGTATCAGATGTGTAAGATTGGCAAACTGAATTATGTGGCAGGAGCTGAGATACCGAAAAGGTATTTAGCTCATAACTAAAACTGATTCATTTTGAAATATTGATTAGGAACCCTGAATAACGTGAACTCGACATAATATTTTAAAAACCGCATAGAAACATAGCATTTTATAGCTTCTAATCTAGATTTTAGACACAGATAGCCTTGAAGCTTCGCTTCAATCTATGTCACATTTAAAGCATAATAAATTTAATCTATGTGGTTAAATATTAATCTTTAGATAATTTAATATCGAACTCACGTTAAATAGATAGTCTGTTAGAACAGCTATTATTTTCCATAAATTGCTTTATTATCTTTTTTCAACCTCATTTAGCCTTGAATATCTTATGATCAATCTAAAAAATATTCAGACAGAGGTCGATACCGGCTTCCTGTACAAAATCCTTGCAGAAAACGAAAAAGATCCTAATGTGGCCAGAGTTTTCACTGAAATGAGTGAAATAGAGCATAGCCATGCCATTGCTTTTCTGAAGAAAAACAATCTGGATAGCTCTCATTTACCCGCACCCTCAGGAAGGGCAAAGGTTTTGAGATTTATTGGAAAGGTATTAGGGTATGATTATGTACTTGGGGTATTGCTGGACACCGAGAAGAGCATTTCATCTTCTATTGTCAAGGGTAAGAAGAAAAGTAATACTAGTCCTTCCTTATCTGATACTTCGCATGTCACAATTCTAAGAAATATCTTAGATAAGCATCAGGATATTTCGGGTTCAAATCTCGCCAGATTTGAAAAGAGGCATAGGTCTGTGGGTGGCAATGCACTCAGAGCAGCGGTACTTGGAGGGAACGATGGACTGGTTTCAAATTTCAGTCTGGTAATGGGGATTGCAGGTGCAACAAGCGGACAAAGCGAAGTCTTGTTAACCGGGCTGGCAGGCTTAATGGCAGGTGCACTTTCAATGGCTCTGGGGGAATGGATTTCGGTGAAAAGTTCGCAAGAGCTGTATGAAAATCAAATGCAGCTGGAAATGGAGGAACTGGAAACAAATCCAGAGGGCGAAGAAAAGGAACTTGCTTTAATTTATATTTCAAAAGGAATTCCGGAACAGCAGGCAAGGACCATGGCAAAGTCCATCATCTCTGATAAAGACCGCGCTCATGAAATGCTGGTACAGGAAGAGCTGGGGATAAATGCTGAAGATTTGAAAGGTTCAGCAATGGAGGCGGCAATTACCTCTTTTCTTTTGTTCGCTATAGGTGCTATTATTCCAGTCATTCCTTTTTTCTTCTTAAGTGGAATAAATGCGGTACTGCTCAGCGCAGGTATGAGTGCTCTGGGATTGTTCTTAATTGGCTCGGCTATTACCTTGTTTACCGGAAAAAGTATCTGGTTTTCAGGTTTCCGGCAAGTTCTTTTTGGTCTCGCAGCAGCTGCAATAACTTATGGAATTGGTATGATCATCGGTGTTTCACTTGCCTAAGCATGGATTTTGGTTCAGATTCTGAACTATAGAGCCTCCGACATTAAATTTTACTATTATTGCTAAATGTAACTTTTGTAACCATAAATCGGGTTTACTATGGAGACCTTTGTGTTCAAATAAAAAGACATTATGGAAATATTAGGTTATATACTGGCAGTACTGGTTGGCATTTCATTAGGCTTAATAGGAAGCGGTGGATCAATACTTACGGTTCCGATTCTGGTTTATGTGATGGGGGTAAATCCTATTCTCGCTACTGCTTATTCTCTGTTTATAGTTGGTTCAACCGCCTTTATTGGGGGTATTCAAAGTGCCCTACAGAAAAAGGCGGATTTTAAAACCGTTCTGATCTTTGGTATTCCATCCATTGCGGCAGTGTATCTGACCCGCATGTGGCTGGTACCACTAATTCCATCTGAATTATTCACAATCGGATCATTAGTTATTACCAAATCTATCGGGATTATGGTTCTGTTCGCCATTGTCATGATTCTGGCTTCTGTGAGTATGATCAGGCCATGTATTGACTGCGATAAAGCAGATGATGATCCGCTAAGGTATAATTACCCGATGATCCTTCTTGAAGGTGCTTTAGTAGGTTTACTTACAGGTCTGGTAGGTGCCGGTGGCGGATTTTTAATCATCCCTGCCCTGGTGCTTCTGGCTCGTATGCCGATGAAACTTGCGGTTGGAACTTCCTTATTTATCATTGCTGCGAAATCATTGATTGGTTTTATTGGAGATATTCAGGGTGGGCAGCTGATTGACTGGAAGCTGCTCGGAACATTTACTGGTCTGGCGGTAGTCGGAATATTTATAGGTATCTACCTGGCAAAGAAAATCAGTGGCGAAAAACTGAAAAAATCTTTTGGCTGGTTCGTTCTGGTGATGGGTATTTACATTTTTGTGAAAGAATTATTCTTTCCATCAGCCGGCGGAGGTCATTAAGATTTTAAACAAATTCTTCTTAAATGAAAACAGAGCCTAAACTTGACGGGAATTTTTGGAATGATCGTTACAGATCAAACGAAACCGGCTGGGATCTGGGACAGGTTTCTCCTCCTTTAAAAGGCTACATAGATCAGTTAACTGATAAAAATCTGAGGATTCTCATACCGGGATGCGGCAACTCCTATGAGGCAGAATATCTGCTGGAGAAGGGCTTTAAGAACATCACTGTAATAGATATTGCTCCCGAACTGGTGGAGCGATTGAAATCTAAATTCCAATCAAACCAGAACATCAATGTTGTTTTGGGAGATTTCTTTACTCACAAAGCTGAGTATGATCTGGTACTGGAACAAACTTTTTTCTGTGCCCTCGATCCGAAACTGCGTAAAAATTATGCAGAAGCTATGGAAGCTCTTCTGGTTAAGGGTGGAAAGCTTGCTGGTGTATTATTTGGGAAAGAGTTTGAAACCCAGGGGCCGCCATTTGGAGGAACAGATATAGAGTATCTGGCACTATTCAGTGATGCTTTTTATTTCAGGACTTTTGAGCCATGTTATAATTCAATTCCTAAACGTGCCGGTTCAGAATTATTTGTAATTCTGGAAAAAAAGTAAAGCCATAATTCTTTTTTTTGATTGTAACCTATGTTACCGACTGCTCTTAGATTAGTCGCGACCTTTGTATGAGAAGTTCGAAGAGAAACAAACCAATTCATTTAAATCTTAAAATTATAAAATATGTTTTTTCAACACGTTTATGATAAGAGCCTTGCACAGGCAAGTTATTTCATCGGCTGTCAGAAAGCCGGAGTAGCCGCAGTTATTGATCCGAAGCGCGATGTGGATACCTATCTTGAAATTGCCGCGGCAAACAACATGAAGATCACTCATATCTTCGAAACACATATCCATGCTGATTTCCTTTCCGGTTCAAGAGAACTGGCTAAGTTAACCGGTGCTGATATGTACCTGTCTGATGAAGGTGGTGAGGGTTGGGAGTATGAGTTTGATCATGTCGGTTTGAAGGATGGTCAGATAGTAAAGCTAGGTAATTTGATTTTTGAGGTGATGCATACTCCAGGGCATACTCCCGAAAGTATCAGTTTCCTTTTAACGGATACTCCTGCATCAAAAGAACCGGTAATGTTATTTACCGGCGATTTTGTATTCGTTGGGGATATCGGTCGACCTGATCTGCTTGAAAAAGCAGCTGGAATGATAGGCACAATGGATGCCGGAGCAAAGGAAATGTACAAGTCCATTAATAAGTTCTCTGCCTTACCGGATTTTATCCAGGTATGGCCCGGACATGGAGCCGGATCGGCATGTGGAAAGGCTTTGGGGGCTGTTCCAAGTACAACTGTTGGTTATGAAAAGGTTAGAAACTGGGCTTTGCAGTATGGCAAGGATGAGCAGGGATTTGTTCATTATCTATTAGCAGATCAGCCGGAACCGCCTAAGTATTTCGCAATGATGAAGAAACTGAATAAAGTTGATCGTCCATTGTTGACAGAGGTACCTGCTTTGAAAAAATTATCATCCTCAGAATTGAAAGAAGCGATGGATAGAGGTATGAAAGTACTTGATGCAAGGGATAAAGCTGACTTTGCTGCAGGATTTATTCCTGGCAGTATGAACATTCAGGGTAATAATTCTTTTGCCACATGGGCAGGATGGTTCCTGAATTATGAAGAGAAGTTTATCATTCTTGCTGAGGAATCAAAGCTTGACGACTTAACCAGAAAGCTGATGCGTATTGGCCTGGACAATATCTATGGATATGTTCCATCAACCTCAGTATGGACAGAAGCTGGTGGAAAACTGGAAAAAGCAAATGTAATTTCTATTGAAGAAGCTAAAAAGCTGATGCAGGAGGATATTCAGATTGTTGATCTGAGAGGTGTTGCTGAGTACAATTCAGGGCATATCTCAAATGCTGACAATGTATTTGTGGGTACATTACCTCAGAATCTGGATAAGATAAGTAAAGATAAAAAGGTATTAATTCATTGTCAGAGTGGTGACAGAGCCGCAATAGGCTACTCCATTCTTGCGAAAAATGGCTTTACCAATATTGCCAATTATTCAGGTGGTATTAGTGAGTGGGTGAATAGAGGGGAACCATTAGTTTCATAATAGGGGGTTCTTTAAGGTGAGTGTTAGGATTCGCCGGATTCATTTCCGGCGAATTTTTTATTTGCAACAAATGTTACCGTTCTGATTATTAATATTCACGATTTTTGTAGTATCAAAATTATCAATATGAATGTAGAGCAAATTTATACCGGATGTTTGGCACAAGGTGCGTATTACATCACCAGCAATGGCGAGGCTGCCATTATAGATCCACTGCGTGAGGTGGAGCCTTATCTTAGCAGACTTAGCAAGGATGGGGTTAAACTAAAATACATTTTTGAAACGCATTTTCATGCCGATTTTGTCAGCGGTCACGTTGATCTGAGCAGGAAAACCGGAGCTCCAATTGTTTACGGTCCAAATGCAGCCTGCGAATTTGAATGCATTTCTGCAAGTGATGGACAGGAATTTAAGATAGGTGATATCAGCATTAAGGTTCTGCATACTCCGGGACACACCATGGAAAGCACCACTTTTCTGTTGAAAGATGAGACAGGAAAAGACCATTGTATATTCAGCGGTGATACGCTGTTTCTGGGTGATGTAGGTCGTCCTGATCTTGCCCAAAAGGCAGCACATATGACACAGGATGAACTTGCCGGATTACTTTACGATAGTCTGAATAACAAGATAATGCCTTTGGCAGATGATGTGATAGTTTATCCTGCTCATGGTGCAGGCAGTGCCTGCGGTAAAAATATGATGAAAGAAACCGTAGATACTTTGGGTAACCAGAAGCGGGTAAATTATGCTTTAAATCAGCCGGATAAAGAATCTTTTATAAAAGCGGTTACTGAGGGTCTGCTACCGCCTCCTGCTTATTTTGGATTAAATGTTGCCATGAATAAAAAGGGATACGAAAGCTTTGATACCGTTTTAAACAATGGTATGAGAGCCCTGAGCCCGGATGAATTTGAAGCAGCAGCTGAAAGTACCGATGCCTTAATCCTCGATACCAGAGATAATACAATTTTTTATAAAGGATTTATCCCGCAATCGGTTAATATCGGACTGGGTGGTGATTTTGCACCCTGGGTTGGAGCTTTGATAGTCGATGTTAAACAAGCCATATTATTGGTTACTGATGAAGGAAATGAGGAAGAAGCAGTGACCCGTTTGAGCCGTGTAGGTTTTGATAATATTCTGGGACATTTGAAAGGCGGATTCAAATCCTGGTTAGATTCTGGTAAGGAAGCGGATGTAGTTGATCGTATTACTGCTGAGCAGTTTGCACATGAATTCAGACCAGAAATAGACATGGTACTTGATGTCCGCAGAGAAAGCGAATATGCTGCAGAACATGTTGATAATGCGTATAACCGACCTTTGGCCTATATAAATGAATGGATTAAGGATGTAAATCCTAAGCAGCATTTCTTCTTGCATTGTGCCGGTGGTTACCGCAGTATGATGGCTGCTTCAATCCTTCAGGCGAGGGGTTATAGAAACTTCACTGAAATTGCCGGAGGATTTGGTGCAATCAGTGCTACCAATATTCCGAAAACAGATTTCGTTTGTCAAAGCAAGGTGATGCCTGCCTGATCTGCTGATATATCTTTCTACATTTTCAAAGGGGGGCATTTATCTGGGTATGCCTCCCTTTGTATTAATAATCCTTCCAAGATTTTGATTTTATACTTAAATTGAGTTATGCAGGGTTTACATAAAAACAGATATCAATTTGCGTTACTGGTATTGGTTAATGCCTTTGTTGGTGCGATGGTTGGTCTGGAACGCTCAATCATGCCCAATTTCGGTAAACTGGAATTCGGTATCAATGCCAACACGGCCTTAATGTCTTTCATTATTGCATTCGGCATCAGTAAATCATTGAGTAATTATGCCGTTTCACAGCTATCAAAAACATTAAGTCGTAAAACCATTCTGATTATTGGCTGGCTCGCCGCTTTCCCGGTGCCTTTTTTATTGATGTATGCCCCAAACTGGAACTGGGTTATCGCTGCCAATATTTTATTGGGGATAAACCAGGGTCTGGCCTGGAGTGCAACAGTCATTATGAAAATTGATCTTGTTGGTTCAAAGAACCGCGGACTGGCGATGGGAATCAATGAATTTGCAGGTTACCTTTCGGTAGGTCTTGCAGCCTGGCTGGCAAGTTCTATTGCACTGGATTATGGTTATGCATTTTTCCCCTTTATTCCCGGGGTCTTATTTTCATTAGCAGGCTTATTGACCACAATTTTCCTGGTTAAAGACACTACCCATTTCGTAAATGCAGAAAGTCTGACAAGCAAGGTCCCCCTGCTGCAGAATGTATGGAAGGAAACAAGCTGGAAACACCAAAATTTAGGCTCGGTAACATTAAATGGTATAGTAAATAATCTGAATGACGGGGTGGTCTGGGGTTTATTACCGGTGTTGCTGATGCAAAAAGGTTTTGGAATTGGCCAGATTGGAATTATTGCTGGAGTTTATCCTGCAGTGTGGGGGATTTCGCAATTATTCACCGGAAAACTGGGGGATAGTCATTGTAAAAAACAGATTATCACCTCAGGAATGTTCCTGCAGGCGCTTGCCATCATCTTTATGGCTATGGCCACTTCTTTCAGCTTTTTGATTTTCGCGTCCATATTACTTGGGTTTGGAACGGCTTTGGTATATCCTAATTTTCTATCGGTTATAGCCGAATGGACGCATCCTTCACAGCGTGCCGAAAGCCTGAGTATATTTAGGCTATGGCGGGATAGTGGTTATGTTTTTGGGGCAATTTTAAGCGGGGTATTAGCCGATGCCTTTG
>Ga0209480_10002044_pt1 | contig 14186 bp, 9 predicted proteins | sample JI61114C2DNA_FD_187501 | JGI IMG/M metagenome (GOLD analysis project Ga0209480, IMG submission 187501) | Wastewater effluent complex algal communities from Wisconsin, to seasonally profile nutrient transformation and Carbon sequestration -... | ecosystem: Engineered > WWTP > Effluent > Algae...
GCTGGTTGATGTTGATGAAGATGTTGCCGCCGCCCGACAGCTGGCCGCCGCCGCCCTGGTCCTGCCCGCCGCCCGCGGTGCCGCTGCCGGTGGTGTTGGGGTTCTGGTCGTTGATGGTGTAGGCGAGGGTGACGGAGGCGGGCGGGGCGTCGCTGCTGTTGCGGTAGGTAACGGCCTGCAGCACGCTGTCCGCAATGGCGGCGGTGGCGCTGCCGTTGAAGGTGACGGTGAGGGTGCCGCCGGTGTTGGTGAAGCTGCCCACCACCGTGCTGCCGTTGCGGATGTTGGCGCCGCTGAAGTTGATGCCGGTGGTGCCGCTGCCGGTGACGCCGAAGACGTCATCGGTGTTGGCGCCGCCGTTGCGCTCGATGCGCAGCACGGCACCGCTCCAGCTCGGGTAGATGTCCAGTTCCGGGTCCACCAGGGTGGCGTTGGCGTCCACCACGATGGCGGCGCCGCCTTCGCTGTAGGTGTTGGCCGACGTGGCGTCGAGGCCGGCGATGCTGGGGGCTTCGTTCTGGTCGGTGGTGATCAGGGTAAAGGTGTTGGTGGCGGAGGTGGGGCCGCTGACGCCGGAGGGCAGCTGCGTGCCGCCGTTGTTGCCATCATCCACGGTCACGCGGAAGGTGATGGCGCCATTGACGTTGGTGTCGGTGGGCACGTAGCTGACGGTGGCCAGTGCGGCCAGCAGGTCGGCCCGGTTGCCGGTGAGAACCAGGTTGCCGGTGCTGCTGGTGACGCTGAGGCCGATGGTGGTGCCGACCTGGATGGTGCCGTAGTTGGCTGCGCTCAGTTGGGCGTTGAGGGTGATGGTGTAGTTGTCGACACCCACCTCGAAGCCCGCGGTCGCGTTGCTGATGTCGGCCGCGTCGTTGAAGCTGATGGTGTTGCCCGCGCCGATGAACTCGAAGCTGCCATCGGTGATGAACTTGGTCCCGCTGGGCATGCTCAGGGTCGGCGCGTCGTTGACCGGGCGGATGGCGATGGCGATGGCGGTGCTGTCGCTGCCCGTGCCGCCGCCGTCGACGCCGGTGTTGCCGCCGTCGTCCACCGTGAGGCTCAGGGTGTCGTCGCCGTTGTAGTGGGTGGCGCTCTGGTAGTAGAGGTTGCCCAGGGCGGCGTTGAGGTCGGTGGCGGAGCCGCGCAGGGTGACGGTGCTGGATCCGATGGCGCCGGCCGTGACGCTGAGGCCGGCCGGGGTGCTCGAGCCGCTGCTGCCGAAATAGATGTGGCTGCCGGTGCCGGCCGTCAGGGTGATGGTGTTGGTGGTGCTGGAGAAGGCGTCCGGGTCGGAAAAAGACAGGCCGGTGATCTGGCTGCGGACGTCCTCATTGACGGTCTGGTTCGGCGTCGGGTTGGTGATGACGGGCGGGTCGTTGGTGTCGGACGCGGCAACGGCAAAGACCACGCTGGCCACGTTGTTGGTGGCGTCGATGGGGGTGCCGTCGACATTGGTGGCACCGCCGTTGGCGCCGGCGGTGAGGGCGCCCGAGGCGTCCCGCAGGCGGTCATCCACGGTGACCTTGATCTTCAGGTTGGCCAGGTCCGGGTCGGAGCCGTCGGTGGCGGCGCGCAGCTGGTTGAGGGCGGCCTGCACGTCGGCCAGGCTGCCCTGGAAGACGACGGTATTGTCGCCTGCTGCGTTGGTGACGATGACGCCGGCGGGCAGGGCGCCGCTGAAGCTCAGCACGCCCGCGGCGAAGGGGGCGTCGGCAGCGGTGAGGAATTCGGCCGTGACCTGCACGAAGTCCTGTTCGCCGGCGCCGATGCCGCCGGCTACGTCCAGATCGGCCAGGGTGATGGCCGGCAGGGCCACCGGGGTGATGGCCGAATTGACCACCAGGCTCGAGCCGGCGGCGGTGATGGTGGGCTTGTCGTTGGCCGGGTTCAGCTCGATGTTGTAGCGGGACGGGGCGGGCGTGCTGCCCTGGGGCACCGAGCTGCTGTCATTGGAGACGAAGTCGCCGTCGCTGACCACGTAGTCGAAGAAGTCGGCCGAGGTCTCGCTGCCGTTATGCCGGTAGGTGATGCGCCCGCTGTCCAGGTCGGCCTGGGTGAATACCGAGCCGACGGAGAGGACGGCGCCGCTCAACAGCAGGCTGCCGTTGGCGGGGGCGGTGGTGATCCGGTACTGGCGCTGTTCGGTGCTGTTGTCGGTGTCGCCGTATACCAGGTGGGCGACGTTGTTGGCGGGCAGGGTGGGGGTGCCTGCGCCGGTGATGCCATTGGTGTTGGCGTAAGCCAGGGCGCCGCCGATGGTGGCCGTGGCGCCTTCGGTGATGGCCCCGGCCTCGCCGCTGATCAGCTGGGACTTGTGCTGGTACTGGTGCGCATCGTTGATGGGCGTGAGGGTGATCGGGACGATCAGCTCGGTGCCGGTGCTGGTGTGATTGGTGGCCGTGGCGGTGCCCGCGGTGATGCCCTGGTCGTCGATCGGGACGAGCCGGAAGCTGTCGGTGAAGTTCTCGCTGCTGTCGTGGGTGTAGACCAGCTTGCCGGCGGCGAGCTCGGCTGCCGTCACGTAGTCGCCCACGCCGATGGCCACGCCGTTGAGGGTGAGGCTGCCGTGGGTGACGTTGCCGGTGATCTGGAAGCGCAGGGTGTTGTCGACGGCGTAGCCGGTTTCGTTGTCGGAGGCCGAGTTGTCGGCGTCGGTGAGGACGATGTTGGCCGGCGTGATGGTGATGCTGCTGCCCTCGGGCCCGAAGATGCGGCTGCCGTTGGTGGCGGTGGGCGTGTCGTTCTGGGGCGTGATGGTGAGGGTGAAATTGCGGACGGCGGTTTCGGTGGAGCCGTCGGAGACCGAGTAGGTGAAGACGTCGTTGAAGTCTTCGCCGCCGGAATGGACGAAGGTGACGTGCCCGGCATTTACGTCTGCCTGGGTGAAGCTGTCGAAGTACGCCAGGGCCGCGCCGTTGAGGCGGATGCTGCCGCTGGTGGGCAGGGACAGGACGCGGTAAGTCAGCTGGGCGGGTACGGTGTCCGGGTCGGTGGCGGTGAGCTGGGTGTTGTCGAGGGTGATGGTCTGCCCTTCGAGCAGCGCCGCTGCGTTGCTGCCGCCGGTGTTGGGCACGTCATTGACCGGCGCGGGCGGGGGCACGGGGTTGCCGTCGACGCCGGTGCTCTGCACGTTGATGCTGAAGGTGTTGACCGCCAGGGCGTCGGTGCCGGGCACGTAGATGCCGCCATCCCGGGGGGTGGGGTAGATGCGGCGATCGCCGTCCTTGACGGTGAAGCTGATGCTGTCGGTGCGTGGCGTGGCGGAGAGGGTGATGTAGACCAGTCGTCCGTCGGTGATGTCCTGCTGGGTGAAGGTGGCGCCCGCCACCAGCCGGGTGCCGCCGAGGCTGAAGTAGCCTTCGGCCGGATTAGGGACGGCGGTGAGCGTGTAGGTGAGGCTGCTGTCAGGGGAGTCGGTGTCGGTCACCTGGAGCATCGCCGGGGTGACGGTCAGGCTGGTGCTGGTGCCGGTGAGAGTCTGGGTGACGTCGGTGGTGAGCACCGGGTCGTTGTTGTTGCCGATGACCCCGATCTGGATGGTGGTGTCCTGGGACAGGGGGACGCCGGTGCCGCCGCCACTGTCGGTGATGCGCATGTTGAAGCTGTCGGGCGTGCCGGTGGGCTCGCTGCCATCGTGGCTGTAGGTGAGCTTGCTCAGGTCGGCCACGATGAAGGGGCTGCCTGCGCTGGCGCTGGTGACCGCTACGCCATCGTATTTGAGCGTGCCATGGGTGGGCAGGCTGGTGATGCGGTAGCTGAAGACGGTGTCGTCCGGGTCGCTGCCCGAGATGGCGCCGCGGGGCGTGGACACCGGCGGCACCAGGTTGGTGTTGGCGGTGAGGCTGACGTCCTGCTCGCCTTCGAAGACGGTGACCGTGCCGGCCACGCTGGGCGCCTGGTTGACCGGGGTGATGGCCACGGTGACCACCTGGTTGGTCAGCAGGCCACCGGCGCCGTCATCGACGGTGATGAGGAAGGTGTCGTTGGTGGGTGCCAGCACCTGGTTGCCATTGTGGGTATAGCTGAGCTGGGCGATCTGGCTGACGGCGAAGGTGGAGCCGACGGACAGCTCGTTGCCGGCCAGCTTGAGCACACCTTGACCCGGCAGGCCGGCGACTTTGATGATGACCTGGTTCTGGGTGTTGTCCACGTCCGACAAGCCCAGGTTGATCTGGGTGAAGCCCACCGCACCCACGTTGGTGGCGGCGCTGAAGCTGGCCGTGCCGCCTTCGGATACGCTCAGGGGGGTGCCGCCCGTGAGCACCGGGACGTCGTTGGTCGGGGTGATGGCCAGGTTGACCGTGCGGTTCGCCGAGGTGCTGCCGTCGTTGGTCGCGATGGTGAAATCGGCGGCGCCACTGGCTTCCGCCAGACCACGGAAATTCATGCCGTTGATGGCGGCGTTGACGTCGCTCAGGGTGCCGCTGAAGCTGACCGAGCCCGTGCCGTTGCCGGTGAGACCGATAAGCCCGGTGGTGCTGGCGAGGGTCAGGGTGCCGGTGGTGGAACTGAGGGTGACGGTCTGGTTGTTGCCGTCGCCATCGGCAAGGGTGATGCCGCTGATGGCGATGTTGCTGTCTTCGCTGCCGCTGCGGGTGGCGCTGATGCTGTCGGTGATGGTCGGGGCCGCCAGCAGGCCGTCTAGCCCACTGAGGGCGAGGGCGCTGGCTTCGATGGAGCCCGATGTGGCTTCCAGCATGGTGTCGCCACCGCTGCCGACGGAGCCGGTGAGGTCGGTGGAGGCCGCCACGTCGGCGCCGGTCAGGGCCGCCAGGCGGTCGATGAAGGCGGTGCCCTGACTTGCCACGTCACAGCCGTAGATCAGAATGTCGGCGCTGGCGCTGAGGTGGCTGCCGATGTCGGCCAGCTCGCTGCGGAAGACTTCCAGGCTGGCGGTGTCGAGGCTCTCGTTACCCAGCACGATCTGGTCGGCCGAGCCGTGGCTGACGAGGTGCAGGGTGGTGATGTCGTCACGACTGCCCAGGGCGTCGGCGATCTGGGCGAGGCCGGAGCGGCTCGGGTCGAGAACCAGGACTTCGCTGCCGGCGGGCAGGCCGGCGACGAGGTCCTGCCAGCCGCGCACGGCGGGGTCAACAATCACCAACTCGGTGCCGCCCGCCCGCCCGGCAGTATTGCCTGGCAGTTCGGCCGTGGCGGCCTGTCGCTGGCTGTCTTCGTGGGTGTCGGTGGTGCTGGCGGTGTCGTCGTGCTGGTCGATGGTGACCGGCGCGGCGCCATCGAAAAGATGGCGGGGTTCAAGAGCGAGACGGTGGGAGACGGGGCGAAGCGACTTCTGGGCGACTCTTGTGGACATTTCAACACCTCGCGCCGGGCGGCACGTTTGTGATTATCGGAATGGGAGCGTGGGTCGTGCGAATCAATGCACCCCGATGAGCTGGGGGGTGAAATCCTTACTGGCAGCGGCGCTGCGCATTAGAGTTGAATATCGACAGCCGGGCCGCATACTTTAGGGTTCAGGTCGGGTTGATGACAAGATTTAACACGGCCCGCATGCATATTTTGCCGGCAATCCAAAAAGGGAGAAAGATCATATGAAACCCATGCAGGGCGTGAAGGTGCTCGAACTCGGTACCTTGATCGCCGGGCCCTTTTGTACGCGCATCCTTGGGGAGTTCGGGGCGGATGTCGTCAAGGTGGAGTCGCCCGATGGCGGTGATCCGCTGCGCCAGTGGCGCAAGTTGCATCAGGGGACGTCCCTGTGGTGGTCGGTTCAGGCGCGCAACAAGAAATCCCTGACAGCCAATCTTAAGCACCCGGAGGGGCTGGCCATTGTTCGTCAGTTGGCGGCCGAGGCTGACATCGTGGTGGAGAACTTTCGCCCCGGCGTGCTCGAGAAGTTGGGGCTGGGCTGGGATGTGCTGTCGGCAGCGAATCCGGGGCTGGTGATGGTCCGCCTGTCTGGTTTTGGCCAGACCGGCCCCTACAAGGACAGGCCGGGCTTCGGGGCGATTGGCGAATCCATGGGAGGGTTGCGCTACATCACCGGCTTTCCGGACCGGCCGCCGGTGCGCACGGGGATCTCCATCGGTGATTCGATTGCTGCGCTGTGGGCTGCGATTGGCGGCCTGATGGCCCTGCGGCACCGGGAGGTGAATGGCGGCGTGGGCCAAGTGGTGGATGTGGCCCTCTATGAAGCAGTGTTTGCGATGATGGAGAGCATGGTGCCGGAGTTCGATGTGGCTGGTTTCGTGCGCGAGCGGACGGGGAACATCATGCCCGGCATCACACCGTCCAATACCCATACCACCCGAGATGGGCGCCACATCATCATCGGCGGCAATGGCGATGCGATCTTCAAGCGTCTGATGTTGGCTGTGGGCCGGCCTGATCTCGCTGACGATCCGGGCCTGGCCAGCAACGCGGGGCGGGATCTGCGGGCGATCGAACTTTACGGGGTGATCGATGCCTGGGTGGCGGCCAGGGATGGAGACTGCGTGCTGGCTGCCCTGGAGGCGGCCGAGGTGCCGGCCAGTTCAGTTTACTCTGTGGCCGATATGTTCCGTGACGCCCAGTTTGCGGCGCGGGGCATGCTGGAGCAGGCGACTCTGCCCGATGGCACGCCGATGCGGATCCCCGGTGTGGTGCCCAGACTCACTGAAACCCCGGGTTCAACCGAGTGGCTGGGGCCGGGACTGGGCGAACATACGGATGAACTCCTCGCCGGCCTCGGGTATAAGCCGGAGCGCATCGCTGCACTTCGGGCCGACGGGGCAATTTGATGCGCGTATCTCATACGCCGACATACTGCTACTCGGGCAGGTCCTCAAGCCGCGTTATCATCGGGGCATCAACCTTCCACTGGAACAGTGCATGCCTACCATCCTCGTGACCGGCGGCGCCGGCTATATCGGCTCGCATACCTGCGTCGAACTTCTTGGCGCAGGCTATGACGTGGTCGTCATCGATAATTTCTGCAATAGCAAGCCCGAGGCTCTCCGGCGGGTCGAAGACATTGCTGGCCGCAAGCTGCTCGCCTTCTACAGTGCCGACGTTCGCGACAAGAGGGCTCTGCGCGACTTGTTCAAGGCGCACGCCATCGATGCGGTGATCCACTTTGCTGCGCTCAAGGCGGTGGGCGAATCCGTTGCCAAGCCCTTGATGTATTACGACAACAACATTGCGGGCACGGTGGCGCTGACCGAGGTCATGGGCGAGGCGGGGGTCAAGTCCCTGGTGTTCAGCTCGTCGGCCACGGTGTATGGCGATCCGGCCAGCGTGCCGATCCGCGAGGATTTTCCGACCGGTCCGACCAACCCTTACGGGCGCACCAAGTGGATGATGGAGTTCGTGCTGTCCGACCTGGCGGCGGCCGATCCGGAGTGGCGGGTGGCGCTCCTGCGCTATTTCAATCCGGTGGGGGCGCACGCCAGCGGGCGCATTGGGGAGGATCCGAACGGGCTGCCCAACAACCTGATGCCCTTCGTCAGCCAGGTGGCTGTGGGGCGCCTGCCCCGGTTGCGTGTTTTTGGCGGCGACTACGCCACACCTGACGGCACCGGGGTAAGGGACTATATCCACGTGGTCGACCTGGCTGTGGGGCATGTGGCCGCAGTGCAGCGGCTGGCGGAACGTCCTGGTGTCCTGACGGTCAATCTGGGCACGGGGCGCGGCTACAGCGTCATCGAAGTGGTCAGGGCTTTCGAGCAGGCCAGCGGCCGACCGGTGCCCTACGAGATCGTAGCCCGCCGCCCTGGCGACGTTGCCCAGTGCTATGCAGAGCCGACCCTGGCCGAACAGGAGCTGGGCTGGCGTGCGACGCGCGGCATCGACGAAATGTGCGCTGATTCCTGGCGCTGGCAGAGCACCAATCCCCAGGGGTATCCCGATTGAGCACCGAAGACCTGCCCGTAAGCGACGCCCTCAACGTGCTGGGAGGCCCCTTGCTGGCCTGCAGCTACGACCCCCTGACCGGCTGGATGCGGACGGGCTGCTGTGAATCCGACCCGGATGACCTCGGCCGCCACCATGTATGCGTCAAGGTGAGCGCCGAGTTTCTGAAGTTCAGCGCCCTGCGTGGCAATGATCTCGCCACGCCGCGGCCCGAGTATCGTTTTGCCGGACTCAAGCCCGGCGATCGCTGGTGTTTGTGTGCCCTGCGCTGGCGCGAGGCCTGGGAAGCCGGTGTGGCGCCGCCGGTGGTGCTCGCGGCGACCCACATGGCGGCCCTTGAGGTGATCCCCTTTGATGCCCTCAAGCGCCACGCCCACGATGGCTGAGCGGCTTTACTGGCTGGCCGTCCATTCCAGCAAGGCATCCTGGACCTCACGGGCCGCGCCGGCGTTGGGGTGGTTGATCATCAGCACCACCGCATAGCGACGGCCGCTGGCGCCCAGTACGTAGCCCGCCAGGCTACGGACGCCGTCGAGGGTCCCGGTCTTGATATGGGCGGCGCCTGCCGCCGGGCTGTTGGCTACGCGGCGACGGGCCGTGCCATCACGTCCTGCGATGGGCAGAGATGACACCAATTCGGGCATCGTCCTGCTGCGCCAGGCCGCCTGCAGCAGTTCTCCCAGGCTTTGGGCACTGACGCGCTCGTTGCGGGACAGGCCAGCCCCATTCTCGATGACCAGCCCGTCCGTGGATATTCCGGACGCCTTCAGACTGCGCTCAACCACCCGGGCCCCGGCGATCGCAGAGTCCCGTCCCGGCTCTGCTTGCGCACCGAGGGTGGCCAGTACGTGGCGGGCAATGATGTTGTTCGACCATTTGTTCATGTCGCGCATGACTTCCGGCAATGCGGGCGAGCTGGATTCGACCAGCAACTGGGCTCCCTGGGGCGGCGCACCCTCGCGAAAGCGCCCGGTGATTTCTCCCCCCAGCTCTTGCCAAAGAGTCCGGAAGACACCTTCGAAAAGGCGCTCGGGTGGTAGGGGGGACAGGTTCCAGTCAAAGCTCGCCGTGCAAGTCTGGGGCAGGTTGCCGTCCAGGGTCAGGACCGTGGTGTTGCCGGCGCCTTCCCGCGGGGTCGCCACGAGCTGGGTGACGGGGTCACCGCAGGCGCTGCCGGCATTTCGGCGGATCCTGTTTTCGACAAGCAGCCCGGCGGGTTGAGGGTCCAGAGTCACTTCGGCGCCCGCCGGAGTCGGCTGCAATCGCAGCTGGATTGATCCGTAATCCACGCTCAGGGCACTGGCGCCAGCGTTGTAGGGGCGCAGGGGGCGCTGGTCGAAGGTTGCAGGGTCGTGGGGCGGCAGGTTGAAGTAACTGCGGTCGGTCAGCACGTCACCCTCGATGCGCCGGATGCCCCGTGAGCGCAGCTCGCGAAGCATGAGCCACAGCCGTTCCCTGGAAAGGCGCGGATCCCCTCCGCCGATGATCGACAGGTCGCCCCTCAGAACACCGTCCCGGATGGGGCTGGCTGCCATGATGCGGGTCTTCCATGTGAAGGTCGGGCCGAGTTGGTCGAGGGCGGCAAAGGTGGTTACCAGCTTCATGACGGAGGCGGGGTTCATGGGCGTGGTAATCCGGTGCTTCATCAGTGCCAGCGCCCCGTCCACATCCTGAACCAGTACGCTGGTTGCGCTGCGGGGGATGCCGGCTCGGGTCAGACTGGTATCAAAGGCCGGCGGCCAGGGCTCGGCGTGGCAGAACGGTGCAGTGATGAGGAGAAGTACGGAGAGGAGCAGTAGCGTGAAGGGGGAGAGCATCGGCGACGGGTGAAAGCAGGAACCTGCTGCGGATTATGCCCCTGCGGCCATGTCACCTGCCTGTTGCACCGCAAAATACGTGGGCTTCCCTAAGGCCTCGACGCCGCTTTTGGTGCTCTTCGGCAAGCGGGGAATCACGATAATTCCCAATGCTGGCGCGGGTTTAGCTCACTAGCCCTTTTTTTGGGTACGGGTTTTCGCTATACTCCGCAGGTTTTCCGTATTGCGATCTTCGAAGTCTCTTTTATTGAGGTTAGTGGGCCATGAGCGTGGATCAGAAAGTAGATGCGGGTCGGCGCCAGCTGTTGCTGGTGACGTCGGCGGCAGGGGGCGTAGGCGCAGTCGCCGCGGCCGTGCCGTTCGTCGCAAGCCTGACGCCGTCGGAGCGTGCAAAGGCAGCCGGTGCGCCGGTTGAAGTGGATATCAGCAAGCTGGGCCCGGGTCAGATGATGACCGTCGAGTGGCGTGGCAAGCCGGTGTGGATCATCAACCGCACCAAGGAAATGCTGGACTCCCTGAAGAAAACCGAGGGTGAAGTCAGCGATCCGGCCTCGGACAAGCCGATGCAGCCGGAGTACGCCAAGAACGAAACCCGCTCCATCAAGCCGGAAATTCTGGTGGCGGTAGGTATCTGTACTCACCTTGGCTGTTCCCCGTCCGACAAGTTTAAGACCGGCGCCGAAAGTGGCGTGGCGCCTGACTGGGCCGGTGGTTTCCTGTGTCCCTGTCACGGTTCTACCTTTGACATGGCCGGCCGTGTGTACAAGAGCAAGCCTGCGCCGGATAACCTCGAGATTCCGCCGCACAAGTATGTGGCCGATACCAAGATCGTTATCGGCGAAGACGGAAAGGCATAAACGATGACCACCAAAGCTCAAGCGGTAATCGACTGGGTTGACGAGCGTTTTCCGCTGACGTCCTCCATCAAGGGGCACCTCACCGAGTACTACGCCCCCAAGAATTTCAACTTCTGGTACTTCTTCGGTTCCCTGGCCCTGCTGGTCCTGGTGATCCAGATCGTCACTGGTATCTTCCTGGTCATGCACTACAAGCCCGACGCATCCCTGAATGCGTCTGGCGTACCGGTGGCCTTTGCTTCCGTCGAGTACATCATGCGCGACGTGCCGGGCGGCTGGTTGATCCGCTACATGCACTCCACGGGCGCTTCGGCGTTCTTTATCGTGGTGTATCTGCACATGTTCCGTGGTCTGCTCTACGGTTCCTACCGCAAGCCCCGTGAGCTGATCTGGATCTTCGGCACCCTGATCTTCCTGGCGCTGATGGCTGAAGCCTTCATGGGTTATCTGCTGCCCTGGGGTCAGATGTCCTTCTGGGGTGCCCAGGTGATCGTGAACCTGTTCTCCGCGATTCCCGTCATCGGTCCCGACCTTTCCGTCGTGATTCGTGGCGATTTCGTGGTGTCCGATGCGACCCTGAACCGCTTCTTCTCCTTCCACGTTATTGCCGTGCCGCTGATCCTTATCGGCCTGGTGGCTGCCCACATCGTTGCGCTGCACGAAGTCGGCTCCAACAACCCGGATGGCGTTGAAATCAAGAAGAAGAAGGGCGCAGATGGCCACCCGCTGGACGGCATCCCCTTCCACCCCTACTACACTGTCAAGGATATCGTGGGTGTGGTGGGCTTCCTGATCTGCTTCTCCTTCATCGTGTTCTTCGCGCCTGAAGGCGGCGGCTACTTCCTGGAATTCAACAACTTCATTCCGGCCGACCCCCTGAAGACCCCGCCGCACATTGCCCCGGTCTGGTACTTCACCCCCTTCTACTCGATCCTGCGTGCGGTGACCTATCCGCTGTTCGGCATCGATGCGAAGTTCTGGGGCGTCGTGGCCATGGGTGCCGCCGTGGTGATCATCGCCTTCCTGCCGTGGCTGGATCGTAGCCCGGTGAAGTCGATCCGCTACAAGGGCGGTCTGTTCAAGGCCATCCTGGCCGTCTTCATCGTCTCCTTCTTCATCCTCGGCTACCTCGGTGTTCTGCCTCCCACCCCGGGTCGTACCCTGGTGTCCCAGATCTGCTCGGTGATCTACTTCGGCTTCTTCCTGCTGATGCCGTGGTACTCCAAGATGGACAAGTGCAAGCCCGAGCCTGATCGGGTGACCGGTTAATGAGAATGAAAGCCATGAAAAAACTTTTGACGTCTCTCCTGTTCGCACCGCTGCTTGCCTTTGCAAGCGGTGCCGAACTGCACCTGGACAAGGCTCCGGTGTCCACCGATCCGGCTGCACTGCAGAATGGTGCAAAGCTCTTCGTCAATTACTGCCTGAATTGTCACGGCGCCAGCTACATGCGCTACAACCGGCTCCAGGAACTGGGTTTGTCCGAGCAGGCCATCAAGGACAACCTGATGTTCACCGCCGACAAGGTTGGCGAGCCGATGCGCATCGCCATGCAGCGTGATGAAGCCAAGGCCTGGTTCGGTGCTGCACCTCCGGACCTCACCGTGATCTCTCGCTCCCGTGCGTCCGAGTTCGGTAGTGGTGCGGACTGGCTGTACACCTACCTGCGCAGCTTCTATCGCGACAGCGAGCGGCCGACCGGTTGGAACAACGTGGTTTTCGAGAACGTGGGCATGCCCCATGTCCTTTATGAACTGCAAGGCGAGCAGATTGCCAAGGTGACCGAGAAGGATGACGGTCATGGCGGCAAGATCAAGGAGGTTTCCCTTGAATTGGCCAAGCCGGGCAAGATGTCCAAGGAAGAGTACGACAAGGCAAGCGCTGACCTCGTCTCCTACCTGGTTTGGATGGGTGAGCCGATGGCCGAGAAGCGCAAGAACATCGGTACTGCCGTAATTGCATTTTTGGGCTTGCTCTTCGTCCTTTCCTATCTTCTGAAGAAGAATTATTGGAAGGACATCCACTAATCGGCAGCAGGTTTCGCCGATGCAGTCACTTGCCGTCACTGAGCAAGACGCACCACGCGCCCGTCGCGTGGTGCGTGATTCCGAGTATCCGTGGGGTAACACAACGATGATGAATTTGTATTCCGGAACGACAGATCCTTTTAGTCACCGGTGCCGTATCGTGCTCTTTGAAAAAGGCATGGATTTCCAGGTGATTGATGTCGATCTCTTCAACAAGCCGGAAGACATCGCCGTCATCAACCCGTACAACCGGGTTCCGGTGCTGGTTGATCGTGACCTCGTGCTCTACGAGTCCAACATCATCAACGAGTACATCGACGAGCGTTTCCCGCATCCCCAGCTGATGCCGCCCGATCCCATAATGCGGGCCCGGGCCCGTCAGTTGCTGCACACTTTTGAACTGGAGCTGTTCTCGCATATCGAAGCCCTGGAGAAGAACCCCAAGGGCGCGGAGAAGGAGCGAGCCCATGTTCGTGATCAACTCACTCAGCTGGCTCCGATCTTCACCAAGCAGAAGTTCCTGCTCGGCGAAGAGTTCTCCATGCTGGATGTGGCAATCGCCCCTTTGCTGTGGCGCCTCGATCACTACGGTATCGAGCTGCCACGTTCGGCAGCCCCGCTGATGAAGTACGCCGAGCGTATTTTCAGCCGTCAGGGTTTCATTGATGCGATGACTCCATCGGAAAAGGTCATGCGTCGCTGAGTGTCATCCAGGGCCGTGCATCGTCGCGGCCCTGATTTTTTTAGTTTCCCTTTCCTGTGGCCCCGATTTTGGCCTCATTGGATTGAAGGTCCCGGTCATGAGTGAAGTTTCCACCAAGCCCTATCTGATTCGTGCCATTCACGAGTGGTGTGTCGATCAGGGGTTGACGCCTTATCTTGCCGTGGCAGTCGATGGTCGTACCATGGTGCCGCGCAGCTTCGTCCAGGATGGTCAGATTGTTCTCAACATCGGGCCGGATGCGACCCAAAGTCTGGTGATGGGTAATGAGTTGATTGCCTTTCAGGCCCGCTTTGGTGGCGTTGCGCAGAATATCTCGGTACCCGTTGACAACGTGTCGGCTATATATGCCCGGGAAAACGGGCATGGAATGGCGTTTGAGCTGGCCTCCGAGCACGAGGCCGAGGAGCTCCCAGAACTTGCTTCTGACTCCGCCGATGTCGCCGAGGACTCGCCCGCTCCGGATGCGTCCCCCGACTCAGCCAAGACTGGCCTGCGCAGCCATCTGAAGCTGGTCAAATAACTTCCTTGCAGGAAGGCCCCCGGCGCTTGATCTGGCTCAGGGAGGCTGTTCCTCCTCAAGGATAAAGTAGCCTGCAATTTTTAATTCTCGAGGTTTAAGCGCATGGCCGCCATGGAATGGACAGACAAACTGGCTCTAGGTCTGGGGCCGATGGACGACACGCATCTCGAGTTCGTCGATGCCTACAATCGTCTTGTGGCGGCTTCCGGTGAGGCTCAGCTGATTGAGATGGACGCGTTCATTGCGCACACGGTTGAGCATTTCGATCAGGAAAATCGCTGGATGGAGTTGATCGGTTTTCCCGGCTGCCACAAGGCCGAGCATGATCGCGTCCTTGCCGTGTGTCGTGACGTGCGCAAGCGCATGGAGCGGGGCGATGCTGCCCTTGGG
>Ga0209480_10002046_pt1 | contig 14181 bp, 9 predicted proteins | sample JI61114C2DNA_FD_187501 | JGI IMG/M metagenome (GOLD analysis project Ga0209480, IMG submission 187501) | Wastewater effluent complex algal communities from Wisconsin, to seasonally profile nutrient transformation and Carbon sequestration -... | ecosystem: Engineered > WWTP > Effluent > Algae...
TGATCTCGCTCATGTTCGTGTCACCTAGTGGTTTCGGAAGGCTGGGGACGGCTGGCGGCATGGCGCTCGAGGGCACGGTCTACGTCCAGGATCAGGTCGGCGGCCGGTGCCTCGCTGCACCGCCTGCAACTGAGCGACGCCTTGGCCGCCGGGCAGCAGGCCGCGATACTGGGCGAGGTCGAGCGGGTCGAGGCGCAGACGGAACTTGTGCTGGCAGCCCCACACGCGCTTGCCGACCAGGGTGTCCGAGAGCATGGCGCACACCGCAATCACCAGGTTCTCCCGGAAGTCGTGGCGGGTCCCGTTGCTCGGCTGACGCGGATCGTCAAGCTCACTGAGTTTCTCCATCAGGCTGACTCCCACTCCACGCATTTCCATCGCCCAAGAGACGAGAGTAGACGCGTTTTCGAGAAGGTCCACAAGATGGCGGCCTAACCTGTTGGGCGTGAACGATTTTTCTGGCAGCTTTCGGGAGGTTCATGTCATTCGAGTTCGATGGCCCTGCCTATGGGCGGGCAGCGAAACACGACTTCTTCGGCGAACATCGCAACGGCCTCGAGCAGCCTAAATGGGCAACCGACTCGGCGGGCTGGTATTGGACATCGGGTAGCAGTATGGATTTGAACACGCTCGCCGACCAGAATGATCTTCTCGCGATCACGACCCATATCAATGGCGCGTTCAATGGTTTCGAGGACCGGCGTAAGCTCTTGGCCGCAGCCTTCATCCATCTCAAGGCGTGCTTGGAACGATCCGAAAGCCGGCAAGAAGGGAGTGAGCCCTCAGTCGGCTGACGAGCGAAAGGCCGGCCATGCCCGTTACATCGAACTGAAGGCGGCGATGGTCGCCAGGAAGCAGAAGGCTCTGCACAGCCACTTCGGCTTTACGCCTGAGCAGATGGATCCGTTAGCCGCAGAAGGGATCAAATAAAGCTACGGTCGAACTCCTGCCCGTCAATCACGTGGCGGATTGGCAATGAGATTCAGCCAACCGGCAGAAGGTAGGATGAGCGCTCATGCCGATCACAAAAACAACAATCCGGAGACTCCCCAATGAACGACGAAGACCGACAGCGCCTGCAGGTTCTCTGCGCCGGCATTCTTGGCCTGATCCTTTTTCTCGGCGTGGCGCGCTTTGCCTATACGCCGCTGTTGCCGCTGATGCGCGAGCAGGCCGGCCTCGGCGCCGCGGCCGGGGGCTGGCTGGCGGCCGCCAATTACGCGGGGTATCTGTCCGGTGCGCTGCTCGCCTCGAAGATCAGCGACCTGAAGCTCAAGGACAGGCTCTACCGCGCCTCGATGGTGGTGGCGGTGGCCGCCACCGCGCTGATGGGCCTGGCCAGCGGCGAGGCGGCGTGGGCACTGCTGCGCTTCGTCGCCGGCCTGAGCACGGCGGGCGGCATGCTGCTCGGGTCGGGGCTGATCATGAACTGGCTGATGCGCCACCGGCACCGCAGCGAGCTGGGCATCCATTTTTCCGGCATCGGTCTGGGCATCGTCATCTGTTCGCTGGCGGTGGCGCTCATGAGCCACTGGTTCGACTGGCGGGTCCAGTGGTATCTGTTCGGCGTGCTGGGCGCCTTGCTGGCGATTCCAGCCTGGCGCTGGCTGCCCAGGCCCGACACCACGCCGCTGGCGGGCAGCGGCGCGCACATGGAGGATCGTCCGCCCGGCCGGCTGTTCCTGGCGCTGATGATGGGTGCCTACTTCTGTGCCGGCGCGGGCTTTGTGGTGAGCGCCACTTTCATCGTCGCCATCGTGAACGGCATGCCGCAACTGGGCGGCAAGGGCGCGTGGGTGTTCCTGGCGGTCGGGCTGGCCGCGACGCCGGCCTGCATCGTGTGGGATCTGATCGCCCGGCGCACCGGGCAACTCAATGCGCTGATCCTCGCCAGCGCGCTGCAGGCCCTCGGCATCCTGCTGCCGCTGCTCGGCGACGGGCTGGGCACGGCGATGGCCGGGGCGGTGCTTTTCGGCGGCACCTTCGCCGGCATCGTCAGCATGGTGATGTCGATGGCGGGGCGCTTCTATCCGACCCGACCAGCCAAGATGATGAGCAAGCTCACCGTCGGCTACGGCGTGGCCCAGATCGGGGCGCCGGCACTCATCGGCTGGCTGGCCGGGCAAAACGGCAGCTATGCGTTCGGGCTTTACCTGGCGTCGGCGGTGATGCTGGTGGGCACGTTCCTGTTCGGCCTGCTGCGGCTGGTGGAACGCCGCGGGGGCGCCCAGGCGGCCTGACCAGCGGCGCCGGACTACGCCACCGCGGGGGCTTTTGCCTCAGGCCTCGGGCAGCTTTTCTACCTTCACCTTAGCTTCAGCGGCTTTGGGTGCTTTGGGGGCTGCAGCCTTGCGCTCCCGAAGCACCTTCCACTCGGCTTCCGGCATCACCGTGACCCGCACCTCCGGGGTTTGGGCCAGACCGCCGAGAATCACCCCGCGCAGGGGCGACACGTCCTGGAAATCACGCCCCCAGCCCAGGGTGACGTGGCGCAGGTCGGGCTGGATGCCGTTGGTGGGGTCGTACTCGGCCCAGCCGCTGTCGGGGCACCACACGGCCACCCAGGCGTGGGAGGCATCGGCGCCGACGAGGCGCGGCTTGCCTGGGGGCGGATCGGTGAGCAGGTAGCCCGACATGTAGCGGGCCGGCAGGCCGATCGAGCGCAGGGCCGCGATCATCAGGTGGGCAAAATCCTGGCAGACGCCGCGCTTTTTCTTGAGCACTTCGAGCACCGGGGTGCTCACTTCGGTGGCTTCCGGGTCGTAGGTGAAGGTTTTGAAGATCAGCTCCATCAGCGCCTGGGCGCCGACCAGGAGGGGCACGCCGGGCTTGAAGACCTGGGCTGCGAAGGCGGCCAGCAGCGCGTCACGCGGCGCCCGCGGCGAGGCGTAGAGATAGCGCTGGGCGTCAAGGGCGTCGGCGGGCAGCGGCTCGGGCCGGTAGCGCAGGCTGTCGCGCACTTGCTCCCACGGGCGTGAATCGGCGGGTTTGAGCAGCGCCTCCCGCCGGATCACCGTCACGCGGCTTTCGGCGCGCACCATGAGGCCGTCGTGGGGCGTGTCGAGGGACAGCCAGGTGACCGGGTTGCCGAAGGCGTCCTCGCCTTCGATCAGCCGCGCGAGATCGGGCTCGACCACGATGCAGCCGGATTCACGGCTCTGCCACGGCAGCGCGCGCGGAATCAGGTGCAGCAAGTGCTGGGACAGGGACACCGGAACACCGCAAGGCGGGTATTCGGTTTCGTGGATGACGATGTAGGCGGTGCTGAGGGGCGTCGCAGAAGTCATGGGGTGGGCACGGGTTTCAGGCGGCGAAGGTCGCCTGCACGGCATTTTGCCGGACGTGGCTGAAGTAGCGCATCGCGAGGCATTCGGACAGGCCGCGGCCGGCACTGGCAAGATCGTCGAAGCGTTCGGCCAGCGCCAGGCAGGCGGCCTTGCGCTCGGCGGCGGGGCGGGTCGCTTCGAGGCGCACCCACGGGAAGGCCTGCACCCCGGAAAAGGCCTTTTTCAGGTTGGCGACGGCCAGCTCCTGCCCGTCGCTTTCCAGCTTGCCCAGGTAGTTGGCGACCATGCGCAGCTGGAAGGCCAGCGCGTGGGGGTTGGCGTCGTCCAGCGCCAGCAGGTGGAAGGCCGGCAGCAGCTCGGGCCGGGCGCGATAGCGGGTGCGGTAGGTGATGATCGAGTCGCACAGTTCGAGCAGGGCCTCGACGGCCAGCTCCTGGTGCAGCACTTCGGCAATGCTCACGTAACGGCGCAGGAAGCGCGCCAGCGTGGTCGCGAGCATGTCGAGCCGCTCGATGCGCCGGCCGACGATGTGCAGGCGCCAACCCATGTCGCGGGTCATGTTGTCCATCGCAAAACCCGACAGCGACACGAAAGTGGTGAGGGCTTCGTCGAGGAAATCGAGCAGGGCCGAGACATCGCTGGCCCCCTCGCGGCAGGTTTCGATCTCGGCCGACAGGCGCTTGAGAGCGTGCCAGTGGTCGAGCGAGAGGTGTTCGCGCGCCTGCCCCGCGCACCAGGTGAGGCGCTGCAGGTTGGTGGCCAGACCTTTGTCGGCGCGACGGTCGAGCACCGCCCGGAAGAGCTCCAGCTCGGCCTTGACGATGGGCCCGTCAATGGCTTCGGCCTCGACGAGGCCGGCGCCGGCGGCAAGGTGAAGCATCATGCCGAGCGCTCCGGCGCGCTCGATGCGACGCCCTTCCGAGAGGCGCGACAGGGCCAGCCGGGCAAGCCGGGCGATGGCGTCGCAGCGCTCGCTGTAGCGGCCGAACCAGAACAGGTTTTCGGCGAGGCGCGACGACAGGGTGCCGGTTTCGGTAATCAGGTCGTCCACGCCGATGGTGTTGTGAAGCAGGCTGAAGCCGGACACCGGGCCATCGGACAGCACCCAGGTATCCTTGCTGCTGCCGCCCTTTTGCAGGGTCAGGATGCGCGCGTTGTCGACACCGGCCACCCGCGCCAGGCCGCCCGGCATGACCTTGTAGCCCTCGGGCCCGATGGCGGCGTAAACACGCAGGCCCATCGCCCGGGAGCGCAGCTTGCGCCGCTGGCCGCCGGACCACACCGGCGCGCGGGAGAGCTTGACGAGTTCCTGGGCCACGAAGGCCGAGGGGTCGGCCTCGATGCGCGCGGCCAGCGCGTCGAGCTGGTCCGGGCCGAGCCGGTCGCCAAAGATGATTTCGCTGGAGAGGCCCGGAAAGGTCGGCTTGATGACCAGATCCTTGAGGTTGGCGAGCACCTCCTTGCGGGCCGGGGTTTCACCGCACCACCAGGTGGCGACCGAGGGCATGGCGAGTTCCTCGCCGAGCAGATGGCGGCAGATGCCGGGCAAGAAGCCGGGCAGCGCGGCCGATTCGAGCAGGCCCGAGCCCAGCGCATTGGCCACCAGCACACGGCCGGCGCGCACCGCACCGAGCAGGCCGGGCACGCCGAGGGCCGAGTCGGCGCGCAGTTCGACCGGGTCGCAGAAGTCGTCGTCAAGGCGGCGCAGGATGGCGTGAACGCGCTTGAGGCCGGACACTGTCTTGAGATAGACGGTGTCGTTGCGCACGGTCAGATCCTGCCCCTCCACCAGCGGGAAACCCAGGTAGCGGGCCAGGTAGACGTGTTCAAAGTAGGTTTCGTTGAAGGGGCCCGGCGTGAGCAGCACGGTGAGCGGCGGCTCGCCGTCGCTGGGCGCCTGGCTGCCGAGGGAGCCCTGCAGGCCGTGGAAGAAGCGCGCCAGGGTTTGCACCTGCATGTCGCGGTAGAGATCGGGATACGCGCGCGACACCAGCAGGCGGTTTTCCAGCGCGTAGCCGGCGCCGGAGGGCGACTGGGTGCGGTCGGCAATCACCCACCATTGCCCGTCGGGCGAGCGGGCCAGGTCGGCGGCGTAAAGGTGCAGGTGCGTGCCGCCAACCGGCTTGATGCCCTGGCAAGGCCACAGGAAACTCTTGTGGCCAAAGACCAGCTCAGGCGGCAGCAGGCCTTCCGAGAGCGTGGTTTGCGCACCGTACAGATCGCCCAGCAGCGCGTCGAGCAGGCGGGCGCGCTGCGCCATGGCGGCCGCGATGCCGCGCCACTCGTCGGCCGGCAGGATCATCGGCAGCAAATCGAGCGACCACGGCCGGCCCATGCCGCGGGGGTCGGCGTAGACGTTGTAGGTGACGCCGTTTTGTTGAATGCCGCGGGCCAGTTGGGCGGCGCGGGCCTTCATGGTCTCGCCGCCGGATTCGTCGATGTGCTCGAGGAACTGCTGCCAGTGCGGCCGCACGTCGTCCTCGCCGCACAATTCGTCGTAGCTGTCGGGGCGGTAGGTGTAGTGGGCGAGGAAGGGGCTGGTCATCGGAGGATAGCTGACGCTCTTCCCCGCGCGGCGGGGGATTCAAAGGTTTGCGGCAGGCGGGCGCCGGCGGGTGTGAGGATACATCCACCACCGCCTGACCGATTGTCCAACAAAAGCGCGTGTCCGTGAATAAGTGGCCGAGGCATGAGCGCTTAACCGCCCCGGGCCTCGGCCTCTTGTTCGCGGACAGGCTCTTAGCGTCGCAGATCCAGCGTGAAGGGAAACTCCTTCTCGACCGGGGAGGCCTTCGGCTTCACGTCGCCCGGCGTGTGGCCCATCCGGAAGAAGCGGGCCAGACGACGACTTTCGGCCTCGAAGGCGTTGACCGGGAAGGTCTCGAAGCTGCGCCCGCCGGGGTGGGACACATGATACTGGCACCCGCCCAGCGAACGGCCGGTCCAGGTGTCCACCAGGTCGAAAACAAGCGGCGCGTGCGGTTTGATGGTCGGGTGCAGGCACGACGGCGGCTGCCAGGCCCGGTAGCGCACGCCGGCGACGTACTCGCCCACGGTGCCGGTGGGCTGCAGCGGAATCGTGCGGCCATTCACGGCCAGCACGAAGCGATCATCCGACATGCCGGTCACCTTCACCTGCAGACGCTCGACCGACGAATCGACAAAGCGCACGGTGCCGCCGATGGCACCCTCCTCGCCCATCACGTGCCAGGGCTCGAGGGCGCTGCGCAGCTCAACCTGAATGCCGCGCACCGCAAAATCGCCGATTTTCGGGAAGCGGAACTCCATGTGCGGCGCAAACCATTCGGCATCGAAGGGCAGACCCTGGGACTGCATGTCCTCCATCACGTCGGCAAAATCCTGCTGCACGAAATGCGGCAGCAGGAAGCGGTCGTGCAGCTCCGTGCCCCAGCGCACCAGGCGTTCGGGCTGGTAGGCGTTTTCCCAGAAGATCGACATCAGGCCGCGCAGCAGAAGCTGCTGGGCCAGCGACATGCGCGCATGGGGCGGCATTTCGAAGGCGCGCAGTTCGAGCAGGCCGAGGCGGCCGGTGGGGCCGTCGGGCGAGTAGAGCTTGTCGATGCAGAACTCGGAACGGTGGGTGTTGCCGGTCACGTCGATGAGCAGGTTGCGCAGCAGGCGGTCGATGAGCCAGGGCGGCACGTCCTCGCCGAGCTTGGGAAACTGCCTGAAGGCGGTTTCGATTTCGTACACCGAATCGTTGCGCGCTTCGTCGATGCGCGGGGCCTGGCTGGTCGGGCCGATGAACATGCCCGAGAACAGGTAGGAAAGGCTGGGGTGGTTGTGCCAGTACGAAATCAGGCTGCGCAGCAGATCGGGCCGGCGCAGGAAGGGTGAATCGGAGGGCGTGGCGCCGCCGAGCACGAAGTGGTTGCCGCCGCCGGTGCCGGTGTGGCGACCGTCGACCATGAACTTCTCGGAGGTGAGGCGCGAGAAGTGGGCCGCGTCGTAGAGGTGGGTGGTGCGCTCGACGAGTTCTTCCCAGTTGCTGGCCGGGTGGATGTTCACCTCGATCACGCCGGGGTCGGGGGTGATGCGGAAGTTGGTCAGGCGCGGGTCTGACGGCGGCTCGTAGCCTTCCAGCACCACCGGCGTGCCGAGATCTTCGGCCGTGGCTTCGATGGCGGTGACCAGTTCGAGGTATTTCTCGAGGCTGGACAGCGGCGGCATGAAGACGTGCAGGGTGCCGTTGCGCGGCTCGACGCACATGGCGGTGCGCACGATCCAGTCGGCCGATTCGAACTTGTCCGGCGTCTTGTCGGTGGGGCTGAGCTTTTCGGCGGCCTTGGCCGCCTTGAGGGCTGCGGCGGCGCGGGCGGCAGCCGACGAGCCGAAGCCGGGTTCGTCATCGCGGAGGGCGTTGAGCACGGCCGTCTGGCCGCCTGGCAGCTGGCGCCGGATAGCCTTGTACTCGGGCAGCGGCGGGAAGGACTGGTGGTTGTCCGGCGGATTCACGTACGGGTAGCTGCCCTTCTCGACCCACGGCTGGGAATCCAGCGGCAGGCGGTAGCCCAGCGGCGAATCGCCGGGGATCAGGTAGCAACGCTCGTCGCGCAGGAACCACGGCCCGGTCTGCCAGGTGCCGGTGTAGGGGCTGATGGAAACCGGCAGCACGTAGCCGACCGGATTGGGCAGGCCGTATTCATAGACGCGGCGGATGCGGTCGCGCTCGAGCGGATCGTCGAGGCGGGCATCAAAGGGATCCACGTTGCCCGGCAGGCGACGCTCGCGCCACAGGTAATAGAAGGCGTCTTCATAGGCCGGGAACACGCGGCGCTGGTCCACGCCGAGCCGCGAGGCCACGCCGGCGAGGAAGGTGTGGGCCTTGTCGACCTTGACCGGGCCGGGGGTGGAGGCGTCGCCGATGAGGGCGCGATTCATCCACACCGGCTCGCCGTCCTTGCGCCAGAAGCAGGTGAGCGACCAGCGCGGCAGCTGCTCGCCGGGATACCACTTGCCCTGCCCGAAATGGGCGAGGCCTTGCGGGGCGTACTTGTCGCGCAGGCGGTGGTACAGATCCTCGGCGCGGATGCGCTTGTTGGGGCCCATGGCCTCGGTGTTCCATTCGGCGCCGTCGGGGTCGTCGACCGACACGAAGGTGGGCTCGCCGCCCATCGTGAGGCGCATGTCGTGGGCTTCGAGATCCACGTCGATGCGGTGGCCCAGGGCTTCGATTTCGGCCCATTGTTCCTCGGTGTAGGGCTTGGTGACCCGCGGCGTTTCCTTCACGCGGGTGACTTTCATGTGGTGCTCGAACTCGCACTCGCATTCGCCGACCAGGCCCGAGATGGGCGCGGCGGACGAGGGGTCGGGCGAGCAGGCCAGCGGAATGTGGCCTTCGCCGGCGAAGAGGCCGGAGGTCGGGTCGAGGCCGACCCAGCCGGCGCCGGGCAGGTAAACCTCGGTCCAGGCGTGCAGGTCGGTGAAGTCGACTTCGGTGCCGGACGGGCCGTCGAGCGCCTTCACGTCGGCCTTGAGCTGGATGAGGTAGCCCGACACGAAGCGCGCCGCCAGGCCCAGGTGACGCAGCAGCTGAACCAGCAGCCAGGCCGAATCGCGGCACGAACCGGTGCGCTTGGTGAGGGTTTCTTCCGGCGTCTGCACGCCCGGCTCCATGCGGATCACGTAGCCGATGTGCTTTTGCAGATCGGCATTGAGCTTGACCAGAAAGTCGACGTTGCGCAGCTTCTCGCGGGAGATGGTCGCAAGATAGGCCTTGAGCAGCGGCGTGGCCTCGTCTTTCAGCAGGAAGGGCGCAAGCTCGTGGCGGAGGGCGCCGGCGTACTCGAAGGGAAAGTTCTCGGCCTCGGGCTCGAGAAAGAAATCGAAGGGGTTGATGACCGACATTTCGGCAACCAGATCCACTTCGACGCTGAAGGCGGTGACTTCATCCGGGAAGACCAGCCGGGCGAGGTAGTTGCCCTGCGGGTCCTGCTGCCAGTTGATGAAGTGCGGTTCGGGCAGCACGCGCAGCGAGTAGGACAGAATGCGCGTACGGCTGTGAGGCGCCGGGCGCAGGCGCACCACCTGCGGGCCCAAGGCTACCGGGCGGTCGTAGGTATAAGCGGTCAGGTGATTGAGGGCGACATGGATTGTCACGGGAGACTCCGTTCTGGGGGCTGCGGGTTTCAGGCTTACCGAAAACTATAGCAACATTTATGCCATTCAGCCCACTCAATGCATGGCATGTTCGAATGTCAATCCAGGGCCTTGGCACACCGCAAGAACGGCGTTTCAGTGCCCGGCACGGTCGCCAGGCATCACTCATGCACCAAGTCAAGGAGTCACGGCCGCACCATTTCGGTGCGCAAGCGATCTCAAGCACCACTTTCGGGCCCGCTCTGGCGGTGTACGTCCCGCCACGGGGCTACCTATTGACACCGCCACCATTGAATATCGCAAGCACACGTCCAGCCCGAACGGTGGCAAGGGAATCAAAGGGCCGGGTCAATAGCGCCAGCAGCACACCGCAAAAACGCTGGCGCAAGAGATCCCGGCGCTTTTTACTTGGCAGGAATCGCGAACAGGTCAGTGGGCATCCTGTCGCTTTGCTCTGACTGGGAATGGTTGGAATAGGTTGGCCAGGTCGGATAATAATCATCGGCCTGATTTCCCCACACGGACCACCCTTGGCGCGGTCCACGAGCGAAAAGCTCCAGATACGGCCCGGCACTGCAGGACTCGACGATATCGTAGAACTCGTCGGGCTTCCGGGAGTGCTCGCGCTTCTGCGTGGCAAGGAAGTTCACCTGACGCCGGCCGGGCGCCAGCGTCCGGGCGTTCTTGCCGCGAATTCCGAACAATACAAGTTCGGTTACGTTGCGAAAATAGAAACCCACGCCTCGACCATCAGGCCCGCCGTCCTTGCGAATCTTGTGCCAGACAATATTGCTCTTGTATTCGAAACCCCAGGCAGCCATTACCTTCAAGCCGTCCGGCAACAACGCGTTGGGCACCCAGAGGTAAAGATGCGCCGGATCGGCGGCCATCTGCTCGACCGGCAGCGCCATGATGTCTTCCAGACCCATCGTGCCGTAGCGCGACAAACGTTTGTGCTCGGGCGCCATTTTTCCGGTGCGATTCTGAAACTGCCACGGAGGATCGGCAAGGATCGTGGAAAACCGCGTGTCCCCGTGCCTGGCCAGCAAATCATTTGCCGCTTGTCCCGCATCCGGGTTGTTGGTCTTCATTATTCAATCCAATCAGTAATCAGCTTTGGCGTTATGCCAAAAACAAGCACCGGACAACCACCATGCCGACCGGCGTTAAGCCGATAAAGAAGCTTGCCCATCCATGTGGTGCTCGCACCATATTTCGTTTTAACCGTTTTTCCGACTTCTTCGCCGGCCCGGTTCAACTGTGGAATTTTCTCGAAAACAGGGTTCAAACTCGCGCTCCGCGTCACCATAACCCCGGCACTGATCAGGCCACAATCGTGGAATGTCCGCAGGGCATAGAGATCGCGATCGAAGGTCTGATCCTTCGAGTTCCACTCCATGTCAAAGGCAACCCGCCCCTTAACGTAATCGATCTTGTGACCATCGATAAAGTTCTCGATGATCCGCGCGGGGCTTTCCGTCCGCTTTATCTTTTTGAGCCGTCCATCCGGGAGAACGGCCTCGTCGTGCTCTTGCAAGCGCACATGGAGGTCCCCCTGTATCCGGGTCTCGACCCACCCCGTAGGCCGCAGGAGACGTGAGAATTTCTTCGGGACGATTGATTCATTCCCGCCCGGCGTGCCTATGTCCCGCATCGTAATCCGAACGCCGGTCAGCGCCGCCTCAATCTCCGCCAGCTCGTCAGGGAACGAGTTGGCAAGGATGGCGGCCGCGTGCCGGTAGCTGTAAACATCGTAGAGTGCGCGCACATCCGCGCTGATGTAACGCTCAACATCTGCTTGGCTATCGGAGTTTGGACCAGGGCTTGACGCTATATCGTCTCCGCCGCTGGCGTCCCCATGCTCGCCCTCTTCAAATTCCGGATCGTGTTCGTAGGCCATGTACTGACGCCGGGGGAAAGGGCATGAATTCTAACAACGGGCAGCTTTGCGTGCAGCGAAAAAGGCCGCACGCGGCGGCCTATCCCTTCCCGGCAGGGCAATGCTTAGACGGAGACCGCCTCGGCACTCGCTCGTGGAAACCACGCCAGCCTGGCGGCCAGGCTCACCACTTCGCCGATGATCAGCAGGGCGGGCGGATGGATGCCGGCCGCCGCCGCGATTTCGGGCAGGGTTTCGAGGGTGCCGGTCACCACCCGCTGGCTTGGCAGCGTGCCATTCTCGACGAGCGCCGCCGGGGTGTCTGCGCCGCGGCCGTGGCGGATCATGGCCTCGCAGTGGGATTGCAGCATGCCTACGCCCATGTAGATCACCGCGGTCTGGCGCGGCCGGGCGAGGGCCGTCCAGTCGAGGGCGGATTCGCCGGCGCGGCGGTGGCCGGTGGCGAACACCACCGACTGGGCGTAATCCCGGTGGGTGAGCGGAATGCCGGCATAGGCACCGGCCCCGCAAGCCGCGGTGATGCCGGGCACCACTTCAAACGGAATGCCGGCCGCCAGCAGTTCTTCGAGCTCCTCGCCGCCGCGGCCGAAGACGAAGGGGTCGCCCCCCTTGAGGCGCACCACCTGCCGGCCCTCGCGGGCAAGGCGCACCAGCAGCCGGTTGATCTCCTCCTGGGGCACCGTGTGATGGCCGGATTCCTTGCCCACATAGATGCGCTCGGCGGCCGGGTTGACCAGCGCGAGCACCCCTTCACTGACCAGGTGGTCGAGCACCAGCACGTCGGCCCGGGACAGCAGGCGCGCGGCGCGCAGCGTCAGCAGCTCCGGGTCGCCGGGGCCGGCCCCCACGAGGGCGACCCGGCCGCTGGCAGAGGCGCCCGACACAGCCGGGCGGGCCAGCTCGGGCACGCTGCCCCGGTGAGCACCGATCAGCTGGTCCAGGAAGGCGCGCAGGGCGCCGGCGGCAGGCATTTCAAGAGCGACAGTGACGGGCGGCGGCATGGCGGGATGTCCGGAATCATGACGGGCGAAATCTAACAGTCGCATCGCGTTTTCGAACTTGACCCCTGTCAAGGAAGGGGAATGGCTGCCGGGCGCACTCTTCGCCGTAAGCGGAGCAGATCGCTCGCTAGGTTCATTTCAAGGGAGATGCAACGATGAAAATGTGGAAAACAGGAGCAATTGCCGCGGCCTTGCTACCGCTGGCCATGGCGCAAGCCTTTGCTGACGAAGCAAAGACCACGACCAACGCACCCGAGGCCAAGTACCAGTCCGCCGGCTCGCCCCTGGCCAACGTGGAGATGTACCAGGACATCAATCCGAAGGCCCCGCCGATGAACAAGGCGGAATTCGACAAGGCCCGCCAGATCTACTTTGAACGCTGCGCCGGCTGTCACGGCGTGCTGCGCAAGGGTGCCACCGGCAAGCCGCTGACCACCGACAAGACCCTTGCCGCCGGCACCGACTACCTGAAAGTCTTCATCAAGTACGGCTCCCCGGCCGGCATGCCCAACTGGGGCACCTCAGGCGAACTGTCCGACGATGAAGTGGACCTGATGGCCCGCTACGTTCAGCAAACCCCGCCGCAGCCGCCGGAGTACGGGCTGAAGGAAATGAAGGCCACCTGGAAGGTCATCATTCCGCCGGACCAGCGTCCGAAGAAGAAGATGAACAACTACAACATCGAGAACATCTTCTCGACCACCCTGCGCGACACGGGTGAAGTTGCACTCATCGACGGCGACACCAAGAAAATCATCAACATCGTCAAGACCGGCTACGCGGTTCACATCTCCCGCATCTCCGCGTCCGGCCGCTACCTGTTCGTGATCGGCCGCGACGCCAAGATCAACATGATCGACTTGTGGATGGAAAAGCCGGACAACGTCGCCGAGATCCGCACCGGTCTCGAAGCCCGTTCGGTCGAAACTTCCAAGTTCAAGGGCTACGAAGACAAGCTGGCCATCGCCGGCTCCTACTGGCCGCCCCAGTACGTGATCATGAACGGCGACACCCTCGAGCCGCTGAAGATCATGGCCACCCGCGGCATGACCGTGGATGACCAGGAGTTCCACCCCGAGCCCCGCGTCGCCTCCATCGTGGCCAGCCACTTCAAGCCCGAGTTCGTGGTCAACGTGAAGGAGACCGGCAAGACGCTGATGGTCAACTACACCGACATCAACGCCATCTCGGTCAAGGAAATCCCGGTTGCCAAGTTCCTCCACGACGGCGGCCTCGACAGCTCCAAGCGCTACTTCATGATCGCGGCCAACCAATCCAACAAGATCGGCGCCATCGACATGAAGGAAGGCAAACTGGCCGGCCTGATCGACGTGGGCAAGATCCCCCACCCGGGTCGCGGCGCCAACTTCATCCACCCGAAGTACGGCCCCGTGTGGTCCACCGGCCACCTGGGCGACGACACCATCGCCCTGATCGGCACCGACCCCGTCAAGCACAAGCAGTACGCCTGGAAGATGGTCGAATCCATCAAGGGCCCGGGCGGCGGCGCGCTGTTCATCAAGAGCCACCCGAAGTCCAAGCACCTGTACTCCGACACCCCGCTCAACCCGGATCCGAAGCTGTCCCAGTCGGTTGCTGTTTTCGACATCAACAACCTGGCGGCCGGCTACAAGACCCTGCCCATCGCCGAATGGGCCGGCCTGAAGGACGACGGCGCCAAGCGCGTGGTGCAGCCCGAGTACAACAAGGCGGGCGACGAAGTGTGGTTCTCGGTGTGGAGCGCCAAAAACAAGGAATCCGCCATCGTGGTGGTGGATGACAAGACCCTGCAACTGAAGGCTGTCATCAAGGATCCGCGCATCGTCACGCCGACCGGCCACTTCAACCTCTACAACACCCAGCACGACATCTA
>Ga0209480_10002050_pt1 | contig 14175 bp, 12 predicted proteins | sample JI61114C2DNA_FD_187501 | JGI IMG/M metagenome (GOLD analysis project Ga0209480, IMG submission 187501) | Wastewater effluent complex algal communities from Wisconsin, to seasonally profile nutrient transformation and Carbon sequestration -... | ecosystem: Engineered > WWTP > Effluent > Algae...
TTCTTTAGACAACAACGATACGTTAATTTATCCGATAAAATATGACACTTACGACGATGTTCAAAAAACGCGCAAAGAAAATGCCGAAGTCGTCTATGACGAAAACGATCGTCCATATACGGTCATAAAACCGAAAGTCAAAGGCGAGCGCGAAGAAGATTATCGGCAAGCGAACGAATTTTTAAATCAACTCTCGACGCAAACCGGCGGAACGCTTTTTCGGGTTAATTCGACAACTAATTTGAATCGCGCTTTTGCGAAAATTGCTGAAGAATTAAGGAAAATTTACAGTTTGGGATATTATCCTAGCAATCCGCGCCAAATCGGTGTAAGATATGCCGTGAATGTTCGTGTTTATCGCCCGAATCTGAATATTCAGGCAAAGGAAAGTTATGTTTGGAGACAAAATACGGGCAAATAAATAAACTCTCTCCAATTTCTTTTTTTGACGCAAATTTTGCGTTTTCTATTTACAATTTAAACCTTGAGGAGATGTATAAAGTGAAAAGACTTAGTATTCTACCGATATTTCTCGTGTTATTTGCGCTTGTTTTTGCAGCAAATACACGCACTTTTGCGCAAGACGAAGTGATGACCAATGACGAAGTGATTTCGTTGGTCAAAGCCGGTCTGAGCAAACAAATTATCATTAACAAAATCCGCACATCGAAATCGAATTTCGATCTTTCGACCGATTCGCTGATAAAGTTAAAAACTGCCGGAGTTGATGACGACATCGTGACCGTAATGCTCGAAGTGAAAAGCGGCAAAACGGTTTCGACGACAGCAACAACAACGACCGAATCGAAAGGCACGGGCGATCCGAATGATCCGATGTCGCCGCACGATTTCGGCATTTATATGTTCGAAGAACGCGACGGCGCGAAGAAAATGACTCAATTGACGGCAAATGTTTCCGCGCAAAACCGCACCGGCGGCGGCGTTACAGCGGCAGTTACGCCGTTCGGTCTCGGCAAAGTCAAAACGAAAGCAAATCTTCCGGGAACGACTGCGTCGATTCAAGTTCAATCATCGCGTCCGGTTTTTTATTTCTATTTGGATACGAAAAGCGGCGGATTGAATACTTCGAGCGGAATTCCTTCAAATCCGAGTGAATTTGCGCTTGTCAAATTTCACATTCGCAGTGACAACCGCGAAATTACAATTGCCAAAGCCAACGCTTGGGGCGCAAAAGGCGGCTTGTCGGACGAATCAGTAATGCCTGTAACAGTTGAAAATATGGGCAACGGAATTTTCAAAGTTACGCCGCAAAAAGATTTGAAAAACGGCGAATACGGTTTTTATCTGCTTAATTCGGGAAACTCGAACGCAAGTGCCGCGATTGGCGCAAAGTTTTTCGATTTCGGCGTTAAACTTGTTCCTTAATGATAGTTAGAGTTACGCCTTGAGGCGTGAAAATACTCGATTTTGGTCAATTTAGTTGTCTTTGTGGCAACGCAGATCACGCCTAAAGGCGTAACTCTAACGTAAATTACGCTTGAAGGCGTAACTCTGAATTTATTTCTTCGTAAAAGCATCGTCCGCAAAAACGGTGCTTTTTTCTTTGTTGGCGTGTGTAATCCGCGCTCGCGGGTAAGCGTTCGACGATGATTTTTTGTTCAAAATCGAGTTCGTCCCAAGTTTTCATTTTCGCCGCGCCGCATTTCGGGCAGGTGTTTTCGTTTTCTAAACCTTTCATTGTTTTTTTGCGTTTAAGCATTTAACATTAAATAAAAATCAACCGCAGAGACGCGGAGACGCAGAGTTTTTTTGAGATTTTTATTGAAATCAAACTATTTTTTTTCTCCGCGTCTCTGCGTCTCTGCGGTTATAATCAATTCCGATATTAACATAAATGAAACTGAAAAATATTCTGTTCGCCGTCATTTTTTGTCTGCTATTTATTCAATCTGCCTTTCCGCAAAACGAGCCGCGATTCGATTTTTACACGCGCGGCGAGTATCGTGCGGAAGTTCCGACTCCGCAGAAAGTTTTGCGTTATGATGTCGGCGATTTTCATACGACTTACGCGCAGATGGAAAAATATCTCGACGAAATTCAACGCACCGCGCCCGACCGCGTTCGCGTTTTCGACATCGGTTTGACGAATGAATATCGAATGCAGCATCTCGTCGCGATTTCTTCGCCCGAAAATATTAAAAATCTCGACCGAATCAAATCCGACAACGCAAAACTTTTTGATCCACAGACGACTTCAACGGCGGAAGCAACGCGAATCGCAAACAATAATCCGGCGATCGCTTGGATGGCTTACACGATTCACGGCAACGAATCGGCTTCGTTCGAAGCAATGATGCAAGTTATTTACCAACTTTCTGCGTCGAACGATGCGAAAACTTTGAATGTTTTGAACAATACCGTAACGCTGATCTTGACAGGCGAAAATCCCGACGGACACGAGCGTTTCGTAACTTGGTATAATTCCGTCGCGACCGGAAATGCTGATCGTTTCGCCATCGAACACCGCGAACCTTGGTCGATTTGGGGCAGATTTAATCATTACAGATTCGATCTGAACCGTGATAATATCGCCGCGACACAGCGCGAAACTCAGAATATGCAACGCGCATTTTTTGAATGGAATCCGCAAGTTTTCGTCGATCATCACGGGCAACCTTCGCAATATTTTTTCCCGCCCGCCGCGCTTCCGATAAATCCGAATTTGCCGCAACCTGTAACTAATAAATGGATGGATATTTTCGGCAGAGCGAACGCTAAAGCCTTTGACGATAACAAATGGGATTATTACGTCCGCGACATTTTCGATCTTTTTTATCCGGGTTATTGGGATTCTTATCCGTCTTTGAACGGCGCGATCGGTATGACTTACGAAACCGACGGCGGCGGTTTCAAAGGTTTGCGCTGGACACGCGACGACGGCACGATCGTAACTTTGCGTTCGGCGATCGCGAAACATTATGTTGCTTCGATGACGACGCTCGAAACGCTTGCCGACAATAAAACTTCGCGTTTGCAAGATTTTTATAATTTTCGCAGTTCCGCGCTCGAATCGCGCAACGACAAACTTCAACGCATTATCATTTCGCCCGACAAAGACCGTGCAAAAACGGCGGAAATGCTCGAAATTCTGCAACGCGCGAAGATCGAAATCAAAGTTGCCAACGCATCTTTCACATCAAATTCGGCACATTCTTATATGGAAAAAGACGCGCCGAAAATATCTAAAACATTTCCCGCCGGAACATTTTTTATTGATTTGAATCAATCGCAAAAACGCTTGATAAAAGCATTGCTCGAACAGGACACGCCGCAAGATGCGAGTTTTGTTAAGGAAAATCTGGCAAAATTCAAACGCAACGAAATGCGCGGCGCAAATCAGCCGAAGGAAGATTACGGATTTTACGACATCACGGCTTGGTCTTTGCCGCTCGCTTTCGGCATCGACGCTTTTTGGACGGAAGATGCCGCGAGCGTTAATTCGGCAATCGTTACAAACGAATTTATCGCCAATCAATCACGCGGTTCGGTTTCCGGTCGCGCTTCGATCGCCTACATAATTCCGTATCAATCGGACGGCGCGGGCGCGATGGCGATTCGTTTATTGAAGGAAGGTTTTCGCGTTGCCGTGGCGACAAAACCGATGAACGCAGGCGGCAGAAATTACGATCGCGGAACATTCGTCGTCAGAATTTCGCGCAATGACAATGCAATCCACGAAGCCGTAAATCGTTTATCGAATGAACTTGGCGTAAATGTATCAGCCGTAAATTCGGGTTACACGGACGAAGGCGATACGAATGTCGGCAGTGAAAACGTCGTCTCTCTGCAAGCTCCGCGCATTGCGATTTTAGCCGACGAAGGCGTTGATCAAACATCTTTCGGCTCGATCTGGTGGACGCTCGACCGTTACGGAATCGAAACGACAGCGATGACGCTTTCATCGATCAAAGGCGGTGCGCTCCGAAATTACAATATTTTGATTATGCCCAACGGTTCAGCCGGAAGATATTCGGCGGATTTGGGCGCAGGCGGAATTTCCACGCTTAAAAATTGGGTTGCCGGCGGCGGAACTTTGATCACCGTTCGCGGCGCGTCGGTTTTTGCAACGCTCAAAGATGTTTCGCTGACTTCGTCGCGACTTGTCGGAAGCGCGGCGGACGAAGACCGCAACAAACCGACCGAAGACGACAAACGCGAAGAAACCGAAACCGCGCCTTCGCCCACGCCGACACCGAAAGTTACGAAATCGCCGACAAACGACGCGGTAATTGCCCAACCTGTAACCGACAAAAAAGATTGGCAAGCCGAAACTCTGCCGCCGATCGTTTCGCCGTCGTCAAATTTCGGCAAAGTTCCCGAAGGCGTTCCCGGCGCTATCATGCGTGCGACAGTTGATCGAACATTTTATCTAAATTACGGCGTTGATGCTGACGAACTTCCCGTTCTCGTTGCGTCCGGCTTCTTTTTCCGCATCTCGAAAGAAGGCTCGAACGCGCTGATCTTCGAGCAAAAACCGAAAAAGCCGCTGACGATTTCCGGCTTCGTCTGGGAAAACAACACCGAAAGATTGCTCAAAGGCACAGCCTACGTCATCGACGAACCAACCGGGGCAGGACACACGATTCTATTCGCCGAAGAACCGTTTTTCCGAGGCATCTTCCGCTCGACAACACGGCAATTTTTTAACTCGATAATATTCAACGGAACTTTCTAATTGGAGCAAAATTGGAGCGCGAGCATCTTGCTCGCCGCGCCTTCGAGTAAAACGAGAAAGGGCGCGAAATGCCGCACATCAAATCAACTCGATTTAACAACGAATCTTGCCGTTCGACGCTTCGCGCGAACGGGCGAGCAAGATGCTTGCGCTCCGACTAAACTTGCATTCAACGAGTAAATCGAGCGCGGTAATGATCTCTCGCATTATTGTAACAAGACCTTAACATCTTACTGTTTTGATTAGTTCTGTCGTTCGCGCCACGCACCACGTCTTCAAATAAGTAGTGATAAACTTGCGGTTGTTCGGCAAGAAATTTCGTCCAACTGCGGTGAATCGCCTGTGCCGCTTGTTCATGCGCCGCGATGCGTCCGCAATCAGGGAAAAACTCGAAAATCCGGCGGTCGCCGTCATCACCGAAGCGGAAAAAAGGTTTCGTATCGTCCGGTCGCCCATAGCCGAGATGTGTCATCCATTCGATCAATCGGCGGTTCAGTTTGTCTTCGGGTTGATTAGACATGCTTCCGAAAAATTGCGCGACCACATCTTCGACGGATATTTCCGGCGGCGAGTTTTTGATGATCTCCCAAAAATCATGCTCCAAACCGGGGAAACTTCCCTGTTGCGCGTAGTTGACTTCGATCATCAACGTCGGGTAATCGCCGGAAAGAAAACTCGTTTTAGTTCGCGGCTGAAAACGAATAAAGTTTTTTTCGAGCAGATACCAAAACGTAATGATCGGCAGTTCGTAATAAAAATGCGTCGCGTTGACTTTCGCCGATTGGCATGGCGAATGTAAACCGCGCCCGTCGGTCATTTGTTCAACAAAATGATGTGCAAAAAAAGTCATCGCCAAACTCGCCGAAAACGGCGCATCAATAACGCCTGATTGCGCGTAAGCATTCGCTTGCATAACCAACATCTGCCCGTCATTCGGACAAACCTCAACTCTCAAATCTTCAAATGTTCTCTGACAAAGCGGACAAATTTTCATATACCTTATCTATTAGAAATAGAATTTTGAATATATCGAACTAAATGCGTATTACACGAAATATTTATAGTTTTTAACTTTCAATTCTTTCGATTTCAAAATGTCTCGGCGTTTGTAATCCAACGGCTTCCAAATATGTTTGGATTAAATCCTGTAAAACATTTTCAGGTTCTTTTAAGGCAATTTTCAAACAGTTATTATCAATTGCCAAAGCCGCATAATCTTCACTTTCAGGAAAAGCGTAATTGATATAAATGCCTTCTCCATTTGCAGTTTTGTCTTTATTCGATTTTGCAAACTCATCGGTTATACGTTCCTGTAAAGAATAATTCATCAATATGTTTTCAACGGTTGAATCTACTCGTGCAGGTCTAATTTCTTCGTGAATGTATTTCTCGGATAATTTATTTAATTTGGATACATAACTAAATAATTCCGCTTTGTGAGCATACTGCAAGGGAAGAATGATAAGACCTCGCTTTTCTTCCATCTCAATTAGTTTTCGGGGAATATCAGAGCCGTAAGGAATCATCATTATTGCCTGAAACTTTATTTTCACTTTTGAGGCGCAAACTTTTAATTCTTCTCGCAATCTGTCTCTTAAAACTTTGACTTGTTCGATTCCGTGTTTGAATCCTTTTTCAGTTGCGCCTTTCATTTCAATAATCGTGCAAATCCAAATATCATTTTCAATAAACAAAGTCATATAATCAGGGCGTTTAATTCCTTGACCTACTATTAACGGGTCTTTCTCGCGGTCAATATGAAACATGAGACAAAGACAATTTCGTTCGGGTTTGAGGTTTATCCGAAACTGAACACCGCTTTTGCTTTCTCGCGGAGCATTGCGTTCTTTTAACGAGCAAAAGACAAGCAGATTTTCGAGGAAGTTAAAGTTTTCCCAGTCCAATTTGTCTTTTTTTCTGCCCAAAATATCTTTGGGATTTTTGCTTTGCTTAGTTTTCTTCTTCGCCATCAGAGGTTTCTTTGCTTTTCTCGTAGATTTCAAAATACTTTTGCTGAATGTCCGCCGAAACATCGCTCAAAGTGTCCCAACGAATGCCGTAATCTTTATCTTTGAGGTCTTTTAGTTTATTGTTTTTCATCTCGTATGCGCTAACATCATCCATACTTAGAAAGGCGCGTTCGTCTTTCAAATAAAGCGATTTTGCTTGTTCCTTCAAAGTCTTTTCATCATCAGTTTTGCCGCTCACCAAATTATTCAAATGCGACATAAAATAAGGACTATGGGTTGTCAATAAAACATTTATACCTGCATTAACCAACATCCCCAAAATCTCCAAAAATTTGGCTTGTGATTCAGGATGTAAATTCATTTCAGGTTCATCAATAATCAGCAAATCATTTTCCTTTGCGCGATAACGCAAATATAACAAAAGCGGCGCGAGTTGTTTTATTGATGATGAAGCATTATATAAATCAATATCTAAATCTTTTTCTATATTGATTTTGATTTCTCTTCCACCTACTTCTCTGGAAATATAGTTAGTTTTATCACCTTTTTGTAAGTTTTTTTCAATATCCTCTGCAAATTCAGCGAAATTTCCTTTCTCTAACGGATTTTCAAGTTCTAGGTTTGTCAAAAATCTTAGGAAATCTTCGATTGGTTGAGGGTAATTTATAGATGGTTGTAAATATCGGACATCTTCTTGAAACGGAACATCCTTTAATGTTTCAAATAGATTTCGTTGATATTTTTGCGTTAAGTTTTGCTGAACAAAACGATTTCGATTTGCGTTTTTCAACAATTCATACCTTCTGTTTTCAAGAATTTTATATGAAATTATTAGAGCATTTCTTTCAGCAGGTAATAGAAAGGCTTGAGGATATAAAAACGATTTCAATTCAAATAAAATGCTGCTTGCTACGAAGTGTTGTAGAGGAACTTTCTCGAAATAATCAAAATCCTCTTTAATTTTTGCTAAAAACAAATTTTCATCCAAAGTATAAGTAATCTTCTCGCTATTAGCGAAATCTTTGCTGGAAACTAACTTATTAAAAGCATCTCTTAATTCTTCTAATGATAATTTAATTTCAAATTTTGTTTTCTTGAACAATTTTCCACTCGTATCTTGAAAGAATTCTTTTAAGTTTTGTTCAAAATTCTGGGTTAACTGCGAAGTGTCCTCCAATAATATGCGTAAAAAATCATCAATTTTTAATAAATAACTTCCATTACTATCAATCTGATATATCTTTTGAATATCATTTGATAAATTTCCGTCACCTACCTTATAACCTAACCCAAAAACTAGAGGAGCCATTGCAGTAATAGCTATTCCATTTAACAATCCATAAATCGAATAAGCAATATAAGTTTTATTTGAATTATTCGGACCAATAATCACAGTTAGCGGACGTAAATCAAGCGTTGTTTTTTTGATTGAGCCGAGATTGGAAAATGTTATTTTCATTGTTTTTTGTTCCGCTTTGATTATAGACAAAAATATTGTTCGGCGAAAGATTGTCTTAAAATATACGATAAACTCAGAAAAATGTAACGCTTAAATAGACCGAAAACGAATTTCCACTTTTGTCGCTGAAAGCGATTAACATTATAGCCCAGCGAGAATCGCTGGGTGAGCATTGATAAAGTTTCCGTCGTTGAAGACGACGAACAAAATATTCGGGGTATTGTGGCTCACTTTCAGCGAGCGAACTTTATGCCGCAAATACCTAGCGATTCTCGCTAGGCTATAATGTCGGTCGCTTTCAGCGACAAAAACCAAAACAACTTAATTTGCTTTTCTGTTTTCGATTGAGGCAAAAATATCTTCATTGCTCTTGACTTTTATATCTGATTGGCGTAAAAATTTGTTCAACTTCCTAATTTAATCATCCCCGATAAACTATCGGTCTTTAAAAAATAAAATCGTATGAAATAATTGGAGCGCGAGCATCTTGCTCGCCTGCGCCTTCGAGGCTTTGCGAGAAAGGGCGCGTTTAAGCCGCACATCAAATCGAATAGATTTCGGTGTAAAGTTTGCCGTTCGACGCTTTGCGCGAACGGGCGAGCAAGATGCTCGCGCTCCGACTAAATCTTTTCTGAAATTTATTTTTTAAAGGCTATTCATTTCTATTTTTCACATCCCCAAGGAGATAAATAATAAAATGGCTGATAATACTTATTCGAAAACACTTGAACAATTCGGGTTTATGGCGGCGTATGTGGATACTTTGGATGCGGCGAAATTGAGTTTGCCGGCGGATTTGGTTCCGGCGGAATTGACGGTTTTGCGGACTGCGGCAACTGTTTTGCATACCGAAGTCGGTAATAAAAAAGGCGATTGGCGCACGGTAACGCTTGACCGCACGACCGATGCCGACAAACTTTCTTCGATGGCGGCGCAAGCTGTTGCGCTTTTGCAGGTGCAGGGCGCGAGCGGTGAAACGCTGAAAGATGCGCGGTTTTATGTGCGGAAATTGCAAGGCAGACGCGCAACTCCGAAGGCAGTCGATGATCCTTCAACGCCTGCGATTGATGAATCGGACGCTTCGATCTCGGCTTCGCAACAATCGAACGCGGCGAAAATCTCACACTTTAACGAATTGATCGATTTTCTCGAAGCTCAACCCGAATATTCGGAAGTTGCCAATACGGGTTTCAGAACTAACGAACTTCGCGCCTTTGCCGTTTCGGTGCAAGCCAAACATCAGGCTTCGATCGTCGCCGTTGTCCAACTTTCGACGGCGCGTGTCGAACGCGATAAAGTCTTTTTCGACAACGCCGATTCAATTGTCAACCGCGCCAAACGCGTCAAAAAAGCCGTCGGCGCGGCTTACGGTTTCAACAGTCCCGAATATCAAACCGTCAATGGTTTTAATATTCAAAAACCGTAAATTTTTCTTTAATTGGAGCGCGAGCATCTTGCTCGCATGCGCCTTCGAGTGTAACGAGAAAGGGCGCGAAATGCCGCACATCAAATCAAATATATTTCGGTGTAGAGTTTGCCGTTCGACGCTTTGCGCGAACGGGCGAGCAAGATGCTCGCGCTCCAATTGTTACAATTTTTTTTAATTTTTATTATGGAAACTAAAAAGCCGAGAGGTTGGCATTCGCGGGGATATTTGCCTCATTTTGACGGTGGCGAGAATTTGCAGTTTATTACTTTTCATTTAGGCGATGCCGTGCCGCAAAAGGTGATCGACGGTTGGAAATTGGAATTAAAACACGAAGAAAAAGAGGAAGCCAAAAAGATTTTATTTTGGCGTATTGAAAAATACGTTGACCAAGGTTCCGGCGCGTGTTATCTGCGACGCGAAGAAATTGCCGATCTTGTCCAAAATTCCTTGCTTCATTTTGATAAAGAGCGTTACAAACTCATTTCTTGGGTGATAATGCCTAATCATGTTCACCTTTTACTTCGCCCATTGGAAAATATTGCGCTCGAAGACATTTTGCACTCGATAAAATCTTACACTTCAATTAAAATCAACCGATTATTAAACCGCACGGGCAATTTTTGGCAAGTAGATTATTTTGACCGCTTCATTCGCAATCACGAACATTTTGAAAAAACAATCAATTATATCGAACTAAATCCCGTCAAAGCTAAACTCTGCGAAAAGCCTTCAGATTGGAAATTTTCAAGCGCATATTTTAATCGGATCACATAAAATTGGAGCGCAGGCATCCTGCCTGCCCGTTCGCGCGAAGCATCGAACGGCAAACTTTGCCCCGAACTCAATTTGATTAAATGTGCGCTTGTTCTCTTTTCATTTGAAAAGCGGTCGCTTCAGAGAAAATTAACTTGATTTGGTCTGCGGCAGTTCGCGCCTGTTCTCGTTTTACTCGAACGCGCGGCGAGCAGGATGCTCGCGCTCCAATTTGTGCGATCAGGATGCTCGCGCTTCGATTTTTCGCGACCTGATTGTGTTGGAACGTAAGCCGACTGCGTTTCTTTGCACACCGATTGCGTTTCCTCGAATGCCGATCGTGTTTCCTTGCGCTCCGATTGCGTTTCTTCGCACTCCGATCGTGTTTCTTCGCACTTCATTCGTGTTTCTTCGCACTTCATTTGCGTTTCTTCGCACTTCATTCGCGTTTCTTCGTTGCCCAAACTGATTCGGCATTTGTTTTTTTGCGTGTAAACGTAGAAAATTATCTTAACTATTAACAAAGGGGCAAATCTGTTTTACAAATTTATGTTCACAATTCGTGCGGTTTATAATGATACGGCTGAAATTAAGACTAATATCGAGGCGGCGCGGCAGTTTTTTTCGGATATACGAAATTTTATCGAGCTCATGCCCGGTATCGAAAGTATTCATACTGATCTGAAAGGCGTTACGCATTGGAAAATCTACGCGGAAGTGCCGCTCATCGGAACTTTTTCCGAGAAATTTGCGGTCGAATTGCTTGAAAATTCGGAAGACCGCATCGAATGGTCACCGATCGCGGGCGAGACTCGAAATTTTTTGCGTTACTCGGCTGATTTTATGGAAAAAGGCGTAAATTCGACGATGGTGAACTTTTCGCAGATCGTCGAAATGCGACGAAAATCTGCCCGCGAACTGCATTTGCTTGCCGGAGTTGCAGGTGAAACGATGATCAGCAACGAAATGAGCCGCCGCATCGGTGAAATGATCAAAACCTTTGTTCAGAAAGCTAAAAACAAATTGGAGAAATAAGTTTAGAGTTACGCCTTTAGGCGTGATTATCGTTAGCTTTTGGGAAATTTTAAGTTGACTTGCGGTAAACGATTTCACGCCTGAAGGCGTAACTCTGAACGAAACATTATGAAAAAATTCTATCTTTTATCTATTGCTATATTCATCTTAAACATCGGCGTTTTCGCGCAAGTTACTGTGCCGCGTGAATCGCAAAAGCAGGAAATCGCGCAAACTGTCGGAGACGCGAAAGTTTCCATCGTTTATCATCGTCCAAACTCGAAAGGTCGCAAGATCTGGGGCTGCACGTCTGCTGATGTTATCCCGAAAGGCGGCGTAACTTATCCGTGTCTTGTGCCTTACGGACAAGTTTGGCGCACGGGCGCGAACGAAAATACGACTATCGAATTCACGCGCGACGTAATGATCAACGGTCAGGCTTTGCCCGCCGGAAAATACGGTTTTCACGCGATTCCGAATAAGTCGGAATGGATTTTGATCTTCAGCAAAGCCAACGACCAATGGGGCAGTTTTTCTTACGATGCGGCGAAAGATGCTCTGCGCGTTACGGTTAAGCCGATGAAAGCTGATAATCAGGAAACTCTTTCATACGAATTTCAAAACATTGCGGCAACTTCGGGCAAAATCGTCCTTCGTTGGGAAAAAGTCGCTGTGCCTTTTACATTCGATGTCGGCGACGTGCAAGGCAGAACTTTGAATGGTATTCGTGAACTGATCAAAAACCGCAAGGAAACCGATTTTGCACCGCTCAATCAAGGCGCAAATTACGTTTATTCGCAGCGTTTGAAAAATAATTACGAAGAAGCCATCGGTTGGCTCGACACATCGATCAAAGGACGCGAAACTTTCGGAAATCTGCAAACAAAAGCGCGAATTTTAGCCGAAATGGGCAAATATCAAGAAGCGATCGCCCTCGGAGAAAGAGCCGTTTCAGTCGGCAAAGCCGCAACTCCGGTCGCCAATACAACGGCATTTGAAGAAGTTTTGGCAGGTTGGAAAAGCAAAAAATAATCTTTGAAATAAGACATTGAAAAGCGGGAACGGATTTATTTTTGAATCCGTTCCCTTTTTTTTTCAAAAAAAAATCAAGATGTTTTACTTTTGTATTTACTTTCTAAAACAAAATAAGTTAAACTCCCAAACGTCCAATTCAAAACTCAAAAACTGTGCCGGAAACAATATTTCAAAAACAATTTCTTAAAAATTTAGTAGATAAACTACCTATCGGTATTTTTTTGCTGGATGACCACGGAAATTGTAGTTTTGCGAATAAACTTTGGTGCGAACTGACAGGTTTTGATGTCGAAGAAACGATCGGTTTACGCTGGCTTCAATTAATTCACCAAAACAAGCGCGAGGATTTTGAGAAAAAATTTTTGGGTTCCTTGCCAATGAGGAAAGAAATTGAATATGAAGTTCAAATCGTCACGCCGGATGGAATTGTTAAATGGATTAATTTAAAAGCCTCGCCTATTTTAGTAAGTGAAGAAGTTTCGGCGGTTTTTCTTGTTGTTGCTAATGATGTTACGGCAAGAAAAGGAAGCGAAAGTAATTTGCTGGAAAGTAAGGAAAGATATGAAAATATAATCAAACGCGCCAGCGATATGATCTACGAAATCTCGACCGCAGGAAAATTTACTTTTGTAAATCCGGTTGTAGAAAAAATCCTTCACTTTTCAAAAAAAGAAATACTCGGGAAAAGTTTTTTTGAGATCGTTCATCCTTCGCATCTGGAGTTGGTTTCAGATTTTTACCGTCAACAAATTGAAAAGCAAATTTTGCAAACATATTTTGAATTTCCCGTGCTTACGAAAAATGGTGAAAAAGTTTGGATAGGACAAAATGTAACATTGACCGTAAAAAATGGAGCTGTTTTAGAAATTCAAGGTTTTGCCAGACAAATCACCGATCAAAAATTAGCTGAAAGAGCCTTAGTTATTCAAGATGCGGTAGTAAAAATTTTAGCTAAATCCGAATCAGTTGAAAATGCAAGCAGCGAAATTTTGGAAACACTCGGAAAGATCCTCGGTTGGCAATGCGGTGCTTGGTGGCGGTATTCAGAAAATAAAAATAGTCTATATTGCCAGTCATTTTGGAAGGAAAATAAAGATAAATATATTGGTTTCGAGAAAGCAAGTAACGCGCTTTCATTCAAAATGGGCGAAGGAATTCCCGGAAGAGTTTTAAATTCTCAAAAACCGCTTTGGATTGAAAGTCTAGTCGATGACGAGAGATTTATCCGAAATATAATTTGCGGCAAAAATGGACTCAAAAGCGGTTTTTGGTTTCCGCTTCTTTTGGGTAATTCCGTTCACGGAGTTTTCGAATTCATTAGCGATACGACTGAAAATATTGATGATGATCTGCTTCAATTAATGTCGAATATTGGCAGTCAAATCAGTCAATTCATCCAAAGAAAACGAGCTGAGAGAGATGTAAAAGAAAGCGATACGAGAAAATCAGCTATTTTGGAATCTGCTTTGGACTGCATTATTACCATCAATCACGACGGACGGATTTTGGAATTTAATCCAGCCGCAGAAAGAATGTTCGGCTATACTCGCGAAGAATCGATCGGGCAATTGATGGGAAATTTAATTGTTCCGCCAACTTATCGAGACGCTCATCATCAAGGTATCAAGCATTATTTAAATACCGGCGAACACAATGTTCTAGGCAAACGTATTGAGATAACCGCAATGCGAAAAGACGGCACAGAGTTTCCGGTTGAACTTGCTATTACACCGATTTTTTTGGCGGATTCGATGCCGATGTTCACCGGCTATTTACGCGATATTACCGAAAGAAAAATCGGTGTAATAGCAAGTTCAAC
>Ga0209480_10002054_pt1 | contig 14170 bp, 14 predicted proteins | sample JI61114C2DNA_FD_187501 | JGI IMG/M metagenome (GOLD analysis project Ga0209480, IMG submission 187501) | Wastewater effluent complex algal communities from Wisconsin, to seasonally profile nutrient transformation and Carbon sequestration -... | ecosystem: Engineered > WWTP > Effluent > Algae...
TTCGTTTATACCTGCTACGTGTTCCCGTTGCAATTTTCGGGTGTGGCGATACAACATAAAGGAACGCATTACTTCAAAGTACTGTTTTTCAAAAAGACTTTTTTCGATTAAGTCTTGAATTTCTTCGACCGCCCAAGTTTCTTTGTATTGCAATCCTTTAATTACTTCTTCAAAAACACTCTCGTCAAATGCTATGGTAGCACTTTTGAAACTTTTTGCGATGGCATCTTCAATTTTGAAACTTTCAAACGGTTTGTAATCTCCGTTCCTTTTGATAACGTACTTTTCCATAGTAATTACTGATTTTTGGTTATATGTTGGGTTGTTGTTTTATTCTTCGGTCGAGAAAAATTTTTCTAAAGCTTTGGCTTTTGGGAAAAGGATATTGTTTTCTAAATGAATGTGTTTGTGTAAATCTTGTTCGAATTCATGTAAAAGTGCATAGGTTGCTTTATAAGTATCGCAAGCGTCTTTTGGTGTTGTATAGTTATTGGTCAAAGCCGAGATGGTTCTAAAACGTTCTCCTTCGGCCTCGTGTTCATTCATCATGGCAACAATAGGATTTTTTACTGTTTCAAAATGAGGTTTTCCTATAGTTCCGTGACTGGTTGTTGCGTTTATCATTTCTTTTACGAACGGAAACAAAATCAATTCTTCCTTTTTCATGTGTGTTGCTAATTCTTTTGCGCTATCGTTGAAAAGAGTATTTATTTCGAATAATTCAGGATGATTCTCTCCGTGAACACTACATAATTTATCCAAAAGAGGAATCAGAGTTTCTGTTTTTTCTTCGACAAAACGGTGATGCGTTTTTTCTATATAATCTATCAATAGGTCTAAAGGCCAAGAGCTAAAATCGATTCCCGAATCGTTTTTTGTAGCCAAAACGACGTTTAATTCTTCTAGTAAATTGTCTTCGTTTATAGCCATTTTTTTGCATACTTCATCGATGGTTCTTTGTCCTTTACAGCAAAAATCGATTCCATATTTTGTAAATATCGAAGCTGTTCTAAAATCCTTGGCGACAAAGTCTCCAATGGTTGTTATTTCTTGTAAACTCATGATTTTTTATTTAATAGAGGATTTAAATTCAATGGATTAGAAAAAAAAATCACTCCTTTTTTCTGAGTATAATTCTACAGATAAAAAGCATTATTTCATATGATTTAAATCATATTTCTTTTTATTTATCATTTTTTTATTAACACAAGGTTGATAAAATTTGGATTCTAATCTGCATCAATTTTCAAATATTTTTACTCGAAATTTTATCTAAATAAATTTTTCAATAAATATGATTGGAATCATAAGACGCAAAATATTTTGATACTTACTTTGCATAAAATAAATAATGGATAATTTTGTCCGCTATTTAAATAAGTAAATTTATTAACTAACAAAAACTGATAATTATGCTTTCAAAATCACAAGCAAGAGCATTTTTTCTGGGAGGAACATTAGTCACCTTTTTAATTTTTATAGGACTGACTGTTTATTCTTTTATGCCCAGTAATGATCAAACCAACTACAGTTCTATCGATAAGAATGTAGTTCGGGGAAAAGAAATTTGGGAATCCAACAATTGTATGGGTTGTCACTCCATTCTTGGAGAAGGAGGATATTATGCTCCTGAATTGACCAAAGTAATCGATCGTCGCGGCGAGGCTTATGTAAAAGTGGTCTTAATGTCTAAGGAACCTTGGCAACCACGTGGGCGAAAAATGGTGGCTTACGGGATGAGCGAAGCCGATGCCGATGCTGTCGTTGCTTATTTTAAATGGATTGGTAAAATCGACTTAAATGGTTTTGACCGAGTGGTTTCTCCTTTATCTAAAGTTAATAATTAAAATTATCGTATTATGAAATATAAATCACAAAAAGTAGCCTATTGGTTTTTTGCATTGTGTATGCTTTTGTTCTCCTTGCAAATTATCTACGGCTTTATTATGGGCTTCGACCGCATAGGAATTCAAGGCTTGCACGAAATTATTCCTTTTAATGTCGCCCGTGCGGTGCATACTAATTTATTGGTAGTTTGGTTGTTAACTGGTTTTATGGGAGCAGCTTATTATATCATTCCCGAAGAAGCACAACGCGAATTAATCAGCGTAAAATGGGCTTATGTTCAGCTTATTTCCTTAGCGGTTGTTGGTGTTGTAGCCGTTGTCGGTTTTCACCTAAACCATTGGGAAGGAAGGAAATTCCTTGAAATCCCAAGAGAATTAGACTTTTTAGTAGTAATAAATGTGTTGCTTTTTCTAGGATTAATTCTAGGAACGCTATTCAAAGGAAAACGCCAAACCACGACAGCTCTTGTGTTATCAATGGGATTATTGTTTGCTGCCTTACTTTATTTACCCGGAATGATTTGGTTTGACAGTCAGGTTATGGATTCCTTTTTCCGTTGGTGGGTAGTTCACTTGTGGGTTGAAGGTGTTTGGGAATTAATTATGGGAGGTATTCTTTCGTTCTTATTAATCAAATTGACTGGAGTCGATAGAGAAGTGATCGAAAAATGGTTGTATGTCATCGTTGGATTGACTTTCCTTTCGGGAGTTTTGGGAACAGGACATCACTATTATTATATAGGAGTAAACAAAATTTGGTTGATTGTAGGTGGGATATTCTCTGCTTTGGAGCCTTTAGCTTTCTTAGCAATGGCATTATTTGCTGTTAATATGTATCGAAAAGGCGAAAAAAGTCATCCCAACAAAATCGCTTTATTCTGGACTATTGGTTCGGCTATCGTTTCATTTGTTGGTGCTGGATTACTTGGTTTTGCACACACTTTGCCACAGGTAAATATTTACACACACGGAACTTTAGTAACAGCAATGCACGGTCACTACGCATTTTGGGGTGCTTATGCGATGATAGTTTTTGCGATAATTAGCTACGCACTTCCTAATCTGACGGGTCGAAAACGCTACGATAGTACGCAAGGTCATTTGGCTTTTTGGTTGTCCAATATTGGAATATTGGGAATGACGGTAGCCTTTGGGGTTGCTGGTGTTGCCCAAGTATATTTGGAACGAAAAATGAAAATGGAGTTTGGTGATGTTCAAAACGAAATCGCCGTTCACTTTGTGGTGCTTCTTATTTGTGCCACATTATTTACAGTGGGAATCTCCATGTTTATCTACGATTTCATAAAATATGGCAGACCCACAGATGAAGCTTTGGAAGAAACCAAATAAAATAGACACTAATTAATTCAATTATTGCCCGCCAGAATCCTTTAACCACCCTTTTTTAGAATTGCATTTCCAAAGAGAAAACGGTTAATGGGTTCTGGTTTTTTTAAATAATAAATAAAATGTTAGAAAACACACCTTATTATCACGCTGTGGGGAAAGAAATTGAAGTCTTTAACCAAGCTTATAAAAACAAAATCCCTTTTCTGTTAAAAGGGCCAACAGGAACTGGTAAATCTCGTTTTGTGGAATATATGGCGCACCAATTGGATAAAAAAATAATCACGATTAGCTGCCACGAAGAAACATCTTCAACCGATTTGATTGGGCGATTTATCATCAAAGGAGCCGAAACGATTTGGCTCGACGGTCCATTGACCACTGCTGTAAAAGAAGGAGCCATTATTTATTTAGATGAAATAGCCGAAGCACGTCCCGATGTAATTGTTGCTATTCACTCCTTGACGGATCACAGACGCGAACTTTTCATAGATAAATTGGGTGAAACGGTAAAAGCCCACGATGATTTTATGTTGGTTGCTTCCTTTAATCCCGGGTATCAACGCGGTTTTAAGGAATTGAAACCTTCCACTCGCCAACGATTTATTGCAGTTTCCTTCGAATATCCAGAGCCGAAAATTGAGATAGAAATTCTGATTAATGAAACTGATATTGACCAAGACACGGCCAAAAAACTGGTTGCCATTGGAAACAAAATCCGAAACTTGACGGAATTAGGTTTGACCGAAACGGTTTCGACACGACTTTTGGTCGACGCCGCGAAAATTATTCACAGCGGATTACCCAAAAGATTATCCGTTCATGTGGCCATCGTAGAGCCATTAACCGATGATATACAAACTGTTGCCGCACTGAAAGATTTGTGCAATTTGATGATATAGTAAAAGTGTTTATAGTTTGTTGTTTATGGTTTTAAGAACCACAAACCATAAACTAAAAACCACAAACTTTTTAAAAATGGGTTTCGAAATAGACGAATATATAGTTGGAAAGTTTTTCAAGCATTTAAAAAGGATAAAAAAAGTAGATCCTGAAATAAGTGCCAGAACTATTTCTTTGAATGACATCAAGCCAAGATTGACTATTTTGGCAAGAGCATTTACAGGAAAACCAATCGAAATTTTCCCGGCGGAACGAGAAGGCGGTTATAAAAACAATAATTTTTTCCTTCCCATTTCCTTTGCCGAATTTTCAACTATTGAAGAAAATCGAAAATTTTACCTTTTCAGGATTTTATATTTAACTATTCAACAACGTTTGGATTTGAATTGGAATGTTGAAGAAAATGAACCAACATTATTTCTTTCGCAGCAAAAAGCCGAAGAAGCATCGGATGAAGTTTTGGAGGTTTTGTTTGAAGAGTTTTCTGTAATGAAAGAAATTTATTTGAAAGCAAAATTGCATTTTGAAGCTAAAGCAGATGCTAAAAACCTACCTGACTTTTCTTGGATTTACGGGAAATGGATGCGAAATGAAGCAGAGCAAAAATCAGATTCGGTTCTCGAAAACTTCTCGGATAAAACCAAAAAAGCCAACGAAAATCAAGCTTTAACCACGTTGAAAGCAAAAGCAGTGGAAGAAGTGATTACCGTTGAATTAGATAAAAAACAACAAGAAGATTATGTCTTGTTGCACAATTTTGAAAAGGCAGAAACCGCCGAAGAATTCAACGGAACTTGGCGCGATTTTGATGGTTCGGACGAACTCGAAGATCATCAGGAAGCCTTGGAAGAATTGAATATGAAATACACTGTTCGGGTGGATGACACTTCACATTCGGTTTATCAAGCTGATTTTATCGAAAACACCAGCATTTCTGAAAGTGCCGAACTGGATGACAAAGGATTCCATTTGACGTATGACGAATGGGATTTTAGCAAGCGAGTGTACAAAGAGAATTTTTGTAAAGTCTATCCCAAATCACAGCAAAAAACAGACAGTAATTATTATAAAAACACGATAACCAAAAACGCTTCCACACTAATGGGTTTGCGCAAAATGTTGACCAATGTAAACAACAAAATGCAACAACAAAGGCGACAAACACAAGGGGATGAATTCGATATTGACGCTATCACGGATTTGTATGTTGATGTGCATTCGCAACGAACACCTTCGGAGAAAATATATGTTTCGAATCGAAAAAAAGAAAAAGATTTATCCATTTTAATTCTTTTGGACATCAGTCTTTCCAGCGATGGGTATGCGGCTGGAAACCGAGTAATTGATGTGGAAAAAGACGTTTCGATTCTTTTTGGAGAAATCCTGAATGAATTCAATATCGATTTTTCTATTGACAGTTTTTATTCGAAAACTAGAAATTTTTCAACGTATTTGACCTTGAAGGATTTTGACGAAAGTTGGAACGTTGCCAAACATAAAATAGGAGCAGTAGAACCCAACGGTTACACCCGAATTGGTGCTGCTTTGCGACACGCCGGCGCAAGATTGGACAAAAGAAGTACCAAGAATAAATGGGTCATCCTGATTTCTGACGGAAAACCCAACGATTACGATAAATATGAAGGTAAATACGGTATAAACGACGTGAAACAAGCACTTCGGGAGCTCAACGGAAGAAACATCAATTCCTACGCATTAGCCATTGAAGCCGAAGCCAAATATTATTTGCCCCAAATGTTCGGGCAAAATCACTACCAAATCCTGACAACTCCAGTCGAATTGTTGCAGTCGTTGGTGAAATTATATGAAAAAATTAAACATCAAAAATAAGAATTCAATGTACGAGAATACAAATACATCAGCACTTTCCGAAGGACATCCGGTGAGTGTTTATTTTCAGGAAAGAGAAATAATAATTGGGCTTTTGGAAGAAATAACAACAGTTGATTCAAAAGTGGAATTCCAGAAATACACGAATATTTTCAACCAATTGCAAACCATCGAAAAGCGATTTGCCCGAAAAGAAAACCAACTTTTTCCGTTTTTGGAAAAGAAAGGTTGGAACGGCCCATCACAAGGAATGTGGTCGTTTCATGATAATTTGAGAGAGCAATTTAGATTGTTGCGCAAAAATATGGATGCCAAACAATTTGACAAGATTCAAACTAACACCCCATTTTTGGTCGAAGGTATTTATCGATTGATGGGAGTCGAAGAAAACGTTTTGTTTCCCAATGCCTTGGAATTACTTGCCGAAGAAGACTGGATTTCGATGCGCAAAGGCGAAGAAGAAATAGGTTGGATGTTGGCGGAAACCCCAGCACCTTTCCCAAAGGAGGAATACATTCACCCAAGTGAGGATTTCACCAAAAGAGAAATGACTTTTTCACTCGAAAACACTTCGCATTATGATGAAGGTTATATGACCGTGGAGCAAGTAAATCTACTTCTTAGAACAATGCCACTCGATTTGACTTTTGTGGATGAAAACGACAAAGTGATTTTTTACAACCGAGGTGAAGAACGAGTTTTTCCTAGAAGTGCCGGAATCATTGGTCGTGAAGTGAAATTTTGCCATCCGCCAAAAAGTGTTGGAACGGTTCTTAAGATTATAGAAAGTTTCAAAAACGGAACTCAAAACGAAGCTTCTTTTTGGATAAATTTCAAGGAAAGACTGATTTATATCCGCTATTTTGCTGTTCGCGATGCCAATAAAAATTATAAAGGCGTGATTGAATTATCGCAAGACATCACGGATATTAAAAAAATTGAAGGCGAACAACGATTGTTGGATTGGGAATAAAAACTAAAAATATGGAGGTTCAAAAAATCAATTACAAAAGCATCTACTATCCTCCAGGAGGAATCTTGATGTGGATTATTATTTTCTTGGAACTTTTCACTTTTGGGATGGCACTTGTGGCTTTCGTGTATTACGGCAATCAAGAACCCGAAGTATTTCATCAATCAAGGTTGCAACTCAACACCAGTTTTGGAGCGATAAACACTGTTTTTTTGTTGACTAGTGGTTTGTTTATGGCGGCTGCGGTTCACGAATTCAAGGAAAATAATATTCGAAAATCGTCTTTCTATTTCAAATTGGCGATGCTGGGAGGATTGTTATTTATTGTTTTAAAAAGCATTGAATATTACCATAAAATCGAAGCTGGAATTTCATTGGAAACCAATATGTTTTTCAGTTTTTATTGGATGCTAACCGCATTTCACCTGATTCACGTTTTGGTGGGATTGGTGATTTTGGCTTGGACAAACAGAGGAATGACCAAGAAAAATTCGGATACTGTCGTCGAAGATGTCGAGGCTTGTGCTGCATTTTGGCATATGTGTGACTTGATTTGGTTACTGCTATTTCCAGTTTTATATCTAATTTTCTAACAATGAAGAAGTCATTTATTTATACTTACATTTTACTGTTGCTTCTTACGCTATCGACAGCATTAATTGCTTCTTCGGGTAAGATTTCTAAGGATATAGTTTTTTTAATTATGGGGATTTCGGCAATCAAATTCTTGTTGGTTGCTTTTCAATTTATGGAATTGAAAAAGGCAAATTCTTTTTGGAAAATTAGTTTAATAGTCACTTTAGGATTACTTATAATCTTGATTATTGGTTTAAAATGAGAATCTTAAGGAAAAGTTGAAAGACATGATATTTATAGTTTATCTAAACTCAAAAGTTAATTTAATCAGATGATAAAAGATATTAACAACCAATTATATAAAACCTTTAAACTAAAAATTATTAAAAAACCATTTAAATTTAGTAATCCATGCAAAGTACTTGCTTTTGCTTTATTTACCATCGTAAGTTTTTTGTCTTGCGATAAAAAAGAAGTAAAGCATAACGCGGAGTATTACCAAAATATTACAGTCGAAGGTCAAAAAGAGGCTGAATTGACTGCTCCGCCATTTGTGCCAAAACCAATAGGAGATCGTGCCGCGACAAAATTAGTCGTAAATATGGAAATCAAAGAAATAGAAGGCGAAATGGTCGATGGAGTAAAATATAACTATTGGACATTTGGAGGATCTGTGCCAGGTAGTTTTATCAGGACTAGAGTAGGCGATGAGGTAGAATTTCATTTGAAAAATCATCCTGACAACAAAATGCCCCACAATATAGATTTGCACGCGGTTACCGGACCGGGCGGAGGAGCAACATCTTCTTTAGTAGCTCCTGGACACGAAAAGGTCTTTAATTTTAAAACTTTAAACCCGGGATTGTACGTCTATCATTGCGCTACAGCACCTGTTGGAATGCACATTGCCAACGGAATGTATGGTTTAATATTGGTTGAACCAGAAGGAGGATTACCTCCAGTGGATAGAGAATATTACATTATGCAAGGTGATTTTTATACCAAAGGAAGTTACGGAGAGCAAGGTTCTCAACCTTTTGATATGAATAAAGCCATAAAAGAGCAACCGGATTATGTAGTTTTCAATGGGAAAGTTGGAGCGGTTGCTGGAGACAACGCCATAACTGCCAAAGTTGGAGAAACAGTTCGTTTGTATATGGGTAATGGAGGTCCGAACTTGGTTTCTTCTTTCCATGTAATTGGGGAAATTTTTGATAAAGTTCATATTGAAGGCGGAGATATGATTAACGAAAATGTTCAAACGACTTTGATTCCCTCAGGAGGTTCGGCAATTGTTGAGTTCAAAGTAGATGTTCCGGGAACTTTCATTTTGGTCGATCACTCCATTTTTAGAGCTTTCAATAAAGGAGCTTTGGGAATGCTAAAAGTAGAAGGAGTAGAGAATAAAAAAATCTACTCTGGAACAACACAGGAAGGAATTTATTTGCCCGAAGGAGGAACAATTCAAAACATGCCAAAAGTAAATGGTGCTGCAAAAAGTACAGCTGCCAAAACAGTTCCGGAGCAAATTAAATCGGGAAAAGAATTATTTGGAAGAACTTGTTTTGCTTGTCACCAACAAGAAGGGCAGGGAGTTCCTAATGCGTTTCCACCATTGGCAAAATCCGATTTCTTAAATGCTAATCCGGATAGAGCCATCGGTGCAGTATTGCACGGATTGAGTGGCGAAATTACCGTGAATGGTAAGAAATTCAACAATGTAATGACCAGCCAAAACTTGACTGATGAAGAAGTAGCCGATGTTTTGACCTATGTTTACAACAGTTGGGGCAATAACAAAACCGTGATTACGCCTGCAAAAGTAAAAGCTATTAGAGCAAAACCAGCACCAAAACAAGTATCGGCACATTAATAATAAAAACAAATTAAAAATCAATAAATTAAAATTAAAATCAATGAAAAAGTATGTTTTAAGCATCGTAATGATGGGATTAGGTTTGTGTAGCTACAGCCAAAATGCAGCCAAAGGAAAAGCAGTTTATGCAAAAACTTGTATCGCTTGTCATCAACCAACGGGAGCAGGAATACCAGGCGCATTTCCGCCATTGGCAAAATCAGATTATCTCAATGCCGATGTGAATCGAGCTATTAAACAAGTTATCAAAGGATCGAAAGGGCCAATTACCGTAAATGGGAAAAAATATTCAACACCTATGCCAGCTCAAGTGTTAAATGATCAAGAAATCGCAGATGTATTGACCTATGTATATTCTAATTGGGGAAACAGCAAAAAAGTTGTTACTGTGGCAATGGTAAAAGCCCAACGAAAATAAAAAACAGTTAAAAAGAGTGTTATGATGCTACAAAAAAGAATAATTGCCAGTTTTTTATGCTTTATAAGCATCACTCTTTATGCTCAAGAAGTAAAAATGGTATCTATAAAAGAGGGATTTTTTGTCCCTCTTTATGGAGCTACCAGCAAAAAAACTGTTAAAGTCAATTCGTTTACTATTGATGTATATCCAGTTACCAATGCACAATTTTTGGAATTTGTAAAAAAAAATCCAACCTATAGTCGTTCAAAAATCAAAGGATTATTTGCAGATAAAAGTTATTTGAACCAATGGGAAAGTGATTTTAATTTTGGCAAAAACAATTTAAATAATGCGCCTGTGACCAATGTTTCTTGGTTTGCCGCCAAAAAATATTGTGAGTGTCAAGGAAAACGGTTGCCCACTATGGACGAATGGGAATATATGGCTATGGCCGATGAAAAACGCATCGATGCCCGTACCAAAGAAAATTTCAATAAATACATTATGTCTTGGTATGAAAAACCCAAAACCTATTTGAATCCTGTTGGAAAAACCTTCAAAAACTATTGGGGTGTTTATGATATGCACGGATTGGTTTGGGAATGGACGGCAGATTTCAATAGCATTTTTCTTTCGGGAGAATCTAGAAAAGATAAAGCTACCGATAAGAATCTCTTTTGCGGAAGCGGATCAGTAAATGCGACCGATTTGATGAATTATGCTGCTTTTATGCGCTATGCTTTTAGAGGCAGTTTGAAAGCAAATTACACTACAAAAAATTTAGGTTTTCGATGTGCAAAAGACAAATAATTATTTTCGAAATCACGCTTAAAATACAATTAAAATGAAATCAGACTTCACCCAAAAATCGAATATAAATTCAAATAACAAAAAGTATTTGCTATTTGTTTTGCCTTTATTAATGCTTTTTGCAGTGCTTTCTAGCTGTGGCAAAAAAGAAACGGCAGTGAAAGAGAAAGAGAAACCTATTTCGGATTTGTCTATCTACAATTTGCCTTCAAAATGGACTAATCAAAACGGCAAGAATATCGAGATGAAGGATTTGAAAGGAAAAGTGCTGGTAATGGTTATGATTTACACTTCTTGTAAAGCTGCTTGTCCAAGACTAGTGGCCGATATGCGCAATATAGAAAGCCGATTGCCCGAAGATGTCAAGGAAAATGTCCAACTCGTTTTAGTAAGTATTGACCCCGAAGTTGACACTCCCAAGCGATTGAAATCTTTCTCTATCGAAAATAAAATGGAAGGAAATCAATGGGTTTTCTTGCGTTCTACCGAAGAAAATACCCGAGAATTTGCGGCTGTTTTGGCTGTAAATTATAAAAAAGTTTCCCCAATAGATTTCTCGCATTCCAATATTATAAGCGTTTTTAATACCGAAGGAGAATTGGTATTTCAGCAAGAAGGATTGGGTGTAAACTCCGATGCAACCATCAACAAAATCACCGAAGAAGCTCAAAAGGATTGATTTTTATTTTCAAAAACTGAGTTTGCTTTTTCTAATAAAATAGTTCCTCTTGGAGCTATTTTTTTTGTAAAAAAATCATCAATCCTTTTTTCTTTTTAATACAATCTCGTTCCAATTTCTGAAAATCATAATGTTCAATAAACTTGAATGTAAAATCATTTATGCCTTGATTTTATTGAATATGGTTGTTCTATAAAAACTCTTAAAATAAAGTTAACAAACCTGATAAATGTCATATGAGGACAAAAAGGACTTGCTTATTTTTGCGTCATAAGTTAGAAAAATACAGCTAAATAAATTTATAAATAAATTATATGAAAGCGAGATGGATTAGACGAATGTATCCGCCACCTGAATGGAGACCCGGAGTAATATTACTAATAGGCATTGTGATAGGATTGGGTTTTTATATGTTGAGCATTGCCAATGTTGCTTCCTATGCTTCAGATGATCCTAAGGCTTGTATCAATTGCCATGTTATGAACACAGAATATGCCACTTGGCAAGTTTCTTCGCATGCTAAAAGAGCTAGTTGTAACGATTGCCACGTGCCACACAACAATGTTTTTAATAAATATTTTTTTAAAGCAAAAGACGGTTTGTATCACTCCTATGTCTATACAACTCGAACCGAACCCGAAGCGATAATCATGCACGAACCAGGGCAAAAAGTAGTACAACAAAACTGCATTCGCTGTCATGACCGACAATTAAAAAATCCAAAACAATCCAGTTTGATGGTTGATTATGATGTACATAGAACCGACAGAAAATGTTGGGAATGTCATCGTGAAGTACCACACGGTAGAACCAAAAGTTTGTCAGCAGCTTCGATGCTAGGGAAAAGATCAGAAGATGGAGATGCCAGAATGCCAGTTTGGCTATCGAAACAACTAGAAGAAAAAGAAAATAATAAAGCAACTAAATAATTATAAAATGGATCCTATTAAAAAAAGAAACATAAGAAATTGGGCATTCCTTATTGGTACAATACTAATTGTATTTGTATTAGGCATACTGGCAACATCAATAATCGAACGAAAATATGAATCAAGTTACGCTGGTTTAGAAAAAAAAGACATCAAACAAAATGATCCACGTAATGCAGTTTGGGGCGAACAATTTCCGCAACAATATGAAAGTTATATGGCTACAGAGGATACTACATTCAAAAGTATGTACAACGGAAGCGCCATGATTGATGAACTTAAAGATGACCCAAAATTAGTAATTCTTTGGGCTGGTTACGCTTTCGCCAAAGATTATAACCAGAGTAGAGGTCACGCTTACGCCATCAAAGATCTTCGAAATAGTCTCCGTCCGGGTAATTTATATCCTACAGATACTGCCAAAGGATTGCCAGGTACTTGCTGGACTTGCAAAAGCCCTGATGTGCCTCGTTATATGGCCGAAAAAGGAGTTGCTGAATTTTATAAAACGTCTTTCGAAAAATTAGGTCCCGAAATTGTTAATCCAATTGGTTGTGGAGATTGTCACGATTCTAAAACCATGAATCTAACGATCACTCGTCCAGCATTGGTAGAAGCCTACATTAATCAAGGCAAGGATATCAAAAAAGCGACTCATAATGAAATGCGTTCTTTGGTTTGTGCGCAATGTCACGTAGAATATTATTTTGATAAAAAAAATGTTAAAAACCCTAAAGTTCCCTATTTGACTTTCCCTTGGACAAAAGGGATGACAGCTGAAAGTATAGAGAAATATTATGATGAAAAAGAGTTTAAAGATTGGGTACATCCAATAAGCAAAGCTAAAATGATTAAAGCGCAGCATCCAGATTATGAAACTTACACCACTGGAATTCACGCCAAAAAAGGAGTTTCATGTGCTGATTGTCACATGCCTTATAAAACCGAAGGAGGAACCAAATTTACGGATCATCACATTCAATCACCATTAAATAATACTCAAAACTCCTGTCAAGTTTGTCATAGAGACGATGCTAATTCTTTGATGGATGATGTTTATTCTCGTCAAAAAAGCATCAAAGAAAACGTAATTTCTTTGGAAGAAAACTTGGTAAAAGCACATATCGAAGCTGGAGCAGCATGGAAATTAGGAGCTACAGAAGCTCAAATGAAAGATATACTTATGGACATTCGTCATGCGCAATGGCGTTGGGATTACTCAACTGCGGGTCACGGAGCTTCATTTCACGCTCCTGTAGAAATTGGCAGAACCGTTTCTTCTGGACTATCTATTGCTCTTGAAGCTCGTGTTAAATTGGCAAGATTGTTAGCAAGTTTAGGTCAAAAAAATCCAGTTTCTATGCCTGATATTTCGACTAAAGCAAAAGCTCAAGCGTATATTGGTTTGAATATGGAAAAACTCAAAGCCGACAAAGAGAAATGGAAAAAAGAAATTCTTCCTACTTGGGATGCCAAAGCAAAGGCGAGAGAAAGCAAATATGGAAAATAAAACTATAAAAGAAGGCCTATGGGGTTATAAAGAATCTATTTTTGTTGGAATTTCATTGCTTTTGATAGGATTAGCACTGCAAGTTCTAATAGGAAAGGATGTAAACATAGAACTTCATTGGCCTTTTAATTTTATCGTTTTTAGTATTCACATAATTTTATGTGTTTTTAGTTTTGTTTTTTTTAAAGGAACTACCATAATTCGTTGGATAACTCGCGTTCCTGCTTCGATGGTGTCGATTGTGATGGTGCTTTTTTTGACCATGCTTATTGGAACCATTCCGCAAACATTGGAAAACAAAAGTGCAATTGTAGTTCTGTTGGGCTTAAACAAAATTACCCAAACCTGGTATTTTTTATTGATACTATTCTTTTTTTCTACTTGTTTGTTGATGGTAAGCTTAAAAAGAATATCCTTGGGATTCCTCTCTAATTTAGGTTTTTTGGTCAATCATTTAGGATTGTATATT
>Ga0209480_10002055_pt1 | contig 14159 bp, 9 predicted proteins | sample JI61114C2DNA_FD_187501 | JGI IMG/M metagenome (GOLD analysis project Ga0209480, IMG submission 187501) | Wastewater effluent complex algal communities from Wisconsin, to seasonally profile nutrient transformation and Carbon sequestration -... | ecosystem: Engineered > WWTP > Effluent > Algae...
CAAGGACTGGAAAGCGCGTCTTCTCCCACTGTTCCTTCGCGAAGTCGGAGATTGAGCATTTCTCAGCGAGCGCCGCGGAGACGTTGGGAATGAGCCCCATATCGCCGTAGAGCGCCTCGCCAGTTGAATCGACGGCGGTGGCGTTGAAGCGGAAGGATTGGCGGGAGGCCAGCGCGGTCTTCATGTCGCGTACGGTCTTCGCGCGCCAGACGGCCATGTACTGATCCGGATCGCGCAGACCAGTTTCCATCGTGCGCAGAGCGAACGCCCTGTCCTTCGTCCATGGGAGGCTTTCGGACTCAATCACCGGTCCCCAACGCGTCGAGTAGAGCGTCCGGCCACCCACTGTGACCTCATCGCCCCGCTTCACTTCGACCATCACCTCTTCCGTCTCCATCGGCACCCATTCGCCTTCGTAGCGATACTGTGTCGGGTCGTCCGGGTTGAGCGTGAGTTCGTAATAGCCGAAGCGGCGCGCGGTGGAGACGGTGTTGCTCCACGCCAGCGTTTCATTATGGCCGATGCGGATCATCGGCATGCCGATATAGCTGATGCCGACGATGTTGATATCGCCGGGGATGATGAAGTGCGTGCGGTAGAAGCGGTTGACGCCATCCCACGGATAATGCGGGTTGCCAAGGAGCACGCCCTTGCCGCCCTTCGTCATCTCGCGGCCGAAGGCATAGGCGTTCGAGCCCATGCCTGATGCGTCTTCCGGGACGAGGTCGGGCGCCAGCGCGGCATGGTCGGGACCCGGAGGGGCAGCCCCCGTGGTGGTGGCGAAGAAGCCGTCGATCGTCTGGCCGACATACATGTGACGCCAGAAATCGAGCGAGGCGATCTCACGGACCCAGGCAGCGTCCTTGCAGCGGGGGTCGGTGATCTTGCCCTTCGCTTCCCGCAGGTAGCGGTTGAAGCCCGCGGCGTATCCTTCAGCAAGCGCCTTGGCTTCGGCCGTGGGCGTGTCTACGGAGTCGGCCGGGCCCGCGAGCAATGCCTCGACGCGCCCCGATGCGATCATGCGCCGGTGATAGAGATCGCTTGCAATGTTGGCGTCATTCTCGCCGGGGCCGAGGAATTTGGCGCGCTCGCCCGAGACGGTCAGCAGGCGATCTGCGATCTCGCAGAGGTTGTCCTGCGCGGAGGCATAGCCGTAGCCATAGCCGATGCCGCCCATGTCCCTCGCCTTGATGTGCGGGACACCGAAGGCAGTGCGGCGGATTTCCGCTTCGAAGCCGCCGGCTTTCGCGCCGCCGGCATCGCACGCGGCCAGCGCAAGGGCGGAGGCTAGTACCGTCAGGATTGCGCGCATGTTTCTCTCCCCTTGGTCTTTTGTGACTCTGGCTATCACGCGGACGGTGGGGCGCAATGGCGGCGGGGTTCACGCCCCGCTTTGCAGCGCAGCAAACTCACCCATCAGCGGTCCGTAGTCTTCCGCGTCTGGGAATTTCGCGTAGCTATGTTTCGCCGATGTGGCGGCCCAGGGGAGCTTCTCGGCAACGTAGCTTTCGATGAAGGGCGTGGACCAGGCGGGGACATCGAACATGGTGGGGCGGACGTTCACAAAGGGCGCGCCAGAAAGCCCGGTGTAGAGCCAGTTCAGACAGTTGGGGCAGTAGTGATAGGGGTTGTCGCCGTGGAGCGCGCCGATCTGGGTCTCGCCGGAGACAATCTCGAAGCCGTCGATGGGTATCATCGCGGTGAGCGAGAACGCGCTGGCGCTGAGCTTCTGACAGCCCTTGCAGTGGCAGGCCATCGTCATGATCGGCGGCGCGCTCACGCGCAGCTTCACTTGCCCGCACATGCACGCGCCATCGACGGGGAGGGATACGCTCATGGCTGGCTTCCTTCTATCGAAGCGGTGCTGGCCTCACTTGCGAATGAAGCGAACACTCTGGATGAGACCGCCGCGTACTTCGTACATGGCTATACAGTCGATCTGGCTTCCGTCTGATAGCCCTGTGACCGTTTCATGGTCGATGGCGAAATCGCCGAGGTCCATCGTGGAATGCACCACGCAATGGAGGCGCGGATTGTCGCCGAAGCGAGCGCGGTAGATTTCGGTGATGGCCGCCTTCCCGGTGGCGCGGCGCTGTCCGGTGGGCAGGTCCTCAAGCCAGGCGTCGTCTGCGAAGAGGGTCATGAAGGCCGAGAGGTCGCGCGCATTGTAGGCGGCGAGCTGGGCGTTGGCGATGTCGCGCGGTGCGGTCACGTCGAAGCCTCGGGCCTGCACCTTAAGCTCCATCCATTGGCATTGCCCATGCTGCCGACTAGCGCGAGGCGTTCAGGGTCAACTTGAGCGATCGCAGCCCGCATGTGCGCGGCCTCTCCAGCCGCTTCAGGCGTGAGCCGCCCGGATTCGATGGCCGCCTCAAGTGTATTGCCGAACCGGGCCAATGCTTCAGGCGAGACCCGATGCGGACAGGCTCCGTCCGCAAATTCTGCTCCATTGCCGGGAGCTTCCGGGAACAGGAAGTCGAGCTGCGCCGAGCCCTCGACCCGCAGGATGTCTCGCGGATCGCCGCCCGCCGCGCATGTGGCCTCGCGTACGCGGATGAACGGACCGCTGCTATCTTCTGCATCCCAGGTGAAGTATGCGCTGCCGCCCGCTTGGTCGAGGCACAACTCCCAGCCCCATCCGATCTTGGGCCAGTTCTCTAGCTTTGCGTCCGCTGGAATGTGCGCTCCGCGCACATAGGCGGGCGCGCCACATGCAGAGACAATGGCGAACGCAGCGATAATCGGCCAGGCGATGTTGCGGGGAGTCTTCACGCATCCGCCTTAAGCACGCCCCGCCTGATCTGATCCGCCTCGATACTCTCGAACAGCGCGCGGAAATTCCCCTCGCCGAAGCCTTCATTGCCCTTGCGCTGGATGAGCTCGAAGAAGATCGGGCCGATCTGGTTGGCGGTGAAGATCTGTAGAAGGAGGCCCTGCCCCTGTGTCGGCGCGCCGTCGATAAGGATGTGGTTCTTCTGGAGGCGCGGCACGTCCTCGCCATGCGCGCCGAGGCGCTGGCCGATGCCTTCGAAATAGGTGTCGGGCGCAGTCTGGAACGGGATGCCGCGTTCGCGCAGGGCCTCGACGCTCGCGTAGATATCATCCGTGCCGAGCGCGATGTGCTGGATGCCCTCGCCGCCATAGTCCTTGAGGAATTCCTCGATCTGGCTCTTGTCGTCACGGGACTCGTTCAGCGGAATGCGGATCTTGCCGCACGGGCTGGTCATCGCTTTCGAGACGAGGCCGGTCTGCTTGCCCTCTATGTCGAAGTAGCGGATCTCGCGGAAATTGAAGATGCGCTCGTAGTAGTCGGCCCACTTCGCCATGTTGCCGCGATGCAGGTTGTGCGTGAGGTGGTCGAGATAGGTGAGGCCGACGGAATTCTTCTTCTCGTCCGCGCCGGGGATCGGCACGAAGTCGATGTCGTAGATGCCGTGCGCGCCATACCGGTCGACCAGATAGATGTACGCGCCGCCGATGGCCTGGATGGCGGGGATGTTGAGTTCCATCGGGCCGACCGTGCCGAAGGCAGGCTCGGCGCCGCGCCTGATGGCTTCGGCGTAGGCTTTCGACGCGTCCTTCACCCGGAAAGCCATTGCGTTGGCGCCGGCGCCATGCACGCCGCGGAACGCTGCGGGCTGGCCCGAGGGCTCCATGTTCAGGATGAAGTTGATGTCGCCCTGCTTGTAGCGGACCACGTTCTTCGAGCGGTGTTTCGACACGGCGGTGAAGCCCAGGCTCTCGAACAGCTTGGCGAGCACATGAGGGTTGGGGGACGTGTATTCGACGAATTCGAAACCGTCAGTGCCCAGCGGGTTGTCAAAGATATCGGCCATCGGAATCTCCGGTGTTTGACGGAGATATATACCGCGATGCGCGGGTAACCCAGCGCGCGTGCAGCGCAACAGCGATCAAAGTTTGCAAGACCTGTGCGTGACGGACCGGATTCCGCGAAAATCCATGCGGCGCCGCAGCGCCAGGCCCTGCCGGATCAAGCCTGCTTGCGGGCCCGCAGCGAGCGCCAGCCATCCGAAAGCAGGTGCCAGCCGACATAGAGGAGTAGGCCAGCGGAAGCGGCGAACATCGGCTCCATCACCGGACGGCCAACATCGCCCACCGCATGCGCGATGACCCAGCCAAGCGGCGTCGTCAGCGAGGACGCCATCACCGCGACAAGGGCGGCGACTGCCGGCTTCAGTCCCGCGCGCAGGGCCAGCGCCATGGCGACAACGCCCTCGGGGGCCTCGTGCAGGATGAGGCCGAGCGACGTCATCAGGCCGCTGTCGTGCGAGTGCCAGAACACGGCCGTGTAGACAGCGCCGTCGAGCGTTGAATGGACGGCGAGTATGGCGATACCCAGCCAGGCGCCCTTGTGCGCCGCGGCTTCAGAGCGGCCCGACCGCGCACGAAAGATCAGTTCGAGCACAATGCCCGCAACAGCGCCGGCGACAAGGAAGGCAAGCGAGACGTTCCCCGCCGAGAGCGCTTCAGGCGCAAGATGCGTGATTCCAGTGACAAGGATGACCACGCCGCCTGCCATGCCGACAATGTCGGTCACCTTGCGCGCCATGGTGGCGGCTAGCAGCGCAAACGCGACGCCAGCGACGCTCAACGCGCCCGCACCCAGGACAATTGCGGCTTCAGAACCGTTCATGAGGTTCGTGTTACATAGTAACACTTGGGAGGCAAGGGGAAGATTCTATGGGCCGGCGAGCGCGTGCCCAACAGCCGCAACCCAGTCAGCGGATCAGTGTCGCCCGGTCAATTCGGCCGAATGAAATGTGGCGGTTGCGGAATCTTCGCGAGCCCTCTCAAGCGACTACGGGAAATCCGCTGTAGGAAACCCGCAATCTCATCAGCCCCCTCCGGAGTGAGCGAATTGTGCGTCATCGCTCCGCAAGGCGGGCAGCCGATCACTGCCGGCGCGGGGCGATGCGTATAGGAGCAATCCCTCGCGCGGGGACGCGGGCATCCGCTCTTCGGACGTCAGACTACGAACTACGGAGTAAACATGCGGAGCCATCCGCGTCCCCGGCCCTCCGTCTCTCGAATGGGCCAGAGCTGCAGCGAACCTCCAGGCGCATCCGCGCCGTGGACCTTTCCGCATGTCGCTAGATCGAGAAATCCACGCCCTGATCACCACCACCGCCGCCGATGATACCGGCGGCGCGAAGGCTGTCGATGACCTGGTCGGCCAGTTGTTCAGCCGTGGCGCTCGAGGTGTCGAGGTGGAGTTCGGGCGAGATCGGCGCTTCGTACGGGCTGTCGATGCCGGTGAAGTTCCGGATCTGGCCGGCGCGGGCCTTCTTGTAGAGGCCCTTGGGGTCACGGCTCTCGGCGAGGCTCAGCGGCGTGTCGACGAAGATCTCGAAGAACTCGCCCTTGTCGACGAGGCCTCTCACCATGTCGCGCTCGGCCCGGAAGGGCGAAATGAAGGAGGCCGTAACGATCAGGCCCGCATCCACGAACAGCTTCGCGACCTCGCCGATGCGGCGGATGTTTTCCACGCGATCAGCGTCCGCAAAGCCGAGGTCCTTGTTGAGGCCCTGGCGGATGTTGTCGCCGTCGAGCGAATAGGTGTGCGCGCCAGAGGCCGAGAGCTTGCGCTCGACCATGTTCGCGATGGTGGACTTGCCCGCGCCGGACAGGCCGGTGAACCAGAGAATAACCGGCTTGTGGCCCTTCAGAAGCGAACGCGATGACTTGGTGACGTCCATCGCCTGGCGATGAACGTTGGTCGCGCGGCTAAGCGAGAACTCGATCATCCCCGCGCCAACCGTCTGGTTCGAGAAGCGGTCGATCAGGATAAAGCCGCCCGCCTCGCGGATCGCCTTGTAGGCGTCGAACACGATCGGCTGGTTGGTGGAGACGTTGCAGAAGCCGATCTCGTTGAGACCCAGCGAATTGCCGGACGTCTTGTCGAGCGTGTTGATATCGATCTTGTGCCGGATGCCGGTGACGGTGGCCTGCACCGTCTGCGCGCCGATCTTCAGTATATATGCCTGACCGGTGGTGAGCGCGTCCTCGTGCATCCAGAGGATATTGGCGGTGAACTGGTTCGAGACTTCGGGGCGCGCATCCGGCGTTGCGAAGATATCGCCGCGCGAGGCGTCGATTTCATCCTCGATAACCAGCGTGACGGCATCGCCCGCGCTGGCGACGGGAAGATCGCCATCGGCCGTGACCAGCGCTTTGACGGTCGACATCTTGCCCGAGCGGGCAACCACGACCGGATCGCCAGGCTTCACCGTGCCGGACACGATGGTGCCCGAGAAGCCGCGGAAATCCAGGTTCGGACGGTTCACCCACTGGACAGGGAGACGGAAAGGCGCATTGCGGCGCTCGTCAGCGATCTCGACGGTCTCGAGATGTTCGATCAGCGTCGGGCCGTCATGCCACGACATCGCTTCGGACTTCGTGGTGATGTTCTCGCCCTTGAGGGCGGACATCGGGATCGGCGTGATGGATTCAAAGCCGAGATTCTCGGCGATCTGGAGATAGCTGGCGACGATCTCGTGGAAGCGGGCGCGGCTGTAGTCGACGAGGTCCATCTTGTTGACGGCCACCACGATGTGGCGAACGCCCAGCATGTTGGCGATGTAGGTGTGGCGCTTGGACTGTGGCAGCACACCCTTGCGGGCGTCGATCAGGATAACCGCGAGATCGGCCGTAGAGGCTCCGGTCGCCATGTTGCGCGTGTACTGTTCGTGCCCGGGCGTGTCGGCCACGATGAACTTGCGCTTGTCGGTTGCAAAGAAGCGATAGGCGACATCGATGGTGATGCCCTGCTCGCGCTCAGCCTCGAGCCCGTCGAGCAGCAGCGCGAAGTCGATGTTCTCGCCCTGCGTGCCGTGCTTGACTGAGTCCTTCTTGAGGGCGGCCAGTTGGTCCTCGAAGATAAGCTTGGTGTCGTACAGCAGCCGGCCGATCAGCGTGGACTTGCCGTCGTCGACCGAACCGCAGGTGATGAAGCGCAGCACGCCCATTTCAGCGGCCGCGAGTTCGCGGACCGAAGGCTTGGGCGCGGGCTTGCGCAGGGGCGTCACTTTCGTGGCCATCAGAAATAGCCCTCGCGCTTCTTCTTCTCCATCGAACCGCTTTCGTCGTGGTCGATCAGGCGGCCCGAGCGTTCGGACGTGCGCGCGGTCAGCATCTCGGCGACAATGTCGTCGAGCGTGGCAGCATCGCTCTCGACAGCGGCTGTAAGCGGATAGCAGCCCAGAGTCCGGAAGCGGATCATGCGCTCGACCGGCGTCTCACCCGGCTCCAGCGGCGTGCGTTCGTCGTCGACCATGAAGATCTGATCGTTGCGGATCACCGTGGGGCGCTTCTCGCCGAAATAGAGCGGCACGATCGGGATTTCTTCTTCGGCGATGTAGGTCCAGATATCGAGCTCGGTCCAGTTCGAGATCGGGAAAACGCGGATGCTTTCGCCCTTCGCCTTGCGCGTATTGTAGAGGCTCCAGAGCTCCGGTCGCTGGTTCTTGGGGTCCCAACCGTGATCGGCGGTGCGGAAGGAGAAGATGCGCTCCTTCGCCCTGCTCTTCTCCTCATCCCGGCGCGCGCCGCCGAAGGCAGCATCGAACCGGTACTTGTCCATCGCCTGGCGCAGGCCCTCGGTCTTCATGACCTGGGTGTGCAGGTTCGAGCCCGAGGCGTAGGGGCTGATGCCACGCTTGAGGCCGTCCTCATTGATATGGACGATCAGGTCGAGGCCCAGCTTCTTCGTGATCAGATCGCGGAACTTGATCATTTCCCGGAATTTCCAGGTCGTATCGACGTGCATGAAGGGAAAAGGCGGCCGCGAGGGCCAGAACGCCTTCATCGCAAGGTGCAGCATGACGGAGCTGTCCTTGCCGATGGAATAGAGCATCACCGGGTTCTCGAAGCCGGCCGCGACCTCGCGCATGATGAAAATGCTTTCGGCTTCAAGGCGCTGCAGATGCGCCGGAAGGGGCTTCCGGCGCGCAGGGCGCGTCTTGAAACGTTCGGCGTAGGCCGAGATGTCAGCTTCTAACGTCAATGTCCTGACCGTCCTCAGGTTTGTGAAGGCCCGACTTAGGGGGCCGGGGGGCCACGGTAAAGCGTGGCAGGCTCAAGTCAGAGGCTACGGCGCCTTAAGGGTAGAGCCAGAGCGCGGACTAGGCAGCGCCCTGATGACGCCTAACTTCCCCCGTGAGATCAACACCCGGAAAGCAAAGAGGATTCGATGGCCTTCGCGTTGCCCTTCAAGATCCCACCCAAAGCCCGCAAGCCGCTGATCATCGCCGGCAGCGTGGTGGGCGGTCTGCTGGGCCTGCTGTTCCTGGCCGTCCTGATCGTCCCCAACCTGATCCCGCAGGAGGTCTACCGCGCCGAGATCGAGAAGGCGGCCCTGCAGGCCACCGGCCGCAAGGTGACAGTGACGGGCGCAATCAACGTGGCGGTCTTCCCCCGGATCGAGGCACGTGCGGGCGCATCCTCCCTCGCCAACCCGGAAGGCTTCGGCGAAGAGCCGTTCGCCTCGATGAAGGAACTACGCGCGGCCGTGGCGCTCTGGCCGCTGATCTTCGGCGGCAATGTGGAGATCGAGGAGTTCGTTCTGGTCGAGCCGGAAATCCGGCTGGTGAAACTGGCAGACGGAACCAACAACTGGACGTTCGACGTGGGCGGTGGAGCCGGCACCGGCGCGACACCGCAGGAGCCGGGCGGCAAGCTGTCCGCCGCACTGCGCGATGTGCGCATCGAGAAGGGCCGCGTCTCCTGGGAAGACCGCAAGGAAGGCACGACCCAGACGCTGAGCGATCTCGAATTCGCCGCCGACATGGAAGCGATGGACCGTCCGCTGTCGTTCAACGCAAAGGGATTGGCCAACGACCTGCCCTTCAAGCTGACCGCGCGGCTGGACAATCCGCAGGCGACGCTCGACGGCATGCCGTCACCCGCGACGATCAAGCTGGAAACCAACCTGATCAACGCCGACCTCAAGGGCGAACTCGGCCTCGGCGCTACGCCGCGCTTCGACTTCGAGGGCAAGGGCGACGTGCCCTCGCTGGTCGCGCTGGCCGACGCGTTCAAGATGACTGAGCTTCCGGCGAAGGGCGTGCTCGGGAAACTGACGCTGTCGGGCCAGGCATTCGGGACGCTTGACGACATCACGCTGAAGATCGGCAGCGCACGGCATGAAAGCCCGCTGCTCAACGCCAATCTCAAGGGCGAAGCACACATTGCGGATGGCGTCACGCTTCTGCTGGACGCGGAAGCCGAGGCGCCCAAACTGGCGGACCTTGCCCGCGCGATGGAGATATCAGCCCCCGCGGAGGCCGCGCTGGGCAAAGCCAATCTAGCTGCACGCATCACAGGCAAGCTCGACAACCTGGCATTCGAGAATGTGGTGTTCTCGCATGACAGCGGGCTGCTGAAGTTGAACTTCGCGGGCAAGGCCTCCCTGTCGGACGTGCTGGCCTATGACGGCCGCGTGTCGATTGCCGCGCCCGACCTGCGCAAGCTGGCGGCCGCGGCAGGCGCCAGCCTGCCTGCCGGCGACGTCTACAAGAGCTTCTCGCTCGAGGGAGACACGGCCGGTAGCGCAACAGACGTCATGCTCACCAACGCAAGCATGAAGTTCGACGCCATCGCCGCGACGGGCGAGGCAGCTCTGCGCTTTGACGGCAAGCCCAAGCTGGTGGGCTCGCTGACATCGACGCAGGCGATCAACATCACCCCCTACGCCAGCGCATCGGGCGCGCCGACTGGCACGGCGCCGGCGACCAGCGGATGGGGCAAGACGCCGATTGATCTCTCGCCGCTTCGCCTTGTCGACGCTGACATCACGCTGAGGGCCGGCGGCATCAAGTACAACGCGTTCGATTTCGGCGCGTCGACCGTGGCGATCGGACTTGCGAACGGGCGGCTGTTGGCCGACGTGCAGCAGACATCCCTGTTCGGCGGCAAGGGCAGTGCTCGGCTGGTGGCCGATGGCAGCGCGGCAGAACCCGCGATCGAGTTTCGTGCCGTCATGGATGGGCTGGGTCTCAAGAAAGTCTTGACGGCCGCGGCAGGCTTTGCCTCGCTCGACGGCGTGGGCGACCTCGAGATCGATATCGCGGGATCGGGCGCGGACCTCCAGACGCTGATGGGCTCGCTCGTCGGCGCGGGTGATTTCTCGTTCGACCAGGGCGTGCTCTCGGGCGTCGACCTGACGCTGCTGGGCGACGCCGCCAAATCGGCGCTCACCAATCGCGAAGTCAAAGGCGGAGTGATCTCCCCGCTGGCGCAGACGAAATTCCAGACACTGGAGACCAGCTTCGTGATGGCTGATGGCGTCGCGATGGTGACCGGGCTCAACATCGACGCGGATACCTTCACGCTGTCGGGCGGCGGCGCGCTGGACATCGGCAAACAGCAAGCAACGCTGTCTCTGTTCCCCCGCTACAAGGACGGCACGTCCGGCCTCAACGGCTATGGCATCCCGCTGGAGCTTGCGGGCTCGTGGGGCGGCATCAAGCTGTCGCTCGACTGGGACTGGTTGAAAGACAAGGCCACAGCCGCTCTGCGCGACCGGGCCAATGCCGAGATCAAGGACGAGCTGCAGCAGCTTACCGACGACCTGGCGGCACGCTTCGGCTTCGGTCTGCCCAAGCCAGAAACCCCCGCTCCGGCGCCCGTTACGCCGGCCCCTGTTCCCGCGCCGGACGCGACGCCACCCGCGCCCACCACGGATAATGCCGCGGCAGAGCCCGCCCCCGCCGCGCCGGCCCCGGCAACGCCCCCGGCGCAGTCGGTTGAGGATCGCCTCCGGGACGAGGCCAAGAAGGCGATGGACCGCCTGCTGGGCCGGGATTGATTAGGACGTGGACGGAAAGCGTCGCCAGCCCCGCGGGCGGCCAATTCCACGCCATTCCGTGGGCCAAGCCGCCCTGCGGGCCTTTGCGCCTGTTATTGCTCCGGAAACGACGCAGGAGAGGCGCTTGCCCAGCGGCGGGCGAGGGTTTAAGAGGACGGCCTTCGCGCGCCCCGGGGTTTCCTGGGCGCCGCCCGATGGATGCCGGCTTAGCTCAGTTGGTTAGAGCGCTAGATTGTGGATCTAGAGGTCCCCGGTTCGAGCCCGGGAGCTGGTACCATTCGAACCCCCGGACATCGCAAGAGATTTTGGCTCCGCGAGCTTGATGTGCTCGCTACCATTCTGACACCCGTTCTGACGCGCATTCTGACATCGCGAGATTTGCAGCGCGCGCCCTCGCCGATGTCGTCGGTTTGGCGCCCCGATTTTCATGCTCCCCCGCAGCCAAGACACCGCTCCGCGTAGATCCGCAACAGCGACACGCCGGAGCCGCCGCCGGCTCCAGGAATTGCGTCGCACGCTGGCGGGCGTCCTGGCCGTCCTCCGCTCCCGCCCCACAGAGTGTCAGAGGGTCCGCGAATGACGACTCATGCACTCATTGCGGGCACTCGAGGATCGGACGGCTACAGTCTTGAACTCGCCGGCAACGGTCATTCAGCTGGGGCTTGGGTCGCGCAGCTGCGACGCGAACCGATCAGACCCTTGGTCCGCAATGCTAACGGCTAGTCACGAGGGTCATCCCTACGGCCGCCTTTCCTTCTCTCTACCGAGAAGTAGTCTCTTGCCTGGAACGCCGTGGGACCAACGCCAATGTACAAAATCACGCTCACAGAGTCGTATTTCCCCGCGCAGGGTGGCCGCGATCCCGCCCCGGTCACCATCGGAGAAATGCTGCGCGCCTCGGCCGCCCGCACGCCGGACCAACCCGCCCTGAAGGAGCTCGGACATGAGGGCGCCATCCTGCGCACCTGGACCTACGCCCAGCTGCTCGCGGACGCTGAACATCTCGCCTGCGCCCTCGCCTCCCGCCACGTCGAAGGCGCCCGCGTCGCCGTCTATGCCAACAACCTACCCGAGTGGATCCTGCTCGAGCTAGGCTGCGCACTGTCGGGGATCACGCTCGTCACCGTGAACCCGGGGCTTCAGAAGCGTGAACTGAAATACGTTCTCGAACAGTCACGATCGGAGGCGATCTACTATGTCGCCGATTTCCGCGGCAACCCGATGCAGGTGATCGCCGACGCCGTCTGCGACGAGATCCCCGCGATCCGCCATCGCATCCTGCTGACGGATCACGCGGCGCTCTTTGCCGGCGCGGACCTAGGCCAGCTTCGCTCCCCGAAACCAGCCGACCCGGTGCAGATCCAGTACACGTCCGGCACGACGGGATTTCCCAAGGGCGCGGTGCTGCATCACAACGGACTGGTCCGGAACGCAATCGAGACGCTTGCCCGCGCAGGCGTGGTTGCGGGCGACGTCATCGTCGGCTTCACGCCGCTCTTCCATACCTCGGGCTGCGGCGTGGTCGTGCTCGGCAGTCTTGGCTCCGGCGCCACCATCCTGCTGCCGCCCCTGTTTGATCCCGCCATGGGGGTGAAAGTCCTCGAGCGTGAACGCGCGAGATTCATCGGCGGCGTCCCAACCATGCTCATCGCGCTGATTGAAACCGCGGAGAAGATGGGCGCGGACCTGTCCGCCACCCAGCGCATGATGTCCGGCGGCTCGATGGTGTCGCCCGAACTGTGCCGGAAGGCACGCGCGGCTTTCGGCGCCCCTGTTCAAATCGTCTACGGACAGACTGAAAGCTCACCTATCCTCACGCAGGCCTGGTACGAGGATTGCGATGAAGACCTGACGCAGACGATAGGCCAGCCAGCGCCCTACACTGAAATGTCGATCCGCGATCCGGCCACCAACACTGTCGTCCCTATCGGCGTACAGGGCGAAATCTGCGCCCGCGGCTACCAGGTCATGCTCGGCTACAACGACAATCCGGAGGCGACGGCAAAAACCATAGACGCCGAAGGTTGGCTCCATACTGGCGATCTCGGCAGCATGGACGCGCGCGGCTATCTGAAAATCACCGGCCGGGTGAAGGAGATGATCATCCGCGGCGGCGAGAACCTCTTCCCCGCCGAGATCGAGAACGCTCTGCTCGAACACCCCGCCATCGCAGAGATTGCCGTCGTCGGCGTGCCTGATGAGAAATGGGGGGAACAGATCGCCTGCTTCATGCGCTGCAGCGGCGCCTACAAGCCGACCGCCGCCGATCTCAAGGCCTTCGTCCGCGAACGCCTCGCCGCCCAGAAGACGCCTGCCTACTGGATCTGGATCGACGCCTGGCCGCTCACCGGCTCGGGCAAGATTCAGAAATTCAAGCTCAGCGAGGGATTTGCGGCCGGCCAATACACACCGATGACGGCGTAGTCCCTAACCGGCCGCTACCCGTGACGTCGTTCGGGAGATCGATCGAGCCCGGTCGGCTTCGGGCCTCGACTTCGCTTGCTCCCGACATTGTTGCCAATGGCAGGGTCCCCTGGGAATTGCCGGTCGCGCCTGCCCCACTCATCAGTCGGGTTATCGCCGAGATCAGTCGTTCGCAATCTTGTCGCGAACGCGCTCCAAGCGCAGGCTGTGTTCCGTGGTTTGGGGGTAGGATGATGGCACAGGATCAGGAAGCGGCGATCGGTCTCGATACCGACCTGATCCGCAGATTCAGGCAGCTGCGCCCGAACGAGGAAATCACACTCCAACGCACGGTTCAGGACGTCCCGGCGACTGCCCGGTTTCGGAGATTTGTTGGGTCGGTGATTGGAATGCATTGGGTTGGAATGCCCGTTGAGAGAATGCCTCGCGCCTTTCGGCCAAATAGGGATGCCGCCGGACTTTCCCTGGCCTCGATTGACCAGCCTGTTTTCCGATTTGACGGCTCAGAAGGCGCAACTCCCGCCTCGCTCTATCGTTTTGGCGATCTCGTCCTCGCATCACGGACAGCAACCGACATTCTGACTGAACTTGATCCACAAGGCTTCGAGCAACGTCCCGCTACAGTTGAAGGCGTCGGAGAAGGTGGCGGCTACAGCTTGTTGCTGCTGACGCGCGCGCTGGACCCGATTGACTTGCCGCGAACGACGGTCAAGCTGCTCAACTATCTCCTCCCTGGAACCGACATCTTCTCCAAGGTCGCCAGCTTCCCCGACGGCTACACCGTACGCGCCGACCTGCCTCGCTCCATTCATATCGTACTCAACACGTTCAACGCCGACATTCTCATCTCAACGGAGCTCATCCAGCGATGGGCGGTCGTCGGCGCGATTCGCACCGAAGCCGACCGGAC